>ERZ773193.1494-NODE-1494-length-29069-cov-4.718205_pt1 | contig 29069 bp, 24 predicted proteins | sample MGYA00511110_ERZ773193 | MGnify/ENA primary metagenome ERZ773193 (study PRJEB29015, sample SAMEA2737784) | human gut metagenome | biome: human gut; feature: human-associated habitat; material: faeces | place: China | collected 2012 ...
CTCGACGAGCCTGCGGACTTCATGGCTGCGGAGCCCGGCGGAGTCCGCTCCGAGGATGACCGCGATGAGGCGCGTATTGCCGCGCCGCACGGTGGAAATGATATTATAGCCGGAAGCCGTGACCCAGCCGGTTTTCAGGCCGTCGGCACCGGGGCAGGCCCCGAGCAGCGGGTTTTTGTTCGTTGTGACCGCCCCCCGGTGCTTGAGCACGCGGACGCGGTGGTATTGGAGCGCGGAGGGATTGTTTTTGAGGTACACGTATCCAAGCCGCGCCATATCTCTGGCTGTGGTGTACTGACCGGCGGCGGGCAGGCCGTTGGGCGTTTTGAACGTGCTGGAGGACATGCCGATCTGGCGGGCCTTGTTGTTCATCATCTTGACGAAGGCGCGGCCCGAACCGCCGACGCGTTCGGCAACAGCCATCGAAGCGTCGTTGCCGGAAGAGACGGCCATCCCCATGAGGAGGCGGTTCAGGGAAACGCGTTCCCCCGCGCGCAGGCCCATGCGGGAACCGCCCTGGCGCGCGGCGTGGCGGCTAACGCGGATCTGATCGGAGAGTTTGACTTTGCCGGACCGGATGGCGTCGAAGGTCACCATCATGGACATGATTTTCGTAAGAGAGGCCGGGGGGATCCGCACGTCTGGATTTTGGGAATAGAGTATTTTGCCTGTGCGGGCATCCATGAGCACGGCGGAGCGGACATTGAGGATCTGTCTGGACGCGGTGCTTTGGGCGGCGTGGGCTTTTCGGGCGTTCCGGGCTTCTGCGGCCGGGGCGAGGACGAGTGAGGCGGCTATAAGAAGGAATCCGGCCATGAGGGGGATTCTTAGAAGGCGGCATTTGGATCGCAATATGGTGAACATGCTGGATACGCTCCGGAAACCGTGTCTAGAGAGGATGGGGAAGCCAGATCAGAACCTTATTCCAGCCGGATTGCGATGACAAGGGAAAACAGGCCGGTTTTCCGGTGAAAGGGGTCAGCGGGGCGCACTTTCTCATGTGAACCGTAATTCTTTGATATTCCATATCGTTATGCCGATAAGCCAACCCGGTCCGCATGAGAGTGTAAAAAAAATATGCTCCCCCCCTCTGGACGACATCGAGGGATGCTTTATTTCTTTCGCATAAAACATGACATCATCACCTCTTTATAGGGTGTGAGTCCTCGAGGAGGAACGTATTATGGGCAAAATCATTGGCATTGACCTCGGCACGACGAACAGTTGTGTCTATGTGATGGAAGGCAAGGACCCCAAATGCATCACCAACCCGAACGGCGGCCGTACGACCCCGTCCGTGGTCGCCTTCACTGATAAGGAGCGTCTGGTCGGTGACGCCGCCAAGCGTCAGGCCGTGACGAACTCCAGCCGTACCGTTTTTGCGGTCAAGCGTCTGATGGGGCGCATGGCCAATTCTCCCGAAGTCGAACATTGGAAGCAACATGCTCCCTACAAAATCGTGGCTGGCACCAACGGTGCCGCCGTGGTTGAAATCGACGGGCACCAGTACACCCCGCAGGAAGTCTCCGCGACTATCCTCAGCAAGCTGAAAGCCGACGCTGAAGCCTATCTCGGCGAACCCGTGACCGAAGCGGTCATCACCGTCCCGGCCTACTTCAACGACGCCCAGCGTCAGGCCACCAAGGACGCCGGACAGATCGCCGGACTCGACGTCAAGCGTATCATCAACGAACCCACCGCGGCTTCCCTTGCCTACGGTTTTGACAAAAAGGCCAACGAAAAGATCGTCGTGTTCGACCTCGGCGGCGGCACGTTCGACGTGTCCATCCTCGAAGTGGGCGACAACGTGGTTGAAGTGCGCGCCACCAACGGCGACACCTTCCTCGGCGGCGAAGACTTCGACCAGCGCGTCATCAACTATCTGGTGGAAGAATTCAAGAAGGAACAGGGCATCGACCTTGCCAAGGACAGCATGGCTCTTCAGCGTCTGAAAGACGCCGCGGAAGCCGCCAAAAAGGAACTGTCCACGTCGATGGAATCCGAAATCAACCTGCCCTTCATCACGGCTGACCAGACTGGGCCCAAACACATGCTCATCAAGCTGTCCCGCGCCAAGCTGGAACAGCTGGTGTCCGACCTCGTGCAGAAGACGCTGGAACCCTGCCGCAAGGCGTTGGCCGACGCCGGTTTGAAGCCTTCCGACATTGATGAAGTGCTGCTGGTCGGCGGCATGACCCGTATGCCTCTGGTCCAGAAGACTGTGGCCGACTTCTTCGGCAAGGAACCCAACCGTTCCGTGAACCCCGATGAAGTGGTCGCCATGGGCGCCGCCATTCAGGGCGGTATCCTCGCCGGCGACGTGAAGGACGTATTGCTCCTCGACGTGACCCCGCTTTCCCTCGGCATCGAGACCATGGGCGGCGTGTTTACCAAGCTGATCGACCGCAATACGACCATCCCGACCCGCAAGAGCCAGACCTTTACGACCGCCGCGGACAACCAGCCCTCCGTGTCCATCCACGTGCTGCAGGGCGAACGTCCGATGGCCGCCGACAACATGACGCTGGCCCGTTTCGACCTGACCGGCATTCCTCCGGCACCGCGCGGCGTGCCGCAGATTGAAGTGGCCTTCAACATCGACGCCAACGGCATCGTGAACGTGTCCGCCAAGGATCTGGGCACCGGCAAGGAGCAGCACATCACCATCACCTCCTCCACCAACATGTCCAAGGAGGACATCGACAAGGCCGTCAAGGAGGCCGAGCAGTTCGCCGCTGAGGATAAGAAGCACAAGGATGAGGTCGACACCCACAACGCAGCCGATCAGGTCATCTACCAGACGGAGAAGACCCTGAACGAGCTTGGCGACAAGGTCTCCGAGTCCGAGAAGGCGCCCGTGCAGGCAGCTCTCGAGGATCTGAAGACGAAGAACAAGGGCAATGACATCGAGGCCATCAAGGCCGCGACCGACGCCGTGCAGAAGGCGTTCTACGCCATCTCCGAGAAGCTGTATCAGCAGGCCGCCCCGCAGCAGGGCGAGGCCAATAACGGCGGTGCAGCGAACAACGGCGGCCATGACGACGGCGTAGTCGATGCGGACTACGAGGAAGTCAAGGATTAAGGACGAATGTATGCGGCAGGCGGCGGCTTCGGCCACCGCCTGCCCTGCGTCGGCCGCCCGAAAGGGTATCAGGAGAGGTGAGCAGCATGGCAAATGAGAACAAGCGAGATTATTATGAGGTCCTTGGCCTCAAAAAGGATGCGACGGACGCCGATATCAAGCGCGCCTACCGCAAGCTTGCCGCGCAGTATCATCCGGACGTGAACCACGATCCGGGCGCGGAAGAAAAATTCAAGGAGATCAACGAGGCCAACGAGGTGCTCTCCGATCCGGATAAGCGCGCGCGCTACGATCAGTACGGCTTCGCGGGTGTCGACCCGAATTTCAACCCGAATGCGGGAGGCAGCCCGTTCGGCGGGGCCGGATTCGGCGATTTCGGCGACCTCGGCGATATTTTCGGCAGCTTTTTCGGCGGCGGCGGCCGCAGCACGCGCCGCAGCGCCAGCGCCCCCATGCAGGGCGACGACATCGGCGCGCGCGTTGAGCTGACGTTTGAAGAGGCGGCCTTCGGTGCGGAGAAGGAGGTCACGGTCTCTCGCGTGGAAGACTGCGACCAGTGCCACGGCAGCGGCGCTGCCCCCGGCACGAGCGCCGAGACCTGCCCGCGCTGTAAGGGCACGGGCTCCGTGCGCACGCAGCAGAATTTCATGGGCATGACCATGCAGTCCACGGCGGCCTGCCCGGATTGCCGCGGCACCGGCAGGATCATCCGCACCCCGTGCAGCCGCTGCAAGGGCAAGGGCAAGGTGCGCCGCAGCCACAAGCTGATGGTGAAGTTCCCCGCCGGTATCGACGACGGCCAGACGCTGCGCGTGCGCGGCGAGGGCAACACCGGACTCAACGGCGGCCCGAGCGGCGACCTGATGGTCACGGTCAGCGTCCGCAGCCACCCGCTGTTCACGCGGCAGGGGCAGGACGTCTACTGCGAGATGCCCATCACGTTTACGCAGGCTGCCTGCGGAGCGGAGGTCGAGGTGCCGACGCTCGACGGCAAGGTCCGCTATACGATCGGCGAGGGTACGCAGACCGGCACGACGTTCCGCCTGAAGGGCAAGGGCATCCCTTATGTCAACGGGCGCAGCCGCGGCGACCAATATGTCACCGTCGTCGTGGAGACGCCGACCCGCCTGACGCGCGAGCAGAAGGACCTGCTGCGCAAGTTCGAGGAGGCGACTTCCGAAAGCGCACAGCCAAAACGAAAGAAGTTTTTTGAGAAGCTGCGCGACGCCTTCGACAAATAAGGGCAACGCCGCATAATTGCATCTTCGGCCTTCGTCGGATATTTTTCGCCGACCCATCGGTTTGGAAAGTTTGATGTACACAAAGTACATCTGCACTTTCCAAATCTCGTCTCGACAAAAAATCTCTCGCCGAATGCTCTCGCTGAATTGTGCGGTGTTGCCATATGCAAAAAATTACCATGCGGCCGCTGTAATGCGGCCGCTTTTTCCGGGAGAAAATCGATGACCCTGAACGGCAGAAGCATCCCGATCCCTGACCCGTGGTCCGGAAACGCGGTTTGACCGAATCACGACAGAAAGGATCGATATTTGAATTTGAATAACCCGTTTGCTTCCATGCGGGCCAGAGACTGGGCGTTCTGGCTCGGTTCGCTGGCCGTCGTGGCCGTGTCCAACTTTCTCGGCGGCGACGTTGACCCGCTGACGCTGATCGCCGCCCTGACCGGCGTGACTGCCCTGATGCTCGCGGCCAAGGGGCAGGTCTTCGCGCAGTATCTCATGATCGTGTTCTGCCTGCTCTACGGCGCCATCTCCTGCCGCTTCCGCTACTGGGGCGAGATGCTCACCTATCTCGGCATGAGCCTGCCCATGGCGGTCTGGTCCGCCGTGACGTGGCGGCGCAACACGACGCACGAGGCGGGCAGCGCCGTGACCATCCGCCGCCTGACCGGCCGCGACCTGGCCCTGCTCGTGCTGGCCACCGCTGCGGTGACGGCCCTGTTCGGCTGGCTGCTGGCGGCGCTCGATACGCCGAACCTCGGCTTCAGCATCCTGTCCGTCGCCACGAGCTTCCTGGCAGCCGCCCTGACCATGCTCCGCTCGTCGTATTATGGCCTCGGCTACGCGGCGAACGACATCGTGCTCGTCGTGCTGTGGGTGCTGGCCTCGTGCGAGGACCCAGCCTATATCCCCGTGGCGGTGAATTTCGGCATTTTCCTGTTCCATGACTTCTATGGCTTCCTCAGCTGGAAAAAGCGCGAGCGCCATATGGCCCAAACTGCATAAAAACCGGCGCGCTGCAGAACATGCAGCGCGCCATTTTTTTAGATCCTCTTGCATTTGCCGACCACATCGGGTAATATGATGGTGTGTCAGTGATTTGTAAGAAAGAGCCTGACTGACGCGGATCATGAGATGGAAAGGAAAAAGACGTATGCACTTCTACAGGATCGTCAGACTGCTGTATCATTTCCCGGAGCGCGTGATCTGAGGCTCCGGATCGGAGGAAACGGAGTCCCGGATATGGAGGAACCACAATCAGGGAGGACACGTTTCAAATGAAAAAAACTCTTTCGCTTTTAGACAAAAACAAAAGATTTTTCCTGCTGACATTGCTCGTCGGCATCGTTTACTCTGCGATCAGCGTCGCGATCCCCACGATCTCCGGTCGGCTGATCACCTCCGTTGTCGCGGATTCCGCCAATCGCACGAGACTGCTCTGCATCTTTCTGCTCATCAGCCTCTTTCAGCTCTGCTTTGCCGAATTGGATGAGTACATGGGCAATACGCTCAAAATAAGGCAGAAGAAGCAGATGCGCCGGAATGCGTTTCATGCCTTCTCCGCGCAGGACAGCGCCAAACGCGAGGATATCTCCGCCTTTGTGTCGTTTGTGAACAACGATATCCCGAGCGTGGCGGAGCAGTATGTTCTGGGCACCATTGATATGATAAAATGCATGAGCATTCTGGCGTTTTCCGCGCTGTCGCTGCTCTATATTCACTGGGTGCTGGCTCTTGTCATCGTGGGCGTGAGCCTGCTGATCGTCGCTCTTCCCAATACGATGCGGAAAAGAGGCGGAGCGGCCAGAAAGCGCTATTCCGGCGTGCTGGCAAACTACAATACGACGCTGCGATCGATCCTGGACGGCCTGCGGCTTGTGAAGGCCTACCGCTGCCGGAAATATGCGGCGGAGTCCGTCGATTCCGCCGACGACGGCATTGCACACAGCGAAATGACCTTGCTGAAATATCAGCTGGTCACGCAGGGAATCACGACCGCGCTGCAGGTGGCAAAAACAGTCCTGATCCTGCTGATCGGCCTCTATCTGATCTCCAAAAAGGAGATCGATGTCGGCAGCCTTGTCGCGGTGATCCAGCTGGCAGAGGTGATCAGCGCCCCGATCGAGGTTCTGGCGTACCTGCGGCATGGGCGGAATGAGGTTCTGCCGCTCCTTGCACAGTATCAGAGCATGATCGGGCGGAAACCGGAAGGGGACGACCGCCGGACGGCGTGCGCCGGGGCGTTGGAGCAGCTGGCCGTTGACCATCTTTCTTACCGCGCAGAGGAACTCACCATTCTGAAGGACGTCTGCGCCCGCTTTACGGCCGGGCGGAAGTATCTGATCACCGGAGGGAGCGGAAGCGGAAAATCCACCCTGCTCCGGCTGATCGCACAGATCGGCGATCTTCAGTATGGCGGGAGAATCCTCTATAACGGGCACGAAATCAGAACGATCCCATACGGCGCATATTATGAAAGTATTTGCCCCGTCTTTCAAGAGCCCTATCTCTTCTACGCAACGCTGGAGGACAACATCTGCGTCGGCCGCCCGATCCCGCGGGATATCTATCTGGATGTGATCCGGAAGCTGAATCTGGAGTATCTGCTGGACCGGTATCACGGTCAGGAGCTGACGCAGGAGAGAATGGAGACGCTGTCCGGCGGAGAACGGCAGCGCGTGGCGCTGGCGCGGGCGATGGTCGGACGGCCCTCTGTCTACCTGCTGGATGAGGTGACCTCCGCACTGGATCAGGCGAATGCCGAGCTGGTGGAGCGGCTGCTATTGGAGGAGCCTTCGATGGTCCTTCACATCTGCCACAAGCCGAACCCCGCACTGCGGGACCGGTACGACGGGATATACGAATTATCCGACGGCGTATTGACTCCGGTGGACCCATAATAAAAGAAAGTGCAGCCCCCGACATAGCCGATGGCTGCACTTGACTGTTATCAGCCCTTTGCGGCGGCGAAGCCCGCCTCGAGGTCGGCGATGAGGTCATCGGCATGCTCCGTGCCGATGGACAGGCGGATGGTGTTCGGGCGGATGCCCTGATCGAGCAGCTCCTCCGGCGTGAGCTGGGAGTGCGTCGTCGTGGCCGGGTGGATGACGAGGCTCTTGACGTCCGCGACGTTGGCCAGCAGGGAGAAGATCTGCAGGTGGTCGATGAAGCGGTGCGCCTCGGCCTCGCCGCCCGCGATCTCAAAGGTGAAGATGGAGCCGCCGCCGTTCGGGAAGTACTTCTGATACAGCGCGTGGTCCGGATGGTCCGGCAGCGACGGATGGTTGACGCGCGCGACCTGCGGGTGCGCCGCCAGCCACGAGACGATTCTCTTCGTGTTCTCCGCATGGCGGTCGAGGCGCAGCGAGAGCGTCTCGATGCCCTGCAGCAGCAGGAAGGCGTTGAACGGGGAGATGGTCGCGCCGGTGTCGCGCAGGAGAATGGCGCGGACGTAGGTCACAAAGGCTGCCTTGCCCGCGGCCTGCACGAACGAGATGCCGTGGTAGCTGGGGTTCGGCGCGGCGAGCTGCGGATAGCTGCCGCTGGCCGCCCAGTTGAACGTACCGGCGTCGACGATGATGCCGCCGAGCGTCGTGCCGTGGCCGCCGAGGAACTTCGTGGCGGAGTGGACGACGATGTCCGCGCCGAGCGGGATGACCTTGACCCAGTAGGGCGTGCCGAACGTGTTGTCGATGACGAGCGGCAGGCCGTGGCGGTGGGCGACGGCGGCAATGGCCTCGATGTTCGGGATGTCGCAGTTCGGGTTGCCCAGCGTCTCAAGATAGACGGCGCGGGTGTTCGGCTGGATGGCCGCCTCGACCGCTGCGGCGTCGTGCGCGTCCACGAACGTCGCCGTGATGCCGTACTGCGGCAGCGTGTGCGCCAGCAGGTTATAGGTGCCGCCGTAGATCGTCTTCTGCGCGACGATGTGGTCGCCCTGCCGCGCAAGCGCCTGAATGGTATAGGTGACGGCCGCTGCGCCGGAGGCAGTGGCCAGAGCGGCCACGCCGCCCTCAAGGGCTGCCACGCGCTGCTCGAGCACGTCCTGCGTGGAGTTCGTCAGGCGGCCGTAGATGTTGCCCACGTCTGTCAGGCCGAAGCGGGCCGCAGCCTGCGCGCAGTCGCGGAACACATAGGACGTCGTCTGGTAGATGGGCACGGCGCGCGCGCCGGTGGCGGGATCTGGCTGCTCCTGTCCGACGTGAAGCTGCAGGGTCTCAAAATGATAGCTCATGGGGATGTCTCCTTTGTGATTCTTTCAGATCGTATGGACGGGATCTTTCCGTCCGCCGGTATTCCGGCAACAAAAAAAGCCGGGGCTGAAAACAGCTCCCGGTCAGAGAAACGGTCTTGGAGTGCGGCTCCTCACTCACGGCATGCTCCGCGCATGGCAGCACGCCCGGCCAGTTCTTCTGCCCGGGAGCCCAGCATTCGTTCTGCTGCAAAGAACATTGCTGCCACCTCACTTCGTTTGATGGACGCATCATAGCACAGAAATCCGACTTTGTCAATAGGTATTATCGGAAAAGAGGGAAAAAGCAGGAAATGGGAAATGGAAAGTTAGCACAAGGCTGCCAGTCGGGCGTTGTAGGGGAGGGGCATGCCCCTCCCGGCGCAGCACGAGCGACTGATACAGACTGACGTTAAAATGGTACTGGCCCCCGAATTGTCATTGCGAGGAGGCCGGAGGCCGACGTGGCAATCTTGCGCAGGCAGCGGCAGCTCGTGTGGGGCATCGTCGAAAGCAACGGTTTCAAATTTCGACGCCGCGTGAAAAATGGAAAAATTTTTCTGAAAAATACTTTGAAATTTTATTATTATGTGCTATACTGCATTTGCAAGTGCTTCATGGAGTGCAGTTCCTTTTCATCCGCTCGAATGGGGAGGTGATGACGTGATGATGGAATGCGGAACCTGCACAGAATACTTCCTTTTCTAGTTATGTAAAAACTGTTTATCTTTTATGTTTTAATTAAAGGGGGCTTACAATGAAGAGCAAATCTGCAAAAAGAGTACTATCTATCTTAATCATTTTCGCGCTTTCAGTTGCAACTGCTTCGCCCGCCATTGCGGTCGAACCCAACAATTCCCACGAGTCCGATATTCAAGTCTTTTCTGCGTTTGATCAGTTTGCTAATGTGTTCCCTGATGTTGATGACACTGTTGCGGCACAAAGCGCCGATCATGCTGCGCCCTCGACGCAAACGGGCGGCAGTGCGGATTATACCTATACGATCACGGTTGATCCGTTGACAAAGACTGGTACGGCCAGTGTTGATCTCGCACTGAACATTGGCGAACATGTGTATCCGCTGACTGTCAGCGGCGATGTCAAGAATGTTTCGATTCGGGAAGATATTGAGATGGTTACTGGTATTCTGTGTGGTTCGGTCGATATTGCAGGAAAGACCTATGCTGTGGATGGCTGTCTCCGTAAATTTTCCACGGATGAGCGAATCAACATAGGCCTGTCTCTTGTGCCGCCGGATTACAATACCAACCCGGAGTCAAATTTGATTCTGCTTGCCATCGGCATTTCTGTTATGACCGGAGATATTGCAGAGGCTTACTATGGTTATGCAACAGCCCTTGCAAACGATGAAGTGGCTGAAATGGAATCTGAAAATCTGACTTCTGCTACAACGGAACCGCCCTATGAAACTTACGCAACAGGCTCACTGGCCTATCAGGCAACTTCGTACGGTTATACGAAAGATGGAGATTGCGGATATACAGGTGAGGGCGGATTGGGCCAAAAGATGCGCGTATATGTGGATGATTTTAATGATCGAATTGTAATCCTGCAGAATTCTTATTTGGGAAGGTTCGGCGCATCGCAGTTTACAGATAATCGTGACTATATTGGAACATATATTGCTGCTTACCAAATGGGTGTACGACGCATTGGATGGGATTCTAATGTTACGACAATTGATGGGTTTAGAGAGCAAGATTCAAGTTCAACTTCGAGTACAAATAATCTATGGAATTTTGTGACTGAAGCGATTTATGCAGTAGCCTCCTATGCGGGATACAGCTATATTATTGACGGTTTGAGAGCTGTTTTAGGCGGAGTCAGTGCGAAGGTCACTACGAGCTGTTACGGAACAGGTGCATATTTGCATGTAACTATGTCTGACAGAAATACCAGCAATTTTGATAATACTCCCAACGCTATGGGCATTAACATCCATGTCCCTAATACCGGAACAGGCACATATGAGGTATTTTCTGATTTGACATATCTTAATATTTTTAACAATATTGCCTTTGTGATTCGCACGACAAGCGCCACGGCGACTGTTTCAGTGCATGGAGGTTGATACTTTTAACCGGGAGGAGAAACGAGATGAAAATTTACAAGTCCTTTCGGCGCGCTCTATGCTTCTTACTATTGTTTGCAGTGATATGCATGGGCATCAGCTCACTGACAGCCTGTTCCCGCACGCCGGGATCAGACAGCACGGAGCTGGACTACGCTACCTCGCGGTATTTTCAGGCGCTGTACCGTATCGTAAATAAGACGTTCCATCCGGCCGTTTTGGAGGAATTCCATCAGATCGCGGATGCGCTTGCAAGCTGTGTTGCGGCACATGAGGATTATTTCACGGCCTATCCTGATGCAAAGGCGGCCTATGGACTCATGGTTCAAATCCCGGACATTCTGGAGCAGAATCTAGAGCCAAATGCGGATGGGAATTATGTGCTGCGCGAGCTTCCCGAGGAATGGCTTTTCTGTATTTTTGAGCTGTGGCACTATGTATATCCGGGCGTGTATGGCGCTGAGCATAGCACAGAGAACTGCACGGATGCTGTGCTGCTGAAATGGATCGCGGATGATGCATTCAACGGCGGCTGGTCTCCCTGCCACTGGTGGTTGGACTGTTATCTGACCGGTTCTCAATATCATGTGCAGTGGCCGACGGCGGTCGAATGGCCGTCGCATTGAGATGGAAAAAAGTCCGGCAGCGCCAAAGCGCTGCCGGATCATTTTATGCCACGAATTCGCCGGGGCTATCCTGTTATCCGACCGGGTACTGCGAGATTGCACCCCAAGGGCACTTCCTCGCGCTTCGCGCGCAGGGCGCCACGTCGCCTCGCTCCTCACAATGACACGTCAGGCGGTGCAGCGGTGCACCAGCGCCCTCCTGCCGTTGAATTATCCCGTACATGGCGCTCAGGGAGCGCCGCTACAGTCAAATCTGTAAGCACGCACGTTCGGCGATGCCCTGTCCATCTCGGCAGGCCCCTGCTGAGATTGCCACGTCGCTTCGCTCCCCGCAATGACAAATCGGGGGCCATTACCGTTTTAACGGGGGCCTGTACGAGTCGGCAGCGGTGCGCCGGGAGCGGCATGCCGCTCCCCTACAATAGCGGGTGCGGTCGGCGGAACTGCTTCAAAATTTGCAACTGCCAATGGCGCTCAGTGAGCGCCGCTACAGACGCAATTGGCTTGTGCGTTTTTGCCGGTAGCCCGTTTGAGTCGGCAGCGGTGCGCCGGGCCGGGCTGTCCCCACCCATACAACACCTTACGATACTACGGCGCCATTATTTTACATACGCGGCGAGGAACTGCCGCGTGCGGTCGTTTTTCGGGTGGAGGAACAGCTCGTCCGGCGTGCCGGACTCGGCCACGACGCCGCGCTCCAGAAAAATGACCTGATCGGACACATCGTGGGCGAACTGCAGCTCGTGCGTCACGACGATCATCGTCATGCGCCGCTCGGCGAGGCTGCGGATGACGCGCAGCACCTCGCCCGTCAGCTCCGGGTCCAGCGCGCTCGTCGGCTCGTCAAAGCACAGCACGTCCGGCTGCAGGGCCAGCGCCCGCGCGATGGCCACGCGCTGCTGCTGCCCGCCGGAGAGCTGGCAGGGATAGCGGTCCTGCTGGGCCAGCAGGCCGACCTGCCCGAGCAGGCGGGCCGCCTCGTCGTCGATGCGCTGCAGAATTTCGCGGCGGTTCGCGCGGTAGTCCGGGCGGCGCTTTGCCTGCAGGCGGCCGACCAGCGTGACGTTTTCGCGCACGGTGTACTGCGGGAAAAGGTGGAAGGCCTGAAACACCAGCCCGAACGGCAGTCTGCCGCCGCGTTTTGCCGCGCGGACGCCGCCGTCAAACAGCGTCTCGCCCGCCACGCGGATGCACCCGGCATCCGGCTGCTCCAGCGCGTTCAGGCAGCGCAGCAGCGTTGTCTTGCCGCTGCCGGACGAGCCGAGGATGGCCAGCGTCTGGCCCTGCTCCAGCGAGAACGAGACGTCCTGCAGGACGGGCGTCCCGCCGAAGCGCTTTTCCAGATGCTCGACTTCCAGAATGGCCATGTCCGCTCCTCCTCTCAGGAAAAATATTGCAGCCGCTTTTCGATGCGGCCGAACAGCAGCGTCAGGATGCCGTTAAAAGCCAGATAATACACGCCTGTGAAGAAGATCGGCCACAGCAGGCCGGAATAGCCGTGCGAGCCCTTCAGGAAGGCATAGCCGGAGTAGATGAGCTCCTGCATGGAGATGATGCGCGCGATGGACGTGTCCTTCACCAGTGTGATGACCTCGTTCGACAGGGGCGGCACGATGCGCTTGACCATCTGCAGCAGGGTCACATGGAAGAACGTCTGCGGCCCGGTCAGGCCGAGCACCTGCGCGGCCTCCTGCTGGCCCTTCGGCACGCCCTCGATGCCCGCGCGGAAAATTTCCGAGAAATAAAAGGCATAGTTCAGGATGAACGCGATGGCCGAGGCCAGAAAGCGCCCCGATTCGCCGGGCATCCAGGGGCTTGCCCCCAGCAGCACGCCCGGAACATAATACAGGATCAGCAGCTGCAGCATGAGCGGCGTGCCGCGGACGATCCAGACGAGCGTCCGCGTCAGCCATTTGAGCGGCTTGAAGCGGCTCATGGTGCAGAAGGACAGCAGCAGCCCGAGCGGGAGCGCGCCTGCCAGCGTGACGGCAAAGAGCTTGAGCGTCTGCAAAAAGCCGCCGTTCATGGCGCTGAGTACGGTTTTGATCATGACTGCTGCCTCCCTGCTGCGTTCCGTTATTTCTGCTCGATCAGCGCGGCCTGCACGCCGTACTGCTCGGCCAGCGCCTGCAGCGCGCCGCTTTCCCACTGCTGCCGGAAAAATTCGTTCAGCGCCGCCACGGCGTCAGAGCCCTTGCGGAAGCCGACGCCATACTGCTCGCCGGTCTCGGCGTTCAGCACCGGACCGATGGCCAGATCGGCGTAGTTCGTGCCCTCGCCGACCATTGCGCCCGCCATGAGCGAGTCGATGATGGCGGCGTCCGCCGTGCCGGACTTGACCTCCAGCAGGGCCGTGGCCTGATCGACGACATCCGTGTACGTCAGGCCCTTTTCCTCGGCCTGCGCCATACCGGCCGAGCCGGATTCCACAGCGAAGCGCAGCCCGCTCAGCGAGTCGACCGTGTCGTAATCCGCGGCCTTGTCCGCCGGAAGAATGACGACCTGCGCGTTGTTGCAGTAGGCATTCGAGCACGCCATGGAGGATGTGACCTCGTCCGTCAGCGTCATGCCGTTCCAGACGACGTCGATGGTCTTGCCGTCCAGCTCCATGACCTTGTTGTCCCACTCGATGGTCTGGAACTGAACCTCCACGCCGAGAGACTCGGCAAAGGCCTTTGTGAGATCGGCGTCAAAGCCGATCCAGCTGCCGTCGGCGTCCTGATAGTCCATCGGGGCAAAGTCGGTGATGCCGACGACGAGCGTGCCCTTCTGCTTGATGTAATCGAGATCGGAGCTGGCGGCCGTCTCTTTTTTCCCGCAGCCCATCAGCATGGCGGGGACGAGGGAGAGCGCAAGCGCGGAAGCGGCAAATTTGGCAAAACGGTTCATAATGAATTCCTCCAAGACGGCAGGCCGTGCCGAAAATTTAATACGCTAATATAATAACACATTAGCGCAATAAAGCAAGAGGAAATTTTCGTTTCGGCCGCGATTCGACGGAATGCACAAACGGAAGCGGGAAAAACGAAGTGAAAACAGGAAAAATGTCAGTATATGTTGTAGGGGAGGGGCATGCCCCTCCCGGCGTTATACTGCCGATTCGCACAGGCCACCGTCAAAACGGCGATGGCCTCCGACGGGATCTGTAGCGGTGTTCCCTGAGCGCCCAGTAGGGGACATTCAACCGCAGAAGTGCTCTGGTGCACCACTGCACCGCCCTGACGTGTCATTGCGAGGAGGCCGCAGGCCGACGCGGCAATCTCGGGAAGGCAGTTACGGTTTCGCCGGAGCTTTCGTGATATCCGATATGGTACTGCGAGATTGCCACGTCGCTTCGCTCCTCGCAATGACAAACTTGAAAGCCTGCATGTTCGGCGAGAATGCCTAGCAATTTGCAGCTGCCTTAGGCGCTCACTGAGCGCCGCTACAGACAGGGAAACTTCGTGCAGGGGGATGAGGTCTCCAGTTTTGCCTACGGTAAAAGAAAACCTTCAAAACCCGAAGGCTTTGAAGGTTTCTGGAGCTGCTATCCAGATTCGAACTGGAGACCTCATCCTTACCAAGGATGCGCTCTACCTGCTGAGCTATAGCAGCATTTCCTGACAGCTCTGCTATTATATCAGCAGGATAGAAAATTGTCAACAACTTTTTTTCATTTCGTCGAATTTTTCGGGGCGGAGGAAGCGGGTGATCTGTGCCATGAGGGCGGGGTTGGCCTCGCTGCGGGTCGCGCCGAACAGCAGGTCGGCGTGGCCGTCGTGCTCCGGCTCGGCCCAGAGCAGGGCCTGCGCCTGCGGCAGCGCGTGCAGATGGGCCAGAATGGAGCTGCGGTGCAGCGGAGCGATCCAGTCGTGCACGCCGCCGACGAGCAGCAGCGGCGTCCCGGACTCGGCGGCAGCCTGTGCGGCGGTGCGGCGCAGGGCGCGCAGTCCGAAGCGCGCGGCCTGATAGAGGTACAGCGCCGGATAATGCGCATAGGCAAGCACGCCGATGTGGTGCAGGACCGGCGAGAGCGTGGCCTCCATGGGACTGTTCACCCCGCCGATGCACACGGCCGCATCCACCCGGCTTCCCGGCAGGGCGCAGCAGACGGCATAGCCGCCCATGCTGTGGCCGAGCAGGACGAGGCGGCGGCTGCCGAAGCGGCCGTTTTCCTCCAGAAAGCGCAGCGCGGCGCGCAGGTCGTCCGCTGCCTGCGGAAAGCCCCGGCACGACCGGCCCGTGCTGCCGTAGCAGCCGGTGTAGTCAAATGAAAACACGCGCAGCCCGGCTCTGGCGAGCCATTGGATCTGCGGCGCATAGGAAAACGCTCCGTTCCCAAGCCCTGGCGCGAGGACGGCGAGCGTGTCCCCCGTGCCGCATAAGTAGCCCTGCAGGCGGTTCGGCCCACTCAAAAACGTGAGCCTTTTCGCGGGCAGGCCGAGCTCCGGCTCCGGATCGGCATCGTAGCGCCGGAAGCAGCGGTGATAGATCAGAACGGTCAAGAGAAACAGCGTGAGCAATTTTTCGCCCTCCTTTTTTGGAGGGTATGCCCGTTTTTGGGAATTCTCATACAGGCTTCTAGGAAAACGGGCCGAACTATGCTATAATGTAGTTCCCTATGACGGGAAACTGAGAGAAAGAGGGCACTGCTATGGGGGAGCTTCCGTTTGCACTCGCGCCGGAGGCGGCGTTGGGCGTATGGCTCCGGGAGGCGGAGCGGGAGATGGAGCCGCACCGCACGGCGGGGACCTATCGCGGCTTTGACGGCACGGAGCTGCCGTGGCAGGCCGTGCACGCCGACCGGCCGCGTGCCCATGTGGTCCTCCTGCACGGGTTCACGGAGTTTCCGGAAAAATACCGTGAGCTGTGCCGTTATCTCCGACAGGCGGGCTGCACGGTCTGGCTGCCGGTGCTGCGCGGTCACGGGCAGGGCGGCATCGTGCATGTCGACCGGTTCGAGGACTATGTGCGCGATATAGCCTGCTTCCTGCGGGATATCGTCCCGGAGCGGCCGCTGCTGTTTGGCCACTCCATGGGCGGCGGCGTGGCCGCACGCCTTCTGCAGGAGCGGCCGGACTGTGCTGCACGCGCCGTTTTGTGCTCGCCCATGCTCTGCCCGCAGACGGGCCGCGCGCCGCACTGGCTGGCGCTCGGCTGTGCGCGCATGCTGCTGCGGCGGGGCGAGCGGGAGAAAAGCCCGCTGTTTTCCGGCGCTTATGATCCCAACGCCGATTTTTCGTGCAGCGGCTGCACGAGCCGCGCCCGTTTCCGCGCCGCCATGGACTGCCGCGCAGAGTGTCCTGCCTATCAGACGATGGGCGCGTCGAACCGCTGGGTCTATGAATCGCTCGCCCTGCGCAGCCGGGTCCTCAGCCCGCGCGCCTGCCGCAGGGTGCAGGTCCCGGTCCTGGTGTGCAGCGCCGGGCGGGACACGCAGGTCAGCCTGCGGGAGCAGCGCCTGTTGGCCGCACGCCTGCCGCAGGGGCGGCTGCTGGAATTCCCCGACGAAAAGCACGAGCTGTACAACGCCGGAAATGCCGGATTGGCGGCGTTTTTGGGTGCAGTTCTGGAATTTTTCGGTCTGACGGCCGGATACGGAAAGGAAGAGACAAAATGACCTTACTTATCGTAGTCGATATGCAGAATGACTTCGTGACCGGTGCGCTGGGCACGGCGGAGGCGCAGGCGATCGTGCCGCATGTGAATGCGAAGATCGCAGCGGCGGATGCCGTCGTCTATACACTCGACACCCACGGCGAGGACTACCTTGCCACGCAGGAGGGCAAGAGGCTGCCCGTGCCGCACTGCATCCGCGGCACCTGGGGCCACGCGCTGGCCGACGGCCTGACCGTCCGGGCGGAGGCAGGGCGGATCGAGAAGCCGACGTTCGGGTCCACTGCCCTCGGCGAGCTGGTGCGCAGCCGCTTCGCGGCGGGCGAGATCGACCGCGTGGAACTCGTCGGCCTGTGCACGGATATCTGCGTCATTTCGAACGCCCTGCTGTGCAAGGCCTTCTGCCCGGAGCTTCCCGTTTCCGTGGATGCGGCCTGCTGCGCGGGCGTGACGCCCGAGAACCACCGCAATGCGCTCTCTGCGATGCAGTGCTGTCAGATCGACGTGTTAAATATTGCACCCGACGCGAAGTGACAGCTCGGGATGAAACTGTAACAGGATATTTCTTTGGACATTTCGACGGCGGCGTATGAAAATAGCGCAGCTTTCGGGGAATGCACATTGCGAAAGCAATGGGGTTTTGCTATAGTGGCTACAAACGAAAACTGTCGAGAAATGAGGGTCGACTATGGGAAAGACCGCTTTTCTGTTCTCCGGGCAGGGCGCGCAGCGCGCCGGCATGGGGAAGGAATTCTATGAACATTTTGCCTCCGTCCGCGCGTTGTTTGACGCTGCGGAGGAGCTTCGCCCCGGCACGCTGCAGCAGATGTTCGCCGGGAGCGATGACGAGCTGCGCCAGACCGAAAACACGCAGCCCTGCCTGTACCTGGCCGATCTTGCCGCCGCCTACGCCCTGCGCGACAGCGGCCTGCAGCCGGAGGCTGTTGCGGGCTTCTCGCTCGGCGAGATCCCTGCGCTGGCCTTTGCCGGGGCCTATGACGGCATGACCGGCTTCCGCCTTGCCTGCGCGCGCGGCGCAAGCATGGCGCGGGCCGGGAGAAACGTCAACGCCTCCATGGCGGCCATTGTCAAGCTGCCGGACGAGACGGTCGAGCGCCTCTGCGCCGCCTATGACCATGTCTGGCCGGTCAATTACAACTGCGACGGGCAGATCGCCGTCTCGGGTGGCCGGGATGAGCTGGAGTGCCTGTATGCCGATGTCGCGGCCGCAGGCGGCCGCAGCATGCCGCTGAACGTCAGCGGCGGCTTCCACTCGCCGTATATGGACCCTGCCTCGGCAGAGTTCGGTGCGATCCTCGCGGACACGGCCCTGCAGAAGCCCGCGCTCCCGGCCTATGCCAACCGCACGGCCGAGCCCTACGGCGAGAACGTCCGCGAGCTGCTCACGCAGCAGATCAACCATCCGGTCCGCTGGAAGGAGACGCTGCATCACCTGAACGAGCAGGGCTTTGACACGTTTGTCGAGTGCGGCGCGGGCATGGTGCTGTGCAAGCTCGTGCGCAAGAATCTGCCGGAATGCCGCAGCTTTGCGGTCGACAGCCTTGCCGGTCTGGCAAAGCTGCAGGAGGAGGGAATGCTGTGCTGCTCCGCGACCTGATCCGCGAATATACGCAGAGCCGCACGGAGCTGCCCCCTGCGCCTCCGGCGCGCCCGGTGCCGCAGACGCACGTTTGCCCAAAGTGCAAGATGGAGAGCGGCCGCACGGCCGTGGAGCAGGGCGCGATGATCTGCCCGGCCTGCGGCGCGTATTTCCGTATGAATGCGCGGGAGCGCATCACGCACACGTTCGATGCCGGAAGCTTCCAGGAGCTGGATGCCGATGTGACGAGCGTCGATTTTCTGAGTTTCCCCGGTTATGCCGAAAAGCTGAAAAAAGCCCGCAAGTCGACGGGCGAGAACGAGGCCGTCCTGTGCGGAACGGCCGCCATCGGCGGCATGTTCTGCGCGACGTTCGTCATGGATTCCAGCTTTATCATGGCCTCCATGGGCTCTGCCGTGGGCGAGAAGATCACCCGCCTGTTTGAGTTCGCACTGGCCCAGCGCCTGCCTGTCATCGGCTTCACGGCCTCCGGCGGCGCACGGATGCAGGAGGGCGTCGTGTCCCTCATGCAGATGGCCAAGTGCTCCGGCGCGGTCAAGCGCCACAGCGAGGCGGGGCTTCTGTACATCGCCGTGCTGACCGATCCGACGACCGGCGGCGTGACGGCTTCGTTCGCCATGCAGGCGGATATCATTCTCGCCGAGCCGAACGCGCTCATCGGCTTTGCCGGCCGCCGCGTCGTGGAGCAGACGACCGGCTCGCAGCTGCCCGGCAATTTCCAACGCGCGGAGTTCCTGCGCGAGCATGGCTTTGTCGACGCGGTGATCGAGCGGCGCGCTCTGCCGGTCACGCTGGGCAACCTGCTCTATCTGCACGGAGGATGAGCGAAAATGAATGCTTTTGAACGTTTGAAAGAGGCCCGGCACGCCGGGCGTCCGACGGGCGCGGCCTATGTTGCCGCGCTGTTTGAAAACCGCCTCGATCTGTGCGGCGACCGCCGCTTCGGCGAGGACCCGGCCATCATTTCCGGCATTGGCACGCTCAGCGGCCGCCCCGTGACCTATATCGCCATCGACAAGGGCGCGGACCTCGACAGCCGCATGCGCAACCACTTCGGCTGCCCCATGCCGGAGGGCTATCGCAAGGCTCTGCGCCTGATGAAGCAGGCCGAAAAATTCCACCGCCCCGTTATCTGCCTCGTCGACACGCTCGGCGCCTACTGCGGCGCGGAGGCCGAGGAGCGCGGGCAGGGCGAGGCCATTGCCGAGAACATTCTGGAAATGATGGGCCTGCGCACGCCGGTCATCTCCGTTGTCATCGGCGAGGGCGGCAGCGGCGGCGCGCTGGCTCTGGCTGCGGCCGACCGTGTGTATATGCTGGAAAACGCCGTTTACTCCGTCATTTCGCCGGAGGGCTGTGCCAGCATCCTCTGGAAGGACTCCGGCCGCGTGGCGGATGCCGCGCAGTGCCTGCACATCACGGCGGCCGATATGGTCGACCTGCATGTGGCGGAGGGGATCATTCCGGAGAATTTTGCCGACTTCCCGCAGATGTGCGCCGCCATGACGGTGCAGCTCACGATGGACCTCGACGAGCTGTGCGCCCTTTCGCCGGAGGAGCTGCTCGAGCAGCGCTACCGCCGCTACCGCCGCATCGGCGTGTATGAGGAAAACGGCAGTATTGTCCGCTTTACGGAGCATTAACGCGAGACATTCCGGCCGATACGCCGGAGTATCATATTATGAAATACCGAAATAAGGAGATAGATTACCATGACGAAGACTGAAATTGCAGCGAAGATCAAGAACATGATCAGCGAGAACCTGCGCATCCCCGAAAACATGCTGGACGACGATGCCGAGCTGTTCGGCGGCGACATCGGCCTGGACTCCGTTGACTCCCTCGAGATCATTTCCGGCATCGACGACCTGTTCGGCGTCGACATGACCGGCGTGGACCGCGAGCACTTCCAGACCATCAACGCGCTGGCTTCCTATGTCGAGGAGCATGTGGAGCAGTAAATGGAAAAGCGTTGTGTCATCACCGGCCTTGGCCTGATCTGCGCCGCCGGTAACGACGTGGATACCTGCTGGCAGAATATCTGCGCCGGAAAAACCGGGATCGACGAGGTCAAGTCCGTCTCGACGGAGGGCTGCGTCTCCCATGTGGGAGCGGAGGTGCACTGTGAGGACCTCCCCGCGCCCGAATATGACCGCTCCGTCCGCCTTTGCCTGCATGCGGCCCATGAGGCCGTGCGCGACGGCAGGCTGACGGACAGCGCCGTCCGCGAGGCGGGTGTCATCCTTGGCAGCTGCGTCGGCGGCGCTGCGAGCATCGACCACTATTACACCGGCCTGCTGCAGGGCCGCACGGAGGAGCAGGATGTTCTGAAGATGTCCGCCTCCGCCATTGCGGCGAACACTGCCTTCGCGCTCGGCGCGAACGGCGAAACGGCAAACATCGTCAATGCCTGCGCGGCGGGCACGATGAGCGTTTCGTATGCGTGCGACCTCATCCGCCTCGGCCGCGGCGAAATTTTTCTCGCGGGCGGCACGGATGCCTTCTCATCCCTTGCCTATGCGGGCTTCAATGCGCTGCATGCGCTCTCGGCCGGCCCCTGCTCTCCTCTGAACCACAGCAACGGCATCTCCCTCGGCGAGGGCGCCGGTGTTCTGGTCGTGGAGGAGTATGAGCACGCCATCCGCCGCGGCGCAAAGATCTACTGCGAGGTGGCGGGCTGGGGCGTCAGCTCCGATGCCTTCCACATCACTGCGCCGCAGCCGCAGGGTGAGGGGCAGATGGCCGCGCTGCACCGCGCCATGGTCAACGCCGGAACGGAAGCGGGCGACATCGGCTACATCAACGCCCACGGCACCGGCACGGCCAAGAACGACGCGGCGGAGTTCCTGTCGCTGCACACGCTTTTCGAGGGCGCGGCTCCGTCCGTCAGCTCGACGAAGTCCATGACGGGCCACTGCCTCGGCGCGGCGGGCGCGATCGAAGCCGTCCTCAGCGTCAAGGCGCTGACGGAGAACACGGTCCTGCCGACGACGGGCTATGCCCCGGAGGATCTGGCTCCGCTGGCCGAAAAGGCCGGGAACCTCGACTGTGTTGTGAACGTCGCCCACGAGCGCGAGCTGGAGAACGTCATGTCGAACTCGTTCGCATTCGGCGGCACGAACGCCAGCATCATTTTTTCGAAAAAGCCGCACCCGGCGGAGCAGACCGGCAAGCGCCGCATCTGCGTGACGGGCATCGGCGAGCTGCTGTCCGAGGCGGACGGCACGGCGAGCGTTCAGCGCGAGCTGACGCCGGAGGATTTCGACGCGCGCGATGTGAAGCTCGGCTTCTACCGCAAGCTCGACCGCTTCAGCCAGATGCAGGTCCTCAGCGGCGTGGACGCCCTGCGCGACGCGGACTTCACCATCGATGCGGACAACGCCTCCCGCGTCGGCAGTACGATCGGCACGGCAGACGGCCCCATGGCCGAGATCACGTCGTTCCAGAAGACCGTCTGCGAAAAGGGTCCGGCAGCGGGCAGCGCCTTCAGCTTTCCGCACACCGTGTATAACGCGGCGGGCGGCTACCTGTCCATTTTTACCGGGCTGAAGGGCTTCTGCGCCACGATCGCCAACGGCACGCAGGCGGGCCTGCAGAGTGTCATCTGTGCCTGCGATGAGCTGCGCTCCGACGCGGTCGACGCCGTACTTGCCGCCGGAACGGACGAAAATTCCGAAAATATCACCGAGGTCTATTCGCACCTGCCGCTGCCCGGCCATGTCGTCGGCGAGGGCTGCGTGACGATGCTCCTCGAGGATTCCGCTGCCGCACAGGCGCGCGGCGCAAGGATCTACGCCGAAATTCTCGGCTATGCCGGGACGCATCAGGCGGCCCGCTACGGCTCGGAGCCTGCGCAGGAGCAGGTCGACCGCACGCTGGCAGGGGCCCTGCAGGACGCGGGCCTGACCGCCGTCGACCGTCTGTTTACCGCACAGGAGATGAAGGCCCGCACCGGCGACGCCCGCGCGGCCTCCGCCGCTCTGGCGTTGGCAGAGGCCTGCCGCGCTGTGTCGTCCGGCGAGTGCCGCACGGCTGCTGCGCTGGCCACCGGCTGGACCGGCAGCGTCAGCTGCGTGATCGTTGGGAGGAAAGAAGCATGAGCATTGCACTTGTGACCGGCGCGTCGCGCGGCATCGGCAGAGCCTGCGCGCTGGCGCTTGCCAAACGCGGCTATGATGTCGCGGTGAACTATGTCTCGAACGAGGCTGCCGCGCAGGCGGTCGTCGCGGAGATCGAGGCGCTCGGCGTGCGCAGCCTGGCCGTCCGCGCCAACACGGCAGAGCTGCCGGAGGTCAAGGATATGTTCCGCACCGTCGTGCGTGAGATGGGCGGTCTCGATGTCCTCGTGAACAATGCGGGCGTCGTGGACGACCGCTATCTCATGATGCTCACGGAGGATTCCCTGACCCGCAGCCTCGATATCAATATCAAGGGCTATTTCCACTGCGCGCAGCAGGCGGCGCTCAAGATGTTCAAGAAGAAGTCCGGCGTGATCGTCAACATCTCCTCCGTCAGCTCCGTGCTGGCCATCCCCGGCCAGAGCGTCTACAGCGCGACGAAGGGCGCGGTCAATGCGCTCACGGCGACGCTTGCCAAGGAGCTTGCGCCCTACGGCATCCGCGTCAACGCCGTCGCCCCCGGCTTCGTCGAGACGGAGATGCTCGACCATATCCCGCAGGAGCAGCGCGAGGGCTATCTCAAGTCCGTGCCGATGGGCCGCTTTGCCAAGCCGGAAGAGGTCGGCGACGCCGTCTGCACCCTGTGCGACCCGACGCTGTCCTACCTGACGGGCCAGACGCTCATCCTCGATGGAGGGCTGAGCCTGTGAATCTGCTGGAGATCAATGCGCGCATCCGTCAGCGCCCGCCGTTCCAGATGATCGAACGCGTGACGGCGCTGGAGCCCGGGAAGAGTGCCGACGGCATCAAGTGTGTTTCCGTCAACGAGCCGTATTTTCAGGGCCATATGCCCGGCCTGCCCATCATGCCGGGCGTCCTGCTCATCGAGAGCGCCGCGCAGCTGTGCTCCCTCGTCATCGAGGCAGACGGCAGCGATGACAGCAAGGTCTATGTGCTGCTGAAGGTGCGCGATTTCAAATTCGTCCGTCCCGTCGTGCCCGGAGACCGGCTGGAGATCCATGCCGAGATGGTGCGCGGCGGCGCGGGGGTCTACACGTTCGACGTGACGATCTCCTGCGACGGCGGCGTGCGCGCCAAGGGCGAGCTGATGTTCACGGCCGTGGCGCAGGATTCCATCTACGCATGAGAGTCCTTGTCCTCAACGCCAGCCCGAAGGGCGAGCAGAGCCACACCATGGCCATCACCCGTGCGTTTCTCTCCGGCTTCCCGGAGGGAACGCAGACGGAGCTGCTCGAGCTGCGCCATCTGAATATCCGGCCCTGCACGGGCTGCCTCGGCTGCTGGACGAAAACGCCCGGCCGCTGCGTGCAGCGCGACGACATGGACCGGGTCTATGCGGCCATTGCGGCGGCTGACGTTATCGTCGAGAGCTTCCCGCTGTATTTTTATGGCATTCCGGGCACGCTCAAGACGCTGACGGACCGCTGCCTGCCCTATACCAAGGCCTATGGATGGAGCAGCCGGGCCGTGCACGAGCTGCGCGACCCCGCCATGCTCGAAAAGCGCCTTGTGCTCATCTCCACCTGCTGGCACACGGGAATCGACCGCCTGTATGCGGCGGTGCGCACGGCCTATGCCGAATATGCGCCCGGCTATCAGGCGATCTTCTGCCCGCAGGGCGAGCTGTTCGCCATCGATGCCTGCCACCGTCAGGTCAACGCCTATCTGGCCGATGCGGCGCAGGCGGGGCGCGAGGTCGCGCAGACTGGCCGCATCGCGGATGACACGGCGGCGCGGCTGGCGCGGCCCATCCTCTCGGATGCCACGTTCGAGCGCATCACACGCCCGCACTGGAGCATCATCGACGAATAATTCACGGATGCGGAACATCTCCGCATCCGTTTCCAGCTTGGTAAAAGTCCCTTTGGAATTTTTACCAAGCTGCTTTCAGAATTGCAAAATGTAATTTTTGTAGCATAATTTTGCAATTCTGCCGCTGCGGCGGGTTATGGAACGCGAAAGGAAACCCTGACGGTTTCCTTTCACACTATCCTTCCCTCCGAGACTTTCGGCTAGACAGATTTTTTTGACAGTCAGAGCAGCGGTGCAAACGCGCCGCTGCTCTGACTATATATCAGGATATCAGGTGTTCCGCTTCTGCGGCTCAAAGTGCACATCGAGCTGCGGGTAGGGGATGGCGATGCCGCGGGCGTCCAGCTCGCGCTTGACGGCCTCGTTCACAGCGAAGCGCACGTCGAGGTAGTCGCCGCTTGCGGTCCACAGCATCAGAAGGTACTGGATGCTGCTGTCCTGATAGTTGTTCAGCACGACCAGCGGGGCGGGGTCCTGCAGTGCCTTCGGATGCTGCGCCGCGGCGAGCAGGGCCTCGCGGACCTTCTCCGCCGGAGCGTCATAGGACACGCCGATATAGAGGTCCACGCGGCGGCGGCCCTCGACGGAATAGTTGCAGATGCGCGCCGAGGCGGCGTCGCTGTTCGGGATGTAGATGCGCTTGCCGTCGACCGTGGCGAGCTTCGTATACGAAACGCTGATCTCCTCCACAGTGCCGCTGTCGCTGCCGATCTCCACAAAGTCGCCGACGTGGAACGGGTGCGTCGTCAGGAGCGTCACGCTGCCGACCACGTTGGAAAGTGCGTTCTGCACGGCAAGCGAAATAGCAAGGGAGACGACACTCAGGATGGCGACGAGCGACGTGACGTCCACGCCGAGGGAGCTTGCCGCCACGAGCACGAGGATGGTATAGAGCAGGGTTCGCATGGCCGCCCGCAGGAACGAGAACATCGTCCGCTCCAGCCGGGAACGTTCGAGCACGCGGTCAAACAGCTTCAGCAGCAGCTTGACGAGCAGAAGCCCGATCACGACGATGAGGATGACCGGGACGAGCTTCTGCAGCGTCAGAGATGCAAAAAATTTCTTGATGGAAGCCAGATCCATGGCTTACGCCTCCGCTTCCGGCAGGGTCTCCTGCTTGGACCCCCGCAGACGCTTGTCGGCATCGACATACTGCATGAGCTCGTCGCCCGTGATGGTCTCCTTCTGGAGCAGATACAGGGCGACCTCGTCGAGCAGGCCGCGGTTCTCGGTCAGAATTTTCTTGGCCTGATCGTAGCTGTCGTTCAGAAGCTTGCGGACCTCTTCGTCCGCGGCGGCGGCCGTCGTCTGGGCGCAGTCGGTGTAGGACTGGCCGTCGAGATACTCGTTGCCCTTCGTCGTCAGGGCCATGAGGCCGATGCGGTCGCTCATGCCGTACTGCATGACCATCTTGCGTGCCAGATCCGTCGCGCGCTCGATGTCGTTCGACGCGCCGGTCGTCTCAATGCCGAACACGGTCTGCTCCGCAGCGCGGCCGCCGAGCATGGTGCGCAGCTCCACAAGCAGCTCGTCGCGGGAGTTGAGGTACTTCTCCTCCTCCGGCATCTGCATGGTGTAGCCCAGCGCGCCGGACGTGTGCGGGACGATGGTAATCTTGGAAACGGGCTGCGTGTGCTTCTGCAGCGCGGCCACGAGCGCATGGCCGACCTCGTGATAGGCCACAATACGCTTTTCGATGTCCGTCAGAACGGTGCCCTTCTTCTCGGTACCCGCGATGACGACCTCGAACGACGTCAGCAGGTCCTCCTGGTTCACGGTCTGGCGGCCCATGCGCACGGCGCGCAGCGCCGCCTCGTTGACGAGGTTCGCAAGGTCCGCGCCGACCGCGCCCGCCGTGGCCTGCGCGATCTTCTTGAGGTCGACGTCCTCGGCAAGGCGGATGTTGCGCGTGTGGACGAGCAGGGTCTGGTAGCGCCCCTCCAGATTCGGGCGGTCAACGATGATGCGGCGGTCAAAGCGGCCCGCGCGCAGCAGGGCCTTATCGAGAATTTCCGGGCGGTTCGTCGCCGCAAGGATCACGACGCCCTTCGAGGAATCGAAGCCGTCGATCTCGGCAAGCAGCTGGTTCAGGGTCTGCTCGCGCTCGTCGTTGCCGCCGAGGCGGCTGTCACGGCTGCGGCCGATGGCGTCGATCTCATCGATAAAGATGATAGCCGGGGCGACCTTGCTGGCCTCCTGGAACAGATCGCGCACGCGGCTCGCGCCGACGCCGACGAACATTTCCACGAAGTCGGAGCCGGAGATGGAGAAGAACGGCACACGGGCCTCGCCCGCCACGGCCTTGGCCAGCAGTGTTTTGCCGGTGCCGGGGGAGCCGACAAGCAGCGCGCCCTTCGGCAGCTTCGCGCCGATGGCGGCATATTTCTGCGGATTGTGCAGAAAATCGATGATCTCGACAAGCGATTCCTTCGCCTCGTCCTGACCGGCGACATCGCGGAAAGTCACGCCGGTCTCCTTTTCCATATAGACCTTGGCCTTGCTCTTGCCGATGCTGCCAATGGCACCAAAGCCGCCGGCTCCGCCGCCGCTGCGCGAGATGATGAAGCGCATGAGCAGGCTGAGCAGCGCCAGCATCAGCAGCGGGAACAGCACCCACGAGAACAGGAACGTGAACGTGCTGTTCTCGACGATCTCGCCGCTGAACTCCACCTGATTGTCCTCCAACGTCGAAATGAGGGACGTCAGATCCACATTGGGCAGCAGGCCGGTGTAATACACGGTGCGCTGTGACTTCGGCAGGGCCATCTCATCCCGGCGCAGGAACTGGATGCGGTCGGACTGGATCTCGACCTGCGAAATGGCATCGGTCTCCACTGCGCTGAGGAAGGCATCATAGGTGACCTGCTTCTCTCCGGCGGAGAACACATTGCTGAGCAGGCTGTTGAACAGCAGTGTCACGGCAACGGCAATGATCAAGATCGTCAGAATGGAAAATCTGCGGCGGTCGCCGTTGCGGTTATCATTATTATTATTTCCGTTTGGTCTGTTTTGCGGGCTTTGATTCGCCATGGAATCGGCCTCCTTTCGCTTCTCCTGCATCATACCATATTTTGGTGCTTTCTGCAATTCTCACGGCAAAATGTGCTGTAAATTTTCTGTGAATTTGGATTTTTGTCCGGATTTCGGCCCGTTTCGCGCCGGTCCGACGATTCTCGGTGTTGTCTCCGGCGCGATTCTTTGCTATAATATAGGGAAGTTCTGATTCAATCAGCAAGAGTGGATGGCGAGAGATTTTTTGGCAAGGCGAGGTATGAAAAGTGCAGTTGTACTTTGTGTACCCGCAAGGGGCATGCCGCATCCGTAAGGCGGCAAAGCCGCCAACGGCTGCGCAATACCACAAACTTTCCATACCGATGGATTGACGAAAAAGCTCCGGCATCCGCCGCAGATGATTGATTCAGAGCTTCCCAAGGTAATGAAATCGCAAAAGGCGTATCGTGCGCCGGAAAGCAGAGGCATCCATGAAAGAATATACCAAAGAGCCGAGAAAGCCGCGCGAGACCGCGCAGGAATCGCTGCCTGAGGATATGATCGAGGGCCGCAACGCCGTCACCGAGGCGCTGCGCAGCGGCCGCACCATCAACAAGGTATTCTTGGCCGACGGCGACACGGACCGTGCGCTCGGCCGCCTTGCCGCCATGGCAAAGGAGAGCGGCGCCGTCGTCGTGCGCGTCGACCGCCGCAAGCTCAACGACATGAGCCCCACGGGCGCGCATCAGGGCATTATGGCTGCCGTCGCCGCCCATGACTATGCCACGGTCGACGATATGCTGAACGCCGCGCAGGAAAAGGGCGAGGCGCCCCTGCTCGTCATCTGCGACGAGCTGTCCGACCCGCACAACCTCGGCGCGATCATCCGCACGGCAGAATGCGCGGGCGCGCACGGCGTCATCATCCCCCGCCGCCGCAGCGTCGGCCTGACGGCCGTCGTCGGCAAGGCCTCGGCCGGTGCGCTCGAATATATGCCCGTGGCCCGCGTTGCGAACCTCGTCGCCACGATCCGCGACCTGAAGGCCCGCGGCATCTGGGTGTTCGGCACGGCAGCCGACGGCGACACGACCCTCACCGGCGCGGACCTGCGCGGCCCGGCCGCCATCGTCATCGGCAATGAGGGCAGCGGCATGAGCCGCCTTGTCGCAGAGAGCTGCGATCTCAAGGTCAGTATTCCCCTGAAGGGCCACATTTCATCCCTGAATGCCTCGACGGCCGCCGCCGTGCTGCTGTATGAGGCCGTTCGACAGAGAGGATAATCCATGAATCACCGTCAGCCGGAACAACCGAATAACGTGCAGTTCCCGGCTGAGCCAGAGCCGGAATATACGCTCGAGGAGATCATGGCCGAATTCGGTGCGCCGCAAGAGCCGGAGCCGATCCCGGAGCCGGTGCCCGAGCCGGAGCCGATCCCGGAGCCTGAGCCGGTGCAGCCGGAGCCGCAGCAGACTTCTCCGCCGGAACCGCAGCCGGAGCCGCAGCAGGCTTCTCCGCCGGAACCGCAGCAGGAGCGCGTGCATGTGTTCCGTCCCGTGCCGGACCGGCGTCCGCCGCGGCCGGAGCGCAGCGCTCCCGCGCCGAAGCCGAAGGCAAAAAAGCGGCCCGTGCAGATCGTTGA
>ERZ773193.1501-NODE-1501-length-29028-cov-16.106513_pt1 | contig 29028 bp, 24 predicted proteins | sample MGYA00511110_ERZ773193 | MGnify/ENA primary metagenome ERZ773193 (study PRJEB29015, sample SAMEA2737784) | human gut metagenome | biome: human gut; feature: human-associated habitat; material: faeces | place: China | collected 2012 ...
CTCGTCCGTGAAGACCAACGGGTATATCGACTTGCTTTTGTCTCCTATACCCTCGTCCGTGAAGACCAACGGGTATATCGACTTGCTTTTGTCTCCTATACCCTCGTCCGTGAAGACCAACGGGTATATCGACTTGCTTTTGTCTCCTATACCCTCGTCCGTGAAGACCAACGGGTATATCGACTTGCTTTTGTCTCCTATACCCTCGTCCGTGAAGACCAACGGGTATATCGACTTGCTTTTGTCTCCTATACCCTCGTCCGTGAAGACCAACGGGTATATCGACTTGCTTTTGTCTCCTATACCCTCGCCAACACAAATACATAAAAATACTGACAGGCAGATATCTTCGCTGTCCATCAGTATTTTTGTCTGTCAATATTTACTTCATCAACGATCTGTTACAGCCGGTTTGCCTTCACGTCCTCGAACTCCTGCAGCATTTCCTCGGAAGGAGCCTTAGTCGCCAGGCTGACTGCGATGATAGCGATAAGTCCCAGCCCGAAGCCTACTATCAGGGAATACAATCCGGTAGCTTTGCCCAAGGTCTGTCCGCCCACGAGAGGAATATAATCCCAGATGATAACGGCAAGTGCTCCCGTGACAATTCCGGCTACCGCTCCGGGGAAGTTGGTTCTCTTCCAATATAAGGACATCACTACCAACGGTCCGAAGGCGGCACCTAAACCTGCCCACGCGTTGGATACCAGTCCCATGACGGTGTTGTTCGGATTCCATGCGATGATGTAAGCCAGCACAGCTACTACCAGTACTGTGACACGGCTCACATTCATAACCGTCTTGTCATCCGCATCCTTTTTGAGCAGTCCCTTGAAGATATCCTCCGCCACGCTGGAGGCGCTGACCAACAGCTGGGAATCCGCGGTGGACATGATTGCTGCCAGGATACCACAAAGGAACAATCCTGCAATGAACGGAGCACGCATCTCCACGGTAAATACTTTCTTGATCATCTCAATAAATACCTTCTCATTATTTCCATTCACCAACTCCGGCAGATAAGCTCTGCCCAGGATACCGATAAATACTGCAAATCCCAGGGATAATGCTACCCAGCTGATGGCAGTAGCCTTGGACTTGGTCATTTCCTTCTCATCCCGGACCGCCATGAATCGTACCAGGATGTGGGGCATTCCGAAATATCCCAGTCCCCAGCCGAGACCGGAGATCACGCTGACGATATTATTACTGCCGTCACCGTTCTTCATCAGATTCAGGAAGTTGGCACTGTCGGCACCGCTGGCTTCCAGACCGGCTGACAATGTAGTGCCGCCGGTTGTCAGAAAATGATAAGCGAACAGCGGTACTGCCAGAATACCGACCAGCATCAGCATGCCCTGGATAAAGTCTGTCACACATACCGCGGTGAATCCTCCCAGAAACGTATACACCAGTACTACCAGTGCGCCGATGGTCAGCGCCACATGATAATCAATACCGAACACCGACTCAAACAGCTGACCGCCGGCAGAAAGTGCGGACGCACAATATACCAGGAAAAATACTACAATAGTAATAGAAGAAACCGTCATCAATACCTTCTTCTCATCATGAAAACGGTTCTCAAAATAAGTCGGCAGTGTCACAGAGTTGTTGGCACGGATCGTATATCTGCGCAGCTTCGTGGCGATGAACAGCCAGTTTAACGTCGTGCCGATGAAAAGTCCGATGGCGATCCAGCCATCACCTCCGACACCGGTTAAGTAAATAGCTCCCGGCAGTCCCATTAACAGCCATCCGCTCATATCCGATGCCTGTGCGGACAGTGCAGCGACGAAGCCGTTCAGCTTTCTGCCTCCTAAAAAGTAATCTTCGGAATTGTTGTTTCCCTTTGCATAGAACGCTCCGATAGCGATCATCATGAGTAAATACAGCACAAATGCCACAATTACCCAGCCCAGTGTATTTCCTGTCATAATAGCCTCCTCAAATTTTTCTTCCTGTACATTTTCTAAATTGTATACAGTGATACGATTTATTATATACAAGAAATGGCTTATCGTCAACAGATTAGTTTGTTATCGCTGTGATGTGTGAAAGTCTGCTTTGAATGTTATTTTGTCATGTTGACAGGCTGAGAATAGTTTGCTATTCTCAATCTATAAGTAAATTTTCTATTTCAAATCTTATTTAATTTCAGTATTTTGGTGAATCACCATAGTTTTCATTATTAAAAATGAATGGCATTAAAATGTCTAAAATATGAAAGGGGAATTGATGAAAACATATATAGCATATTTTGATGAAACAGGGGATGACGGAGTAACAATAAATTCATCAGACCATTTTATTTTAACAAGTTTGTATATGCCTGCAGAGAGCTGGCAGCAAAATTTTGAAAAAATGCGTATTTTGAGAAGAGAATTGAAAGATAAATATGGCTTTCATGTATCAGAAGAGATGCATACAAAACATTTTTTGACAGATAAAAATCCATATCGTGAGTATCATTGGTCAAAAGAAACAAAACAAGACATAATAAAAGCATTTACGTTAACAATTGCAAAGATGGATTTAAAGATTGTAAATGTGATTATTGATAAGAAAAAATTTAAAGATAATAACTATCACGTTCTTGAAAATGCATTGAAATATAATATACAACGTATCGAGAATGACAGCGATGGGCAATGGAATTATTTAGTGATTACGGATGAGGGCAGAATAGCACCTATGAGAAAGACAGCCAGAGCTATACGTGCATTTAATCCGATCCAATCCAAATATTTGCCTGGGTTTGTCAATCATCCGATCAGCAATATGATCGAGGATATTATGGAAAAAAATTCATCAGAATCCTATTTTATTCAAATATGTGATTTCGTTTCATTTTTTTACATTTATATTTCAAAATCGAAATTCGGAAAGAAGAGTTACCCAAACGAGTGGGAACTGTAATTGACAAACTCTTTGTAAAACGGGTTATGGTGACGTTAAAGGAAGCGGAAAAACTAAATTTGAAAGCAAATGAGACAAATATGTATGGATTAGTAATATATCCAAAATAAAACACCACCTACATCGCATTCGCGAGTTCAGTGGTTCATTTATATTATAATAAAAGCTAAGTATAGTGTCAATATTAAATGAAAAATAAGATTGCAAGACAAAAAGCCTCGCTACAGGTATCATCTCTGTAGCGAGGCTTCTATATTATTTACGTTATTCTTAGTTCTTCTTTCTTCTTGCCAGCATTCCAACGAGTCCGGTCAGGGATATCACAAAGAGCGTCAGCCAGATGCCGGAAGCATCTCCGGTCGCCGGAACCTTGTCCAGTTCCTGCGCCGAAGCGGCGGCGGTATTGGCAGCCGTACCTGCCGTATTACCGCTGTCATTATTGCCGCTGTTATGACTGCCATGATTGCTGTCATTATTGTTACTGTTATTACCACTGTTATTGCCGGAGGTATTCGCTGCAACCGTAAAGTTAGTACCGGCGATACCATTGTTCCAGACGATAGCAAAGGTATGGCTGCCTGTAACTAATGTCTTAAGGTATTCTGCCTTCAGGGTAATAATGGTAGAGCCTTCTTTTGCTTCGTAGTTAGCAGGATCGAGTACTTTTCCATCTACCTTTACAGCATGGAACCTGGAAAATTCGCCGTTTCCGCGGATCACAACAGTGCCTGTGGTATTCTGTGTCCAGGAGCTGCCTGCCCCGTCAATGATCCGATATTCCGGAGAGATGTAAATGATCACATTAACTCTAACATCTTTATAGTTCTCCGAGGTAATGATCACAGGTACGGTCACCTTTTTGTCAATATTGTCTTTCGTCAGTTCAGACAACGCAAACTTCATAAGGCCGGTCGCATCTATGGTAATATCTCCGGACACAATTCCGTTGTCATTGGTATATGCATCAGGTGTATAACTTCTTGCGCCCGGTACAAGCTCCGCTAAGTTGATGGTCTGTTCGCCCTTCTTCGTGTACTCGAAGAATTCTGTAACGTCTTCTACTGTAAGATCCGCCTTCTCAATGGTCAGTGTACCTGCCTCGATCTCTGCTGCGGTGTAGTTCTTGCCTTCCGCCACGGACAGGATCACCTTATAGGTTCCGGCGTTGGTAGGTGCTGTTTCACTTCTGGAATAGGTAGTACCGGAGATACCCTCGTAGTATACCGTTACATCACCCATGTCGATCACACCGTTCTTAGTCTTCGCAGTCACCTCTTTCGGTTTGCCATCGTAGGTCTGCTTCTGGGAAAGATCTGGAGTCACGTCAAAGTTATCCCATGCAGGAGTCGCCCTGGTAATCTTCCAGGTCGTGGTCGCTGTTCCGGTATAATTGCCCTTACCAGCGATGGTCAGAGTGATGGCATCATTTGCATTAATGAACGTATTACCCGCTTTGATGTCATAATCCGTGGGTGATGTCAAAGTCAAAATATTTGTATTTTCACCAAGTGTTACCGAAGCAATTTCCACTTTCTTCGCTATACCATCATAAGTAAAACTGTTGTTGCTCAGCCGGATTGTCGCACTACTAATGTCCTTCGGCTTGATTATGAATTTCCGGCTTGCGGTTCCCGTGTAGTTCCCCTGTCCGGTGATGGTCAGGGTCGCTGTATTCTCGCTGGCATTGATATTCTCGCCGTAGCTGAAGTCAAAGTCTGCGCCGGAAGTCAGTATAGTATTGCCATCCGTCACAACAGGTTGCGGTGTAATATCACTGCCGGTGTATGTCTCATCAGCAATCGCTCCAATCATATCCGCGGTAACAGCCTTCGGAGAAATGGTAAAGGGGTACGTCACCTCGCCGGTATAATTCTCGTTGCTGTCAGCTACTTTATAGGTCACCTTGTAAGTACCTGCATCTTTGGGTGCATTGCTGTTGCTATAGTTCGTACCATTCGCACTTGTACCCTCATACAGCACTTCCAGTTCGTCTGTAGGAACGTCGCCGCCGGTAACCTGCAATGTACCGGTCGGCTGAATCGCACTGCCGTCATAGGTCTTGTTCCTATAGTTCAGACCTTCGATCGTAACTGTCATCTTGTCCGTAGGATGGAAGATCAGAGTTGCCGTAATGTCATTGTAGTTATCGGAAGAAATGGTTACTGTGCAGGTCTGGTCCGTCGTGGAGGTAATGTTTGCCTTACTTTTATAGGAAAGTCCATATCCTCTAAATGAATGTATAATCCGATTAATGGTCACAATTTCACCCCTATCCTGTCTAGGACCAATAGTCTGAGCGTACTCCGGTGCCTGTCCCTCCGGGAAAAAGTCTTCTGCGTACAAAGTGTCCTCCTGGACATCGCTGCGGTTTCGCATAATATTTACCGTCTTGCTGACTGTTCCGGGGTAGGTTCCTTTAGCAATGGTAATTGTTGTGCTAGCGCTCTGGACATAGTAATAGTTATCATCGCCGGATTTCGTCGCCTGAACTGTAACCTCACCTACTTTGACAGGATGCAGTATGCCATCGATCATTGTAGCTGCACCAGTACCGTTTTCTACTGTGTAAGTCACCTCGCCAGTACCGCTGCCACCGTTAACAGTCAATTGCAGATCAGTTCCATAGATTGCAGAGGTAGAAGTTATGGTTAATGCTGCCTGATCTGCCTTGGTAATGCTTGCTTCATGTTCCAGTTTTAGATCTTTCGGAAGGATATAGTTTGTATTGCTTGTCATATCAGACGTAAAGGTCACCTTATTGGCTTCTGTTACATTTGCACTATTGTAAGCATAGGTACCTGTAACTGTAGGCACTTCATCATTTGGATCTGCTTTTGCGTTGTCCTTAATCTGCACTTTAGCTGTTGTACATGTAGTAGTGCCGTCATATTTTTTGGTAATCGGAGTATCTGTAATGAACTCTAAATCCTCTGCTGTCAGAGTCTTCGGCACAATCGTGAATTGTACCGTGGTATCGGCAAGCTTCAGCTCGTAGTTAGCTGCCTTGAAGCTGCCATTATCTGCCAGTTTAAGTGTACCTCTGGTAATCTCATAGCTTCCTGCATCTTTACCAGCTTTTCTTGACAATGCACCTGTAAAATCCGGTGTCTCACCAGCCATGGCACCTGATGAGTTATATTCCAGCGTAGGATCTGACATGCCATAGATTGTTGTCTGACCAGCCGTCGGTGTCACTGTGATCGTGGCTTTGTCGATAGTAAATGTTGTGCTTCCGCTGACATTATAGTTGCCACCATCTACATCCGTAATTTTTACGGTAGCGTTGCCAGCATTGATGTTATTCTCACAAGAAACACTGTACTCAGTGGAAGGAATCTCATTTATTTCGTCCTTTACAACCACAGCCGGAGTCTTTTCAGTGCCATCATATGTATATGTTCCAGTAACCTCAATGGTCGGATATGCAACTTTCTTGCTCACAATTTTGTAGGTTACACTGGCTGTTACGTTATCAATCGTAATCGAAGCCTGATATGTACCAACATCCTTAGGTGCTCCTTCAATACCAACATATCCTGTTTCTTTTAATTCCTGATAGGTAATAGCTGGTATAGTGGGCAAGCCCAAACCATCAGAATACTTATCATCCTTTGTTACCGTAGCGACTTTCTCGCTGCCACTGTAGATCAAATCCAAATCCGTCGGTGCAGTAACCGTATAGGTTGTAGCAAAATCACTTTCCAACTTACAACCATCCGCACTGCATTTGAATGTAATCTGAGCGCCTTCTGCAGTGGCTTGCCATTTGTGCTGATGAATTCCCAGGTACAGATTGCCATTTGCATCTTTGGTGACTACATAATTCTGATCTGTTGCATCGGATGTAAAAATCTTGGAATAATCCAGTTTAGGATTCGTCGCACCGGTGGCAATCTTGATGTTTGCATTCGCTGAAGGTTTAGCAGCTGTAGTGATGCCTATCTTGGCATTCGATGTCAGGCTTTTATCAATACGGATGACTGATTTGCCGAACAGGTTGAGATTCTTCGTTGTATTGTCAATGACCTTTGCATCACCACCAATTGTTAGCGAATCGTAAGACGAACCATCTACTCCGATTGTATTGCCGGTAATGCTGCCTCCGAAAAGCTTCACACTAGAACGATTGCTATATACTCCATAATCGCCTCCCTGAATCGTACCTCCATACAGACAAAGCTGTGCAGCATTCAACCCTACAACGAACGACTTTGTTTCGCTATGATTATCTATTATTTCTATTTTCCCCGAATGACCTGTGCTGCAATCACAAACCGCAAGCTTGTGCGAATTTATATCAAAGACACTATTATATAATTTTGTAGAAATTGTATGTCCGTTCAGACAGATATTTACATCGCCGCTAATCTCAATAGATCCGTCGAGTGTAATATCAGCAAACAGATAATAATTGCCCGCTGGAAGAGTATATTTATTATTATACGTGGACTTCTTTAAACTTTTTCCACCATATTGCAGTCTCTGGTTCTCGCTGTCATAAGTCAAAGGTATCCACAGGGTATTGTCATGATCTTCCTCTGTACAGCCCGTCTTACCGCAAACGGCATGCTCGTGCAACGTACCATTCATAAAAACAATGCTGTTTCCTATTAATTTCGATGCATAGCCATTATCACTATGAAAGCGTTCCGCATCCGTATCCTTCATTTGGTAGGAACTTTTGCCTTGCGCCACAACCTTATAGTCTCCCTCGCTAATTTCACTTGTACTTACACCAATATGTGCCTCACTATCCAGTCCGGGAGAGGCAACGTTGATAATCGTTCCGTTACAAGCGACATTGTTGGCTTTTATAGAGCTACCTTGCGTAAAGTTGCCGTTGATCACTGCTTTGCCACTAACGGTGAATGTGCTATCGTCGCCGGAATTTCCTCCACATAATTCCACACCGCCGCCACTTATTTGGGCACTATTACCAGTAATACTACCTCCGTTCATTGTGAAATTGCTTTTACGGCTTAAATACACACCGCCACCATAAAACTCTGCTGTGTTACTGGTAATCTTTCCACCATTCATTGTGAAAGAACACCCATCATACACATATACACCACCGCCGTATCTTTTATTAGAAGCAGAAGGTGCATCAGCTGTGTTTCCGCTGATCTCCCCTCCGTACATGGTGAAGATGCTATTGACATATATACCACGCCCTTCATTTCCCTCTTTATGGGTAATCTTGCCGTACTCCATCTTCCCACCCATGCAGTCGGTCAAAATAAACTGTGCAATATTTGATATCTTGATTACATCTACATTCGCATTTGCAGTGATGTTATGACCATTCAGGCAGAGTACCACGTTACCACTTTGAAGTTGCCATGTCTCGTTCAGGTTGATATCACACGTCAAATAGTAATAACCGCTTGTTGTAATTTCACTAAGTAAAGAGACACCCTTCCATGCCACGTTGGCGTGTTCGCTGTCATGGTCACAGGTATTACCGCAGATAGGATGTTGATGCAGCATACCATTGACAAGCAGGATCTGATCGCCCACCTGTTGAAATTCACAGTCACCAGTATTTTGGTTTTGGTCATTGATAAATGTGCCGTCCCTATAGCCACCATTCGCAGCACCTGTAGCTATGGCAACATAGCTGCCCACTGTCGGTAAATTCTCTGGGGTCACGCCGATACTGGCAGTGTTGTCAAATCCTCCTTGGCCAATGGCCATCGTCGCACCATCAGGCAGGTAGACGTTACTCGTTGTGTTACCAGAGACTTTAGTGGAACCGGATACTGTAAAATGACCCATATTACCATATGCGGATTTTACGTACACACCGCCTCCGAATTTATTAGCTTCATTACCGGTAATCTCGCCACCGGTCATATTAAAATTCGAACCCACATACACACCACCACCATATGTGCTCGTCTTATTGCCCTTAATTGTACCATCACTCATATTGAAAGTGTTGCCAACAATGTTCACTCCGCCGCCACCGCCAAAAGCCGTATTCTTGCCAGTAGCTTCGTTATTTTCAATAGTACCACCGCTCATATTGAAAACGCTCCCATCATAGCTATACACTCCACCGCCATATTCACCTGTGTTATTACTTATTGTTCCAGCGTACATATTGAAAGTGCTGTTTTTCTCCATGCACACACCGCCGCCTATACCTACATTTTCACTATTTGAAGTAAAGTTTTTGGCTTCGTTCCCGGTGATATTGCCACCATACATATTAAAGGTACCGTTGTTATACATCCTTACACCTGCACCCGTACGTGCTGTATTTCCAGTAATGCTACCACCGTACATGTTGAAAGTACTTCCACCCGCCACAAACGCACCAGAACCTTTATACCCATTGCTGTGAGTGATTTGTCCTTTGTCCTCGCAGTCACAGAGTGTGACTGTACTCCCAGCTTTTGGTACAATGACATTAGTATCATATTTCATGGTGATATTATGCCCATTTAAACAAAGTACTACACCGTTGACAGGTGTCCAAGACTCGCTCAATGTAGCATCCTTCATCAGATAGTAGTTACCTTTAATCTCGGGCAGCTTAGATTCATTATTCCATGCTGTAAAGATGACTTTGTTCGTCTCCGTATGTCCGCCTACCCCATTACAGGTATCCTTACCACAGAGAAAGTGCGTATGCTGTTCCGCCACCATCATCAGTGCATTCATCGCCTCAGAAATGGCATGAAGTCGTGTCATATCCAGTTCTGCGATCTGTTCCTCGGTCAGTGACTCCATAGCCTCGTCAATGGCTTCCAGCTGCGCACTGACACTTTCTGCATTTTCCACCGTCACTGTCTCCGGCAGAGCGTCGATAAGTGCCTGTACCTTCTGCACTGCTGCCTTCTTCTCATCGTCTGCCGCGGTGTCCTGCGTGCCGGCATCATTATCGCTAATGCTTTCACCAGTGGATTTCACAGTATCGGGGGCTTCGCCCGCAGTGGGATCTTCCGTACCGGGAGTTGCCGCAGTGGTGCTCTTATCAGCCGGAGTCTCTTCCCCCGGTGCCGCCACTGCTTCTGCTTCCTTCTGCTCTGCCGCAGGGACTGCTACTTGCTGTTCTTCCGGCTCTGCCGCAGGGGCTGCTTCCTGCTGTTCCTCCTGCTCTGTCACCGCATCCGCTTCCTGTACAGCCTCCTGTGCGAATGCTGTCATGGGCAGTGTTGAGAAACAGAGAATAAATGCCAGTAACATGCTCAATACTCGTTTTTTCATACCGTTTTACCTCTTTCCGCTGGGCATAGTGATCCCCATTATCTTAAAGATAACGTACCACACTTTCTCGCAGCGGAACCAGGGGCTGCATGAATCGACCCAAATATGTCATGAATCGACCGAAGAGGACTTTAAATGGCTCAATGCGGTTCAATAGCAAGTATTCCTTGAAAAAGTCTTTCCGGTATTATATTCTATTATTATGTCCTATAAAAGTTAGTTACAAAGTATACACACAGAAAGGTTTCTATATGTGGATTGCAGATCATTGGAAAGATTACGAAGTGCTGGATACGTCCAGCGGAGAAAAGTTAGAGCGTTGGGGAGATTATATTCTCGTCCGTCCGGATCCCCAGGTCATCTGGAAGACGCCCCACGATCATAAGGGCTGGAAGCAGAAAAACGGTCATTACCACAGAAGTGCGAAGGGCGGCGGAGAATGGGAGTTCTTCCATCTGCCGGATGAATGGGCGATTCATTACACCCTGCCTTTTCAGAAGGAAGCCTCCGGCAAGACGGATCCTCTGACCTTCCATCTGAAGCCCTTCAGTTTCAAGCATACCGGTCTGTTCCCGGAGCAGGCGGTGAACTGGGACTGGTTCTCCGGCCTGATCCATGAGGCAGGCAGACCCGTGAAGGTGCTGAACCTCTTCGCTTACACCGGCGGTGCTACTGTATCCGCCGCGGCAGCAGGAGCTGCTGTGACTCATGTGGATGCGTCCAAGGGTATGGTCGGCTGGGCAAAGGAGAACGCTGCTGCCAGCGGGCTTGCCGATGCTCCCATCCGCTGGCTGGTGGACGACTGCATGAAGTTCGTAGAGCGTGAGATCCGCCGTGGCAACAAATACGACGGCATCATCATGGATCCCCCTTCCTACGGCAGAGGTCCCAAGGGTGAGATCTGGAAAATAGAAGATAATATCTGGGATTTCGTAGGACTGACCGCACAGCTTTTATCCGATGATGCGCTGTTCTTCCTGATCAATTCGTACACTACAGGATTGCAGCCCGCCGTGCTGTCCTATATGATGAATTCCACCCTGACGAAAAAGTTCGGCGGTCATGTGGAAGCCGAAGAGATCGGCCTCCCCGTCACCGAGAGCGGACTGGTACTGCCCTGCGGTGCTTCCGGACGTTGGCAGCGGAAGTAATCAGACTAGCATCATAAGCCAAATCAAGAAGGAGCCTCTGGTCGAGGCTCCTTCTTGATCACAGCCAAAGTCAGCAACTATCGCTTGATGATTGAATTCCAAATATGGTGCGTTTTTACTCCTCTGTTTCAATCTCCAATCTCTGAAGAATGTCTCTCACAATACCAGCATCCTCAATCAGAGAAATTCCAAAACACTTTTTTCCTGCATCTTTTAAGGAGGCTCCTATATGATAAACATTTTTCTTATCCAAGATTAAAAAGCGATCATGAAATACTTTCGTGTACCGCACTTCCAGTAAAGGATACTGGCTGTTGAAATTATTAACATCTTCTTGAGATAACTTGGTTCTTTTCAATGTATACATCACAACAGTCACATTTTCATTCTTTTTTGTGAGAAGATTCAGCGTTCCTATATCCACATAGCCATCAATTAAAACGATTTCCTTTTCCGCTTTTTGAATCAGGCTAACAATTAGGCTAAAAGCATCATATATCTGTCCATCAAAAAAGACTTTCTGATTTGATTCCTCATGGTCCGATATATATTCAAATATCTGATCCAATTTTTCATCCGTTTGCTTTTGATATTCCAGTTGTTTTAACTCCACATTACTGATACGCTCAAAAAGCAAGGCGTTATTAGCAATAAATCGCCTCATTTCCACGAATGCGCGCATAATACCAATACTTACCTTAATTGCCACTTCGCTATGTAGAACACTCGCCAACATAGAGATTCCCTGTTCTGTAAATACATAAGGAAGAGTCCTACGACCACCATAATTATTTTCGTCCTGTGCGAAACTTGAAATGCCAGTTTGGCATCTCAAGTTCTGATACTCCTCTTTCGTGAGCTGAAAACGAATTTGTAATACCATCCGTCTTTTTCGCTTCTGGTTTAATTTCTATCATAAATTCTCCCTATGACAACTTGAAGTGCCAGTCTGTTCAGACATTCTATGTTTATGAGATTATAGTAGCAAAAACAGACATACCTATGTCCCATACAAAGTACGTATATCGCGGTCAAAACCACGCTGTTATTTTAGAATGTTGTAAATTTGGAATAAAAGCATGGACTTTCCGACTCGCTATTCAGAACTTCACAAGATATCTGTAGAAATAGAAAACTTCTATGCTTTGTGCACATTCTAGCATAGAAGTCTTCTGCTGGCAAGGGGTATGCTATTATCAAATATTTGTAATACAAAACCAGATTTGCCACCTATATTTCACTTCTGATCACAACACGAATTTTCTTAACACCGGGATCTTGCGCAGCACCCACGCGGTAGCCGTTGCCAGTGCCAGCACTACCAGGCAGAATGCAGCCAGCAGCAAGATCAATACCGCTTGTCCCGCGGCTACAGACTGCACACCGCATTGTTCCAACACCGTAAAGGGTGTGATCTTCACGAATTTATACAACAGGTTCACATACACCGGATGTACCAGGTATACGGCGAAGCTCAAGGCTCCCGCCTCCTGCCAGGGGATCCGGTGTTTTTGAATACTCCCATTCCATCCTGCAGCGAACAGAAGCACTGCAAGCAGTACTGTAAACGGGTAATTGTATGCCATCTGAATGGAGAATCCCGCAAGTGTTCTGCTCAGGATCATCCCCAGAGCCAGAACCGCTACTGCAGCTGTCAGCCATACATTCCTTCCCTTGTCCACACCTACTTCTCTCACCGCGAAGAGATATCCACACAGATAATACAGGAAATACACACCGCCATCCGGCAATACCGGAATACTGTTGACATCCAGTACCTTATTCAGAAACGGTGCCACACTGCTTCCTAAGAAGATCACTGCCATCACTGCCGCAACACCCCACACCGGCAGCACACGCAGCACTTTTTTCAGAAGCGGCGTGATCAGATATAAAAACAGGATCAGATACAGATACCACATATGGGACCAGGTATGTCCCATCAAAGTCATCTTCAGTGCCTCCGGGATCATCCTGATCCGGAAGGTCCGCTCCGCCACTACCAGCTCGGAAGCTGCATACGGAACGCCGAATAGGAGGATCGCCAGCGCAATCCTCCTGCAATATTTTTTAATCATGACCGGATAAGTCAATGTACGTTCCGGATTCAGGAACAAATATCCCGAGATCAATAAAAATATAGGAACACACCAGGTCACCAGATCCATAACTGACAGCAATAATGACCGGTATTCCGGCACTATCGACGCATCTGTCACATCTGTCGCACCTGTCAGTACATGCATCAGCACCACTGCACAGGTTGCCAGTACCCGGAGCACGTCCAGGAACTGCTTCCTGGGTCCGGATAAGCCGTTTGTCATGTCTCTCCCATCTCCTCCATCAGGCGCATGCCTGCAGTATCTGTCACAGGAAGGGAGAATACGATGCTTTGTGCCTTACTCTCCAGTCCTGCTTTTTCCATTATAGCACGCATGATGGAATTTTTCTGCTCACTTTTTACCACAATGAACAACATTTCTTTTTCCGGCACCAGTGTCACGCCCAGAAACTGCTGTGCATTCTCTGTTCCGGTACCCTTGGCATGGATGACTGTACCGCCTGCCGCATGTACTTCTCTCGCTGCATCCATGACCAGCTCCGTATATCCATGATTGGCTATCACTACCAGAAGCTCATTCTTCGTCTCTTTCAATGTGGACTCCTCTCCTTTTACGAATTCCTGCCCGCAGGTCAGGTAATTCAATGCTTTCTTGCCACCGACACTGCTCACGGGAATGATAAATGCGATTCCCATTCCCGGGAGATCGATCTGCATTTTCTTGCGCAGAGCAGCCTTGATCTGCCGCCAGGAAGCATCTGTGACGAGATGGAACAATACGCTCTTCTCCATGCCGTCCAGTCCGAAATAATCTAAGATCTCATTCGCCGCGGTTCCCATGCCGACGGTAACACTGCCGACCTGTGCGCCTTTTTCTTTATAGCATTCCACGAATTTCCTCGTCAGCTGACGATTGGTGATGGTGACCATCATATATAATTCACTCATGGGCACACCTCCTACAGTTCAATGATGGCATTCTCATCCAAAGCACCAAATGCATCCGCCGCACCGGCAAATACGCCTGCACCGCTCTTTTGCTGCTTTAACTGATATACCATTCCCAATATCTGGATCGTGATCAGCGGTGTCATGGCTACCATTGCTACCACACCGAAAGCATCTGCGACTAAATTGCCGCCCACCGCCACACAGGCGCCCTGCGCTAACGGCAGTAAAAAGGTAGCTGTCATGGGACCGCTCGCCACACCGCCGGAGTCGAAGGCGATCGCTGTGAATATCTTCGGTACAAAAAAGGACAGTCCGATCGCCACGCCATAGCCCGGAATCAAAAACCATAAAATCGGGATCCCCGTCAGCACGCGGATCATCGCCAGTGCTACGGATAAAGAGACACCCACGGAAAGGCTCACGCCCATAGAACGGGCCGAAATGGCGCCGTCCGTCAGCTCCTCTACCTGATGATTCAGCACATAAACCGCGGGCTCCGCTTTTACGATAAAATAACCGATCAGTGCTCCCACCGGCACCAGTACCCACCGGTAGGATCTGGCTGCCATGACCTGACCGAGGTAATTGCCGGCAGGCATAAAGCCCACATTTGCACCGGTCAGAAACAGTACCAGACCGATATAAGTATAGATCAGACCGATCAGAATCTTCGCCAGTGTCTTCCCCGACAGCCGCAGGGCAAATATCTGGAACAGACCGAAAAACAATACAATGGGAAGTAATGAGAGTGCGATCTCTTTCATATAATCCGGAAGCCCATGGGCAAAAAGCTGCGCCAGTTCCACAGAATCAGAGATCTCCGAGATCGCCACCGGCTGGTAATCCGCATTGGTCGGCTTATAGATCAGCCCCAGCACCATGACCGCCAGGATCGGACCGATGGAGCACAGAGCTACCAGACCGAAGCTGTCGTCCGCCGCATGGTGGTCATTACGGATGGACGCAATACCGACACCTAGAGCCATGATAAAAGGAACCGTCATGGGTCCCGTGGTCACACCTCCGGAATCAAACGCCACTGCCCGGAAGTTCTCCGGTACGAGAAATGCAAGAACGAACACTGCTATGTAGAAAAAGGTCAACAATGGCGGCAGTGCCACACCGATCAGCATACGCAGAAGGGCAATGACCAGGAAGATTCCAACCCCCACTGCCACTGCCAGGATCAGCGTCATGTTCGGAACCGAAGGCACCTGTGTCGCCAGCACCTGTAAGTCAGGCTCGGAAATGGTGATCACCACTCCCAGCAGAAAAGATAACACTACGATCAGCAGAATGTTTTTACTCTGGGTCATTCTGGCACCCACTTTTTCTCCCATGGGGGTCATGGACATCTCCGCACCCAGGGTGAAAAACATCATACCGACCATGACCATCAGCGCCCCCACCAGAAAGCACAGCAGGATACTGGAGGTAATGGGAGCTATGGTAAAGCTTAATACGATCACGATCCCTACTACCGGCAGGACCGCCTTCAAGGATTCTGCAAATTTTTGCCGGATCTTTGGATTTAATAACTTCAATATTGGTCTTTCCTTTCTTTATGTTTTCTTTATCTTAACATGAAGCAAAGACCCGATCCTACCGTTTTTCGTGAATTTATAAAATTTTCACGGGGTCTTAACGCAATCTTTATGCAGACAGCTCCCGGTCCTGCCCAGACTGCTTTTTCACAAATTTATAGGCCCAGACATCTACCACGATCACAAACAGGAAAAAGAAAACGAAGATCCAGTCCGCATCCAGAGACAATGCGGAATCATAGATACCGTGTTCGATCATCGGCATGAACACGCTGAGCTTCAGGTAGCGTTTCCTGCGTTTTTTATTGCCTGCAAGTTCTGCCTCCTTCGCCACACCGAAGAAATATCCCATGATCACGCCATCGATGGCATGGGAAGGCACGGACAACAGGGCTCTGGTCACTGCCGTCCCAATGTCACCGTCCAGACAATACAGAATATTTTCAATGGCTGCAAATCCTAATGCCGAAGTCACACAGTACACGATGGCATCGAATTTATAATTGAATGCCGGATGCTTCCATGCCGCCCATTTGGCCGCCTGCATCTTGCAAAGTTCCTCGATCAGTGCCACCCCGATAAAATTATCCAGGATCACGTAGCACAGCGTATCTGCATCCATAAATACCAGAAATACTTCATCCAGAATGATTTCCAGTATCATGGCGGGGATCACAGACAATACACCAAACAGGAATATTTTCCACAATAATCCCCCCGGCTCCTTCTCCACCTTATCCTGTCTATAGATCCATACCACCAGTGCGATGGCCGGCAATAGTGCCAATCCTGTCAGAAACATAACCTATTCCTCTCCTGTCCACATAGACGGTCCGCCCTTTCAGGACCGCCGCCATACTACATTTTAATCTAATGTTTTTCCTGATGTCAACCTAACGAAAGTATATGTTCCTATTTTTTGTGTCTTGGATTTTCCTGAGGATACCTGCCTTTTGCCGCAGCTTTAGGGAAAAATATACCGGTTTTCATATATCCTTAACTACTTCTTTACACCTTGCATTGCAAAGTAATGGTACTATAGTTATAATAAATTTACAAAGCGACTAACAATATTTCATGGAGGATCACACCGTGTTCCGATCACTTTCCGATAAAAAATCATCGCGGAAAAGCTTCCGCTTAAAACCACCCTTTACCAGACACGCCATCAGTATCCTGATCTGTGCCGCCTGCATGCTGTGCGCCACTTTTGCCTCTTTTTTATATCAGCATATAGTACCGGACAACCATGCCAATGTAGCACTGTTCTACATTCTTGCACTGGTGATCATCGCCAGATGGACGGTGGGCTACGGCTACGGCATTGCCTGCACCCTTTTTTCTGTAATAGCGATCAATTATCTGTTCACCTATCCGTATTATAAGCTTAATTTCACACTGAGCGGCTACCCTATCACCTTCCTGCTGATGAGCGGGATCACTCTGATCCTGTGTACCATGACCTCCCATATGACCATCCAGTCCGAGATGATCGCAGAGCGGGAAAAGCGGCTGGCGGAGGCCGAAATGGAAAAGATGCGTGCAAATCTACTGCGTGCCATCTCCCACGATCTGCGCACGCCGCTCACCGGCATCATCGGCAACAGCTCCCTGTTTCTGGAAAGTCAGAACGATCTAAGCTCCACCGAGCAGCGTACGATCATGACCAATATCTATGAGGATTCCAACTGGCTGTTGAATATGGTGGAAAATCTGCTGTCCGTCACTCGTATCCAGGGAGACAGCTTAAGCATCAATACCACAGAGGAACCGGTGGAGGAAGTGGTGGGAGAAGCTTTGGAGAAGCTGAAAAAGCGCTATCCCGATGCCGCCATCCGGGTCAAGATCCCCGAGGAATTTCTGATGATCCCCATGGATGCGGTGCTGATCGAGCAGGTCACCATCAATCTGCTGGAAAACGCCATCGTTCATTCCGGAAGTATCCTGCCCATTGATTTCATCGTGGAGGATCATCCGGAGCATGTATCTTTTATTGTGAGAGACTACGGAAAAGGATTGTCGGAAGAAAAATTACAGAATCTGTTCGAGACGGGTACCTACAACAATTCCCAGAGCTCGGATTCCCGCAAGGGCATGGGTATCGGTCTGTCCATCTGCAAGACCATCATCACCGCCCATCACGGAACGCTGAGTGGCCGGAATCATGCGGATGGCGCGGAATTCTGTTTCACACTGCCCAAGGTGGGAGCTGTCGCTTCAGAAAAATAAGTGTACTCTCAGCCATATAAGGCAGAACTCTTGAAAATACCGGAAAGGATATGGATCACAGATATGAATAAGATCAAAGTTCTCTTAATCGAAGACGATAGAAGTATCAGTAATTTCATCACCGCTACCATGGACCGGGAAGGCTACAAGATCATGCATGCCTTAAACGGCAGAGAGGGACTTAGTCTCAGCACTTCTTTCTGCCCCAATGTGATCCTGTTAGATTTAGGACTGCCGGACATGGATGGGCTGGAGGTATTACAGAAACTCCGTTCCTGGAGCGATGTTCCGGTGATCATCATATCTGCCCGCACCAAGGAGCAGGAGAAGGTCTCCGCTCTGGATCTGGGGGCGGATGATTATATCACAAAACCCTTCGGCACCGGCGAGCTCATGGCAAGGATCCGCACTTCTCTGCGGCACAGCCACGCCCAGACTCCCGGTCATATCTATAAGGCACTGGATCTGGAGATTGATTTCGAAAAACGTCTGATCCGCCTGCGGGGCGAAGAGGTACATCTGACCCAGATTGAATACCAGCTGCTTACACTTTTAGCAGAAAATTCCGGCAGAGTTCTGACCTACAGCTATATCATGAATGCCATCTGGGGTCCCTATATGGACAATAATAACCAGATCCTGCGGGTCAACATGGCGAACATCCGCAGAAAGCTGGAACAAAACCCTGCCCAGCCCCAGTATGTCTTCACTGAGATCGGCGTAGGCTATCGCATGCGTGAGAATGAGAACGGCGGGACTGTATAAACAGAAATACAATTCCCGACACTGCCTCCAGCAAAATGAGTACCGTCCCTCTGTCCAGTGCCTTCCAGACGCTGTCCAGAGTATCCATCCGGCCAAGAATGTCTATGTAAAAGAAATCCAGATAGATGACCGCCGGTGAGATCACACATCCCGGATGCAGTACCGTCCGCTCCATGAGCAGACGGTACATTTCCACTGCCAGAAATATTACATTCAGGGCATAGCCCGCACAAAGCTGATTGTTCAAAAACGGTCCCAGGGAGCTGAGTTCCATACCAAGGGGAACACTTCCTGCCCGGACCATTCCGAAGCTAAAATACATGATTCCAACACTCCACAATAGCATCGCAAGGGATGCTATTCCAAGTCCTCTGCTTAATTGACTGGAGGGAATCATTTTCACATCCTCTTCCTTTCCGAAATACCGGTATACAAGCCCCAGCATCGTCAGTGTCCCCGCCATGGAGATTCCGGCCACCTGGCAGGCAATATCTCTTCCCCCAAACAACCCTCTTCCGGAAAATAAACAGATCCCGATGACACAGTGATAGATCAAAAGCCCCAGCACGATCAGATACAGGATCCTCTTTTCACGTTTCCGCTGCTCCTGGAGCTTTGCCAGTCTCACGACTTCCGTCACAGCCTCCTCCCGGTCTCCCGCCCGCTCTCCGGTCACAATGTCCTGAATCGGCAGTTCCAACAGATGGGACAGGGACTCCAATACGCCGATATCCGGAAAACTTTCTCCATTCTCCCACCGGGATACCGCTTTGTTGGTCACCCCTAACATCCTTCCCAGTTCACTCTGGGTATAATTTTTGCATTGTCTGGCTTCCCGGATCAGATTGCCCGTTTTCTTTTTATCCATTCTAATCCCTATACCTTTCTGTACTCTACAAACTCTCAGGTGCTTTAGCACCTTTGCTTTAGCACCGTATGCCGGCCGATCTGTACCCTTATGGTAACAATCCTTTGGAAAATGCGCAATCCATTGTAACGAGACTGCCTGTTTTCTGTGATTTTTGCGCAAAAAATTCCCCTCGGCGAGGGGGGAGTGTACCGAGGGGGATAGAGAGAAAAGTATATTTTTGAAAGAGGCGGGTTCCTTTTTCAATTATTATAATAGCGTAATTTTTTAATATTTACTGCTGTTTTTATAGCTTGTTTATGTTGAAAGCGCTGTTTTTTTGTGGTATTCTGACTGTATCAATGTCAGTAGATTTAAAAAGTGAAGGAGCTGCTATGGATATCACAACTAAAAAAGGCAGACGCGGCAGAAAGGATATTGACCGGATCATCGTGGAAAAAGGCCGCAGAGGTGATTTTTCTCCCCTGCAGCCCGATCATTATCACAGCTTTTATGAAATTTTTTATCTCTGGTCGGGAAGCTGCCGTTTCCTGTTAAAAGATACGGTCTATCAGATGGAAGCCGGAGATCTGGTCTTCATCGCTCCGGGAGAACTGCATCACTCTCTGTATTCCGCCGGAGAGGTCTGCGAGATCGTAATGATCTATTTCAAAGAAGAATATCTGCATTTATCGGACCGGTCTGCCGACAGCCTCACTTCCATATCCGGGCAGGGGCTACAGCTGCATTCCTTCATGGGCAGCGTTCCTACGGTATACCAGGAATATCTGCACTCTCTGCTGACCCGTATGCTCACCGAGAATTCCCGCTTCGACCAATACTCCGAACATTTTGAGCGTTGCTATCTGGAAGAGCTTCTGCTCATGCTGATGCGGCATTCCGTCATGAATGAAAAGGAACCGGATCTGCTGAACTCCCGGGATGCGGACATCCTGCTTGCCACGAAATACATTTACAACAATTTCCGCAAGCCACTGACACTGGAAGAGGTCTCCTCCGTGGCTTCCCTAAGCCCCACTTACTTCAGCAAGAAATTCAAATTGATCACCGGCATGGGCTTCAAGGAATATTTAAACTATGTACGGCTCAAACACGCCCAAACAGCGCTTCTCACCACCGACAGCTCCATTACGGATATTGCTCTGGAATACGGCTTCAACGACAGCAACTATTTCAAGGACCTGTTTAAAAAAGTGTACGGAAAATCTCCTCGGGAATATCGGAAAAATCCTGATTGACATCGGGTTTCTTATCGGCAGTCTCCTCTAAGTCTTCCTCTTCGAAATGTTCTTCCGTCTGTTTTTCGATTTTCTCTTCCAGTGCCTCCCGGATTGCATCCTGTACGTTGTCGAACTTCTCCAGAAAACTGTCCCATTCTTTGATGCTGAATTCCTGATTGCCGATCCGGAATTTCGTCTCTGTATCGCCGTTCTGAAGCTTGTCGTAGATCTCCTGCATTTTCTCGCGGATCTGCTCCATGAGACTCAGATCCTCTTTTTCCGGTTCTCCGGCGGTTCCGGCCGGGTCCGTTTCCGCTGCTTTGTCCGCATCGGGCGTCCCCGAAGTTTCCTCGTTGCTGTCTACATTGTCACCGTTCTCCATATCATCCAGTTCTTTCTCCATCTCCCGGATCTTCTTATCCTGTGCCAGTGCACGCAGGATCCGGTTCACATCCTCCGGGCTGAACATACCGATGGCCTTGGACAGGGCATCGATGTTATTCCGGTTAACCAGCAGGCTTCCACCGCCGGACAGCGGAATGTTGATACAGTTTTTCTCATTCGAAGTATCCCCCAGAGTCAGACGGTTATGATCATAGTCACAGACAAAGACCACACCTTCATATTCGATAACACCGTTCTCCGCCATCTCCCCATAAGGCACCTTATCCTTGCCTTCGATACGACGGTTCAGCCGCACCCCCCGCGTCACCGGCGCCAGTGCCTTGTCATTTTCCTCCGCAGCCTCCAGATTTTCCGCAAAACGATTTTCCGCATCTGACGTACTCTGCAAAACTCCCTCATTCACTCTCTTCTGTGTCTCATACACGAAAGTCCTTCCATAGCTGATTCCTGTAATTGCCATAATATCTCCCTCTCCGACAGCGATTACTGCCGCAAAAAGCGGATGGCTGCCTCTCTCAAGGCCGCCATCCGTAGCTTTTTCTCCATCCATGGTGTCTGTATTTTTCTATATGAATAATATCGACACAGCCCGGGGAAACTTTATAGTACAAAACTCTTGTTTTTTTGCATATTGCCACTTTATAATAACAGTAGTAATACTTAAAGTCAGCTTTAAATAATTTTATGCAGGGAGACGAAATCCTCTCCTCGACATGAAGTTCGGATTTTTGCTTCGCAAAAACAAGGAAGATTATATATGTACAGTATCGGACAAGTTTCCGCAATGACAAATTTACCGATTTCCACTTTAAGATATTATGATAAAGAGGGATTTTTCCCGAATCTGGAGAAGCAGTCCGGGATCCGGCGGTTCAGTCAAGCAGAACTGGATGCCATCCGTATGATCGAATGTCTGAAGCGCTCCGGTCTGGAGATCAAGGACATACGACAGTTTTTTGAATGGGTAGAGGAAGGGCCTTCCACTTATCCGAACCGCAAGGCGATGTTCGAAGCCAGAAAAGCGGCTGTGGAAGAAGAAATGAAGCAGTTGGAAAAAACTCTGGATATGCTGAAATTCAAATGCTGGTATTACGAAAAGGCCATGGAGGACGGCAACGAAGACGAAATTCACGCCATGCTTCCGGATAAACTTCCCGCTGATATTCAGGCTCTGTATGATAACAGCCACGACCGGAACAACGCCTGAAACGAAGTCTTCTGCATAAATTTTCCCTCGGAAATGTATTTTCATATCGCGTAGGATATGGTACTATATTATCAGTTAGTGTATGCTAACCTTGCGTTTTCTACATAACACACACTGAATGACCATTCGGAGGGAGAATATTATGAGGGTAACAGATTTAGATGCACAGATACCTGATCAGATCGGTCATGCCTTTGGCCAATATGATTATGGAGAGGAAATCGGCATGGATTCCTTTTTCCGCAGTAAAGATGCGGTGGCAGACTATATCGCCTATAAGCTGCCGGGACAGAAGCTGGGCTTTGGAGCGAGCATGGAACTTGTAAAGGCTCTTTTCCATTCTATGAGCCTGAAGGAGATCTTCCGTATGGGAGTTGCTATCTCGAAGGGCGGAACCTCTTTGGAGGATCGGATGAAAAAAGCGAAAAAGCCCTGCATCTTCGTCGGCATGGTCTGTGTCCCGGAGGCATTCCAGGGACTGGGCTATATGCGTAAGGTGATGGAGCTGGCCCGCAGAGGGTAACCGTTTACAGGTCCCGGTGATCCTGGAGACAGATGCAAAGTCAAAATGCGATAAATACAGACATCTTGGAATGCAGCTTGAAGGCATCCGTGATCTGGGAGCCTATGGAAAAATGTACGATATGATCAAATATCCGGATTAAAATGGATTAAAATCCCATCTTTGACACTTTATAGAGCAAAAAACAGCCATAACCCCAGTATTTATCAGGGGTATGGCTGTTTCCTTTTTCGCATCGATATTGTACTATTTTTGAAATTGTGTTATTTTTTCTGCATTGTTTCTTTGATAAGTGCCCGTATATCTGCCTTTGATATAAATTCATAATCCGTTCTGAATCCAAAAGCACTGTGCAATGCATCGGTCAGTTTTGTACGTTTGTAGGAGGGAATGCAGCCACTGTCTTTGGAAAGCAGGATCATATTCATGTCCCGAAGGGTTTTTAAGATTTCGCTGCAGGCGAAGTCTTCCCCCAGTTTCTTCTCCAACAGCCGGTATACCAGAAGGCGGATATAAGATGTTTCTGCAAATGTTGTCCAAACGTAGTTCGGTGCAGAGCTGTTGCAGGAACAGATAGCCCACATTAAAAAGGCTCTCTTCGTCTAAAGGAATACATGCGAGAGGTGAAAAAGAGACGGTAACTTTTTCCTTTTGGGCCCAGTCCATCATTTCCGCTTCGTTCCCTGAAAACTGAGTCAGAAGATCATTGTACTGCCCAGCTTTTTATAGATGCGGGAAAAAGTTTTACCGTTTTCCCTGCGGTAGGACTGGGTGATATAAACATCTTTGTTGTCTTTGCTGCCAGTAATATTGATATACATTAAGAAGTCCTCCAATTAAATCAATTACAATACAGTTAGTACAAAAAAGCACATATAAATTCATAAAATTTGACAAAAAATAAGCCAGGAATGTCTTAAATAAAGGATTTATTTTAAAATGAAGAAAAAAGAAGTGTAAACTCCCGTATCGTTATTTCCGGTTTCTCTGGCGTTCTTTTTGTCTGTCCGGGCGTTTTTGGTGTCCTGTTATACCTGCTGGGCTTTCGCGATTTGACGCTCCAATCAATGGATGGTATAGTAGTGCTGTACGATCGCGTGTTGTTGGAGATTCCGCTGTGTACATTGGAAAACTGGTAGTCTGGAGTTAGGATGCCACCGGTGTATGCCGAGAAGCTGGTGGTTAAGAAATTGGTTTCTGTAAAGAGGGAAAGAGGTTAAAGGATGCAAAAAAGTGTGATCTATTTTAAACGTACTTTACCGGAAAAGGTGATACAGTTATTAGTGTCCATTTCAAATGATGCTTTTAACAATCGTGAGGGGAAGATTGTAGGTAATAGAGAATCCACATATTGTTTATCTTACGGTGGCGATGAAAGTATGTATGGCTGTCTGCAATTAGGGATGCTGGAGTTGGAGGACAACAAAGATTTTTTAAGGTTTGTATGTGATTGGAAGTGGATTGATGAAGAATATCCGGAGGAGAATTACAGTGTATGGAGAATAATGGAAAAATCCCTAAAAGAATAGAACCGGATAGATGTCGTAAACAGTTGACTTTTAATATACCAACAGAATTGAGTTTTTGTAGGTCTGGAGCAGAAGGAGTGATATTTTATTTTTATTGATGAAAATTATGTGATTAACAGGGAAGAATTGCCTAAAGTCCTTCAAAGGGATATTGAAGAACTGGAGAGCTATTATCATAGTGGAGATTTTGTAGGATATGATTGCTGTCTGGAAACACTGGAAGCGACTGTGAAGCAGTGTTGTATACATGGCAGCATCAGTGGAAAGCAGTTAGACACTATTTTCAGGAGGTATGGATTAAGGTGATAGAAATGATAAATTTTGAAGATTGTCCTATAAATGATCGTGTATATGGTGGAGCTGCTGGAAGAAAATTAGGTGTTGTTTACGAAGGACAGAATTATATTTTGAAATTTCCCAGTAATTTGAAGGATAAGCAACTTAAAAATATAAAAACGAGTTACAGTAATGCTCCTGTTTCTGAGTATATAGGATCTCATGTATATGAATTGATAGGAATGCCTGTTCATGAAACAAAACTTGGAGTGTATAAAAACAGAGTAGTGGTAGGATGTAAGGATTTTTTATCAGAAGGAGAAAACCTAATAGAATTTGAAAAAATAAAAGTAACTTTTTTACCGCCATTTCTTGACTCTAATGGTGAAGAAACGAATGGGACCGGAACGGATCTTCAGGAAGTACTTATGACGATTCAAGAGCATCCTATGCTATTGCTCCGGTATATGATAACGGTAATTGTCTTAATAATAGATGGGATGATGAAACAATGAAAAAAATATTGATAAATCCTGGTATTATGGAAAATGAGTCTTATAAAAGAAAAACTAATATTTTTATGATAAAAGAGCACCATGTGAAACCGTGTGAATATATTTATACCAAGCGGAATGAGAAATGCAATGAAGCTGTGAAAAGACTGGTTCCCAAGATTGATATGGAAAAAATAAAAAGTATGATTTATGAAATTCCATGTATTAGTGATGTACGGAAAAAGTTTTATACATCAATGATAAGTATGAGGTATGAAAAAGTTCTTTTGCCAACGTTTCAGGAATTAGTAAATATGCGGAGCAGAGGAATAGATATGATGTCACTTTAACTCACCCAAAACCCATGTTTTCTCCAAGCTTTTTTTCATATAATTAAGATATGGAGTGATATCACCGGTATTGTCATAATGATCTAAGGTTTTATAATACTGGTCTTTTGTTTCTGAGTATACTACTAAAGGTGGATAGTTATTGATCATCAAATAATAGTTCATAAGGGTTCTCCCTACTCTTCCATTTCCATCGGCAAATGCATGAATATTTTCAAATTTACAATGAATATATGCGGCTGTTTTTAAAATGTTATCACCCTTGTCAGGGATATTTAAAATTTCGTCACATAATTCCGCTATTTCAGCCGGAACTTCTTCTGGTAGCGCACCCTGATTTGATTTGCCAATTACATAATCATGTATTTTATAATGTCCAGGACGTTCACCTTTTTGCCAACGGTGTTCGTCATAGACCCCTTGCATAAGTTGATAATGAATTTTTTTTATAAGATCAGAGGTAATGGGGTCTTTATTTATAATTTTAGGTACAAGAAAATTATAACATTTTTTTTGATTTTCAATTTCAAAGATGGTTTGAGTATCACCACAAAAATTGATTACCTTTCCATTTTCAAAGACTTCTCTTGTAGCATGATATGTTATCTGTTGATTTTCTATTGTTCCAGAGTTATAAGCAAAAGTGATACGAAAATTGCTGAGCTGTTGATCTAATTTTTCGATGCTATCTATTTTCTTCTCCTTCCACTTGCTTATGATGTCTGTATAGTTCACAAAAATACTCCTTTCATTATTTTGTTAAATTGTAAAGTGACATCATGTCACCTCCATAGAATCATGGTGGGATATCCTACCTGATGTTATACTTAATTTCAGTATGTGTCAACTCAAAACAACAGATAATTCCGTAAAAAGAAAAGCAGATACATAGCAACAGCCACGCATCTGCTTTTCTACATTTTATTTCTGCCCCAGCTTGGAGACATTGATAACTATATTCTGTGCCTAAACACTACCTGACTTTTTAACACCGATACCGTATCCACACCGCATCACTGTCAAATTTTTTCACATCAATTAATTTTAACTTCGTCACATCATGCAGCATTACAAGTCCGTCAAACACGGCTGGCATGCCGCCTCTGCCATCGATTCCGGCTCCGCTCAACAGACTGATCTCATCAAGAAGTCCAACTTCTAAAAATGCAGTATTAATTTTCGGTCCGCCGACAATACTCATGCGCTCTACGCCAAACTGCTCTGCAAGGATTTCTGTTGCACGCGCGAGGTCTACATGCTCTTTTACGCAGGCAATCCATGAAATATTCTGTCTGTCCAGATAATCGAGATATTCCTTTGAAACCTTCTCACTGGTTACAATCAGATATGGTTTTGCCATACCTGTTGCATCCGGTCAGAGAAGTTTTCCGTTTGTATCGATGACAACTTCATAACCTGCTGTTACACGTCCACTGACTGTTATTGGTACATTAATTTCATCAAGCGTTGTATAATAATCATCTACTCCATTCTTAAAACACTATTCGGATTCCTGTTATCATTACATCTTTCCGCCATATACAGGGAATCCACTGCTTGCTCCATAACTTTCAATCTTCTTGAAGTTCTTTAATACTTCCATATCCTGCGCACTGATTTCAAAATCAACCTCAGCATTTGTCTTCATATGCTCAGGATTAGCTGTCTTTGGAAGAGAAATTGCACCAAGCTGCAATGTATAGCGGATGCAAAGCTGTGGTACCGTTACTCCATACTTTTCTGCCATAGCTTTGATCTCTGGCTGATTTAAAATCTCACCGTGGGCGATGGGGGAATATGCCTCTACGGCAATCCCATTCTTCTGGCAGTACTCCATCAGTTCTAACGGTGTATTGCTGATGTGCAGCAGGATCTGGTTCACCATAGGCTTAATCTCTGCTGTCTGAAGCAGACTCTCGATGTCACCGATCTGGAAGTTGGAGATACCGATGACCTTTAATTTACCTGCTTTGTAAGCATCTTCCAGAGCTCTCCATGCGGCTCTGTTTCCCTCCACATAACGATCCTCACTCTGATTTACCTCAACCCAGGGCTGGGGAGAATGAATGATCATCATATCCAGATAGTCCAGTCCCATTTTGCTCAGTGTCTCATCAATACTCTTTGCAGCAGATTCGTAGGTCTTGTGCTCTGCTGCAACTTTTGATACAACAAAAAGTTCCTCTCTGGGTACACCGCAGGTACGGATACCTTCCCCGATACCGCGCTCATTGCCATAAGCCTGGGCGGTATCAATATGTCTGTAACCAAGTTTTACCGCTGCCTTCACGGCATCTGCCGCCTTGTCATCATCAATGAACCATGTTCCCAGTCCCAGCTGTGGAATCTTCACACCATTATTTAAAGTTAATTCATTCTGATACATTTCTTCTGCTCCTTCCATAATCTTTCTATTTGACGATCTTGCTCATTCTGCCCGAAATCTTGCATATGTCCTGTCTGCATAGTAATGATATTGTCAATATTGGTTTACACTTTTTTCTCAAGGATGTTCGACCTATGCTGCCTCCTGTAATGAATCGTAGTATTGTTGACGCTTAATCATCGGAGGTAAGCCACCATTAGCAGAGCAGATTCTTCGGTTATTCCAATAGCTGATGAAATATCTCCAGATGAGTGTTTTTAACTGTTCTACTGTCATTGAAGTGGTATCATAACGTCCATAAAGTAATTCTTCTTTGAATCTTGCCCACATGCTTTCGCATCTGGCATTGTCGTGGCATCTGCCGCCAGCACTGTTCATGCTTTGACGAATGCCATATTTATGTATTGCCTTACGGTATAATTCACTTGTGTACTGTGTGCCCCTGTCACTGTGGAGGATTGCTCCCCGAAGCATAGGATATGCTTTATATGCATTATCTAAGGTTTGTTCACAAAGGGTTGCTTTCATATTTGTATCCATGGAAAGGCCAAGCACTGCCAGGTCATAACAATCAAATATGGCTGAAACATACAGCTTTCCATCGGATGCCTTGATTTCTGTCATATCTGTAATGCATTTTTCAAGAGGTTTCTCAGCTATGAAGTCATGTTTCAATAAATCATCTGATTTCCGGGCTTCTTTATCTGCTTTTGTGATACCATTAGGCCTACGTTTTGGCTTGTGATTAAGTCCTATTTCTTTCATGACACGATAAACAGTCCTCTCTCCCGGAATGGATATTCCTTCTGGCTGCTTTAGTTGCAATGCCTGATACATACGGATTCTCCCATAAGTATCATTGCATTCATCCTCGTTACAGATATCCATCATTGCATCAGCTAAAGATTGATATTTCCAAGGAGTATCTTTCGTT
>ERZ773193.1507-NODE-1507-length-28939-cov-8.833506_pt1 | contig 28939 bp, 26 predicted proteins | sample MGYA00511110_ERZ773193 | MGnify/ENA primary metagenome ERZ773193 (study PRJEB29015, sample SAMEA2737784) | human gut metagenome | biome: human gut; feature: human-associated habitat; material: faeces | place: China | collected 2012 ...
CGCCTGCCGGGCCAGGGCGGAGGAGGCATTTTCCAAGCTGAACGGCAGCGCGGACCCTGCCCATGACTTTGCTGTCCTGGCCGCCACTTACAGCGATGAGACGGACCGGGACCAGCATCCGTCCGGATACACCTTCACTGTGGGGGACGGCACGCTGCCCGCCGCCTGCGAGGAGGCGGCCCAGGCCCTGGAGGAGGGCCAGTTCAGCGGCGTGGTGGAGGCGGATGACGGCTTCTACCTGATTCTGCGCAAGCACGTGGACCTGGAGGCCGTGGCCCCGGACTACTTCGACGCCCTGCTCCAGGCTGCGGCGGACAGCGCGGACATCTCCACCACCCGCACCTATGCGGACCTGGATGTGAGCCGGTTTTACGACGAGCTCATCGCCGCCCGGGCGGAGCTGGATGCCTCCGGCGGAGAGGTTGCCTGATGGGTGTTTGTGCCAATTTTGGCAAAATGACGAAATTCGCAGAGGTTTTGATAAAGTTTTAACAAATTTTCGAATTTCACAGAAATTTGCATTGACGGGGCAGGAAAAACCCAGTATAATCAAATCAGCAAGCGGTTGGTGTATGAGCATTTGTCAAAAATTTGGCAATCATGTTTTTCTTTTGACAAACTCTCGCCGCCACCCTCAACTTGTGATTGGCGTCTGCGGCAGCGCCTGACGAAGAGCCGTCGGAGCTGCCAATCCCATATTTTTATAAAAACGGAGGAAACGTATGACACAGGCAGCTAAAATGACGCAGCTTGCGATCGCAGCGCTGGAAGATAAAAAAGCCGAGGATATTACCCTGATCGACATCGCAAAGGTTTCCGTTCTGGCAGATTATTTCCTGATTGCAAACGGAAACAACCGAAACCAGGTGCAGGCAATGGCGGACAATGTAGACGAACAACTCACCAAAGCCGGCTATTCCTTAAAAAGCATGGAAGGCTATCCGACCGGAAACTGGATCTTGATGGATTACGGCGATCTCGTCGTACATGTGTTTGACCGTCAAAACCGACTGTTCTATGATCTCGAGCGTATCTGGAGAGACGGCGAGCAGATCGACGTGGATGCTTTTCTGGAAGAAAAGTGTGATTAATTCCTTTTATATCACGAACAGAAAGGGAAAAACCTGCAAATGGTTTTTCCCTTTTATCGTGAATAAGAGATAAAAATGATGTGGTATAAAAAAAGTTGACACCTCATTCTCAAGGATTTGAGATATAATCAAGAGGATAAGGAGAGTGGACAAAATGGCAGGAAACAGACAATATGACCATGAATACAAAGTACAGGCGGTGAAACTCGCTAAAGAAATCGGACAAGCTAAGGCAGCTAAAGAACTGGGAGTGCCAAGGAATACCCTGTATGGCTGGGTACATGCGAACCGTCTTGGCAATCTTGATCTTGGAGCTGGCTCACAGACTCCACAAAGTGCCATGACGCTTAATGAAGAACTTTTAAGGCTCCGTCAACAGGTAAAGGAATTGGAGAAGGAAATCAGACTTTTAAAGAAAGAAAACGACTTTCTTGAGGAAGCCAGTGCTTTTTTCGCCGCGAGCCGTCTGAAGTCAGCAAAAACGAAAGAATGAAGTTTATTGCATTAAAAACAAAAGACGGCAGCTCCAAAGGAAATATTACCTTTTTCTGCAGGGTTCTCCATGTCAGCAGACAGGGATATTACCAGTATCTTGTCATGAAAGACCGCCCATGGAAATATCAGCCACTGGCAGATGCCATGAAAGATATACTTACAGAAGATATCTGCAATGATACGTATGGCCGTACCCGCATGTATCAGGCATTGACGATGAAACAGCCGAAAAATGTGGATATTCCCAGTGAACGCACTGTTTACCGTGTTATGGAAGAGATTGGGATCAGTCATCATCCCAGACGCAAACCGAACGGGATCACAAAAGCGGACAGGGAAGCCAGAAAATCAGAGGATCTGTTAAAGCGTGATTTCCACGCAGAAGAACCGCTGACAAAATGTGTTACAGATATGACAGAGATCAAAGGCTGTGATGGGAAACTGTATGTTTCAGCCATTTTTGACTGCTTTGATTCCAGCGTGATCGGTTTGGCAATGGATACAAATATGAAAGCCTCTTTATGTAAAGAGACGCTGGAAAATGCTGCTAAAGCGTATCCTGGTATCCGTGGAGCCATTATCCATTCAGACAGGGGAATCCAGTATACCAGCCAGCTTTACCGGGAAGCGATACAGAAATATGGAATACAACAAAGTATGAACAGCGCAGGTGGCAGGTGCCACGATAATGCCCGGTGTGAGAGCATGTGGGCAAGAATGAAAACAGAACTGCTATATGATCGTTATGATACAGAGAAAATGACTACGGATGAACTTAAGACAATCATCTGGAGATATTTCACCAGTTACTGGAATAACAGGAGGATCTGCTCCACTAATAGAGGTCTTCCCCCAATGATCAAAAGACAACAATATTACGCTTCCCTGAAGGAAGCAGCATAGGGTTCAAAATCCTTGAGGAAAATGTGTCAACTAATATTGACAATATCAAGATATAGGTAATGTCAGAACACCAAACTGCATTTGGCCGTTCAGGATCAAATTGTTCATCAAGGATATTTTGAAGTTTGCTACTGAAATCGGAGTCTCTTGTGGTGATTGTCCACGGCTTTACCCACTGAGCCTTAATGCCCATTTGTTTCATGTACTGCCCAACAGTACGCTCGGAAATGGTTTCTCCTGTTTTGCGCAACACTTGCGTGATTTTGGGAGCACCGTAATTCTGTTTAGATTTATCGTAAATATCCTTGATTTTGGCTTTTACTGATTCCCGACGCTTTTCAGCATTGGAAGGAACATGTTTCAACCATGCGCGATAGCCAGAACGTGAAACGCCAAGTATTTTCAACATTCCGGAGACAGAAACACGGCGTTTAGCCTTGCGGGCTGCTTCTGCCTTCTCAGTAACTTCGAGGTAAATGGCTTCCGTCATTTTCCCAGAATGTTGATTGCTTTTTTTAATACATCAAGTGCATCTTGGGCATCACGTAATTCACGTCTGAGACGGGCGATTTCCTTCTGTTCATCGGATGAGTAATTACCAGAACCCCGAACAGGAATATCACCGGATTCACGGAAGTCTTTCAGCCACTTTGTTAGTGTGCTGTATCCGATGTCAAGATTTTCTGCACATCCACGTACACCGAGATCTTTATGATCTTGATAATACCGGATTGCATCAAGTTTAAATTGTTTGTCATGTTGCATTGCCATATGAGATCCTCCTTCAGCATGCCTCTATTGTATCATGCTTATGTGTATTTGGAATTTCTCATTTTGGCTTGTACTATTTATATTCTAGCACCAACAGATTCAGGTATACGCACTATTCCCATGACAAATGAAGTAAAATCGGCTTTTCAGAGACAGAGACAGATTAATTTTATGATGGGAATTGACAGAAATATTACAGTGGAAGGATATGACGGATTTATATTTACGGCAAAGACTGGAAGACCATTACAGCCGTCAGCAGTTAACAATATTTTGTATAATATTGTAAAAGCATATAATAAGGATGAATTGAAGAAAGCGAAAAAAGAACACCGTAAGGCAGAACTGCTTCCAAAGTTTTCAGCCCATGTTTTAAGACACACAGCCTGTACAAGAATGGCTGAAAAGGGAATGGATATAAAGGTGCTTCAATATTTGATGGGACATTCTTCCATTGATATTACAATGCAGGTGTATAACCACATTACGGATATGTCACGTGTTAAAAATGAAGTTGTGAAGATGGATGAAGCAGTAAACGCATGAAAAAAAAATAAAAATTGGTGTCAAATTGGTGTCAAACAGCAAAAATGACAGATTTTCAAAAAATTAAATGCCCGCAACCCCAGTAAAATCAAGGGTTGCAAAAATTAAATAAAAAAATTAGCACTCACCTCTTGACAGTGCTAACAACATGTGATATAACACAATTAAGCCTTGGGTGTTACATAACAAATAGAACAATAAAACAGCAATCATAAAAACAAAAATCCTGCATGAATTGAAGAAAAAAAGGCTGGCAGGAATGGTTTCAAAGTGATTGTATACAATAGAGAATGAGAAAAAGGAGGCAGAAACTATGAACATTAACAAGTTTACACAGAAGTCCATTGAAGCGGTGAACCAGTGTGAAAAGATTGCTTACGATTATGGCAATCAGGAAATTGACCAGGAACATTTTCTTTACAGCTTAATGACAATAGACGATAGTCTGATTGCAAACCTGATTGAAAAAATGCAGATTAATAAAGAAGCATTTATTTCCAATATTGAAACACTGCTTTCACAAAAAACAAAAGTATCCGGCAATGTACAGCTTTACGTGAGCAATGACTTAAACAAAGTATTAATCAATGCCGAAGACGAAGCAAAGCGCATGGGAGATGCGTATGTATCCGTTGAACATCTGATGCTGGCAATGATTGCATCTCCAAACAAGCAGATTAAGCAGCTCTTTAAGACTTATGGCATCACAAGAGATGCGTTCCTTTCCGTACTGGCAACGGTCCGTGGTAATCAGTCTGTAACAAGTGATAACCCGGAAGCAACGTATGACACGCTGGCAAAATACGGACAGGATTTAGTTGAAAAGGCAAAGTCCGGCAAGTTAGACCCGGTTATCGGCAGGGATAATGAAATCCGTAATGTTATCCGGATTCTTTCAAGAAAAACAAAAAACAATCCGGTGCTGATTGGTGAACCGGGTGTCGGTAAAACAGCCGTTGTCGAAGGCCTGGCAGAGCGGATTGTCCGTGGCGATGTACCGGAGGGCTTAAAGGATAAGAAAATCTTTGCACTGGATATGGGAGCACTGGTAGCCGGTGCGAAGTACCGTGGCGAATTTGAGGAACGTTTGAAAGCGGTGCTTGATGAAGTCAAGAAAAGCGAAGGACAGATTATTCTGTTTATTGATGAAATCCATACGATTGTCGGCGCCGGTAAGACAGAAGGCTCTATGGACGCAGGCAATATGTTAAAGCCAATGCTTGCGCGTGGTGAACTCCACTGTATCGGTGCAACGACACTCGACGAACACCGTCAGTACATTGAAAAAGATGCGGCACTGGAAAGACGGTTCCAGCCGGTTATGGTTGATGAACCGACCGTTGAAGATACCATTTCCATCTTACGTGGTTTAAAAGACCGCTATGAAGTATATCACGGTGTAAAGATTACAGATGGTGCACTGGTATCTGCGGCAACACTTTCAGACCGTTACATTTCCGACAGATTCCTGCCGGATAAAGCAATCGACCTTGTCGATGAAGCGTGCGCAATGATTAAGACCGAACTGGATTCTATGCCGGCTGAGCTTGATGAATTACAGCGTAAGGTTATGCAGTTAGAAATTGAAGAAGCTGCTTTGAAGAAAGAAACCGACAACCTCAGTAAGGAACGGTTGGAAGCTTTACAAAAGGAATTATCGGAAATGCGTTCTGAATTTAAACAGCAGAAGGCAAAGTGGGACAATGAAAAGTCCAGTGTTGACCAGATTAGTAAGATTAAAGAAGAATTAGAACAGGTCAACCATGAGATTGACGAAGCCAAGAGAAATTACGATTTGGAAAAGGCTGCCCAGTTACAGTACGGCAGACTGCCGGAAGTCCAGAAACGTCTGGAAGAAGCCGAAAAGAAGGTGCAGAGCAGAAATCTGGATTTGGTACATGAGAGTGTCACCGAAGAAGAAATTGCAAAGATTATTTCCAGATGGACAGGAATCCCGGTTGCCAAGTTAAGCGAATCTGAACGTGAAAAGACCCTGAATCTGGACACACTCCTGCATAAGAGAGTTGTCGGACAGGACGAGGCTGTTACGAAAGTGACAGAGGCAATTATCCGTTCAAAGGCAGGCATTAAAGACCCGACCAAACCGATTGGCTCATTTCTGTTCTTAGGACCTACCGGTGTCGGTAAGACAGAGCTTGCAAAGACACTGGCAGAAAGCCTGTTTGATGATGAAAGCAATATTGTCCGTCTTGATATGTCGGAGTACATGGAGAAATATTCTGTTTCAAGATTAATCGGAGCGCCTCCGGGATATGTCGGATATGATGAAGGCGGTCAGCTGACCGAAGCAGTCAGAAGAAAACCGTATTCTGTTGTTCTTTTTGATGAAATTGAAAAGGCGCACCCGGATGTATTCAATGTATTGTTACAGGTACTTGATGACGGACGAATCACCGATTCACAGGGTAGGACGGTAGACTTTAAGAATACAATTATTATTATGACAAGTAATATCGGCTCAACCTATCTGTTGGATGGCATTGATGAAAACGGCGGTATTAAGCAGGAAACAGAAGACCTCGTTATGAACGATTTGCGCGGACATTTCAGACCGGAATTTTTAAACCGTCTGGACGAGATTATTCTGTTTAAGCCGCTCACAAAAGACAATATCGGCAATATCATTCATCTGCTGATTGCAGACGTCAACAGACGTCTGGCAGACAAGGAATTGCAGGTACGTCTGACAGATGCGGCAGAAAGCTATATTACAGAACACGGCTTTGACCCGATGTACGGCGCAAGACCGTTAAAGCGTTACGTTCAAAAGACGGTAGAAACACTGGCGGCAAAGTTAATCTTAAAGGGTGACATCAATACGGGTGATGACATTGTGATTGATGTTGTAAACGGTGAACTTACGGCAAGAGCCGAGGGCAGAAAAGCCATCGAAGAAAAATAAAACAGCAGTAAAGAGCATAAGATTATAAAAAGCAAAGAAAAGGCGGGTGGTACTGTTATATTTCAGTGCCACCCGCTTTTTACGTGCGCCAAACATCAGATAAACTGATTGCGTGTAGTATCGTATTCGTAATCAATTCCTTTTAAAGTCTGTACGATTTCCGTTTCATCTACCATAAAGGCTTTGCAGAATTCTGAAAGATTCGGATAAAAGTCGCGAAGCTGTGTATTTGTAAATGAAAGCAGCATAACGGGATCTTTTGGTAACTGAGCCATAGTCATACAATCTCCTTTTGATACAAAACTGCTTTGAAAGCAGTCTGTGAATTTCTGTTGCCTAGCATACCGCAAAAATCAATCATTTTCAAGATAAATATTCACTTGTCTTTTGACTTTGTGGTATACTGACGGTAAATAGGCGAATAGATAAATGTGAATGGAGAGCGATATGATTATTTTAAAAGCGGAAGGCACACTTGCGGCAGTCTTTCATAAAACAATAAAAGTCATGGAACAGAATGTAGAGTGGAATGAAACATTTGCAATTAATAATAACACGCTGATTCTGCCCGGTACATTAAAATCGTTGTTTTTCAGTTTTGATAATAAAAAAGTGCTTGGAAATGTCATAGAAGAACCCATTAAAGAAGAACCACGGTTAATGCTTGGAAATGCCCTGCTTGAAAATACCATTAATTTAGTTCTTTACATATTTGGTAAGTGGGGAAAAATTAAAGGGCTAACCGTTGAAAAGGATTACAGACAGTTAGAACAACAGATGAATGACATCCTGCGGGAAGTAGAAGTACAGGCATCCTTAGATGCCACGCAGTGCCGTTTCTATCATGAGGGAATACGCATTACCTATGAAGAAGTGATTGAGCGGATTTTAGAATACATGAAGCCGGATTATCTAAATGAGGAGGAAGAAGAACAAGACGATACGGAGATTCACGATGTTTCCGACTGGGAGAAAAAGTATCAGCTCGGATTGTGGCATAAAATTGTCTGGAAATCCTACGAAACCGGTATTAGCAAAAAGAAGTTATCCGCCAAAGAGCGGGCGGCAGGGCGAATTGGAAATGACTTTTACATCACGGGCTATCAGTGCCCGGAATGTAAAAAGCCAATGTACATGGTGGTTTATCCGAAAAATAAAGAGTTTCATATCGACACGGACGAGGGCAGGGTTATTCTTGCAAGGGCATATACCTGTATGGCCTGTCATCGTTTTTATACGCCAAAGCCCTACAAACTGCTGATGGAAGGCAGTATTTATATGATGGATTTTGAGGACGATAACACGGCGTATGAGGATTATCAGGAACTGCTTGGCGCAGACGGACAGCGTATATCCAACAGCCGGTTTAACCGTTATGAGAGCAGTGCGCCACAGTCCGATTTTGAAAATGAAGCGGATGACCGTCTGGAAGAACTCTATAACAATATGCCTGAAATGTCTGTAGAAGAAATTTTTGATATTGCCGACATGCTGGATTCGGAATTCTATCCGCAGTCCCGGCGGGAAGCAATTGAAGAACAGGTAGACAAAGCGGCGGCAGATAAAGGCATGGACCGTAACGTTCCGCCGAAAAACTGGCAGAAGCACCGGGAAAAAGTGCAGAAAGAAAAACAAAAGAACGAAAAGGCACAAAAGGAAAAAGAGCGGTCAGAATCTGCGCAGGGACGGTCTGATGAGAAAGAACCGTCAGCAAGATACAGTACGCAGAATCCGCAGGAACAGTGGGATAGCGGACAAGTCAAAGACAGGACATTTACGGACAGTCAGACTGCGCCGCAAGACGGAACGAACCGACCGGACAGAGCAGCAGATGATTGCGTGGCATCACAGAACGAAGGTGCGCAGTCCAAAGCTACAGCCGGTCAGTCTACAGTCACCGCCGGTACCCGGACACAAAAACAGGGCACACTTGTACAGCCACAGACCGGCGGGGCAGACGCACCACAGTCACGCAGAACTTCCGAAGAAGAAATTGCGGCTTCCCAGAAGGAAGTGTTATCTATCGCACTGGCAGCAAAAAACAAAAGCTATGCAGAATTAAAAAAAGCCTATCATACGGTTCTTGAGAAAGACTGTCCGCAGTCGGTCAAAGACAGTGTGGCAGAAAATATCAAAGACTGGATGCAGAAACGCGGAGAGAAAGAATTACAGGTGCTGGCAGAGCATTTTCCACAGCAGTATCAGAAGAAAGTCTATCAGCAGTTTCGTCAAAAATTTGAGGAATATAACGATATTGATAATACAAAATATATGAAGCAGCTTGAGGAAAAGCGTGATATGGCAGAGCAGAGCGCGTTGAAAGCATTTGTCAACCAGCAGAAAATCCGCCCGGGGGATAGAAAAAAGCTGCTGTCACTGACAGAAGCTATCCGCCCTATGGAATATGAAGAAAAGAATAAACAAATCATCATTGACCAGCTCAAAGACCGCGTAAAAGATATTGACAGGAAAGCAATCGAACAAATCTGTCCGGACATTTTTGAGATGTCCTTTGACGAGGGGAAAGAAGCCTATCAAAGGATTGCGACAGGAGATTTCCTGCCGGAGCTAAAGACGGATATGTTAGGCAGAATCCGCAAGCGGCTTGAAGCCATGAAAAAGGATGAATGCAGAAGTCTTGTCAATAAAATGATTCGCGATACCGGTATTTCGGAGCAGACCATGGAAGGCTTTTATCCGTATGATATCCGCCGCATGAGCAATGAAGCCTGTGAAGATATCGATGCCATTATTGCAAATAATGCACTCAATACCTATGCGGGCGGAGAAGCATTTGAGTATCCGCTTCTGATATTTGATTCAACAAAAGGTGAAAACGGTAAAAAAGGCTTTGTGCTGACACCGGATCATGTCTACTACAACGGCAGTATGATGGCGGGAACAGTAAAGGTGCGTAATATCAAGGAATTTTACGCAGAGAGCGGATTGTTCCACAAGGGCATTTATATCCGTACCATGAATAACGGAGAAATGAAAATTACCGGAAACTACAAGGCAGATAAAGAAAAAATGGAACATTTTCTTACCAAATTAAACCGCTTTATCCAGTATTTGCAGGAAAAGCCGGAGTCCCGCAGCGTGGAATACCTTGCCGAAGAAAAGCATCCGGTAAAATGCTGTTACCGCTGCGGTTATGTCTATGAGAGCGGCAATATCTGCCCGAAATGCGGCAGCCGCAATAACGACTAAAAGGAGTATACAAATGTCAGTAAAAATATATACAATGACCCACAAAAAATTCGATGTGCCAAACGACCCGATGTATGTTCCGTTACAGGTCGGTGCAGAAGGAAAAGAACCGCTCGGCTATGTGAGGGATAACACCGGGGAAAATATTTCCGCGTTAAATTGTTATTACAGCGAATTGACCGGGGTATACTGGATATGGAAAAACGATACTGAATCGGATATTGTCGGTGTCTGCCATTACAGACGGTATCTGTTAAATGAAAAAGGTGTGATGTTCCGTAAAGAGGAGATTGAAAAACTGCTTTCCGAATATGATTGTCTGACCAGCCGCCTGCTGACACTGGATTTTTCATATCATTACGGATTTTCCGACAATCACAATGTGCGGGATTTGGACATGACAGGTGAAGTTATCCGTGAAAAATATCCGGAGGATTATCCGCTGTTTGAAAAGCTTGTCCATGAAAACCACACGTATTTTGGCAACATCTGCGTGATGAAAAAGCCGCTCTTTGATGCGTACTGTGCATGGCTGTTTGACATTTTTGCCGAGGTGCGAAAACGGATTGACATCGATTCCTATGACAGCTATCACAAGCGGGTATTTGGGTTTGTTTCGGAATTTCTGCTTTATGTGTGGGTGACAAAACACAAGCTGCGCGCATATGAGTGTATGGTGGGCATGATTGGCGAAAAGGCAGAAACAAAAGAAATGAAACACCGGCTTGCGGATTATTTTGCGGAAAAAGATATTGTGGGTGCAAAGCAGTATTTTATGGAAATGTATACGAAACGACCGGATGTTTTAATGGAAGCGTCGGACATTACGGGCGATTTGCGGATTTGTATGCAGATAATTGCAACTGCGGAACGGGAGATTGCCACAACCGGCGGCAGCATTTTAGACAGAAGCTGCACATTTGAAGATTATATGCACCTGTTTAAAACATTAAACGGCATTGTCAGAAGGTACTGCGTAGGCAGACAGACCACAAAGGATAAGGAAATGCTTGCAAAACTGCACTTATCGGAAGAAGCCGTCTATGTTTCCGTGCTTGCATTTTGCAAAGAAAAAGAAAAAACAGCAGAAATTCTAAATCAGATAAACATGGACATTTAGGGTGTAATGTGCTAATTTTAAGATAGAAATGCGTAATACAGGCTGCGTATTGCGGCAGAAATGGAGGGAAGTATGTCAGTTCAGGATTATATGAGTGCATCTAAAATCGGAAAAAGAGCATATCATGCCTGTGTCAACAAAGGCAGGTATCCATATCTTCCGGTATTGGAAAATATTGTAGATGAATCAGACATTGAAGCAGAGGTCAGTCTGGGAATCGACCAGATTCCGCTGCGGCTGGTTGTGGGAACGTGTAATGCGGGACGGACCAATGCCTTTGCAGATAATTTTATGCCGATTCTGGATTGGGGAACGGAATTTTCAGCAAAATGGGCGAGCTTAAGTGACAGCCAGAAAAACGAAGGCATCCGCGACCCGATTAAGGTCTATGAGTATATGAACAAGTTTTATGTACTGGAAGGCAATAAAAGAGTCAGCGTTTTAAAGTATTTTAAAGCTGTGACAGTCAATGCCGAAGTAATCCGAAAAGTGCCGAAGTATTCGGAAGACCCGGATGTTAAGATTTATTATGAGTTTATGGAATTTTATAAATGTACGAAGCTTAATGACATTTATTTCAGCAACGTCGGCAGTTTTCCGACCCTGATGAAGCTGGTCGGCATCAAAAAGGGGGAAAACATGGATGAAGATGCGAAAAAGGATTTTGTATCCTGTTTTCTGTCTTTTAAAAACGCATATGATGCCAGAGGAGGCGAACGGTTTGATTATCCGGCGGGCGATGCATTTTTACGCTTTATCCATATTCACGGTTATGAGCATGTAAAGGATATGCTGCCGTCGGAAATGGCAAAAAATGTGGCAAAGACGTGGGCAGAGTTTGAACTGCTTTCTGAAAACAATGCCGTTGAGCTTCGTATGGATCCGACTTTAAACGAACCGAAAAAGAATATTTTAAGTTATCTGCTGCCAAAACCGGGAAATGGAAACAGAAAGCTAAAGGTCGGTTTCATTTACGAAAATACACCGCAGGATTCGGACTGGTGTTATACGCATGAGCTTGGCCGGCAGTATATTGACGATACATTTGGCGATCAGATTGAAACATTAAGCATTACGAATGTCAAACCGGATAAAGATGATGTGGTTGCCATTGAAATGATGGTTAAAAATAAGGCAGATTTAGTTTTTGTGACATCACCGTCCATGATTATGGCCTCTTTAAAAGAAGCGATTGCGCATCCGGAGGTCAAGATATTGAACTGTTCGTTGAACACGTCACACAAATATATCCGTACCTACTATGCGAGAATGTATGAAGCAAAGTTTTTGACGGGACTCATTGCAGGTGCGTTGACTGATAATGATAAAATCGGTTATGTAGCAGGGTATCCTGTGTACGGTGTGACGGCAAATATCAATGCTTTTGCGCTGGGGGCAAAATTTGTTAATCCACGGGCAAAGATTTATCTTGAATGGTCCTCTGTAAAGAATAGCAATCCGGCGGAAGCTTTTAAAAGAGAGGGTATCCGTTATGTATCGGATCAGGATATGATTACACCGACCAGTACGGCACGCCGGTTTGGATTGTACAGCATAGATGATGAAACAACCCAGCATATCGCGATGCCGATGTGGCACTGGGGTGCATTTTATGAAAAAATGATTCAGAGTATTTTAAGCGGCTCATGGAACAGGGAGCAGGATGCGGATAATGTAAAAGCACTTAATTACTGGTGGGGACTGTCTGCAGATGTAGTTGACCTGATTATGTCAACGAAGCTTCCGGTAGAAACACAGCGGATGGTTACAACCTTTAAAGAGATGATTTCAAAGGATTTATTTGAACCTTTTGCGGACGAATTAAAAGATCAGAAAGGTAAGGTACGTAATCAGAAGGGCAGGAATCTGACACCGGAACAGATTATTACCATGGACTGGCTGCTGGATAATGTGATTGGTAAAATACCGGAACTGGAGGAACTTGAAGAAGGCTGTGAGCCGATTGTAAAGGCACAGGGCATTATTCACCACGGATTATAAATGTAGAAAGTAGGAAGGCGGCAAAAAGAAGCTGCCACAATGAGAAAATATGAAGATACTGATATTAGCAGATGTGGAGTCAAAATACTTATGGGATTATTTTGACAAAAGTAAATTAGAAGGCGTTGATTTAATCCTATCCTGCGGTGATTTAAATCCGCAGTATCTGTCTTTTCTGGCATCCTTTACGCAGTCACCGGTGCTTTACGTCAGAGGAAATCATGATGACTGCTATGAACAGACACCGCCGGAGGGCTGTATCTGCATTGAGGATAAGATTTATACGTATAAGGGGCTGCGGATTATGGGACTTGGCGGTTCAATCCGTTATAAAAAAGGTATCAACCAGTATACACAACGACAGATGCAGCATCGTGTCAGCCGTATGTGGCTCCAGTTAAAATGTAAAAAAGGCTTTGATATTTTGCTGACCCATTCGCCTGCTGCGGGCATTAATGACGGCTTTGACAGTGTACATCAGGGATTTACGGTATTTAACGAACTGCTTGACACGTATCACCCGGCTTATTTTATTCACGGTCACATACATAAGAATTATCAGGCAAACTTTGTGCGGGAACAGCAGTACAACGAAACAACGATTATTAACGGATATGAACGTTATATTATTGATGTTTAATAACAAAATAAAGTAATTTTGCAAAAAGTGTTGCATTCTGTAAGTTACTGTGATAATATCCTTTCAGAACAAAAAAGACAAATGTCCGCCGTACAAAGACAAAAGCGGAAATTTGTTCTTGAAAAAAGAAAAGGGAGAAAGAACATGAGTGAGAAGTTAAGAGTTGGTATCCTTGGCGGTACAGGTATGGTAGGACAGAGATTTATTACACTGCTTGAAAATCATCCTTGGTTTGAGGTTGTATTGGTTGCAGCGAGCGGCCGTTCCGCAGGAAAGCTTTACGAAGAAGCTGTAGACGGACGATGGAAGATGACAGTACCGATGCCTGAATTCGTTAAGAAGATGACTGTTTATGATATGGATAAGGATTTCGATGAAATTGTATCAAAGGTAGATTTCGTATTCTGTGCAGTAAATATGCCAAAGGATGAAATCAAGGTATTAGAAGAAAAGTATGCAAAGGCAGAAGTGCCGGTTGTATCCAACAACAGCGCAAACCGCTGGACACCGGACGTACCGATGGTGGTGCCGGAAATCAACCCGGAACACTTAGAGGTTATTGAGGCACAGAAGAAGCGTCTTGGCACAACACGAGGTTTTATCTGTGTAAAGCCAAACTGCTCAATCCAGAGCTATACACCGGCTTTAACTGCTTTAAAAGAATTCGGACCAAAGCTGGTTGTTGCAACAACTTACCAGGCAATTTCAGGCGCAGGAAAGACTTTTGAACAGTGGCCTGAAATGGTAGGAAACATCATTCCTTACATCGGTGGCGAAGAAGAAAAGAGTGAAAAAGAACCATTAAGACTCTGGGGTAAAGTAGAAGACGGAAAGATTGTTCCGGCTACAGATACTGTTATTACTTGCCAGTGTGTACGTGTTCCTGTATTAGACGGACATACAGCTGCTGTATTTGTGAACTTTGAAAAGAAGCCGACAAAGGAACAGATTATTGAAAAGTGGAGAAGCTTCCGTGGTGAGCCACAGGAATTAGACCTTCCAAGTGCACCAAAGCAGTTTATCCAGTATTTAGAAGAAGATGACAGACCGCAGGTACAGTTAGATGTTAACTATGAAAACGGTATGGGCGTTTCTTTAGGCCGTTTAAGAGAAGATTCTGTGTTTGACTATAAGTTCATCGGTCTTTCACACAATACATTAAGAGGTGCAGCAGGTGGTGCTGTATTAATTGCAGAATTATTAAAGGCAAAGGGATATATTACTTCTAAGCAGTAATATGCAATAAAAAGTATAATATATGGCACAGAAAAAGACTGTTGCTTTGACGTTTTAAAATCGTCGAAGCACAGTCTTTTTTTGTTATGTATATTATTTTGAAATCCTGTACTTTAGTTGACATTAGTACGGCAGAATGGTAAACTAAATTTATATAATTTGTTGAACGGTTATGAGGTCAAGGGATAAAAATATGGATGGTAATGAAGAATTAAAAGAAAAATTATTAGATCACTCAATGACACGGGAAGAATTATTACTGGAACATACACATACATTTATTGCAGAATATTCTTATAAGACAGGACGGCTGGAAATTTATCCGGAAGATGGTCATTTTGTCGATTTTGATAGAAAGTCTTTGGATACGGATTTTGAACATGCCTTTTATAAAACTGTATTTAAACGGGATTTGCCGCTGTACCAGCAGATGGTTGATTTTTCAGGGGTGACACATAGTGTTCAGCGGGATGCTAATATCCGTCTGTATGTTGTACCGCATATTTATGAGTGGTTTCGGATTTCAGTGCTGTATTATGTTGATGCGGACGGGGAAAAAGACCGGATTGTACTGGTATTTACCAATGCTGAGAAAGAGCTGGAGGCCGTGCATGAACTGAAATCGCTGGTAACCGTGGATTCCCTGACACAGCTTCCGAATATCAATACCTTTTCCATGCAGACATGGGAATTGTTAAAGAATCATCCGGAGCGTGAATATGCCATTGTGCGGATGGATATCCGGAAGTTCCGCCTGCTCAATGAGTTTTATGGGACAAGGGAGGGGGATAATGTTCTCCGTTTTCTGGGTGTGAAATTACAGGAGTGCATGGATTCGGAAGAATTGTATACATATTGTCATCTGACTTCAGATATTTTTGCGGTTTGTATGTCCAGTGACATGGAGAGCATTTACCGTGTGATTGACAGTATCCAGACTTCAATGAACCATTATCCGATTAATTTTGAAATGGTCATGTCCTTTGGCATCTATATTATTACGGAAAAGGATAAGCAGGAAGGAATACCGGTTGTAACGATGGTTGACCGTGCGGCAATTGCACAGCGTGTAAAGAATAATTACATGAATAAAATTGCCGTTTTTGATGATAAAATTGCTGAAAAAGAATATGCGGAACAGAATGTGATTATGGAGATGAATAATGCACTCGGCAGTGACCAGTTTCATATTTATTTACAGCCAAAGGTTGATATGATTACAGGCAGAATTGTCGGTTCAGAGGCGCTTGTGCGTTGGATTCATCCGACAAAAGGTGTGATTTCCCCGGTGGATTTTGTGCCGATATTTGAAGGCAACGGCTTTATCTCTGAAGTTGATTTTTACATGCTTGAGCAGGTTTGCAAAATGATCCGCAGTTGGCTGGATAAAGGTCTTGAAGCAAAACCGGTATCAGTGAATTTATCCCGCAGCAATCTTTACAGCCCACGTATTTTAAATGACATTATGACCTGTGTGGAAAGATACAGCGTGCCACATGATTTGATTGAATTTGAGATTACGGAGAGTGCATTTGCAGTTGATAATATTCATCTGAATCAGTTGATGGAACAGCTCCAAAAGAATCATTTCAGAGTACTGATGGATGATTTCGGAAGTGGTTATTCATCATTGAATGCACTGCGTGAGCTGAGTGTGGATATTTTAAAAATTGATATTAAATTCCTGCCGGTCAGCCAGAATGACAAAAGGGCAGATATTATATTAAGAAGTGTAACGCAGATGGCAGACCAGCTGGGACTGGAAATGGTTATGGAAGGTGTGGAAACCGAAGCACAGGCAGAACTGCTGAAAAAAATGGGCTGCAGGATTGCACAGGGTTTTTTCTATTATAGACCGATGCCGATTGAAGAATATGAGCGTGTATTGAAAAAATAAAAATAGGGGAAAGCAGGAGATGAGTATGGAAGATTTGATTTTAATTGTAGATGATGCCCGCTTTGCAAGAAGAATAGAAACAAAAGCTTTGCAGGATGCGGGGTTTGAACACATTGTAGAGGCAAAAACTGCAAAAGAGGCATTGAAGATTTTTGAGGAGCAGGCACCGGAGCTGACATTGCTTGATATTACACTGCCGGATAATTCGGATCTGACACTGCTGCGGACGATGATGAAAATTCGTCCGGAAGCAAAGATTGTCATGAATTCGGCAATCGGTCAGGAACTGATTATTCAGGATGCACTGAAAGCGGGAGCAAGAGATTTTATTACAAAGCCTTTTAAGGAGAAAGAATTTATAGAGAAAATCGTTAAAGTGATGAAGGGGAATTGATAAGGGGGAAAGCAAATGGAATTATTTCAGCGAAACGGACAGTTAGATGAGGACGTTGAAGATATATTGTATGAACTGGGAAATGTCGGCGTAGGAATGGTTAGTACAACAATCGGTTCAATGCTTGGTGTGCGGGCGGAAATCGGTATCCCGGTGATTACAAAAGCAGATATGCATATTGTGGAACAGATTGATAAAAAGCAGACTGAAAAGATAGGAATCTATCTGAATTTTGCTAATACACTTAACGGTGCGGTTCTTTTATTGATGGATATGCAGTTCATTCATCAGATTGTGGAAGTACTGCTGGAACAGCCTGTAGCAGAGCAGAAACTGCTCACAGATGAGGAAAGTGCATCAGCCATTGCAGAATTTGCCAACATTATTGTGGCGTCTTACATGAATGCGATGGGAAGTTATACGGGAATCCGTATTTTTGTGACACCGGTAAGTGTAAAGTTAGGCTATGCGGATGAACTGGTAAAGGATGCGTTGCAGAATTTGAATTTATGCTGCAATGAAGCGATTTGTGTGAATACCGGACTTTCTACAATTGATGCAAATGGCGGGGGACTTAGCGATGTCGGGCATTTTATTATGATGCCGGACGATACGTCAGTGCAAAAAATTATGGAAGCAATTTCTATATAAGGTGGACAAAGCAATGGATGAACAGTTTGAAAAAACAGAAAATTCTATGAGCATTTACTATACTGTAAATAAGATGCTGATTGCATTACACATGGCGTTGCTGGTATTCTTTGTTGTGATGAGGGTCTATGTCATGGCGGCTTTCTGTGTTGCGGGGGTTGTTGTATATATCTTTTCATACCGGCTGCTAGATAATCAGATGAATAAACACTATTACAAGATTACGTATTATGAAATCTGGATATGTGCGGCAGGTTCAGCCTGTATTATGGGACCGGAATACGGCTTCCATCTGGCATTGATTGCGATGCTGCTGCCGGTTGCACTGTCTGTCAATACAGAAAATTCAGAAGATGATACACGCTTTTTTAAATGCAGTTTTACGAAAAAAGAGGGTATTTTCTTAGTGGCTGCAACAATTATTGTTTATGTCATGATGAAATTGGGAACTTATCATGACAGTTTTTTTGGCAGACATATCATTCTACACAATGCGGTATTACAGGATGTTGTTTTTATTGCCAATACAGCATTTATCATTATATATATTTTTTACTATTTAAGCAGCTATGCGGTATATATTAATAAGAGTGAAGAATTTTTACGGCAGAAAGCCGATTATGATGAACTGACAGGGCTGTATAACCGAAACCGTATCCGTTTCATTTTAGAACACAATTATGCAGCAGCAAAAGAAGGAAATAATCCGTTTGGTGTTGCCATTATGGATATTGATGACTTTAAAAAGATTAATGACGGCTACGGACACAATGCAGGCGACTTTGTGCTAAAGCGCTTTGCGGGTATTGTAGACGGTATTGTAAGAAAATGCGAAGGACAGATTGTTGCCGGAAGATGGGGCGGAGAGGAATTCCTGATTCTGTATTACGGTGAGAATAAAGAAGACTTTTATATGCTCTTAGAGTATATCCGCATGAAGATTTACGAGGCACAGTTTTTATATGACCGTAACAGATTAAGCGTTTCCGTAACAATCGGTATGGCGGCGTTCTCCAAGGATATGTCTTTGGACGAGATTATCAACAATGCGGATATGAAGCTGTATGAAGGTAAAAAGAGCGGTAAGAATAAAGTTATGTAATGATTAAATAAGAGCTGAAATGACATCACGGCAGAACCGTGATGTAAAAACAGAATATCAGAATATTGTGAGAATGGAGTATCAGATGAACAGCGGATATTTTTATGCGATGCTTTCCAGAATGAAATATATTAACCGCTGGGGGCTGATGCGCAATACGAAAAATGAGAATTTAAGCGAGCACAGTCTGGAAACGGCATTTATTGCACATGCATTGGGCATTATTAATAATGAAGTGTTTCATGGCAGTGTGAATGCCGAACATCTGGCAGTGCTTGCAATGTATCATGATGCAACGGAGATTATCACGGGTGATATGCCGACACCGGTCAAGTATTACAGTGAGCAGATCCGCAGGGCATACGGCGAAGTCGAGGATATTGCGGGACGCGAGCTTTTGACTGCCATACCGGAAGAACTTAGAAGCCGTTATGAAGAACCGCTTTTAGAGTCCTCATGGAGCGAGGAAGATTACCGTTTTGTCAAGGCGGCGGATAAATTATCTGCATGGTTAAAATGTATTGAGGAACGAAAAATGGGCAATACCGATTTTTGCGATGCAGAGCGTACAATTCAAAACGAATTGATAAAAATGAAGCTTCCCGAAGCAGATTATTTCTGCGAACATTTTATTCCGGCATATACAGAAACGATTGACCGGTCGGGAAATGCAGCAACGAATGGAGAATAAATGTGGGAAAATCAGTATTTATAGCGGAAAAGCCGAGCGTTGCGCAGGAGTTTGCCAAAGCCCTGCATGCGGACTTTAAAAGAAGGGACGGCTTTTTGGAATCAGAACAGTATATTGTGACATGGTGTGTCGGACATCTTGTGACAATGAGCTATCCTGATAAGTATGATGAACGTTTAAAACGCTGGAGTTTTGACACACTGCCGTTTTTGCCGAAGGAATTCAAATACGAAGTAATTCCTGCGGTGGAAAAGCAGTTTCAGATTGTAAAGGGTCTGCTGACCCGTGAAGACGTCAAGACGATATATGTATGCACCGACTCAGGACGGGAAGGAGAATACATATATCGTCTTGTTGAACGTATGGCAGGTGTTAAGGATAAAGAGGAAAAACGTGTCTGGATTGATTCCCAGACAGAAGAGGAAATTTTAAAAGGAATCGAAACGGCAAAAGATCTGTCAGAATATGATAATCTCTGTGAAGCCGCTTATCTGCGGGCAAAGGAAGATTATCTCATGGGGATTAATTTTTCAAGGGTACTGACGTTAAAATATGGCAGAAACATTTCCAACTATCTAAAGATGGACCGCGCCGTGGTATCGGTCGGACGTGTAATGACTTGCGTGCTGGGTATGGTAGTGCGCCGTGAGCGGGGAATCCGCGCATTTGTAAAGACACCGTTTTTTAAAGTAATCGGAAAAACAGCGAATTTTGATGCAGAGTGGCGTGTCTGTGAACAGAGTAAATATTATAACACACCGTATTTATATAAGGATAATGGATTTGTTGATAAAGAGAAAGCACAGGAGCTTGTTACATTTTTGTCAGATCCGCTTCCGGCACAGGCAGTCATTGAAAAAATAGAGCGGAAAAAAGAAACGAAAAATCCGCCGCTGTTATTTAATCTTGCCGAAATTCAGAATGAATGTGCGAAGCAGTTTAAAATCAGTCCTGACGAAACGTTGAATATTATTCAGGAGCTGTATGAAAAGAAGCTGGTAACGTATCCGAGAACCGATGCCAGAGTGCTTTCAACGGCAGTCTGTAAAGAGATTTATAAAAATATCGGCGGTTTGAAAAATTATCAGCCTGCCGCGGAATTTGCGGGAGAAGTTTTAGAAAAGCAGCTGCATAAAAATATTGCAAAAACGCGATACTGTGATGATAAGAAAATTACCGACCACTATGCCATTATCCCGACCGGGCAGGGGCTTTCTAATTTAAACCGTCTGTCACAGACGGCAGTGCGTACATATGAATTGATTGTGCGCCGTTTTTTAAGTATATTTTATCCGGCGGCGCAGTACAGTAGAGTAAGCATTACTTCCAAATGCAAAGAGGAAGCATTTTATGCAACCTTTAAAGTGCTGACAGATGAGGGCTTTTTAAAGATTGCAAAGACCTCATTTTCAAAGTCGTCTAAAGAGGATGAAGATGGAAAATGTACCCGGGAAGTCTTAGAGGCATTGAAAAAATATAAAAAAGGCGATATGATAGATTTTAATGGCTTTGAAATCAAAGAGGGTGAAACCTCGCCGCCGAAACGATATAATTCCGGTTCTATGATTCTTGCAATGGAAAATGCAGGACAGTTGATTGAGGACGAGGAACTGCGTGCGCAGATTAAGGGAAGCGGTATCGGAACCAGTGCTACAAGAGCAGAAATTTTAAAAAAATTAAATACCATAAAATATATTTCTACGAACAAAAAGACACAGGTTATCACACCGACATTACTTGGCGAAATTATTTACGATGTGGTGGAATGTTCCATGAAGCAGCTTTTAAATCCGGAGCTGACGGCAAGCTGGGAAAAGGGACTCACCTATGTCGCAGAGGGCAGTATCACCTCACAGGAATATATGGATAAACTCGAAGGCTTTGTAGGAAGAAGAACACAGGCAGTAATGGGACTCAACAATCAAAGACAGCTGATCATGATGTTTGATGAGTCTGCGAAAAATTATAAGTAACAGAAAGGACTGGAAACAATGTGTGGAATTGTTGGCTATGTAGGTGACAGGGATTGTGCGGACGTATTGGTAGATGCACTGTCCAAGCTGGAATATAGAGGTTATGACTCGGCAGGAATTGCCGTGTTTGAAAAAGGTACGATTAAGGTTGAAAAATGCAAAGGCCGTCTTGCCAATTTAGTTGATAAAATGGCTGTTGACGGAAAGCCGCAGGGACATTGCGGCATCGGACATACCCGCTGGGCAACCCACGGAGAACCGTCTGATATTAATTCCCATCCGCATGGTAATAAGCGTGTTTCAATTGTGCATAATGGTATTATTGAAAATTACAAGCAGATTAAGGATTTTCTGGTTGAGGAAGGGTACAGTTTTGTCAGCGAAACAGATACGGAAACCGTAGCAAAGCTGTTGGATTACTACTATGTAGATGACCCGGTCGATACGATTATTAAAGTGCTTTCTGAAATTAAAGGCTCCTATGCACTGGGGATTATGTTCAGGGATTATCCGGATACTGTGTTTGCCGTGCGCAAAGAGAGTCCGTTAATTGTTGGTGTCGGTGAAAATGAGAATTTTCTCGCGTCTGATGTACCTGCGATTATTAAGTACACCAGGGACTATTATCTTTTAGAGGCAAATGAAATTGCCGTGGTAAAAAAAGACAGTGTCCAGATTTATGATATGCACAAAGAACCGGTGCATAAAGAAATTAATACGGCAGACTGGGATGTCGATGCGGCTGAAAAGGGCGGATATGAACATTTTATGCTCAAGGAAATCCATGAACAGCCGGCGGCAGTCAGAGATACGGTCAGCCCCCGTATTATAAACGGTATGCCGGACTTGTCACAGGACGGCGTTGATATGCAGAAGTTAAAGGATTACCGTCAGATTTTCATTGTTGCCTGTGGTACGGCGATGCATGCAGGTATGGTGGGCAAGTACGTGATTGAAAAGCTTGCAAGAAAACCGGTGATAGTTGATATTGCATCGGAATTCCGCTACCGTGATCCGATTATCACAAAGGACGATCTGATGATTGTGATTTCACAGTCCGGTGAAACGGCAGATACCATGGCAGTACTGCGTCTTGCAAAAGAAGTCGGTGCGGCAACACTGGCAGTTGTCAATGTGGTCGGTTCTTCAATTGCAAGAGAAGCCGATATGGTCATCTATACCCATGCCGGTCCTGAAATTTCCGTGGCTTCAACCAAAGCCTATATGGTACAGATTTCGGTGATGTATCTGCTGGCATTTGAACTGGCATATGCAAACGGTACAATTGACAAGGAAAGGTGCATGGAACTGACGGCACAGCTTGGTCAGATGCCGGATATTATCAGAGAAACGCTGGAATTAAAGGATACCTGTTCCTTTGTGGCTTCAAAGCTTGTCAATGCAGAAAGTCTGTTATATATCGGACGGGGACTGGACTATGCACTGAGTATGGAAGGCTCTTTAAAATTAAAAGAGATTTCTTATATTCATTCTGAGTCCTATGCAGCAGGTGAATTAAAGCACGGGACAATTTCACTGATTACGGAGGGAATGCCGGTCATTGCCGTGGCAACGCAGAAAAAGCTGATTGAAAAAACGGTAAGTAATATCCGTGAAGTCAAAGCCCGCGGTGCGATGGTTATCTTGATTTGCGACAACAGTATTGAAGTGGGAGAAGGTGTGGCAGACTACATTATCCGTCTTCCGCAGACCGACGAACAGCTTATGCCGATGGCAGCGGCAGCTCCGTTACAGCTGATTGCTTATTATACCTCTGTTTTAAAGGGCAATGATGTAGATAAGCCGAGAAACCTTGCAAAATCGGTTACGGTAGAATAAAAAGGAAAGGCGGAAAATTTTCATGAACGAACAGATTACAATTTCTGCACTTTATGACTTAAACGAAACAATCGCCGCAGACATTTTTAAGGATTGTACTTATCCGTGGGAAGTGCTTGCAAAAATCGGTGATTTTATTAAAGAATTAGGCAGGACTCTGCCGGAAGATGAATATGAATTGCGTGGAGAAGACATCTGGGTTGCCAAAAGCGCAACGGTCTATCCTACAGCTTATATTAACGGTCCGTGTATTATCGGCAAAGAGGCGGAGGTACGTCACTGCGCATTTATCCGCGGCAAGGCAATTGTCGGGGAGGGTGCTGTTGTCGGTAATTCGACAGAATTAAAAAATGTGATTTTATTTAATAAAGTACAGGTGCCGCATTATAACTATGTGGGCGATTCCATTTTGGGATATAAGGCACACATGGGCGCCGGTTCGATTACATCCAATGTCAAGTCCGATAAAAAGCTGATTACAATAAAGGCACCGGATATGCCAATCGATACCGGAATCAAAAAAATCGGTGCATTTTTAGGAGATGGTGTAGAAGTCGGCTGTGGAAGCGTATTAAATCCGGGTACGATTGTTGGCAGAAACAGCAACATTTACCCGCTTTCGAGTGTGCGTGGCTTTGTACCGGCGGGAAGCATTTATAAGAATAAGACGGAAATCGTCGAAAAAAATCAATAAAGCACATTGACTAATTACAGAGATTGTGAGAAAATAAGCAAAGTACGAATAAAGTAAGTACTGTATATTTGCTTTAAGTTACGAAAGGAGTATGAAAATGATTTATACACAAGAAGTAGAAAATATGTGTCCAGTAGCACAGGGCGTTCATCATGGCGCAGCCCCGGTTCCTACAGAAGGAAAATGGGTACAGAACAAGGAAGTTAAGGATATTTCAGGCTTTACACACGGTGTAGGCTGGTGTGCACCACAGCAGGGTGCATGTAAGCTCACTCTGAATGTAAAGGAAGGTATCATTCAGGAAGCACTCGTTGAAACAATCGGATGTTCAGGTATGACACATTCAGCAGCGATGGCAGCTGAAATTCTTCCGGGCCTCACAGTAATGGAAGCTTTAAATACTGACCTTGTATGTGATGCAATTAACACAGCAATGAGAGAACTTTTCTTACAGATTGTATACGGAAGAACTCAGAGTGCATTCTCTGAAGACGGTCTTGCAGTTGGTGCAGGTCTTGAAGATTTAGGTAAGGGACTTCGTTCTCAGGTTGGTACAATGTACGGTACATTAAAGAAGGGACCTCGTTATCTTGAGATGGCAGAAGGTTATGTAACAGGTATCGCTCTTGACAAGGATAACCAGATTATTGGTTACAAGTTCGTAAGTCTTGGAAAGATGACAGATTTCATCAAGAAGGGTGATGATCCGAACACAGCTTATGAAAAAGCAAGTGGACAGTACGGCAGAGTTGCTGACGCTGTAAAGATTATTGACCCAAGAACAGACGAAGAAGTAAAGTAAGGAGGAGATACGACAATGGCTTTATTTGAATCATATGAAAGAAGAGTAGATAAGATTAACTCCGTATTGAACAGCTATGGCATTTCTTCTATTGAAGAAGCAGAAAAGATTACTAAGGATGCAGGCTTAGATGTATACAATATGGTAAAGGGCATTCAGCCGATTTGTTTTGAAAATGCATGCTGGGCATACACAGTAGGTGCAGCAATCGCAATCAAGAAGGGTGCAAGAAAGGCTTCTGAAGCAGCTGCTGCTTTAGGTGAAGGCCTTCAGGCATTCTGTATTCCGGGTTCTGTAGCTGACCAGCGTAAGGTTGGTTTAGGACATGGTAATTTAGGTAAGATGCTTCTTGAAGAAGATACAGAATGTTTCGCATTCTTAGCAGGTCATGAATCATTTGCCGCTGCCGAAGGTGCTATCGGTATCGCAGAAAAGGCAAACAAGGTTCGTAAAAAGCCTTTAAGAGTTATCTTAAACGGTCTTGGTAAGGACGCTGCAAAGATTATCTCAAGAATCAACGGATTTACATTTGTTGAAACAGAAATGGATTACAAGACAGGCGAAGTTAAGGAGATTTCCAGAACAGCTTACTCTGACGGACTCCGTTCTAAGGTAAACTGCTACGGTGCAAATGATGTAACAGAAGGTGTTGCAATCATGTGGAAGGAAAATGTTGATATCTCTATCACAGGTAACTCAACAAACCCTACAAGATTCCAGCATCCGGTTGCAGGTACATATAAGAAGGAAAGATTAGAAGCCGGCAAGAAGTATTTCTCAGTTGCTTCAGGCGGTGGTACAGGACGTACACTTCACCCGGATAACATGGCAGCCGGTCCTGCTTCTTACGGTATGACAGATACTATGGGACGTATGCACTCAGATGCACAGTTCGCCGGTTCTTCATCAGTTCCTGCTCACGTAGAAATGATGGGTCTTATCGGTATGGGTAATAACCCAATGGTTGGTGCTACAGTTGCAGTTGCAGTTGCTATCCAGGAAGCTGCGGACAACGGTAAGTTCTAATTAAAAACAATTCGTCAGGAATTAAAATCTAATAAAACCGCTTAATGTGGAGTTTACAGGGTAAATCAGATTCGATGTAATTCGGTTTGATTTATCCTGTTTTTTACTTTATAGGAAATTAAATAGGATAATTACATCAGCATAAAATGATGAACAGATGGTATTTGGACAGCTCGACATTGATGAGAGTGCAATCTGGAGCCTTTTGCTGGCAAGCGGCTATTTAAAACCGGATGCCATAGAGTACAGAGGAGATATTGAAGCGGTAAATTATTATATGAATAAAGTTGCATCAGAAATATTCAGCTTTTTTGATGTTGGGGGAAAAACAGGTGAAAGTGAGCCGGAAAGATTTTATCACGGTTTTGTCCTGGGACTTATGGCTGAGCAGTCAGAAAGCTATGAAATCCGTTCCAACCGGGAAAGCGGGTTTGGAAGATATGATGCAGAGCTTATTGCAAGGGGCATTTCAAAGGAAAGAATAAAACATTATGGATTTGCGTTTGAAGGAAAAAATGTACTTATTGCACAAGCATAGAATATCAGTTGCAGTACAAAAATACTCTGGACAGAATAGGAGAAAGAAATGAATTTTTTTATAACAAAAATCGTTGAAGATTCGGATGTGACGTATAACCTGACCGTGGCGGGATATGTGGCACTGGCGGCAGTGATGCTGGTCGTATTTGCGGCAGGCTGTATGTTTCGGGACAAAAATAAAAAAATGGATGCAAAGCAGATTGTATTCTGCGCCATGGCAATGGCACTTGCAGTTGTTACGTCCATGTTTAAAATTATTGATATGCCAATGGGTGGTTCGGTGACATTGTTTAGTATGCTGTTTATCGTGCTGACAGGCTATTGGTTCGGTGTCAGAACCGGTATTACAACGGCAGTGGCATACGGCATTTTGCAGTTACTGATTAATCCGTACATTATCAGTATCTGGCAGATGTTAATGGACTATATTTTTGCATTTGGCGCATTAGGACTTGCCGGATTATTTTCCAATAAGAAAAAGGGTCTGATAAAGGGATATATTGCCGGTATTTTAGGACGGTACTTTTTCTCATTTTTATCCGGATGGATATTCTTTGCCGTATATACACCGGATTTTTTTAATAGTGCCATTTTATATTCGCTGGCATACAACGGTGCTTATATCGGGCTGGAAGCAGCAATTACATTAATTGTGCTGGCACTTCCGCCGGTCAATGAGGCAATGCAGGCAGTAAAAAAGCTGGTTTGTGAGGCGTAAAACCAGTAATTACATAATATATTTGTTCCAAACCAATAATGCAAAATAAAAAAATTGCCTTGACTCTACAATCGTTATAGAGTTTATACTGTGTAAGCAATAAATGTAAAATACAAAAAGTGCAAAAATGATATGGAAATGAGAAAACATAGGATATGGAACAGGATTTAACAACGGGCAGTGTTTTCAAACGCATTGTATATTTTTCACTGCCGTGCTTATTGTCTTATTTTTTACAGACATTATACGGTATGGCGGATTTGTTTATAACAGGGCAGTTTTACGGAGTGGATACGATTACAGCCGTATCAAACGGCAGTCAGATCATGCACATGATGACGGTCATTATTGTGGGGCTGGCAATGGGCACAACGGTTACAATCGGGCACAGCGTGGGCGCAAAATGCATGGAGCAGGCAGAAAAAATCATCGGCAATACCATTACGCTTTTTATGGGAATTGCCTGTGTGATGAATATTGCATTGGATTACCTGTTTATGGGTGCATTTCATATGGGTGCGGCAGGCGCAGCACTTGGAACGGTCTGCGCGCAGACGTTTAGTGTACTGGTGGCATTATGGGTAATCCGCAGAAGAAAAACAGGCATTTCTTTAAAGAAAAGTGACTTTAAAATTGAAAGAGCAGTTATCGGGCAGGTATTAAAAATTGGAATTCCGGTGGCACTGCAGGACGGTTTTATACAGGTTGCATTTATGATTATTACGGTGATTGCCAATTCCAGAGGTGTATCCGATGCGGCGGCACCGGCGGGGTCGCTGATATAAAACTGACCATAAAGCCACGACTATCTGGCTATAAAAGATAAAGCTGAAATGAGTATTTACGAAAAGACCAATGTCCGTTATTCTATTATGTAAATGAATTGCGGGAAGGAATAGACAATAATATGAGTAGTAGTACAAATGCAGTAAAAAGAGAAAGTATCCATCTGAGTATGACGGATTTTTGTATGACGGCGGTGTGTATGGCACTGACCTGTATCGCAACCATGCTGATTCAGATACCGATTCCACTGGGATATGCACATCTTGGCGACAGTGTGATCTTAATAACCGCTTATTTATTCGGACCGGTGGTTGGAGCACTTGCAGGCGGTATCGGCTCGGCAATGGCAGATATTCTGACAGGATATCCGGTGTGGGCAGTACCGACACTTCTGATAAAGACAATAATGCCGCTCATTGCCTGCTATATTTTTCAGAATAAGGTTTCAAGAAAGCCGGTTATATCGGTGCGTGTTCTTGTGGGAGCAGTTGTGACACTGCTGTTTATGACAGCAGGATATGTATTTTTCGGCGGAATCCTGTACGGAAGCTGGGCATTAGGACTGGCATCAGCACCGGGACTGCTGTTAAAATCCGTTGTCAACCTTATTGTATTTATAGTTGTAGGCACAGGCTTATCAAAAGTTGTAAAAAACAGATAAAATGAAAGAAGAAAATGAGTCTTGTTGAAATACATACAGAGTATTTCAACAAGGCTCATTTTGCGTTATCAGCAAAAGCAGCCCGTAAAATATTGAAAAATTTAATAAAATTATATATGTCTTTTTGACTATCTTTTTATATCTTCTTAAATGTCCGCAAAGCCTTATTTTATCGGCTCTACGGGCATTTTGCTTTTGTGGTAAACCTCACATATCTAGGTCTATCTTC
>ERZ773193.1513-NODE-1513-length-28846-cov-4.901601_pt1 | contig 28846 bp, 19 predicted proteins | sample MGYA00511110_ERZ773193 | MGnify/ENA primary metagenome ERZ773193 (study PRJEB29015, sample SAMEA2737784) | human gut metagenome | biome: human gut; feature: human-associated habitat; material: faeces | place: China | collected 2012 ...
TGGCTGACCAGTTTGTAAGAAACGAGTTAGCCGATATGCTTTTCTTTTATTTCCGGGATTCGGTTGGAACATTTCCGGAAGAACTGGGAATCAGTGGATATAATTATCCGGGGGAACATGAATATATTGTCGATATGTTAACTCAAGAGGATGAAGTTCGAAAGGTGATTGCACAAATGGACAGAACCATTCAAATAGCAGAAAAAGGCGAACTGGAGTACCGATTCCGGTTAGCAAAAGATCCACAGGAGCTGCGGGATGACCTTGCAGATCTTTTGAATGAAAGAGTTGAGTTCCCGTTACCAGAAGATATAAATGTTGTCACGGAAGATTTTATCACCGCAGATGAAATTGATCATACTTTGTCAAAAGGTTCCGGCTTTGTTCATGGCAGTTTTCGTATTTATGACTTTTATCATCAGGATCATACCTTAAAAGAAACTGCTGATTTTCTGAAAAATGAGTATGGAACTGGAGGGTCTAGTCATGCGCTGGCTGGTTCCGACCATAGTTATAAAGATCATGATGCCAAAGGAATCAAATTAAGTAAGGGATCTATTTTCACGCCGGATGCAGAAGTTCTTTTATCATGGCAGGTAGTAGCAAAACGAATTGGAAAACTGATAAAGGAAGATCGTTATCTTACACCAGCAGCGAAAGAAAAGTATGCCCAGTATAAACAGGAACAGAAAGAGAAGGCACTGCAGCAGGCGAAGGAAGAACTGGATGGAGTAATTGGTGAACCAGAGGTCCTTTTAGAAAATAATGCGTTAGAAGATATTTCAGCAGAAAACTATGTAATCTCCGACATGGAATTAGGTGTCGGCACAGCGAAAGAAAAGTTTCAGCGAAATGTGGAAGCCATTCGTACATTGGAAACGATTGAATCGGAGAAAAGACCGGCAACGAATGAGGAGCAGGAGGTCTTATCAAAGTATGTCGGCTGGGGAGGTCTTGCGGATGCGTTTGATGAAACCAAGAGTGCCTGGGCGAAGGAGTATGCAGAGCTGAAAAACCTGTTGTCAGAGGAAGAGTATATATCTGCAAGGGAAAGTACCTTAAACGCTCATTACACCAGTCCTGTGATTATTCAGGGGATTTACCGGACATTGCAAAGAATGGGATTTACAAAAGGAAATCTTTTAGAGCCTTCGATGGGAATCGGCAACTTCTTTGGTATGCTGCCGGAGACGATGCGGGAGAGTCATCTGTATGGTGTTGAGCTGGATAGTCTGACAGGACGAATAGCCAGACTACTATATCCGAAAGCCAATATTACCGTGGATGGGTATGAGAAAACGGCATTTCCGAATGATTTTTTTGATGTTGCCGTTGGTAATGTTCCATTTGGTCAGTACAAGGTGGCAGATAAGAAATACGATAAATACAACTTCCTGATCCATGATTACTTCTTTGGAAAAACGTTAGATCAGGTGCGTCCGGGCGGTGTGATTGCATTTATCACCAGTAAGGGAACGATGGATAAGGAAAATCCAAAGGTGCGAAAGTACATTGCACAGAGAGCAGAACTATTGGGGGCAGTCAGACTTCCCAATACCGCATTCAAAGCCAATGCCGGAACAGAAGTCACATCGGATATCCTTTTCTTACAGAAGCGTGACCGCATTGTAGACATAGAACCGGACTGGGTGCATCTTTCACAGGATGAGAACGGCATTGCCATGAACAGCTATTTTGTGGAACATCCGGAGATGGTTGTTGGCTCGATGGAAATGGTCAGCGGACCGTATGGAATGGAGAGTACCTGTGTGCCGGATGATTCACTTCCTTTCGAGGAGCAGTTACAAAAGAGTCTGTCTTTTATCGAGGGTTCTTATGAAGAAATTGAACTGGAAGAACTGAATGAGGAGTTGATAGCAGAGGTTATCCCTGCCGTGCCGGAAGTAAAGAACTTTAGTTATGCGCTGATCGCTGATCGGTTGTATTATCGGGAAAACTCTTTGATGCATCCGGTGGAAGCCTCTGAGGGAATGCTTGAGAGGATCAAGGGCATGGTTGCCATAAGGAACTGCACACGGGAGTTGATCCGGTTACAGTTAGAAGATTATCCGGATGAGCAGATCCATTCCCGGCAGAAACAGTTAAATGACCTGTATGATTCCTTTGCAAAAGATTATGGAAGGATTTTTTCAAAAACCAATAAGCGGGCGTTTCATCAGGACAGCTGCTATTGTCTGCTCTGTTCACTGGAGAAACAGGACGAGGAAGGTAACTTTCTTGGAAAAGCGGATATGTTTACGAAGCGCACCATAAAGAAAGCAGAGGTTGTGACCAGTGTGGATACGGCAAGTGAAGCGTTAGCGGTTTCATTGGCAGAAAAAGCAGCGATTGATTTTGAATATATGTCCGAACTGAGTGGAAAAGACGAAGATACGCTGATCGAGGAGCTGACCGGCATTATCTTCAAAAATCCACTTAGCGAGGAATGGGAAACAGCGGATGCTTATTTAAGCGGAAATGTGCGAAACAAACTGGAAGCAGCCGAAACTTTTGCGAAGAATGAACCCATGTATGCAGTCAATGTGGAAGCATTGAAACGGGTACAGCCGAGAGAACTGGATGCCAGTGAGATTGAAGTCCGGATTGGAGCAACATGGATTGAACCGAGATTTATCGAGGACTTTATGCGGGAAGTGTTTGAAACACCGGAGCATTTATTAAATCGTGATGTAATAAAGATTCAGTATTCCGATGTGACCGGGCAGTGGAATGTGAAAGGGAAAAATGCGGACTTTGGAAACGCACTTGTAAACATGACATATGGAACCAGCCGGAGAAATGCGTATCAGATTTTGGAAGACTCCCTGAATCTGAAGGATAGCCGTGTGTATGACACAGTGATCGAGGATGGCAAAGAGAAGCGGGTTCTCAATAAAAAAGAAACAACGATTGCCGCACAGAAGCAGGATGCCATGAGGGAAGCCTTCCGGGACTGGGTATTTCGTGACATGGACAGGCGTAATGAACTTGTAAGTAAATACAATGTATTGTTTAATTCCACCAGACCACGAGAGTATGACGGTTCTCATTTGAAGTTTCCGGGCATGACACCGGATATTGAGTTAAAGGATTATCAAAAAAATGCCGTGGCTCATGTTTTGTATGGAAATAATACACTGCTTGCACACTGTGTCGGTGCCGGAAAAACATTTGAAATGGTTGCGGCTGCAATGGAAAGCAAGCGTCTGGGGTTATGTCAGAAAAGTTTGTTTGTCGTACCAAACCATCTGACGGAGCAGTGGGCCAGTGACTTTTTACGATTGTATCCGGGAGCCAATATTTTAGCGGCTACCAAGAAAGATTTTCAGCCGGCAAATCGTAAAAAGTTCTGCTCACGGATTGCTACCGGCGATTATGATGCGGTGATCATCGGGCATAGTCAGTTTGAAAAGATACCGTTATCTGCCGAACGGCAGACTGCCATTATTGAGCGGCAGATTGCTGAGATTACGCAGTCGATTGAAGAAATCAAAGCGGAGCAGGGAGAACGCTATACCATTAAGCAGATGGAGAAAATGAGGAAAACCCTTCAGACACGATTGGACAAACTTAATGATACTTCCAGAAAAGATGATGTTGTGACCTTTGAACAGTTAGGAGTGGACAGGCTTTTTGTGGATGAAAGTCATTATTACAAAAATCTTTTTTTACATACAAAAATGCGTAATGTAGCCGGTATTGCCCAGTCGGAAGCACAGAAATCTTCCGATATGTTTGCAAAGTGTCAGTATCTGGATGAACTGACCGGCGGAAAGGGCATTACCTTTGCAACGGGAACCCCGATTTCCAACAGTATGACGGAATTATACACCAACATGCGTTACCTGCAGTATGATACGCTGCAGCGGATGGGACTGGGGCATTTTGATTCCTGGGCATCTTCTTTTGGAGAGACGCAGACAGCGATCGAACTTGCACCAGAGGGAACCGGATACCGTGCAAAGACGAGATTTGCCAAGTTTTACAATCTGCCGGAGTTAATCGCCCTGTTTAAGGAGTGTGCGGATATTCAAACACCGGATATGCTTAATCTTCCGATTCCGAAAGCAGAGTATGAAAATGTGGTATTACAGCCGAGCGAACATCAAAAGGAGATGGTTGCATCGTTAGCGGAGCGGGCGGAGGCAGTCCGTGACAGGAGCGTGGAACCGCATGAAGATAACATGTTAAAGATAACAAATGATGGAAGGAAGCTGGCGCTGGATCAGAGATTGATCAATCCGTTACTGCCGGATGAAGAACATTCCAAAGTAAACGCTCTTGTGCAAAAGGCGTATGAAATATGGGACAGGACAAAGGCAGACAAATCCGCACAGCTTATCTTTTGTGACCTTTCGACACCGAAGATCGTTGGAAAAACGACTGCAGCCGATGGAGAAAAGATAGTAGAAGCAGAGGTGTTTGACGATGTCTACCATGACATTAAGCGAAAGCTCATGAACCGGGGTGTACTGGAAGAAGAGATTGCCTTTATTCATGAAGCGAATACGGAGTTAAGAAAGACGGAGCTGTTTGGCAAGGTAAGAAGCGGACAGGTTCGTTTTTTGATTGGTTCCACGCAGAAGATGGGAGCCGGAACCAATGTGCAGGACCGTCTGGTTGCCCTGCATCATTTGGACGTTCCATGGCGTCCGTCAGACATTGAACAGCAGGAGGGACGTATTCTCAGACAGGGTAACAGAAATGATACCGTGTCTATTTTTCGTTATGTGACAGAAGGCACCTTTGACAGTTATTCGTGGCAGGTCATAGAAAACAAGCAGAAATTCATCAGCCAGATCATGACAAGTAAATCGCCGGTACGAAGCTGTGAGGATGTGGATGAAGCAGCACTTACTTATGCCGAGGTCAAAGCACTTGCCACCGGAAATCCTTATATCAAGGAAAAGATGGACCTGGATATTCAGGTATCCAGGCTGAAACTGATGAAAGCAAACCATACCAGTCAGATCTACCGGCTGGAGGATAACATTGCAAAGAATTATCCGAAGCAGATCGAAGTTCTGCAGGAGCGGATTCGGGGATTTCAGACAGATATGGAAACCGTGCGAAAGAATCTTCCGGCGGATAAGGACAACTTTTCCATGAAAGTGGGAAACCGTATTTTTACGGACAAAAAGGAAGCAGGAACCGCTATTCTTGCCATGTGTCAGGAGATGGATTCCCTGCAGCAGACGGTAGAGATCGGTGAGTATGCCGGTATGAGAATGAAAGTCGCTTTTGATTCCTTTAACCGCAAGTTTGTGATGAGTCTGAAAGGAGAACTAAGCCACAACTTTGAACTTGGTTCGGATGCGTTTGGAAATATCACAAGACTTTACAATGTTTTAGATGGCATGGCTGGGGAACTTTCAGAAGCAGAGACAAAACTTAACAATGTCACACACCAGTTGGAAACGGCAAAGCTGGAGGTGCAAAAGCCGTTTCCAGCAGAGGAAGAACTGAAGGAGAAGATGGAACGGTTAGCGGAACTGGATGCCTTGTTAAATATGGATGAAAAAGGCGAGACACCGGTACTTGAAAATGAACCGACGGTTACTCCTTTGGGCGAATGGCTGTTAGAACATCTTCTGCCGGAATTTATGGAAGAGTATGAAATGACAGAGGAACGGGCGAGAGAAGTGCTGTTAGACGCCCTGCCGGAAGAAGAAAGCGAAGTGGTCTGCTTTTCTTCGGAGCAGAATGCAGAGAACTTTGACAGTGAAGAAATGCAAAAGCAGATGTCAGAATATATGGATGGTGATTTTTATGCCATACCGGTATCGGATACGGAATACCTGATCGCACCAAAAGTGGAGCAGGACAGTGTGATTTATCTGCGTTCCATCTTAAGCCAGTTGGGAGATTCGGTGCTATCTTCACTGACAATGCAATCCCATGCTGCGTATGAGTATGATTCCGGAACAAACCGGATGAAACCGTTTGACCATATGAGAATACTGAGAGGACTTTGTGCGGTAGGTGAGGAAAGGCATATTTACCATGCACAGTCACGAGAACCAACAGAAACAAGAACATCCCACTGGGCACAGGTACATTAAAGGAGCGTTTGGACATAATGTCCAGACAGAAAGAAAAGAGGTAAAACGAAATGAAGAGTTATAGCGAATTTATGGAGTATATCAAAGAGAATGTAACGGATTATCTGCCGGAACGGTATGAAGATGCAGAGATTATCATTCGGCAGGTGGTGAAAAACAACGACATGGTGTTAGATGGGCTGATGATTTCGAGTCCGGATAGTCATATTTCCCCCGCTATTTATCTGAATCCTTTGTATGAGCAATACAAAGAGGAAAAAGACCTGGATGGAATCGTGTCGAGTATTGCAGATACTTATATTGAAAATATTGAACCGGTTGTGAATAGGGAATTTCAGGCGCAGCTGGAGGATTTAGGAAATTATGAGATAGTAAAAGACTATATTTTTCCTAAACTGGTGAATCTGGAGAAAAACAGTATCCGTTTACAGGATGCACCATATACACAGAGGGAAGATCTGGCGGTTACATACAATATAAAGGTGGCTGGAGATTCGCATTCTATGGGTTCCGTTATGATTACCAATATTTTAATGGAAGAATATGGAGTTACACCAGAAGAATTACATGCGCTGGCAATGGAAAATATGGAGCGGTTATCGCCATCGGTATGTGAACCGCTTGAAAATGTTATAGTAGAAGTTTCGGCGAGCCAATTATCAGAACAGGAGGGAATTTCATTTGAAGAGGCTAAAGAGCATGTCAGAGAAATGCTTCCACCGGGAGGAACAGAGATTTATTGCCTAAGCAATGAGTCAAAACTCAATGGAGCTGTCAGCATCATCAGTGAAAATGTGCAGAAAATGGTGGCTGAACAGGTGGGAGGAGATTATTATGTTCTTCCATCTTCGGTGCATGAGTTAATGATTGTACCTAAAAGCTTAGGCATGAATTTTGGAGAACTTGAAGAGATGGTGAGTAGTGTAAACGCGGCGTGTGTAAGAGATGATGAAGTTTTATCAAATCATGTATATCAGTACGATGCAAAAGAACATAAATTCAGTAGATGTGTTCCGGAAAGAAACCTGAAAAAGAACCTGAAACTGGATTTAGAGCCGACGGTTGATGTGCAGGAAGAAAAGAATACTTTGCAGTCAGAGCTGCCGGAACAAAGTCATGAACCGATGAAACATTCTGGAAGAATTCATTAGTCAGGAAAGGAATTGAGATATGAGTAAAAAAGAAAAAACAGGTATTGTGATCCATTCATTGGATGAACTGAAACAGCTTATCGAACAAAAAGAGGAAGATACGATGTTAGTGATAACAGTGGAGGTGGTGTCGGATGCAGCATGAATTAAAACAGGTGGAAGTGCGGTTAAAACTGACGGATAAAACAGGGGTATTCAGTATGGAACGCATAGATACGCCGGATAAAGCAGTTTCTGTTCTGGCACCGGTGTTAGCAGGACTTGACCGGGAGGAGGTTTGTGTTGTCAATCTTGACGGCAAGGGGCGTCCCATCAATTTCAATGTGGTCAGTATTGGGAGTGTCAATGCTTCTCTGGTAACCGGAAGAGAATTATATAAAACAGCCATACTCAGTAATGCTGCAGGGATGATTATGCTCCATAATCATCCGTCATCGGATCTTCAGATGAGCGTGTCAGATCGCAATGTGACAGAGAAAATGATGTACGCCAGCCTCCTGCTAGATATTGAATTTTATGACCATGTCATTGTGGCGGGAGGAACCGGAAAGACTTTCAGTATCCGGGAAAATGTACCGGAACTGTTTGAACCAAGTCATTATGCACATTTGATTTCCCATGTGGCAGATGGTGTAAAAGAAGAAGCATTTTACCATGGAACATCACCGGTTACTTATGAAATCCTGCAGATCAAGGATGGAAGCGATGGAGAACTGTACCGTTTTTGGGGGATGAACTATGTGCAGAAGAAGGGACTGCAGATAAATGTCCGTGATTATGAATCAAAGTATCAGGGGGAATTAAAGCCCGGAGAAACACTGGATACTTTGTATGAACGATTCAATATCCACCGTCCGGAGGATTTTACCGGTCATTCCCTGTCGGTGAGTGATGTGATTGTTTTGGAATCCGGAGGTGATAAGAGAGCATTTTATGTGGATTCTTTTGGCTTCTGTGAAGTTAAGGATTTTTTTGCAGAAAAACCGGCGAGATCGGAAATCACATTTACCGTGGCTGAGTGCGGTGAGTTTCATTCACTGGGAAGATACCGGGATGACATTTCAAATGCAGAAGAAGCCAGTGCTCTTTGGCAAGAGTATCAAAAAGGTCCTCTTAACGGAGTGCCAAGCATAGGGATTCGGATCTATAAGCCAGAGCAGACGGGAATGGAAGATGTGCAGGTGGATCTGGTGTCTGGCAAGACGATGGATTTGGATATGTTGCGTTATTATCCGGAGATCAATGCGGAAGAAGCTGCCATTCAAAAGATTCGTGAATTGGTTGAAAATCTGCATGATGTAAATGTGGTTGGAAAGGTACCAGAGAGGCTTAGTGATCATGATGATGTGCTTGAGCAAAAGAAAGAGATAGGAAAGGGGGTGATGGGTAGAACGAAGCGTGCAAGGTAAAATACAGTTAATAAATAATTATGTGTTTTGTATCTTGAAAGGCAACAATCTGAGAAAAAACAAATTATTTTGAGGATAAATGGTAAACACGGTAAGGAGAGGATAAGTTATGGTGAAAAAATATAATATTATTTATGCTGATCCACCATGGAAATATGATCGTCAGAAAGGAGAAGGCGTTGCGGCTGCAAGATATCAGACAATGTCAATTGCTGAAATAAAGAGTATTCCTGTAAGCAGAATTGCAGCAAGCGACGCAGTATTGTTTTTATGGGTAACTTTTCCAAAACTCAAAGAGGGGCTTTCGGTTATTGAAAGCTGGGGATTTAAGTATAAGACCTGTGCTTTTAACTGGATTAAACAGAACCCAAAGGCTGACTCATTTTTTGTTGGGCTTGGATTTTGGACAAGGAGTTGTTCGGAAATTTGTTTGTTGGCAACAAAAGGACATCCTCACAGGGCATCCGCTAATGTAAGACAGTTGTGTATAGCACATCGCATGCGGCATAGCAGGAAACCGGATGAGATCAGAGACAGAATAGTTGAACTTTGTGGAGATTTGCCACGAATTGAACTTTTTGCAAGGGAAACAAGCAAAGGCTGGGATTGCCTGGGAAATGAAATTGATGGCAGGGATATCAGAGATGCGATTGAAGAATTACTTCGGTAGTTCTTTTTTATTGCCGAAAACAAGAACAGGAGGTTAAAACAAATGCTAAAATTATTCAGAAAGGACTCACTGACTCCACAGACGGAACGCATTTACAAAGTTCCGTTATGTATCCAGGATACGATACCAATCTATCGAATATCAGAAAACGGTATCTTTGAACTGGAGAGTCCGACAAACAAAGACGGAGGGAAAAAGAAGATTCACCAGTTTGACAGGATGTATCTGTTTGAGGATATTAACTTTTCCACGCAGGATGAGGAAGAAAAAGAAGAAACCGGCAAGCGGTTTGAAACGTTGCTTCGGTCAATGAATGTCAGCTACAAGGTGATTGTATCCAATCATTATGCCGACAATGGAAGGCTGCGGGAAGAAATTCTGCAGAAGGCAGTCAGCAAAGAAATGGAGCCTTTGGCGAAAGAATACCACAAGCTGATTGAAAAGCGATTGCAGGAAGGGCGGGGAGGACTTCTACAATCCAAGTATTTCATTGTCAGTTGCAGAAAGCCGGATTATGAAAGTGCTAAGAATTACTTTAACACCATAGAATTTTCCATACAGCAGTTATTTCGCCGATTGGGGAGCTGCCTGATACCATTAGATGCCACGGAACGCTTGCGAGCATTACACAGTTATTATCGCATGGGTGACGAGGCATCTTTTTCTTTTAACTGGAATGAATATCTGCATCTGAAACGGGACTGGAGAAATGACATTATCAATACTTCATTGAGGGAGCATCCGGAGTATCTGGAGATGGAGGGCGGAAGCTGCGCCTGTGTGATGTTTATCAGAAAATATCCGAACGGTTTGACGGATCAATTCTTAAACGAACTGACAAACATGGACTTCCCGATTATTTATTCAATGGATGTGGAGCCGCTTGACAATGATGTGGCATATCAGATGGTGATGAAAAAGTACATGTCCAATGAGCGAAGTATTAACCGTGAGCAGGAGTTGAAAAATGAAAATGGAGATTATTCAACCAACATCAATTATGAGAGGAGAAAGCAGCAAAGAGACACGGAGGAGATGCTTGACCGTATTTCTTCGTTTGATGAGCGGCTTCTTTATGTGGGGATCACCATTGTGGTAAAAGCGGCTTCAATGGAAGAACTAGAGGAACGAACGGAAAAGGTGCGTATCATTGGAAAAACACACAACATGGATATTGTTCCACATTCGTATCGACAGCTTGATGCCTTAAATACATCATTGCCGACGGGAGCAAGATTTGTCGATACGATGCGGACGATCACCTCTGAAGAACTTTCCATTTTCATTCCGTTTAATGTGCAGGAAATTCGTGATGATTTAGGATACTGCTATGGATTTAACAAGGTATCCAAAAATCTGATCATCGGAAACCGTAAATTATTAAAGAATGGAAACGGGATGGTGTTTGGTGTTCCGGGTTCCGGAAAGTCCTACAATGAGAAATCAGAGATGGGGCAGGTGTTATGCTTCTCAAAGGATGACATTATCGTGGTAGATCCAATGGGAGAATACAAAGACATTGCTGCAGCGTGGGGTGGTCAGTATATCAATCTGACACAGTCTGCGGAAAATGTCTTTTATGTCAATCCGTTTCATGTACCGGATGTTGTACCGGACATTGACCGTTTTGTGGCAGAAAAAGCAGAGTTTGCCTATGCGATCTGTGAACAGGCATTGAAACCGGTGCCGCTTACCAGCAGACATATCGCTGTAATTGATAAAGCAGTGAGCCATATGTATGAGGAATACTTTAAGAAGCGAAAAGACAAAAGACGGACAAGAAACCGTCCGGAGTCTCCGACAATTCCAGTGATGAGAGATTATATTCTTGAGCATTACGAGGGGAATGAAGCTGCACAGGAGATTGTAGACCAGTTGGAGGTATTTGCAGATGGTACGTTTGACATTTTTGCCAGAGAGCAGTCCATATCCGATGAGAACCGTTTTACCGTGTATGGATTTTCGGAACTGGGAAAACGAATGCGGGCAATGGCAATGCTTGTGATGATTGAAAGTATCACGGCTAAGATCAAATATAATCAGTCGGATGGAGTTGCTACATGGGTTTATGTGGATGAGATGCACGAACTTTGGGGAGAAGAATACAGTTTACATGCACTGGAGAAGATGTGGCGTGAGGTCCGAAAGCGTGGCGGTATTTGTACCGGGATGAGCCAGAACTTAATCGATGCACAGAGAAACCGTTCTACGAAAACAATGGTTTCCAATTCCGAATTTATGCTTTTGCTGGATCAGGGAACAATGGACAAGGAAGCGGTAGAAGATTTGTTTGATATTTCTTCCGAGCAGCTTGCCTGTGTGAATGGAGCGGAGCCGGGAATGGGACTTATACGGTTTGGTGATAAGATTGTTCCATTTGATAATACGATGGAAAAAGACAGTAGTCTTTATCAGTTATTTAATACCAATTTTCATGAAATGGTTAATGACAGAAATGCGAAGCAAACATCGAAAAAATAAGAGACAATAAGGGCAGATGAATTGACGAAAATCGTTGAATTATGGCGGGAAAAATGATATATTAGTTGCATGGCGTAAGCCATAGGAAAGTACCCATGACAGGGTGGTAGCCTCCCAACACCAAATGACCGGCTTGCCGGAATACATAGGAAGGGAGGTGGCGCAGATGACAGCTTTTGAAATACTTTCGATTTTCATCGGCATATTAACATTGTTATGTGCCTTTGGTAGTCTTGTTATAGCGTTGCTTGCCTTTCTCAATAAGAGAAACAAGCGAAAATAAAAATGCCTATCCTGTCTGCCAACAGGATAGGCGGTGTCCGTAAGGACATCTAAATTTCCCTGGGAGCATCCACTTTGGAGTGGGTACTTTCCTTTTCTAATATCAATATATCATATTTCCCCAAAACATTCAACAGAAAAATCAAAAGCATACATACAGCCCACTGAATATAATTGGAGGTGGCAGCGAATGGATCATCTTGACAAAGAGGTCATTGAATCATTAAGTGAGCCGGCGAAGCGTGTGTTCAAAAGTCTGGATTATCGTTCCAAACAGCGAATGTTAAAGAAAGCCAGAGAAATGGTTAAGGCTGAAAAAATGATACGTCGGAAAAAGAGACGGTTCAAGAAAAAAGGCATTGAAAAACTAAATAAAGGCAAAAAGCAGAAGAAGGGCAGTTCATCCAAAAGTGAGCGTGTCCTTTTTTCTATTCACGAAACAAGGGAGCTTATGGTGCAGTCCATGCATCTGATGCTGCTTGGAAGCAGTGTGGCAGATGATTTTTATGAAGAAAGAAATGCGGAGCATACAGAAGATCCCCCCATCAGGCTTTCTAAAGAAACTGCCAGAAAAGGCGCACATACAGCAGTGGGCGGCATGAAAACACTCGTACATAAAAACATGCAAAGCAGGGAAAAACGAAAGGCTGCAAGAAAGTCAACGGAGAAATCAGCACAGGCTGTTCGATCAGGAGCAAAAGCAGGAGCACAGGCAGGAAAATCTTTGGGAAAGACAATACAAAGTGTTGTTCAGGCAGTAGCGGCAAATCCGGCTGTATGGATAGCACTTCTTTTGATTATTCTTGTGGCAGCTATCGTGGGAGCAATCGGAGCAGTGGTTGGCTCCGGCGGTGCTGCCAATGAATCACAGGATGGAACCTATCAGGCACAGGTATCTGGAAAGACAGAAAGTTTCCGTGAACTTGTCTCGGAATACTGTGAAAAATATGGAATTGATGATTATGTGGATCTGTGTCTTGCCGTGATTGAACAGGAAAGCGGAGGAACGGAACCGGATATCATGCAGACGGCACAATCCTATTACAATGTGAATCCACCGATTGACAGCGCAGAAGAAAGTATTGACTGCGGAACGCATGAATTGTCGGACTGCCTGACAAAAGCGAAGTGTCAAAGCCCGAATGACATAAAAGGAATTTCCCTTGCCCTGCAGGGGTACAACTTTGGGAATGGCTACATTGACTGGGCATTAAAAAATTATGGCTGTTACACCAAAGAAAATGCCGGGATCTTTTCAGCAAAGATGTGTGCGGAACTTGGGTACAGTTCTTATGGTGATAACGAGTATGTACCTCATGTACTTCGTTACTATGTGATGAATGAAGAAACCAGTGTATCCAATGAATCCGCCAAAAAGATTTTAGAAGAATTGAAGAAAAATAATACGGCGCCGGCGGAGGCTTGGAAGGTGATTGAAAAAGGTGCTTCTTTAATTGGGACGGTAAAATACAGCATGGAGAAACGGCAGTCGGATGGACGGGACAAACCGGAGTTTTTGGACTGCTCTGCTTTTTCCGCCTGGGCATTTCATAAAGCAGGAGTGACCAGTGTGCCATATGGTTCTACGACAGCAACTTTTATCGGTTCCAAAAAGTTTCAGGACATATCTGCTGACCAGTTACAGCCGGGAGATATTGGATTGAAAAGTAAGACAGGTGGAACCGGTGGGGCAAATCATGTTGGAATTTATTGTGGGAAAACGAAGGATGGCAGAGTGGTTTGGCTTCACTGTACCAGTTCCAGTGGTTCTTCCTTGACCGGAAATACAGAGGGACCGATGTTTGGTGTTTATACGAATTTTACTTATTTCAGACGGTTAAAGAAATGGGACAAAAAGTAGCGTTTGGACATTATGTCCAAACGGGATAGAAAGCGAGGAAATCATGTTAAGAAACATACGAAGATTTTATTGGAAGCAAAGAGACAGGGGACAGGGAAGAAAGACTATTATGGGAGTGTTGGTATTTTTCATGTTTGTTGTGATTATCGTGGCAGCTATCATAAAAAGTATGATGGGAGGACACGGTGCGGGATTGGAAACGGTTCATAAAACCAATACGGCAACCGGCGCAGCGGTCGTTACAGAAACAGCATCGGGGGCATCTGTGACTGCGACAGAGACAGCACCGGATCGTGAGCTGCCGGAAGAAACCAAAGAAGCAATTTCTGTGGATACTACAAACCTTAGTACCTTTTTAGGGTTTATGTCGGACACAGCTTATGAAGATTTGAAGAATCAGTTGATTCAGATTTGTCAGGACAGGAAATGCAGATCTGTCAAAAAACTGACCTATCAGCAGACGAAGGCATTTGATGTAACCAGTTTTGTTCTTTTGTCAGATGGCAGTGTCTATCAGTGCAACTACAATCTGAAAAGCTGTCAGATGTCACTTTCAGAAACATCATACGATGAAGCGGCAGTCAATCAGATGAAGGAAAAGGAATTGCAGGAAGAACAGGCTAAGCTGGAACAGCAGCAAAAGGCAGAAAGGGGAAAACTGGCAAAAAAGAAGGCGGTTCATAAAAAGAAGAAAGCAAAAAAGAAATCACATAAGACAAAAAAGGACAAGAAAAAGTCGTCAAAAGTGAATTCCGGACGAAAGCATAAAAAATAACGCTATTACTACCTGCTTATGGGGTATAAGGGGGTGCAAGATATCCTGTGGATGTCTGTTATGCACGGACCGAAGCGGAGCGGAGACAATCCCCTTACAAGATATGTGCATGGATGTGTCCACATCATGCGTATCTTGCAAGGCTCGAATGAAGAGATAAAAAGCACATTTTATGTGCAAAAAATGAACATCAAAAAAGCAATAAAAATGGTATGTTTGGACATTATGTCCAGACAGGCTCAAATAGAAAAGGACATGGTTAGCGTTTAGACATAATGTCCAGACGGAATCAGATCAAAGAGACATGGACAGCGTTTGGACAAAATGTCCAGACAGAAGAAAGAGGTGATTGTTTGAATGACATGAAAACAGAGATTCTCCGGGTACGAATGACACCGGAGGAAAAGGCAGCACTGAATAAGCAGGCAAGCCTGCATCATAAAACCATGAGCGAGTATATTCGGAGTGTGGCAAAGTGCCCGCCGGATGTGACGAGGGATGAGTTTGAATCCTCCATCGTGCGGATGATCTATGAGATCAACAAGATTGGTGTCAATATCAATCAGATTGCGAAGAAATATAACGAGCACAACTATGTGGAACCAAGTGAAGAACTACTCTGCAAATTGGATGAAGTTTATGGAATGATGAAACATACCATACGGATTATGAAAGGTGATCGCAATGTCGCTCATTATTAAGATGGATACCATTAAGACGGAAGAACATTTACGAAAGTCCATTCCCTACATTATGAATGAGAGGAAAACGGATGGATTGTGTTTTAGCAATGCAGGCATTACACCGGGGCAGATTCTGGATACCTTCTTTTTGACGAAGCAGATGCATCCCACGCACGGAACCAGACAGGGGTATCATTTTAAGTTTTCTTTTTCAAAGGATGAAACAATCGCACCGGAAGATGCTTTGAGTTTTGTCCGGGAGTGGGTCGAGGAATATCTGGGAGATCATTATGATTATGCCTGCTCGGTTCATAAAGACCGTGACCATATGCACATGCACCTGGTATTCAATTCCGTAGCAAGAAATGGTGGAAAGTACCGGTATGAAAAAGGGGACTGGGAGAAAGTGATACGCCCGCTTACAAACCGGCTGGCTGAAAAATACCATACCGGACCATTAAAGGAGAAAGATCCGGCGCTGGATTATTCACCCGATTACGACAGGAAGCAAGGAACAATGACAGGTAAAGAACAAGTGGAGCAGGATATTGACCAGTGTATTTTGGAAAGCAGATCCTATGCAGATTTCAAAAAGCGTCTGATGCGGGATTATGATTACCAACTACGGGAAGGAGTATCGAGAGAACATGGTGTCTATCTTGCCCTGACACCGCCGGGGAGAGGAAAAGCTATTCGTACTTATCGTTTAAGTGAGGGCTATATGCCGGCAGACATTGACCGGCGCATTACTTCAAAGACTGCCGACAGAGTTCCGGTGAAAAGGGAGACAGCAGAAAAGAGAAATACAAAACTTGACTGGGCAATGAGCAGAAATTATCAGTTTATCCCTTATAAAGAAATGTCGGAATATCAGAAGGCAATGGTACGGCAGGTGTTGGAGGCAAGGCAGTTGTATCAGCGAACCGGAACACCGCTGTATATCCATGAACGAAGTGTCAGTATTCTTCGGAAAATGAAAAATGAGACGAAACAATGCGGTGTGTATGTAAAACGAAGAGAAACAAGAAGAGTGCAGAAAGAACTCATCAAAACGATGCAGCAGAGGAGGAAGAAACAGTTATGACAACAGAACAGATGGCATTAGTAAAGAAACTGATCCAAAAGCATGAGATTGAAGCGACGGATGCCGAGTGGACATTGATTTTTATGGGAGTCGGCTATGGATTGTCAGAACAGCAGATAGACAGTTATCTTGTGATGAATACTACTGACCTATTGGTAAAACATGAAAAGATGCTCTGTATTCTTTTGGGGATGGATTCAGAAACACAAGGAACAACCAATGAGATTCAAAATCCGGCAGAAAGAATACAGCTTATGTTAGAAAATCATTTCAAAAGAAAGAAATCAGAGAGTGGTTATGAAAGTGTGATGCAGTATGTGATTGAGGACAGTGACCTGTCAGCAGCACAGATCGAACAACTTCGGAAAGCGGTAGAAGCAGGAATGCCGGCAGAGGACATTTTAGAAATGGCAAAGAAGCGAAAGGATGTGATGGAGATACGACGATGTATCGAATTTTATGAAATGATGCAGCAAAAAGGCAAACAGGAAAATGTAAAGAAAAGCAGGAGGGCAAGCAAATGAGTGAAGAATTACAGTCGTTAGTGCAGATCATAGAATTATATGGAAGAGGTCTGGAAGGTTTGGGAAAAGCTATACGGTTCTCGGCAAAGGGAGCAGAGAAAGGAGTACAGATCGCACAGGTGAAAGCATTACAGCATCGAATGAAACTTCATTATGCCAGTGAGGGAACACACAACACTATGAAGTTATCCGATCTGGAGAAAATGACAGGCGGTCGTTACACTATCTTAAACATTCCTTTGGAGGATGAGAAAGAGCTGATTGCCTTTTATGACCGGTTAAAGAAGTTAAAAGTCCCTTTTTCTGAACTGCCGGACTTAAATCTCGGAGACGGCTATACACAGATTGCCTACAATCCGGATGATGTGGAAAGTGTGCGGCTGGTGATTGATTATTATAAAAAGAAGTTTCGGCAGGAAGCAAAAGAAATGGATCTGGATGAGTATTTTGGAACGGCAAGTCCGGGAGGACTGGAATATCTGGATGAACTTGCTGCCAAAGGATATGAGGGCAGGATGCACGAGGAGCAGTTGGAAGAGATACAGGAAAGAATCAGGGATAAAGAATATCTTCCTATCAGCATCAATGTGGAATCTCTTCTTTTGCGGGAAGAAAAGGATGCCTATCTGTTTCGCATTCCCCGTGGCAGACTGGGAGAAGATCTTTCGAGTGCCATACGGATCAAAAAATCAGACTGTATTCTTTTGGATGAGGGGCAGACGGTGATTACCTGTTTGAAACGGGATGAAGAACTCTGGGGCTATGCATTGGATCAAAGGAAAAACATCAATGAGAAAGAAAAAGTAAAACTGGATATTACAAAACTGGAAAAAGCATTTGCCCCGGTAGGCGATGACCGTGTGAAAATGATCGGAAAACTAAAGCCGGAGTATGCAGCAATCTTTCCATCTTTTCATGAGGGACAGGAGGTTCCGAAAAAATCTTCTGTCCCTGATTTAGTTCCAGAAAAAACAGTGGAAAAAGTGCTGTCCCTTGAAAAGATGAAAGAGCGATACCAAAGTCCGGAGTACATTCCGGTTACCTTTGATATGGAGACGCAGATGGTGGCAGAATCTCCGAATCTGTATATTGCTAATCTGCCGAAAGAACAGCAGGAATCAAAGGATTTTGTGCGTTGTATCTATCTGGACAAGGAGACAACAAGCTTGTCGGATGACGGAAAGCGGCTGCTCGCTTATTTGAAACGATCGGATATGTCAGAGATCACAGAACTGGATCAAGATGGAAACGAGCTGCGAAAGTATGTAAAGAAAAACGAAGAGATTGCGACAGAGTGCTTGAAACATCAGAGGGGCAGGTGGAATACAGACGGTCCATCTTTGGAAAAGAGACTGCTGCAAAAATCTGTCAGCACTCCGAAAAACAAAAAATTGTAGAGGTGATTCCGGTGAAAAAACAAAAAGGGAAAAGCCGTGCAACCTATGTTGCCGGTGATATGAGAAAACGAAGACTGCAGAGTTTATTACGAGTGTGTGTGGCGTTGTTGCTGCCCACACTCTATTTATTTTACTGTTTAAGTGGATTGTATATCTTAGATGTGGAAATGACGAAGCTGAAGGAACAGATTGTCTGGTGCCTGTTACATCCCCTGAAGATATATAACGATAAAAGTTTCAGTATGGTGTTTGTCGGCGGACTTTTATGGATGGCTTTAAGTTTCACGGCATATAGCAGAAGTGATCATAACCGGATGCCGGGAAATGAATTTGGCTCTGCCAAGTGGGGCGAGGTGCGGGAGTTTAATGAAAAATATGCGGCAAAGACAGCAGAGGAGGAAGGCGATTTGTCACCGGAAAATAAAGTGCTGTCACAGAATGTACGGTTTCGGTATGATTCCGATACTCTTCGCAATAACAATGTGTTTGTCGTTGGTGGAAGCGGTGCAGGTAAGACGGCTTTTTTCCTGACACCCAACTTACTGTCTCTGCATGACTGCAATATTTATACTGATCCAAAGGGAAGCCTTGTGGAAGAATTGGGAGCATGGCTGTCAGAGCAGAGAGATACCAGAGTATATACATTGAACTTGTGTGAAATGGAAAAAAGTATGCACTTTAATCCGTTTCTCTACATCCGCAGTAAAAGTGATGTGACCAAACTGGTGACGAATCTGATACAGAATACAAATTCCCCAAACATTAAAAATTCTTCTCAAGATCCGTTTTGGGAGAAGGCGGAACGAATGTTTCTGGAGAGTCTTTTCCTCTATGTATGGATGGAATGTCCCAAGGGAGTATATAACCAGAAACGAGGGCGGGCGGAACTATTGCAGAAAAACTGGAAAACGATTTTATATCTGTTAGATGAGGCTCAGTTTGTGGATGCAGACACACCGCCGAAACTGGATCTGCGTATGGAAGAACTGGCAAAAAAGAAACCGGATCATCCGGCGGTAAAAGCCTATCAGCGATACCGGGGAGGTCCGGATGAAACGATCCGTTCTGTTATTATGACCGTGAATGCCCGTATGCAGCCTTTCGATAATGAGGAACTGTTGGAAATCTTTTCATCCAATGACATTCCGCTGGATGAGTTTGGCACCGGAATTGACGGAGACAAGAAAACAAAAAGCAATCTGTTTATCATTATCCCGGATGACGATGACACCTTTAATTTTGTGCCGGGCATGGTTTACACGCTGCTTTTTCAGGAGTTGTACCGTCAGGCAAGATTCTTTGGCGGAAAGCTGCCGATGGATGTTGGGTTCTGGCTGGATGAAATGGCAAATATCAAGATGCCGAACAACTTTGATAAGATTCTAGCGACCTGTCGAAGCCGAGGTGTGTACTGTGTACCGATTTTACAGTCCCTGGCACAGTTAAAAACACTGTTTGCGGATGGTGCATGGGAGGGAATCGTGGGAAACTGCGATACTTTTATCTATCTTGGCGGAAATGAGGCAAGTACCTACGAGTATGTGTCAAAGTTACTTGGTAAGTGGACGATCGATAAACGAACCAGTGGGGAAAGCAAAGGCTCCAGTGGCTCATACAGTCAGAACTATGATGTACTCGGCAGAGAGCTGATGTTAGAGTATGAGCTGCGTCTTTTACCGGATGATGAATGTATTATCTTTGTGCGTGGGGAAAATCCGATCCGTGATAAAAAGTGGTTTCCGTGGGAGCATGAACAATACTTAGAAGCAAGAAAGTGTGGTGCTTTTAATTCCAAAGAGCAGCAAGAAAAACAGGAAAAGCCGATGGAAGAATGTGAATTTCTCGGTGAAGAATCCCTAAATTATCTGAAGCTGCAGAAAGACAAAAATGAAAATATCCGCTTGTATGAACTGGATGCTTTTTCGTTTATGATGATGGATCTGGATGAGATGGAAAAAAAGATTCATTCTACTCCGAACGATAAAAAGGGAAAAGCAGGAGAGCCGACCATCACTGCCGGTATGATACAGTCAGCCCTTCATGTGGAAAAAGAACGGGAGGAAGCGGAACGGAAAGCGTGGTTTGTAGAAAACTTTGATTCGCTGACGCTTCTTGACATTTATTCTTCCGAGTGGATCGGTGAGATACGGAGAAATGTGATAAGAGATCTGTTACAGGCAGAGGCGCCGGAAGAAGTGATAAAGTCAATCATCCGCCCAGAGATTGAGGAAGGACAGGTGTTACAGAAAAAGAAGATGTGGATGGAGATGAGAGGGAAGTGAAGAATACCCAAAAGAACAAATACTCTTGAAGCATATATTATTGACATTGCGAATTTTTTGTATGGCAAAATGAGGATTTATGTTGGCTGTCACAAAGGATGATAATATTTTCCTGTTACGGAAATTCAGGCATAACCTGATGAAGCGTAGATGTAGCAAGCTGCAGTTTTGATTTTTTCTCTGCCACATTCTGTAGACTAAAGGTACAGTAAGATAAGAAATTCTGTCATGTTTTTGGGCTGGCATGCAGAGCGTCAGACTTACAAAACAGTAACTATTTAAACAGTTGGAAGCATTGTGGGCGGCATGGTCAAAAAGCTTTGACACATTTTCAAATTTAGTTCCCAATGCTGTAACCTGTGGTGTAGAAAATAGTACAATCATTATATTACCAGAGAGATTTGATTAAATTGTCTTCAGTTATGGTGTTAATAGTTATGTTTGGCACGCTTTTGCAAGTACATAGTGAAATTACAAAGTTATCTTTTTGGACGGTATGCATTTTTGATGAAATATTTGTGCTGAATATGCTAAAAGAATTAAGTGGAATGTTGAGTCCTGTTCCTAAAAATTTAAGATAAGCCTCTTTTTTTGTCCAGACTTCCCAAAAACGTTTGTCCATAGATGCGCTCGATTTAAATATATAGTTTCTTTCATCTATGCAGAAAAAACGTTTAACCAGGTCGGCTTCGATGTTGCTATCAATGCTGCTAAGTTCTTCAATATCAATACCAATTGAAGAACTATGTGTTGCTACAATTAGTGCGCACTGTGTATGTGATATATTAAAATGAAAATTAGGGATATTTAACAAGTGAGGTTTTCCGAATTTATTGTATTCAAAATTCACTTTATCGTTTTTTAAATTGTAATTATGGCAGACGATTTGTCTGATAAGTAGTTCTGAGTATAAACTTAACTTTTTATCGTTCTCGAAATATAATCTGTTTATTTTGTATTGTCTTTCTGGTGTTACGAGATGTAATAAGTGATGAATCTTCTGATAAGTGATTGCGTTATTCAATTTTATAAAGTACGTATTAATCATAAATTTCACCTCTAATTAAGCCAATGGCAGAAAGTATAAATGATAATGTAAAAATCTTTACAAATAATTATAGAGAATATAACCAGTTTTGTCAATATATGCGTAACATATGGAGAAAAGGCTTGATGTCATTATTAAAATGCTATATAATATTAGGGATTTTAGGTGGATACTAAAATTTGGTAACCAAATATAAGTTGATGGATTAGTTGCTTACGCAGAATAAACTGATAGTATCATGCAGAAAATATGTTCTGGTGAAATGTTATGGATACAGAAATTATTATTAAAACAATAATGTAATGGCATAACAAAGTTTGCTTATATGTTAGGTTAGAAGGTTATAATAAGATTAGTTATTTTGTAGGAGGGATAATAGTGAGCGTTAAAGAAGTTGTCAAAGAGACTATTTTACAGGTTATAGACAATGATGAAGTGGAAAAATATTTGGAAAGAGATGATGGCTTGAGTGTGATAGGAATTAATTCTGTTTCATTTATCGAGATTGTTGTCATTTTAGAAAAGAAATTTCACATTAAGTTTGAAAATGAAGATTTAGATTATAAAAAATTTATATCTTTGGAAGATTTGTGTAAATATATCTCTGAGAGAATTAATCTGCTATGAAGCAAAAAAATTGGTTACAGCAGATAAATCTATATCAAAAAAGAAGTGATAACAATATTTTTTGGATTAAAGAAAGGAATTGAGAAAATTATGAAAATTATGCCTAATGCATTATGCTGGTGTGGAAGTAAACAGAAGTATAAAAGATGTCACATGAACTATGATAGTATAATAAAAATGAAAAAAAAGGAAGGGTTTGTTATACCAAAAAAGAAATGGATAAAAAATGGTATTCAAATCGAGGGGATTCGTGAAAGTGGGAAAATTAATACTGCTATTCTTGACTATATTACTGACAAAATATACATTGGGATGCCAACAGAAGAGATTGATAGATTGATTTATGAAAAGACAAAAGAATTAGGAGGAATCCCAGCTCCCTTGGGGTATGAAGGATATCCTAAAAGTGTATGTACATCAATCAATGATGTGGTTTGTCATGGAATACCATCAGAAAGAGATGTGTTATGTGATGGAGATATAATTAATGTGGATGTATCTACTGTTTACAAGGGATATTTCTCGGATTCTTCAAGAACTTTTTTGTTGGGAAATGTTAAACCAGAAGTTGAAAAATTGGTGAGAGTGACAAAAGAATGTATAGAATTGGGATTAGAAGAAGTTGCACCATGGGAGACATTTGGAAAAATGAGTAGTGCTATAGACAAACATGCTCAAAAACATGGTTACTCTGTTGTGAGAGAAATTGGTGGTCATGGTGTTGGATTAGAATTTCATGAGGAACCTTGGATTGGATATACGGATGGTTTTGGAGAGATGTTACTTATGACTCCTGGAATGATATTTACCATTGAACCAATGATAAATATGGGAGATGGTGAAATTTATGTAGATGAGGAAGATGGGTGGACGGTTTACACAAGCGATGGTCAACCATCCGCACAATGGGAAATAATGGTTTTAGTTACAGAAACGGGATATGAAGTGTTAGCATGGTGAGTTATGCTGGAAAGGAAAAAAGATGGGAAAGTGTGAAATTATAAGCGGATTTTATGTTGATGAGATGGATACTCATTTGCAGGAAGTAGTAAAATTTGATTTAAGTAATATGTTATACAAGGATATCCATTTTGTTGAAACTGCAATAGTATTGTTTTTGTGGAAATATTTAACTTGTGAAAAAATCATTACAGAGATTAATGATAAGTTTTTTGAAATTAAAGTTGATGATATGATTTGTTGTCAGGATATATATTTGTCTCTTAGCACAGTTGGAAGAAATGGAGAGAATTTGGAATGTGATTCCATGCAGTTTGTTCGTTTGCGTCGTCGGAAAAATAAGGAATTATATGTTGAAACAAATATACGAAAATTGACTTGTATTAAAGAGAAAGCATTAGTGGAAATATTAGAAACGGTTATGTTACAGCTGCTTAATTCGAGAAATATTATTTCTGGAGACGTTGTTTTTATTTCAGAAAATAAGTATTATCAAATTGTTGAATCTTACAACAAGACAGAGGTGAAATACGATAAGGAAACGTTGTTACATGACATGTTTGAATATCAAGTAAATATTCATCCTGATTTTATTGCTGTTACAGATGGAAAAAATGAAATATCATATAAACAATTGGATGAATTATCGAATGGAATAGCACAGAAATTAATGGAATTAGATGTATGTAAGGGGGATTATATTGCAATTGCAATGATGCGCTCTATAACAATGATTGCTAGTATAATAGCAGTCCTGAAAATTGGATGTACATATATTCCCATAAATCCATCCACACCAGAGGAAAGAGTTTTGGTGATTTTAAAATCTTCAGGATGTAATACAATGATTATGGATATGAGTAATCAAAATAAATATAATTCAATGGTTGAAGAACAGAATAAAAAGAGCCTTGTGATTACAGAAGAATCAATTGATGTTTGTAAGAATAAAGGTATAAATTATATTAGTATTTCGCAATTGTTTAAGCTAGCTGATAAATACTCTGCTCATACATATGCAAAATCATCTGATTTGGCATATGTAATTTATACATCTGGAACAACAGGAACGCCTAAGGGGGTAAAAATTAAACATAGTTCGGTTGTAAATGTTATAGAATGGATGAATAGAACTTTTAGTATTAATTTTTCAGATAAACTACTATTTATTACATCAATAAGCTTTGATTTGTCTGTTTACGATATTTTTGGAATTTTAGCTAGTGGTGGGATGATTCGATTAGCAACAGATGAAGAACTTGGCAATCCGTTGGCTTTGTTGAAAATTATTTGCAATGAAAATATTACTATTTGGGATTCAGCACCTCCCGCATTGCAACAGATAATGTTGTATGCGGAGGAGCTTAGTTTGAGTGATTTTAAATATAATAAAATAAGGTGGTTCTTTTTGAGTGGTGATTGGATCCCAGTGCAATTGCCTAATAAATTGAAGTATTATTTTACAGATGCAAATGTTATAAGTTTAGGAGGGGCAACGGAAGCAACTATATGGTCTAATTACTATTTTATTCAAAAAATTAACCCTCAATGGAAAAGCATTCCGTATGGCAGACCGATACAAAATGCAAAATATTATATTTTAGATAAAAACTATAATCCATTACCAGAATATTTTGAGGGTGAAATATTTATTGGAGGAGAATGTTTGTCATCAGGTTATCTTGGTGATGAAGAATTGACATCGCAAAAATTTGTATCAAATCCATTTAACAGTAAAGAGAAAGTATATGCTACTGGTGACTTAGGAAGGTGGATGTATGATGGGAATATAGAATTACTTGGAAGAATAGATAATCAGGTTAAGGTTAGAGGGTATAGGATAGAACTGGATGAAATTAAATCTTTGATTGAGCAGTTAGAATATGTAGAAGAGGCTGTTGTTACTGCGTATGGAGAGGAAAGCCATGAAAAATGTATATATGCGTTTGTATTACTTAAAGAGGATGTTCAGTTTAAAAATAATTCTTTTTTGTTAGATGGATGGAAGAATGTTTTTGAATATAATTATGATAGTCAAAACGAGGATTTACAGAACGATTTTGTTGGATGGAATGATAGCATATCTGGAAAGCAAATTAATGAAGAAGAAATGAAAGAATGGCTAAAAGATACATTGGATGTAATAAAATTATATCATCCTCAGAATGTATTGGAAGTGGGCTGCGGAACTGGAATGATTATGTTTGGATTATTGCCAGAAATAGAATCTTATGAGGGGAGTGATATATCAGAAAATGCTTTGTTATATATTAATAGTAAAATTAAGAATGAAGGATATAATGCGGAAAATGTTAAATTATCATGCAATGCTGCGGATAACTTTGAGGCATATGATAATCGTAGATATGATACAATTATATTGAATTCTGTAGTTCAATATTTTCCTGATTTTGATTATTTTGAAAATGTTATCAAAAAGGCTATTAAGCAGATTAAATCAACAGGTGGACACATATTTATTGGAGATGTAAAAAATTATGATTACATTAAAGAATTTTCTGGCGCGATGAATGATAAGGATGAAGAAAAAGAATTATTTATATCGCCAATGCAATTTTATTTGTTGCAAATGAAATATTCTGAAATAGCGTATGTTGAAGTTTTATTGAAAAATGGTTTATATAATAATGAATTGAGCAAATATAGATATGATGTGGTATTACATATCAAAGAAAAGCTTGATTTTTTTGAATGCTCTGAGTTAAATTATATTAATTGGGAAAAAATTAAGAGCAGTATTTTTCAAAACATGAATAATTCGTTGGTGATTGAACATGTGCCTTTGGAACAATTACAGGGTGAAAACAGAAATTCTAATAATACATTGTTAGAAAAAATACTTTCGATGAAACAAGAATGTACGGTTAAATGCATATATACTCCTGAAGAACAAGATTGTACAATTTTAATTTTAAAGGAGAAAAGTGATAAGGTTTTACAAGTATATGGAGATACTTTCCTTGAAGAATTTATTCCGAAACTTCAAGTTGTGAATTTGATAAATACACCTTTTTATAACCTACGAAAATATAAGTTGGAGGAAAATATAAGAAAATCTTTACTTAGGGTATTGCCATCATATATGGTGCCGTCATGTATTGATATAGTGAAAAGTATTCCATTAACAGCGAATGGAAAAATTGATATAAAGCAATTGATTTCAAATAGTAGAAATAATGTTGTGAAAGAGAAAGTTGAGCCGTCATCGAATATTGAAAAAAAAGTGTTGGCTATTTTTTCGAAGATTCTTGGGGGTTATGATTTTGGAATAACAAGTAAATTTTCAGAATTAGGAGGTCATTCTATAAAGGCGACATTAATATGCTTAGAAATTGAGAGAGAGTTAAATGTTAGGATTTCTGTGAAAGATATTTTGGAACATCAAACAGTGCAGGAAATTTCAGCTATAGTGTCAGAAAAAGAAAGTGAAAATTATAGAGCAATTGAAAGACGAACATTAAAGGAGGCACCGGCTACATCTAATCAGAGAAGAATGTATATTGCTCAAAATTTGGTAAAAGCTAATATAATATATAATGTTGTTGACATTAATAAGGTTGTTGGTGCTTTCGCAAACGACAGATTTATTACAGCATTAAATACGGCAATGGAAAAAATTTCTGCGTTAAAAACAACATTCTTTGAAATAGGAGGGGAATTATGGCAAAGAATTAATGATTCTGTACGGTTGAATTATGAACTTATAAACATAAAAGATGTTAAAGAATTACAAATATTGATAAAAAAGAAAAATGAAGAATTCGATTTAGAAAGGGCACCTTTATGGAAAACTATAGTCTGCAACTTGAATGAAAAAGAAAACTATGTGATTTTTATTTTTCATCATAGTATAATGGATGGAATTTCATTAGGTATTTTTAAGAGGATATTAGAAAGCTGCTATGGAGGAGTTGAATATCAAGGGGAGACTATTGATTTTCTTGATTATGCAATTTGGGAAAAAGAAAAGATAAATGATGTTAATTTTGTGACAAAACGGAATTATTGGAGAAATCGACTGGAAGGGATTTCTAATATATCTTACTTAGAACCAGATTATAATAGACCTATAAGAAAAAATTACAGTGGAATAAATAAATTTTTTGACTTTCCTCGGAAAACACTAGAGAAACTGTATGAAGTAGCAAATAATATGAATATTCTTGTTTCCGGTTTTCAGAAGGAATTGGGAGATATTTCATGTATTCATATTGGTAAAAATGGACCTGGAAGCAGTTATATTGTTAATGGAAAGCCAGTAAGCGGTGCATTTGGATTTCAGGGAGAAGTTGGATTTAATTTTTATGATGAACATAGGACGTTTAGAGAGATTGCTTTAGAAGGATATCAAAATATTGATATGATAGAATATATAGGGAGATTGTTACTTCAAATTATTACAGTAATAAATCCGTATAAGCTATATTTATATCCCCTGACAGATACAAATATAGAGGAATTGCAGAATTATTGTTTAAGATATGTACCTCAAGAAGCGATGCCGCAAATAATCCTAAAAAAAACATATGACAAAGATTATCAATATAGTTTGCTCAGCAGGGGAATTCATCTTTTACAGGCAATTATTTAATTTGGAGGGGAAATGGATAAAATTACATTTGATGAAAAGAGAATCGCAGAAGGATATATGAACCGTCCATGGCTTCATAAAAAAGTAATAGAACGATTTGTAAGCGATTGTGAAGTTACTTCCAACTTTCGGAATGGATTGGATGTAGGATGTGGGGCTGGATTATCGACAAAAGCACTCCACCTGATTTGCGACAGGGTTACAGGAACTGATATATCAGAACAAATGATTCAAGTGTGTAAAGAGGAATATAAGGATAATAAAGCATATACATTTTACAGGGCAAAAGCGGAGGAAACAAAAGCGGAGGAAACAAAATCAGAGGAAACAGAGTCAGAGGAAATTGTCCGGGAGCAATGGGAATTGGATTTCAGCTGGAATGGTAAATTGGGTTGACAGGGATTTGTTTTTAGAGAATATGGGACATGCTCTGCAGGATCAGGGTATTTTGCTGATTTATGATTTCTGGATTATAGATAAAATGCAGGGAAATGATGCTTATACAAACTGGTATCATGAGGAATATTTAAAGCGCTTTCCCAAACCGCCCAGAAACGAAAACACGTGGAAACAAAGTGAACTGCCGGATTATTTTCACATTAAAAATCAGATCACATATGAATTATTCTATGATTTTTCTATGGAGCAGTTTATTGATTTTATGATGATTCAGTCGAATGTAAATACAAAGATAGAAAACGGGGAAGTAAGTGAGGTAGAAGCAAGAGATTGGTTTAAAAACTCGCTATCGCCTGTTTTTGAAAACAGGAAAAAGACGTTATATTTTACAGGGTATAGCTGGTATCTCTATAAATCGGCGGTTCACCGTGTATTGTCTAGCAGTTGCTGTTGATTTTTTTCGAAGTATCGTTTACATTAAATCTATGATGTCGGGGGGGCAAAAACCCCCGACCTTGATGCCTGCGGATTGTTCCGTG
>ERZ773193.1514-NODE-1514-length-28798-cov-15.647984_pt1 | contig 28798 bp, 23 predicted proteins | sample MGYA00511110_ERZ773193 | MGnify/ENA primary metagenome ERZ773193 (study PRJEB29015, sample SAMEA2737784) | human gut metagenome | biome: human gut; feature: human-associated habitat; material: faeces | place: China | collected 2012 ...
CCGTCGCGGGCCTGAACGTGGTTGATGATGATCTGCGCGGTGAAGGCGCGGCGGACGCTCCAATCCGGGTAGGCGGCCTGCAGGGCGTCCTCGATGCCCTTGATGTCAGCGGCGCGGCTGCCGTTGAAGGAGGTGCCGAAGCTGACGACCAGCAGCTCATTTTCGCCGATGTCGTCGGCATTGCGCGGGTCGTCCTTGCCGGCGTCGCCGGTGTCGCGGCCAAAGTAGTCGGGGTCTGCGTTCTCGCCCTCGACCAGCTCCTTCTGGGTGTCGGTCAGGGCATCCCAGGCAGCCTTGGCGGCCTCGCACTGGGCATCGGTGTCGGCGCTGCGCTCCTGCACGTAGATGGCGTCGATCAAATCGGCGCAGTTCTTGGCGGCCACTTCGTCTGCATCTCCCTCGTCTGCGGTCTTTTCTGCATCTTCTGCAGTGCTTTCGTCGGCGACGGTGCTCGCGGCAGCGCTGTCAGTGCTCGCGGCGGTGCTGCCGCAGCCGACCAGCAGGGCGGCGGACAGTGCTGCGGCCATGGCGACGGCGGCAGCTTTCTTGTAGGTGATCCTTCTCATGTGTTTTTGCTTCCTTTCCTTGTTTAAAGCCTGGAGACAGTACGGGAGCGAACAGCAGGGCACACGGAAATTGACCCCGTAAAAAACGAGGTCTTTTGCGTGCAGAATGGCAACACAAAAGACCCCGTATTTTAAGCAGGTGCTTTGCGGTACAACCAATTCCTCGTGATCTGGGGCGGTGCGCCCCCGTACCCGGCAGCAGGCAGGTTTCCTGGCTGAAAGCTCAACGCCTGCCGCCGCCTTCCCGGGTCAAAACCCAGTGACCGGTGCAAATGCACCCTGGCGGCAGGCTCCCTTATCACAGTGACGAGATCGTGCGGGATTTGCACCCGCTTCCCTTTTACCCTTTCCCATGCGCCGAACGGCGGCATAAAAAGGCACCTGCTGTCGTATTCAGTTTTACGGTGTAAAGTATAACACAATGCGGTGAGAAACGCAAGAGTGCGTCGGTTTCAATTTTGCCTTTATACGCTTTATACGATTGTGAACTGGCACGCCCGCATGGCGTCCAGCGCCGTTTGGTGGGACTGGGGCGTGACCCCGGCGCAGCAGTCGGACAGGATTTCGATTTCCGTCTCCGGGAAGGCCGCGCGCAGCACCATGGCGTTGCTGATGACGCAGATGTCGGTGCAGTAGCCGTAGATGACGATCTTTTCAATGTCGTCCACGGCCTTGTTGTGGGCCATCAGCTCGTCGAGGATCTCGCTCGGCAGCATATAGCTGCCGAAGGAGGGCTTGTTGACGATGTGGCAGACCTCGGGCTCGGTACCGTCCAGCGCGTTCTCCAGCTCGGGCGCAAAGTTCCAGCCGTCCTCGCCCTCGATGCAGTGCTCCACAGGCAGGTGGCGTCCCTCCCGCGTGGCAAGGTAGTTGTCGGGGTGGGTGTCCCGCGTCAGGAACAGCCAGTGCCCGGCCCGGGCATGGGCTTTAACGGTCTCGGCCAGGTGGGCCACGTTGGCCTGTGCCTGGGGGTTCGCCAGCGCACCCGTGATAAAGTCCTTTTGTACGTCCACAACAATATCCAGAATCATAGCGACAGCTCCTGTTTTTATAGTTTGCTATAGTTTGCTACCAGTATACCGCAGACGGTGCGCGGTGTAAAGTGCGCGTTTCTCTGGCCGCAGGGGTGCGGATGTGGTATAATGGAAGAAAAAGTTCAGGAGGCCCTTCATGACTCCGCGTGAAGCGTTAAAACGATATTTCGGCTACGACTCCTTCCGCCCCGGGCAGGAGGAGATCGTCAGCGCCCTTCTGGCCGGGCGGGACGCGCTGGCCATCATGCCCACCGGCGCGGGCAAGTCGCTCTGCTATCAGGTCCCTGCCCTGCTGCTGCCGGGGCTGACGCTCGTCATCTCGCCGCTGATCTCGCTGATGCAGGACCAGGTCAAGGGGCTGAACGCAGCGGGCATCCATGCGGCGTTTATCAACTCGTCGCTGACCGAGACACAGATCGCCCGCGCGCTGGACCTGGCCGCCGAGGGCAGCTACAAGCTCGTCTACGTCGCGCCCGAACGTCTGGAAAGCCCGGTGTTCCGCAGCTTTGCCGCGGGGGCAGACATCTCGATGGTCACGGTGGATGAGGCGCACTGCATCAGCCAGTGGGGACAGGATTTCCGCCCGAGCTACTTAAAGATCCTCGACTTCATCGACAGTCTGCCCCGCCGCCCCATCGTGTCGGCGTTCACGGCCACGGCCACGCGGGAGGTCAAGGACGACATTGTCTGCACGCTGCGGCTCCACAACCCGAAGGTGCTTGTGACCGGCTTTGACCGGCCCAACCTCTACTTTCAGGTCGAGCGCACCCGCCGCAAGGACGATTTTGTCATCCAATATCTGCGCGGCCACCCCGGCGAGAGCGGCATCATCTACTGCGCCACCCGCAAGAATGTGGACAAGCTGCAGGAGCTTCTGACCGAATACGGCTTTGCGGCCACAAAGTACCACGCAGGCCTGCCCGCCGAAGCACGCCGCAAAAATCAGAATGACTTCATCTACGACACCGCGCCGGTCATTGTGGCGACGAACGCCTTTGGCATGGGCATTGACAAGTCCAACGTGCGGTTCGTGCTGCACTACAACATGCCCCAGAGCATGGAGAATTATTACCAGGAGGCGGGCCGTGCCGGGCGTGACGGGCTGCCGTCGCAGTGCGTGCTGCTTTTTTCGGCGCAGGACGTCATCATCAACAAATTCCTGCTGGACAAAAAGGATTTTGCCGAGATGGACGACGAGGAGGCCGACCTTTTGCGCCAGCGCGACCTGCAGCGCTTGCAGACGATGGAGCGCTACTGCCAGACGACGGAGTGCCTGCGCAACTACATTCTGGCCTATTTCGGCGAGCATCCCACCGCGCCGTGCGGCAACTGCGGCAGCTGCAACAACGATTTTGACGAGGTCGATATGACCGACGCCGCCAAGTGGATGATCAACTGCGTGGCCGAGCTGCGCGGGCGGTACGGCAAAGCGATTTTGTTCGGCACTTTACAAGGCGCGAACCGTGCGCGTCTGCGGGAGCTGGGAGCCGAGCGCTTCAAGAGCTACGGCCGGATGAAGGACACCCCGCGCGAGACGCTGGAACGCCTGCTGGCCCAGCTGCTGGAGGATGGATATTTGGTGCAGAGCGACGACCAGTACGCCGTGCTGCACATCGGGGATATTGCCCCGCTGAAGGCCGGCGGGCAGGTGCTGGTCAAGCTGCCGCCGCAGCGTGAGCCGGAGCAGGCCCGCGCACCGAAGCCGAAGCGCCGCAACCCGATGGACGCGCTGACGAGCGCCGGACTGGAGCTGTTCAACCAGCTGCGCCAGCTGCGGTTCGACACCGCCCAGCGCGAGGGACTGCCGCCCTACGTCGTGTTCGGTGACAAGTCGCTGGTGGATATGTGCCTGCGCGCGCCGCGCCGCGCGGAGGATATGCTGGGCATCTACGGCATGGGTGAGCGCAAGTATGAAAAGTACGGTGCCGCGTTCTTTGCGGTCATTGACGCCTACCGCGCCGACCACCCCGACGCCGTTTTGAGCCTGGACCCGCCCGCGCCGGAGCCGGAAAAGCCGCTGCCGTCCGAGAAGAAGAAAAAGCCGCCGAAGGCCGAGCGCCCCGCGTTTTACCTGACGGCGGAGGACGCGCGCAGCTTCAACTATCAGGACAGCTATACCGGCGCAGAGCTGAAGGCCGCGCTGATCGAGGCCGCCGGTGACCCGGATGTGAAGGCACCGACCATCAAGGAGATCGACGAGTGGCTGCTGGCGCAGCGGCTCATCGGCATGGAGCGTCTGCCGACGAAGGGCTTTTACTACGTGCCGACCCCTGCCGGTGTGGACGCCGGTCTGCGCAGCGAGGACAAGGTCAGCGCCCGCGGCACGCCGTATTCAGTGCTGCTGTTTACGCCGGAGGCGCAGCGGATGGTGGTGGAGCATTTTATAAAACCGGACTAACCACAAACCGGCAGGTCCCTGCTTTCGCACACGGCCACGGCGGCATGTGGGCATGCCGCCCTACGTTCCACTTTCCCCGTTATACGTAGGGCGGGGTGCCCACACCCCGCCGCCAGTTCGCGGCATCTGCCGCTAATGAGTTTACGCGCTCTTTTCGTCAACCTGCCCGTTCTTTCGTCAATTCTTTGTCATATTCGTCGATTGCGGATTTTTTGACACGATGTTAAAATGTTAGCAGAGACCGTATACCAATTTATAAGGAGCACCCCATGGACAACGTGAAAATTCTCGAGGTCAAGCAGAGCATCTTTGCCTCCAACGACGAGCAGGCCGCCGCGCTGCGGGCTGAGCTGAAGCAGGAAAAAATTTTTCTGCTGAATTTAATGAGCGCGCCGGGGTCCGGCAAAACCACGACACTGCGCCGCACGATTGCTGCGCTGCAAAATGAGCTGCGCATCGGCGTGATGGAGGCCGACATCGACTCCGACGTGGACGCCCGCGCCATTGCCGAGACCGGCGCCAAGGCCATTCAGCTGCACACCGGCGGCATGTGCCATCTGGACGCCGAGATGACCCGGCAGGGACTGGCCGGGCTGGGCACCGAGGGTCTCGATTTGGTGATTCTGGAAAACGTCGGCAACCTTGTCTGCCCTGCCGAGTTCGACACCGGCGCGGTGAAGAACGCGATGATTTTGTCGGTTCCCGAGGGTCACGACAAGCCGCTGAAATATCCGCTGATGTTCCAGGTCTGCGACGTCGTTCTTGTCAACAAGATCGACGTGCTGCCGTATTTTGACTTTGACATGGACAAATGCCGCGAGTATGTGGCCCTGCGCAACCCGAACGCAAGGGTCATCCCGATTTGCGCCCGGACGGGCGAGGGCATTGACGAATGGGCCGATTGGCTAAAAGAACAGGTCAGGGCGTGGCAGGCGTAAATAATCCAGTCGCGTTGTAGGGGCCGCACATGTGCGGCCCGCGGCCTTGCCGCAATCGCCCGTCCGCCATTTACAACCGGGCCGGGCATGCCCGGCCCCTACTGTGCAAAAAACGGAGCAACGGCACAAAAAAGGAGCACACCATGAGCAAACCCACTGCGTTCCCGCTGGATGAGAGCAGGCTGCCCTTCGAGATTCCGAGGGACGAGCCGTACCGCGAGAAAATTGCCAGGCTGGGCCAGATGATCACGGATCGCATCCCGGCCAAAAAGGGCATCCTGACGAAAGATGACCCCGAATACTGGGGCCTAGCGTCCATCGTGACCGACGAGATGGCGGACGTTGCCTTAAAAATGAAGGTCCGCAAGCCCATGACCCTGCCCGAGCTGGTCAAGGCCACGGGCAAGCCAGCCGGGGAGCTGGAGCCGCTTTTGCAGCAGATGGCCGTCGTCGGTCTGCTGGAGTACAACTGGGAGAATCCCCGCCGCGAAAAGCAGTACATCCTGCCGATGTTCGTGCCCGGCAGCGCAGAGTTCTTCAACATGAACAAGCAGCAGATCGCCGACCACCCCGAGGTGACAGCCTTCTTTGAGCGGATGACGTTTCTGCCGTTGGAGCACATCACCGCCATGGTGCCCCCGGGCGGCGCAGGCATCGGTATGCATGTCATCCCGGTGGAAAAAGCCATCGAGACCGAGAACCGGTCCGCCGACATTGAGCACATCTCTCACTGGCTGAAAAAATACGACGGCAAGTATGCCGCCGGTCCGTGCAGCTGCCGTATGTCCCGCGCCGCCATGGGCGAGGGCTGCGGCGACGACCCCGACGACTGGTGCATCGGCGTGGGCGATATGGCCGACTACCTCGTCGAGACCAACAAGGGGCATTACGTGACCTACGATGAGGTCATGCAGATCCTGCAGAAGGCCGAGGACAACGGCTTTGTGCACCAGATCACGAACATCGACGGCGAGAACAAGATTTTTGCCATCTGCAACTGCAACGTCAACGTCTGCAATGCGCTGCGCACAAGCCAGCTGTTCAACACGCCGAACATGAGCCGCTCGGCCTACGTGGCGCGTGTCGAGCCGGAGAACTGCGTGGCCTGCGGGCGCTGTGTGGAGTACTGCCCCGCGGGCGCGGTCAAGCTGGGCCAGAAACTCTGCACGAAGGACGGCCCCATCACCTACCCGAAGCAGGAGCTGCCCGACGCCGTGAAGTGGGGCCCCGACAAGTGGGCCATCGACTACCGCGACAAGAACCGCATCAACTGCTATGACACCGGCACGGCCCCCTGCAAGACGGCCTGCCCCGCGCACATTGCCGTGCAGGGCTACCTGAAAATGGCCGCGCAGGGCCGCTACCGCGACGCGCTGGCGCTGATTAAAAAGGAGAACCCCTTTCCCGCCGTCTGCGGGCGCGTCTGCAACCGCCGGTGCGAGGACGCCTGCACCCGCGGCACCGTGGATCAGGCCGTGGCCATCGACGCCGTCAAGAAGTTCATTGCCGAGCAGGACCTGAACGCCGCGCACCGCTACGTGCCCGACGTTGTCCAGCCGTCGCTGCAGGGCCCGTGGCCGCAGAAGATCGCCATCATCGGCGGCGGCCCCGCGGGTCTGTCCTGCGCCTATTTTCTGGCAGTGCAGGGCTACAAGCCCACCGTATTTGAGAAAAACGAGCGTCCCGGCGGCATGCTGCGCTACGGAATTCCTTCGTTCAAGCTCGAGAAAAACGTCATTGACGCCGAGATCGACATTCTGCGGGAGCTGGGCGTTGACATCCGCTGCGGTGTCGAGGTCGGCAAAGACGTCACGCTGGCCGAGCTGCGCCGACAGGGCTACCGGGCGTTCTATATCGCCATCGGCTGCCAGGGCGGGCGCCGGGCCGGTGTGCCCGGCGAGGACGCCGCGGGTATCGAGACCGCCGTCCACCTGCTGCGCACCGTCGGCGGTGACGAGAGCCGCAAAATGACCGGAAAGACCGTCGTCATCGGCGGCGGCAACGTTGCCATTGATGCGGCGCGTGTGTCTCTGCGCTGCGGTTCCGACGGCGTGACGATGGTCTGTCTGGAGCCGCGGGACAAGATGCCGGCCTCACCGGAGGAAATCGCCGAGGCCGAGCAGGAGGGCACCAAAATCACCTGCGGCTACGGCCCGAAGGAGTTCCTCTCCGAGAACGGCCATGTGACCGCCGTCGTGCTGAAAAAGTGCACCGGCCTTTACAACGCGGAGGGCCGTTTTGCGCCCACCTACGATGAAAGCGATACCATCATCCTGCCGTGCGACAACGTTGTTTTAAGTATCGGCCAGTGCATCGAGTGGGGCGATTTGCTCAACGGCGAGGCCGTGCAGCTGGGCCGCGGCCAGGGCGCTGTGGCCGACGCGCTGACCTACCAGACCGCCCAGCCGGACATTTTCGTCGGCGGCGACGTCTGCACCGGGCCGCGGTTTGCCATTGACGCGATTGCTGCGGGCAAGCAGGGGGCAATTTCCATCCACCGCTTTGTGCAGCCCAACACAAGCCTGACGATTGGCCGCAACCGCCGCGACTTCCACGAGCTGGACAAGTCGAATCTGGCGCTGGGCGAGTATGACCGCGCACCGCGCCAGTCCGCCGCGCTGGATGCGGGCATTGACGCACACCGTTCCTTCCGCGACGCACACCTGACGCTGAGCGAGGATCAGGTCAAAATCGAGACAGCGCGCTGTCTGGGCTGCGGTGCCAGCGTTGTGGACCCGAACAAGTGCATTGGCTGCGGCGTCTGCACGACAAAGTGCGAGTTTGATGCCATCCGCCTGCACCGCGACCTGCCCGAGTGCAGCAAGATGGTCAGGAGCGAGGACAAGTTCAAGGCCATTCTGCCCTACATGGCGAAGCGCGAGATCAAGATCCGCTTTGCCAAGAAGGAGAAGTAATGCACGAGCTTGGCATTGTATTCCACATCATCCGCACGGTGGAGGACGTGGCCCGGCAGAACAACGTGACGCGCATCCGGCGCGTGACGCTGCAGCTGGGCGAGGTCTCCGGCGTGGTGGAGAGCTATCTGCAGGACTGCTGGAAGTGGGCGGCGGCGAAATCGGAGCTTTTGCCCGGCGCGGTGCTGACCGTGGAGACCATCCCCGCCGTGACCGTGTGCGAGGACTGCGGCCAACAGTACCCCACCGTGCAGTTTGGCCGCACCTGCCCCCACTGCCAGAGCCCGCGCACCCACCTTTTGCAGGGCAATGAGATGTTGATCAAAGAAATCGAGGCCGTGGAGACAGGACCCACCGCCCCGGAGAGAGCGTGAAGCCGCATGAAATACAAAATTTTCCGCATTGAGGAACAGATGTACGGCTGCGAGGAGCCGCCCGCCGATCAGCCGATTCTGGTTGACGTAGTGCTGAAAAGTGCTGACGGCACGCGGCGCATGCTCCCCTACCCCGACGAAGCGCTGCGCCGCGGCGGGATGGAGGAAGGCGACAGCGTCGAATTGACCGACGGCATCCTTCGCAAGGTATAATTTTCCCAAAAACAAAAGGGGCTGTTGCGTGTGCAGCAGCCCCTTCTATGTTTTTTACAAAGGTTATTCTTCCGTAGAAATATCGCGGCCAAAGTATTTTTCGCTCAATGCCTTCAGCGTACCGTCGGCGCGCAGCTCGTCAATGGCGGCATCAATGGCCGTGCGCAGGGCGGCAGTCTCGTCGCCCTTGCGCATCGGGATGGCGATCTGGTTCGCATCGTCGGTCAGCACGGCGATCTTCACATTCGCGTCGGGGTGCTCCTTCGTGTAATCGTAGAAGGTCATCTCGGCGTTCAGCGTCGCGTCGATGCGCCCGCTCAACAGCAGCTCAAACGTCTGGTTCAGGTCGTCAACGCCCGTCACCGTCGCGCCGTACTGCTCGGCCAGCTCGGCGTAGGTGCTGGAGATCGTGTTTGCGGTCTTTTTGCCCTTCAGGTCCTCCAGCGTGTTGATGCTGTCATCGTCGGCCTTGGTGATGACGGCGGTGCGGTTGAAGGCGTAGGGCGTCGAGAAGTCGTATTTTTCGGCGCGTTCGGGGGTGATGTCCACGCCGTTGACCATGATGTCATAGCGGCCCGCGTCCAGACCGGCCAGCAGGCCGTCCCACTCGCCCTCGACAAACTGCGGCTCAACGCCCAGCTTCTTCGCGATCTCGGTGGCGACCTCGACGTCGTAGCCGACGAGGTTGTCGTTTTCATCGTGGTAGGTCCAGGGTGCCCATGTGCCCTCCATCGCAACCGTGATGGTACCCTTGGCCTGGATCTCGCTCAACAGGTCGCCGGACGCGGCCCCGGCGGTGCTCCCGGCGGCGGATTCCGCTGCGGGCGCGGTGGCGGCGGCGCTGCTGCCGCAGGCGGTCAGGGCCAGCGCGGCGGTCAGGGTCAGGGCGGTCAGCTTGGTCAGGTTCTTCATTACAATAGGCTCCTTTGCTTGTAGGTCTGCAAAAATTCTTTGGTGCGGGGCTGCTGCGGGTCGTTGAAGAACGCCTCGGCGGTGTTCTGCTCCACAATGACGCCCTGCTCCATGAACACCACGCGGTTGGCCGCATGGCGGGCAAAATCCATCTCGTGGGTCACGACGAGCATTGTGCGGCCTTCCCCGGCCAGGCTGCGCATGACGGCCAGCACCTCGCCGGTCAGCTCGGGGTCCAAAGCGGACGTAGGCTCGTCAAAATAGATGATCTCCGGGTCGGCGGCCATGGCGCGGGCAATCGCCACGCGCTGCTGCTGCCCGCCGGAAAGCTGGCTGGGGTAGTAGTCGGCGCGGTCATCCATGCCGACCTTGACCAGCGCGGCGCGGGCGATCTCCTCGGCCCGGCGGCGCGGCATTTTGCGCGCGATGATAAGCCCCTCGGTCACGTTTTGCAGCGCGGTCTTGTTGGCAAACAGGTTGTAGCTTTGAAAGACAAACCCCGTACGGCGGCGCAGGGCGTTGGCCTCGGCGTGGGTGACGCGGGCCAGGTCTACGCGCTGGTCGTCAAACAGCATCGTGCCGCCGTCGGACTTTTCCAAAAAGTTCAGGCAGCGCAGCATCGTTGTTTTTCCGCTGCCGCTGGGGCCTAAAATGGCGACGACGTCGCCCTTGTTCACATCCAGATCGATGCCCTTGAGCACTTGCAAATCGCCAAAGGACTTGCGCAGATTTCTGATTTGCAGCATAGTTCAGCTCCTTTGCGCGCCCTTGCTGTTGAGGTACCGCTCGCCGACGGCCTGCAGGCGGGTCAGCACGGTGCAGAACAGCAGGTAAACCAGACCGACCTCAATGTAGAGGGCCAGCGGCTCATAGGTGCGGGCCACAATGCGCTGGGTCGTCATGAACATTTCGGTCACGGTGATGTTGGCGGCCAGCGAGGTATCCTTGACCATGGCGATCAGCGTACTGGCCAGCGTGGGGAAGGCCGTGCGCAGCGCCTGCGGCAGGATGATGCGGCGGATGATCTGTAAGTAGCTCATGCCGACGCACTGCCCCGCCTCCATCTGGCCTTTGGGCACGGATTCCAGCGCGGCGCGGATGGTCTCGGCGCAGTACGCGCCCTCGTTGATGGAAAAGACGAGCACCGCCGCGGGGAACGGCTCGATCAGGATGCCGACGCCGGGCAGGCCGTAGAACACAACGAACAGCTGCACCAGCACGGGCGTGCCGCGGATGACCCAGATATAAAACCGGGCCAGCCGCTGCAAAACGGGCACATGGGCAAACTGCACCAGCGCCACCGCCACCGCGATGATAAGCGCCAGCGTGAACGAGATGGCGGTCAGCGGGATGGTGACGGTCAGGCCGGGCAGCAATATTTTACCAAAGGAATCCACAAGGATTCCCCACAGGCGTTCGGACATGGGTCGGGACTCTCCTTTTTTTGGTTGGGGTTGCGGGAATATTTCCCACTAAAACGGTATGCTATGAGATTGTAGCACACTTTGCCGGATTTTGCAAGAGTGAAATTTGAAGTGAAGTTTAAGGTTGGAGCAGCGTGTCGAAACGCTCTTGTAGGGGCGAGCATTGCTCGCCCGTGCCCGTTTGCCATGTATGAAAACTGTCCCGGAAATTGCGTTGCGGCGGTAAGCTGACGGGCGACCCATGGTCGCCCCTACACACGCAATAAGGCAGGGATGCAATTTTTCGACAGTCCGGTTTCCCTTGTCAAAGGGAGGCTTTTACCCTGCGGGGTGAGGGTGGGGGGATTGCACGGAAGGTTTGCTGTGGCCGGAAGCGGGCACGGCGGCCAGAGGGCTGGCCGCCCTACATAACCTCCTTATTCAAAATATATAGGGGTTGCGTGAGCGTCGAATTATAGTCCTCCCCTAGAATCACCTAATAAAAGAAAAGCCGCTTCCTTGTGGAAGCGGCTTTAATAACTATTAGATTTAGATGCTTAAATTACTTGGCAAGTCCCTTACCAGATGCAGCAACAACGTTCGTCAACGTGCCCTGATAGTTACCATCTGCATCGACCGCATAGTTAGAACTTGCAGAAGTATAAGTGCAACTCTTCTGACCGTCAGAGAACTTAACCTGAGTTACAACACCATCAGCAACAGTAATATCAAATGTCCAACCGTCCTTGCACTCTGCCAGCGTATAGATGCTATCCGCAATCGTCGTGCCCGTAGCCTTGCCTTTGGAAACAGTCGCAGTCACACTTGCTTTCAAAGCATTCTTCGCATATGCTTCAGAGACTTCCGTCTGCGCAGCCATAACAACCGAGCGAGTCTCGGAAACAACCTTCTCCTGGTTTGCCTTGTCGATGTAGCCGGTGAGGGCCGGAACCAGCAGGGCGGCCAGGATGGCCAGGATGACCAGAACGACGATGAGCTCGACCAGGGTGAAGCCCTTCTTGTTCTTCATTTTGCGAATTTTCTCGAACATGATAAATTCCTCCAATAAATTCAGTAAGGACATCGTGCGTCCTCATTTGTGAAAATATAATATCACATAATCTGCCAAATTTCAACAGCCTTATGTAAAAACAGCAAAAAACATTTTTTTGCTTCTATTTTCGATTTCCCACCGTTTTGCCTGTTGTATTCCAACCGCCTTGCCGTGGCTGCACCTCTGCCGTCGCGCAAAATTCTATACATATTACCGTCATTTTTAAAAATCAGCTGTGCCGTCGCGCCAAAAGCCGCAGTAAAAACTGCCGCAATTGAAACCGCACATATATTGCGTTCATTTTATCTGCGCTGTCTCTGCAAGTGCGGGCAGCGAGGCGCATCGCGTATGGATTTCCGCGTATACAGGCCAATTTTACAGGCGGGCAATTTTTGTGCTATTTTGCATTTTCCCGTGTTCTCTCTCCCCTGCCCGGCCACGGGGACGCTCCTTTGTGAAAACACCGCAAATTCCGGTGCAAAAGTGTGGTATACTGCAAGATTTTGTGCTATACTGGATAAAAAATCAACACAGCCGGGCCGCGCCCGGCACAAAAGGGGCCACACATGAAAAACACCACCGAGGAAAAACGCGAGGCCATCCCCAACAGCGTCAGCCGGATGCTGCTGGCGGGCATCGGCGTACTTTTGCAGGTTTTATGGATCTTCTGGCTTGCCCTCAAGCTGAACGACTACTCCACCGCCATTCAGGTATGCACGTCGGTACTGACATTTTTGATTACGCTGCGTATATATGGGCTTCATATCAACTCTGCGTATAAAATTTCGTGGATCATTCTGATTTTGCTGTTTCCCATCTTCGGTCTGACCATCTATCTGCTGTTTGGCCGCAGCGGGGCCGTCAGCGTCATGCGCCGCCGTTTTGGTAAAAATATGACGATGCTGCGCCAGTACCACGCACCCATTTTGCAGCAGCGCCGCGCCCTGCCCTACCCGGACCGCATCACCCGCAACCACGCCCGCTATTTGCAGGACCGCGCGGGCTACCCCGCCTATGACAACACCGATGTGACGTTCTACGGCGACACCTGCGAGGCGCTGGAGGCCCAGAAAACAGCCCTGCGCAGCGCGGAAAAGTTTATTTTCATGGAATACCACGCCATTGAGGACGCCTCCGCCTGGCAGGAGCTGGAGGATATTCTGGCCGAGCGCGCCGCCCACGGCGTGGAGGTGCGCGTATTTTACGACGACGTGGGCAGCATCGGGTTTATCAACAGCAAATTTGTCAAAAAGCTGGCGGGGCGCGGCATCCAGTGCCGCCGGTTCAACCCGGTCATCCCGATTTTGAACGTCTTTATGAACAATCGCGACCACCGCAAAATCACCGTTGTGGACGGGCGCGTCGGCTTTACCGGCGGCTACAATCTGGCGGAGGAGTACTTCAACCGCACCCACCCTTACGGCCAGTGGAAGGACAGCGGCATCCGGCTGGAGGGCGACGCCGTGCGCGGCCTGACGCTGATTTTCTTAGAGCTGTGGGGCGCAACGCAGAAGGCCTCCCCCGAGGTCGAGCGCTATCTGCCCGATGTGCCCTACACCGCGCGGGAGAATGCCGTGGTGCTGCCCTACGCGGACAATCCGCTGGACGACGAGGCCACCGGCGAGAACGTCTACCTGAACATGATCCGCAGTGCGAAGGACTACGTCTACATTACAACGCCCTACCTTATTTTAAGTGACGAGATGCAGCGCACACTGCGGCTGGCCGCGTCCAGCGGCGTTGATGTGCGGATCATCACGCCGGGCATCCCGGACAAAAAGCTGATCTTCTCGGTCACGCGCAGCTATTACGCCAGCCTTGCCAAGAGCGGCGTGCGCATTTATGAGTACGCGCCCGGGTTCATCCACGCGAAGCAATGCGTAGCCGACGGCACCGAAGCCGTAGTGGGTACGATCAATTTTGACTTCCGCAGCCTGTACCTGCACTTTGAGAACGCCTGCTGGTTCTGCGGCTGCAGCGCCGTGGCCGATGTGCGCCGCGATTTTGACGCGCTGTTCCCCGTCTGCCGCGAGGTCACGCAGGAGTACGCCGACACCCGCAGCCTGGCCGTGCGCGGCTGGGACTGCGTGCTGCGGCTGTTCAGTCCGCTGATGTGACGGGCTGTGCACCGGGCGCGGCAAGTGGAATTTTCCCAAAGAAATCTGTACTATTCCACGTTGCAAACCGCCGCTGCGCGCCGTACAATAAAGACAAAATCCAGACTGTCAAATGAGGTGCATACCAATGGAGCATATAGCATGGAAGGGCCGCATCAAGCCCGGCTGCAAAGCGGAATATCAGCGCCGCCACGCGGAGATCTGGCCCGAGATGGTCGAGGTGCTGAAGGCCGCGGGCATCTGCAACTACAGCATCTTCTACTGTAACGAAGAGCTGTTCGGCTACTATGAGTGCGCGAAGGGCGTTGCCTACGCCGAGAAGGTACAGGCCGAAAGCCCCGTTGTGGACCGCTGGAACGACTACATGAAGGACATTCTGGAGCTGGAAATGGACCCCGTGACCGGCGCCCAGCCCAAGCTGGAGCAGGTGTTCCGTCTGGATTAAACGCGCATAAGACAGCAAAGCCGCCCGTGTCAGGCTGACACGGGCGGCTTGTGTTTTTATGGGCAGGTGCAGCGCAAGCGGTGTTGCCTTTAGGGTATTTACAACACGATGCGGAACGCGACGCGGTGCTCCCCTTCCCCGCTGACGCGGTAAGGCTCCTCCACATCGGTGCCCCAGCTGTCGATGCCGCCGACGCCGCGGGCTGCGCCCAGGATCGTCACGCTCGTGCGGCCCGTGGCGGGCAGCTCAGTGATGTGCTGGGCGGCCTCGATCTCCTGCGCAGTGTTGGGCAGTGCGCTGAAGGCAAACGGCGCGTCGGCCTGTTCAATCGTCAGCGCAGCCGCCGTCTGACCGCAGGCGTTGTGCTGCTCCAGCGTGAACTGACGGGTGCCCACATGCAGGCCGCAGTCCTGCGGGACGAGGGCCGGTTCAATGTGCGGCACCTCCTCATGGCAGCCAAAGACGCCGCCCTTGCAGCGATCCGGGTAGGTCTCGCCCGAAAGGCCGGTCCAGAGCGTGCGGGCCACGGGGGCAAACGTCTGGAATTTTACGCCGAAGCAGGGCAGCTCCGGTGCACCGGGCACGCCATGATAGACGGCCTCGACCAGCAGCGTGCCCTGCGGCTCCACGGTGTAGGTCAACTCGGCCTTAGCGCCGGGCACGGTGGGCACGCCGTAGGTATAGCGCACCTGCACACCGTCGGCGGATTTCCGCAAGACCGCAAAGCCGAGGTTCTGCAGGTAGACATCCGCCGCCAGCCAGGTCGCCGCTTTCTGCGGGAAGCCGCAGCCGCGGTCATTGTCGGTGGCGGCGCGCCAGAACGCCGGGCGCGGGGCGCGCCAGAGCCACTCGCTGCCGTTGACGGTCAGCGACGACGGCCCGGCCTCGCCCGCGGAAAAGAGAACTTCAAACCCGTCGCCCCTGACGCCGAGGTTGCCGTCGCCCTCGGTCACGGTCAACGTGCCGTGCTTGCGGGCGGCCTGTGCTTTGGCCGCGTCGCGGTCCGCCCGGGCGGCGGCTGCGGCGTTGCGGGCATCGTGGGCGGCGCGGCGGGCGGGGGTGTCGTACCAGTAGCGCACGTCCTGCATGGCGGGTTTCTCGGCACCGTCAGCGTAGACAATGCCGTTGCCGCTGAAGTTGTAATCGGTGTTGCGGTCCGCAAAGTCGCCGCCGTAGCCCAGCACGCTGCGGCCAAGCGCGTCGGTGTGCCGGAGCGCCTGGTCCATGTAGTCCCAGATGAAGCCGCCCTGGTACTGATCGAACTCGTCGGCCAAGCGCACATAGCTCTCCATGCCGCCCAGCGAGTTGCCCATATCGTGCATATATTCGCAGAGAATGAAGGGCTTCTTCGGGTGGGATTCGAGATACTCGCGGATTTCCCACGGCTTGGCGTACATCCGGCTTTCCATGTCGCTGATGGCGTCGAACGCGCGGCAGTGGAACACACCCTCATAATGCACGAGGCGTCCCGGGTCGTGGTCGTGGAAGAACTGCGACATGGCGAGAATATCCTCGCCCGCGTAGCTCTCATTGCCGCAGGACCAGATCAGGACGGCGGCGTGGTTCTTGTCGCGTTCAAACATGCTGCGGGCGCGGTCCACGACGCAGTCCTTCCACTCGGGCAGGCTGCCGGGCACGTTCCAGCTCGGCTCCACCGCGCCGAGCTTCTGCCAGCTGCCGTGGCTTTCGAGGTTCGTCTCGTCGATCATGTAGATGCCGTTCCGGTCACACAGGTCGTACCACAGGCTCTGGTCGGGGTAGTGGCAGGTGCGCACGGCGTTGATGTTGTTCTTTTTGAACACGGCCATGGCAGCGTGCATGTCGTCGGCGCCGATGGCGCGGCCCCTGTCGGCGTTCCACTCGTGGCGGTTGACGCCGTTGAACACGACACGTTCCCCGTTCAGGCACATGACGCCGTTTATCATCTCAAAGCGGCGGAAGCCGATGTCGTAGGGCACGACTTCCTGCAAAACGCCGTCGGCATCGCGCAGGGTCAGTACGGCGTGGTAGAGCACCGGCGCTGTATGGCTCCACGGCTGGATGCCCTCGATCTCAATCGTATCGCCCGCGGCGGGGCCTTCGTAGACGGCGTAGCCCTCGGGGTCGGTCACGACGAGGGCAACCGACGCGCCGTCGGTCTCGCCGTCCAGCTTGACGAGGGGCGTCAGCAGGCCGGTGGTGTTGTCGGCGGCAAGGTCGGCCTTGAGCCAGATGTCGTTGATGTGGACCTTGGGCTTTGCGTACAGGTAGACCGAGCGGAAGATGCCCGAGAAACGGAAGAAGTCCTGATCCTCGATCCAGGCGGCGCTGCTGCGCTTGTAGACCTCGACGCAGAGGCGGTTGTTCTCGTCCCGAATATACGGTGTCAGGTCAAATTCAGACGGGGTGAAGCTGTCCTCGGCATAGCCGACGAACTGGCCGTTGCACCACAGGTACATGGCCTGCTCCACGCCCTGAAAGCTGACGCAGACGCGCTGGCCGCGCAGGGACTCGTCCAGATCAAACTCTTTGACATAGCTGCCCACGGGGTCATCGTTCCAATCGACCTGCGGCGGGCGCAGGCAGCTGCGGCCATCCCACGGGTAGAGGGTGTTGGTGTACTGCAGCTGACCGTAGCCCTGCAGCTCGATGTGCCCGGGCACGCGGATGGTGCCGAAGCCGGACAGGTCGGCGTCCGGCTGCCAGAAATCCGCCGGGCGGGCGGCAGGGTTGGCGCTCCACGCAAAGCGCCATGCGCCGTCCAGTGACTGGCGCAGCGATGTCAGGCCGCTTTCGGCCTCGTCCAAGGTGCGGCAGCAGAGATGGTCAGAGTGTGCGTCCAGCCGGTTCACGGCAAAGACGGTGGGGTCACTCAGCCAGCGAAGTTCAGGGGTCATAGGGATCTCTCCTTTACACAATCAGGTTCTTACCGACATTCTGCCACAGGGCGCGCGGGGTGTCAATGGAAAGTTTCACGCAGATATTTTCCGTATTTTTTGCATCTTTACGGGAATTGTGCTGTGTTTAACACTTCGCGGCAGGATTTTTTGAGTTTTTCCGTTTTGTCTGGTGGCAGATTGTACGCTGCAGCACCAGATATAGCGGTGGCGGCAGGATTTTTGCGGGGTGGGTTGTTATAGTCGGCACACCTGTGGCGCAAAAAAACGCCGCACCTTTTTGCGGGGGCGGCGTTTTGGGGTCATACTTCTTCTGTCTCCGCCTCCGCGGCGGCGCGCAGACGCTGCCGCACGGGGCGCAGGGCCTCGGGCAGAGCCTCATCGGGCAGGTCGCTGATGCCCTCGGTGCTGCCGCGGGCGGCGGCGGTCTCATAGAACCAGCACTTGTAGTCCAGGGTGTCCATCGTCTGCTGCAATTCAGCCATGCGGGTCTCGAGCACGGTGCGCTGCTTGCGGAACAGCTCCAGCCGCCGGGCAATGGTCTCATCGCCCTGCATGGCCAGCTCGATGTATTCGCGGATGTCCTTGAGGGACATGCCGGTCTTTTTCAGGCACTCGATGATACGCAGCCACTCGAAGTCCTTCTCCGTAAAAACGCGGATGCCGCCGGACGAGCGCCCGACGAAGGGCAACAGCCCTTCCTTATCGTAATAGCGGATCGTCGATGCGGGCACACCCAGCCGCCGCGCCATCTCCCCCACTGTATAGGCCATGTGTTTTCCTCCTATGACTTAAACCCAGGTTTAACCTGTGTATCAGTATAGGACAAAAGGGCGGCGTTGTCAAGGCGGGCGGGGTCACCCGCGGTATTTCCCCCTCATCCGGCTGAACGGTTTCCTGTTCTTGCACACGCCGCGGGGCGTGCCGCCGCTCCCCTGCCCGCTTTTCTTTTATAGGGAAGGCTTTTTCTATTTTTTATTGACAAACGCGCGGTTTGTTTCTATCATGTTCATATAAGTAAGGGAGGGACCGCCACTATGCTGACCTATAATATGGACGTGGAGGAACGCAGCACCTGGCTGCGCGCCACCCCCGGCGCGGCGGCGCTGGCACAGCCGTTTTACTGCACCGAGGCCGGCAACTTTTATGGCCGCGCCCATTTTGCCACAGCCCGCACCGATAAGGAAAGCTATCTGCTGTTTTATACGCTGTCCGGCTCCGGTCTGATCGAGCAGAACGACCAGCGCGTGGAGCTGCCCGCCGGCAGCGCCCTGCTGTTGAACTGCCGCGCCCCCCAAAGCTACTGCACTGCCCCCGGGCAGGACCACTGGCACCACTACTGGGCGCATCTGGACGGCGCGGGCGTCGCCAATCTGGCCGAGGTACTGCAGCCGCAGGGGCGGCTGTCCCCCGTTACGGTCAGTCGGCTGGAGATGCAGCCGCTGTTTGAGTCACTGGCCGCCGAGTGGGAGCACGGCGCTGCCGCACAGATCGAGATCTGCCTGGCCCTGCACCGGATGCTGGCCCTGATGGCCCGCCAGCTGCTGGCCGGGGATGAGAGCCGCTCCAACCGCACCTTGATCGAACAGGCCGCCGAGTACATCCGCCAGCACTATGCCGAGCCGCTGTCGCTGGACAGCCTGCTGGCCCAGACGCCGGTGAGCAAGAGCTGGTTCCTGCGGCTGTTCCGCCAGTACATGGGCACGACGCCCTACAATTTTTTGCTGTCCACGCGGATCACACGCGCCAAGGAGCTGCTGGTGCTGACGGATTTCTCCGTCTGCGAGATCGCGCACCAGGTCGGCTTTGGGGATGAGAGCAACTTCTCGACCCGCTTTACCGCCATGGTGGGCCAAAGCCCCCAGCAGTACCGCAAAAGTGCAATGAAGCCCGCGGAAAACTGAATAATGGGAAAGAAGGCATTTGTATGTTAAAAACCGAACGCATGGACCGTGTCCGTGCTGCCCTGCGCGCGCAGGGACTGACGCAGATGATCGTCTGCGACCCCAAGAGCGTGTGGTATCTGACCGGCGTCGCCGTGGAGCCCTATGAGCGTCTGCTGGCGCTCTACCTGCCCACCGAGGGCGAGCCGGTGCTGTTTTTGAACAGGCTGTTCAATGTCCCCGAGCCGCCGTGCAGGACCGTCTGGCACACCGACACGGACAAGCCCGTGGCGCAGATCGCCGAGGTCGTGGACGCGGGCAGGCCGCTGGGCATTGACAAGGAGTGGCCCGCTAAGTTTCTGATCCCGCTGATGGAGACCCACCCCGGTATGCAGGTCGTGCTGTCCAGCGACTGCGTGGACGACTGCCGCGCCTGCAAGGACGCCGAGGAGCAGGCCCTTATGCGCGAGGCGTCCCGCATCAACGACGCGGTGAACGAGGCCGCGAAGCACTATATAAAGGCCGGCATGACCGAACGCGAGGTCGCCGAGTTTATCGACGCGCAGTACCGTGCCCACGGCTGCGAGGGACCGAGCTTTACGACGATCGTCTCCTTTGGTGCCAACGCCGCCGACCCGCACCATGAGCCGGACGACACCGTGTTAAAAGAGGGCGACTGCGTGCTGTTTGACATGGGCTGCGTGAAGGGCCGCTATTGCAGCGACATGACCCGCACCTGGTTCTGCGGCCAGCCCACTGAAAAGCAGGCCGCCGTGCACGATCTGGTGCGCCGCGCGAATGAGGCTGCCGAGGCGCTCATCAAGCCCGGCGTGCGCCTGTGTGAGCTGGATGCCGCCGCGCGCGACCTGATTACGGAAGCGGGCTACGGCGCGTATTTCAACCACCGTCTGGGGCATTTCATCGGCCAGACCGACCACGAGAAGGGCGACGTCAGCAGTGCGAACACCGCCGTAGCCAGACCCGGCATGATCTTTTCGATTGAGCCGGGCGTCTACCTGCCCGGCGAGTTCGGCGTCCGCGTGGAGGACCTCGTCCTGGTGACCGAGACCGGCTGCGAGGTGCTGAACAGGAACGATAAGCATTGGGATGTGGTGGGGAAATAACTGCCACCATCCCTGCCTCCCCTTGAGGGGAGGTGGCCCCGCAGGGCCGGAAGGGTGGCTGGCAGCCGACCTATAAAAGGGTTGTTGCGGCCCACCCCTCACCGCCTGCGGGCGGAGCTCCCCTCAAGGGGAGCCTAAAGAATTTCAGAGAGGTGTACGATTGAAAAAACATCTGTTCCGTATCATTGCCGTCCTGTCCGCCGCGGTCCTGCTGGCGGGCTGTGCGGCGTCGCGGCTGCGGCTGGGGGCTGCGGCTGCTGGCGGCGTGTACAATGCGTTTGGTACCGCCATAGCCGCTCAGAACAGCACCATCGAGGTCAAACAGACCGCCGGGTCCGCCGCCAACCTGCGGCTGCTGGCGGGCGGCTATTTACAGCTGGCCGTTGCCCAGTCCGACATGGCGCAGGATGCCTACGACGGCAGCGGCGTCTTTGCCCACGAGAGCACCGAGCGCAGCTTCAGCGCCGTGGCCGCCCTGTATGAGGAGGCCGTGCAGGTCGTTGTCCGGGCTGACTCCGGCATTATGACGCTGGAGGAACTGCAGGGCTGCACGCTCAGCGTCGGCGAGGAGGAATCCGGCACCGAGCAGAACGCCTGGCAGGTGTTGGCCGCCTGCGGCCTGAACAACCGCCTGGTACACACTGTAAACCTGAACTACACCGACGCTGCCGCCCGGCTGGCCGACGGCACGATCGACGCGATGTTCGTCACCGCCGGTCTGCACGCCGACGCGCTGGAGCAGCTGGCCAAGACCTGCGCCATCCGTCTGCTCTCCGTCGATGGGGGTGTCGGTGCGCGGCTGCTGGCGGCCTACCCGGCCTACCGCGCCTGCGTTATCCCCGCCGGGACCTACGCCGGTCAGGGTGAGGACGTCTGGACCGTCAGCGTGCAGGCGCTTCTGCTGGCGTCGAACGCGCTGTCCGACGAGACCGTCCAAAGGCTGACTGCCCGGTATTTTGACAGCGTGGACGCCGTGGCCGCCGCCGTGCCGGTGCCGCTGGTGACCGACCCCGCCGTGGCCGCCGCGCAGAGCGTTATCCCCTACCACACCGGGGCCGCTGCGTACTACACCGCGCAGGGCATCACCCCCGCAGGGCCGGAGACGGGCGCGTCCCCTGAACAGGAGGCCGCCGCATGATCATCTCACTGGATATGTACCAGACGCTGTTTGCGGCGGTCTGCGTGCTGATGCTGGGCCGCTTTTTGAAGGCGCGCATCGGCTTTCTGGAAAAATTCTGCATTCCCGCGCCGGTCATCGGCGGCGTGCTGTTTGCCGTTTTCACCTGTCTCTGCTATGTGACCGGCATTGCCGAGTTTGAATTTGACGACATTTTAAAGGAAGTCTGCATGGTGTTCTTCTTCACCTCGGTAGGCTTTCAGGCCAACCTCAAGGTGCTGAAAAGCGGCGGCAAATCGCTGATCCTCTTCTTGGGGCTGGTCGTTGCGCTGATTTTGTGCCAGAACTTCCTCGCCGTCGGGCTGGCGGATCTGCTGGGCATCTCGCCGCTGATCGGTCTGTGCACCGGTTCCATCCCGATGGTCGGCGGCCACGGCACGGCGGGCGCGTTCGGCCCCGTGCTCGAGGACTTCGGCGTTGCGGGCGCGACCACGCTCTGCACGGCGGCGGCCACCTACGGCCTGATCGCGGGCAGCGTCATGGGCGGTCCGACGGGCCGTCTGCTCATTGAGCGCCGCAAGCTGCTGGACACCGTTGTGCCCGAGGACGACAGCCTGCTGGTAGAGGAAGAAATCAAGCACGAGCGCCACACCAGCATGTACCCGGCTGCTGTGTTCCAGCTGATTATCGCCATCGGCATCGGCACGTTCATCTCCAAGGCGCTGGCCATGACCGGGCTGACGTTCCCCATTTATATCGGCGCGATGATCGCCGCGGCGTGTATGCGCAACATCGGCGAATTCACCCACAAATTCACGACCCACATGGGCGAGATCAACGACATCGGCGGCATCAGCCTGTCGCTGTTCCTGGGCATTGCCATGATCACGCTGAAGCTGTGGCAGCTGGCCGCGCTGGCGCTGCCGCTCATCATCCTGCTGGCGGGCCAGACGCTGCTGATTTTCCTGTTCACCTACTTTGTGATTTTCAACATCATGGGCCGCGACTATGACGCTGCGGTCATTGCGGCGGGCGTCTGCGGCTTTGGCATGGGCGCGACGCCCAACGCCATGGCCAACATGCAGGCCCTGTGCGAAAAGTATGCCCCGTCGGTCAAGGCGTATCTGCTGATCCCGCTGGTAGGCAGTCTGTTTGCGGACTTCCTCAACAGTCTGGTCATCACCTTCTTTATCAACTTTATCTAATTGGGAGGTCCTTCTGATGTTCCGCAAGCTGCGTGAGGCGCTGAAAAAGCAGCGCTACCGTGTCCACAGTGACGACGTTGCCCTGCCCGAGGTCCACACCGGCCAGGTCACCCACAGCGACGCCCCCGAGACCCCGGAGAAGCACAAGTCCATCAACTATGAAAACGTCGCCATCCCGGAGGTTCATATTCCAAAGAAGAAGCCCTGAAGCCTTCTCCCCCTGGGGGAGAAGGTGGCCCCGCAGGGCCGGATGAGGGGAGAGCTTGCGCGGTTGCCCGCAAACGGGTTGCCACAGAGGGTTCGGCCCTCATCAGTCACCTTCGGTGACAGCTTCCCCCGATGGGGAAGCCTTTTTGTACAGCAAAACGCCCCTGACCGAACGGTCAGGGGCGTTTTGCCCGTAATGTTAGTCGAGGAAGTTCTCGTTGAGGGTGACACCGAAGTCGTGGGCGATGGCGCGCAGGTCATCGTCGGTGATGGTCTGGCGGATCAGGCCGCCGCCCATGGACAGGACCTTGACGTAGATCTCGGCACTCTTTTCAATCGTGTGGGCGAGGCCGAAGGTGATGTCAAAGTCAGGGCCGGAGGCAAACAGGCCGTGCTGTGCCCAGATAGCGGCCTGATAGGTTTTCATCTTCTCGGAGGTTGCCATGGCAATGTCCGCGCCGCCCGGGACCATCCAGGGGCAGACGCCAACACCCTCGGGGAAAACGACGGGGCACTCGGTAGCGCTCTGCCACAGAGCGCGGGAGAAGTCACGGTCCGTCAGCGGCAGGATGTAGGTCAGCGCAATGACGTTGGTGGCGTGGCAGTGATAAATAACGCGGTTCGCGCCGTTGGTAGCGGCCTTGCGGACGCTGTGGTTCATGAAATGGCTGGGGAACTCGGACGTCGGGCGAGCGCCGTCGGCCAGACCCCAGACGATGCGCCAGCTGTCGCCCTTGTCGTTGATCTCCACAATGCCGATGCTGTGGATCGGGTCGGGCTCGACGTTGCGGAAGAACTTGCCGGAGCCGGTGGTGATGAAGTACTCACCGGCCAGATTATCGGCCTGCACGCCCATGTTGACCCACTCGCGCGGCTCGGCGTCGAAGTAGGGACGGCAGGCGGCGACGTCCTCCCCGGTCATGCGGTAGGTCAGGTTACCGCCGTTGCGCTCGTGCCAGCCCTGCAGCCAGCCATCGTTGCACATGCGGATAAAGCCCTTGACGCAGGGAATTTCATAAATCGTAGACATAATTTCTGCTCCTTTATATCGTTGTGTTGGCTTCCCCCTCCGGGGGAAGCTGTCAGTGGCCCCGACCACTGACGGATGAGGGCAAAGCTGCCGACAGCAGCCCGTTACCGGGCAATTGCTGCAAGGCCGCCCCTCATCCGGCCTCGGGCGGGGCCTCGGCCACCTTCCCCCAAGGGGGGGGAAGGCATCCCGAAATCAGCGCGTGATCACATCCACCGGCACGTTGAAGATCTCGGCAACCTTCAAAATCGTGTCGATGTGGTGGCCGGTGGCGGCGGCCATGTGGTGGGTGGGGCCGGCTTCACTCCAGCGGTTGACGAACTCGCGGGCACCGCAGCTGAAGCGGGTGCGCATGTTCGTGTCGCCGAAGGTGAAGATCGGGCCGGGCTCGTTGACGCCCTCGGCCACGACAAACTTGAAGTGGCCGTCCTTGTCCTGCGTGATGGCCAGATAGGTCACATCGCCCACCGGCGGGTAGAACTGGGTCAGGTAGCCGCCGCCGGTCTTGCCGTGGAACACGGGCACGATCTTCATGGTCGGCTTTCTGGCCGTGGAGATGTCGGCGTCGCCGGAGCCGGAGTGGCCGATGATGCAGATGTCCTCATTGAAGTCGATGGAGTACATCTCGCTCAGCTGGCCGCAGCCCGCAATGGTCTTGAGGATGGACATGGCCATCGCGACCTTGATGTCGCCCTCGACGGCGCAGGCCGTGCCCTGCTTGATGAGCATCGAGAACGCGGGGATCAGCATCGAGTCCAGCTTACCGGCCACGCCCTTGGCGAAGCCGTCGTAGTGGCTGGCGACGAAGGCGATCTTCTCATCCCTGACCCACTGCTCAAATGCGACAACGTAGCGGGCCATATCCCAGACCTTCTCCACCGTGCCGCCGCCCTCAATATCGAAGGTGTCCAGAATGTCCTGCGCCTTGGCGCGGATGGCGTCCTCGTCGGTGATGTTGTCAGCGATGGCCCACATCTTCTCCCAGTCAAACTGCTTGGTGTAGAGCCACATACGGTTGTACAGGTTCGTCTCGTCGATGTACAGATCCATCATGCCGGGGTACGGGCGGCCGATCTGCGCAAGGTTCGTATCACGGAAGCGGCGGCGCACCTGCGCGGCCTTGCACCAGTCGTTGATTTCGGCCTGCACGGCGGGGTCACCGCCCTCGACAACGCCGGTGATGACGGCGTGGCGCTTACCGGCGCGCTCCAGATCAGCGACCATCTCGCCGACAGCGCCGCAGGCGTACAGCTCACCCAGCCAGGTGGGGGTGTCGGTGTTGGCGTAGTCGGGGGCCTTCTTCTTCTGCACGTTGACGAGGACGACGGGCACGTCGAGGTCGCGCACGGCGGGCAGCATATTGTAAGAGGTAGCGTAGGTCAGCAGCTGCAGAATGACAAGGTCAACGTCGGCGGCGCGGAACTTATCGCCCGCGGCCATGGACTGCTCCTTGGTGGTGACGATGCCGCCGTCGATGACATCGACGGTGTCGGGCAGCGTCTTTTTGAAGGCGGCGTACTGGCCCTCAAACTCGGGGACCAGCGTGGGGAACTGCGGCAGGTAAGCGCCCAGCGCAATGGCGAACACGCCAACGCGGGCTTTGGTTTCGACTAACATGGTGGGACCTCCTGTATATGGATTTGTTGTGATGTGCGTGTAGGGGAGGGATTTATCCCTCCCGGGAAGTATACGGTGTCGGGCGCGGGCACGGGAGGGTCAAGACCCTCCCCTACAAACCAGGGTGAACGGCAGGCTGGCGGCGGCATGAGGGCATGCCGCCCTACGGTTGGATGTAGGGCGGGGTGCCCCCACCCCGCCGGGTCGTTTACTCCGGCTGATACTCTTTAATTTCAAAGCTGCGCCGGATGGCGGCGCGGGCCTCGGCCAGGTCGGCAAAATCGCCGCTGTGGATGAACTGCACCATCAGGTTGCCCAGCGCTGTACCCTCGGTGGGGCCTGCAAACACGGTCAGGCCGGTGGCGTTGGCGGTCTGCTGGTTCAGGTAGCCGTCCTGGCTGCCGCCGCCGACGATGTTCAGGCTTGTGTAGGTCTTGCCGGTCAGGCTTTGCAAGGTCTCCACGGCGCGGCGGTAGTCCTGCGTCAGGGAGTTGTAGACGCACTGCATGACCTCGCCGGTGGCGGCGGGCACGGGCTGGTGCGTGTCGGCGCAGGCGGCCCTGACTTCTTCGATCATGGAGGCAGGCGCTAAGAAGCGGTTGTCATCGGGGTCAACGCAGCTGGGGAAGTCGGCGGCCTCCTTCGCGGCGGCGATCAGCTCCGGGAAGCTCGGGCGGGTGCCGGTCTTTTCGCCAAGCTCACGGCGGACGGACTGGATCATCCACAGGCCCATGATGTTTTTCAGGTAACGGTAGCGGTATTCATAGCCGCCCTCGTTCGTAAAGTTTGCGGCGCAGCTGTCCGGGCCGGTGATGGCCGCTGCGTTTTCCACGCCCAGCAGGCTCCATGTGCCGCTGGACAGGTAAGCGGCGTACTCATCCCGCGCGGGCACGGCGAGGAACGCCGAGCCGGTGTCGTGGGTCGCGGGCAGAATGACCTCGGCGTCAAAGCCGACAGCCTTCTGAATTTCCGGCGTCAGATGCCCCAGCACGGTCCCGGCGGTCTTGATGGGCTGGAAGATGCCGCGCGGCAGACCCAGCTTTTCGATCAGTGCATCGTCCCAGTCCCTGCTGTCCGCGCCCACCAGCGCCGTGGTGCTTGCGTTCGTGTACTCATTGGCGGGCACGCCGCAGAGCAGGTAGTTCAGGTAATCGGGCACCATCAGGAACGTTTTGGCGGCGGCCAGCTGCTCCGGGTGCTCCTTTTTGAGCGCCATCAGCTGGTAGACCGTGTTGAACGGCTGGTACTGGATGCCGGTGCGGGCGTAGTGGTCGGCAAAGGTCAGGCCGTATTCCTTTTCCAGCGCCTCGCGGATGCCCTCGGTGCGCTCGTCGCGGTAGGCGACGGCGTCGCCGATACGCTTATTGTCCGCATCCAGCAGCACAAAATCGACGGCCCAGGTGTCGATGCCGATGGTCGCGGGGGCAAAGCCTGCGTCGTGTGCAGCCTTCAGGCCGTTGACGACCTCTTTCGCCAGGGTGTCGATGTCCCAGCAGAGGTGGCCGTTCTCGCGGTGGACGCCGTTTTCGAAGCGGTAGACCTCCTGCAGGGTGATTTTTCCGTTCTGCACGGTGCCTACGATGTGCCGCCCGCTGGACGCGCCGATGTCGACTGCCAGTGTACAGGTTTGCATAAGCTCTCTCCTTCTTTGCAAAATAACAGTGTTGCAGCATTTGCTTTTTGTCTGCATTATACGACACCCGGGCCCGGCTTTCCATCCGCAAAAGAATTTGATTGTTTGGGAAAATTCCACACGTCCCTTTCCGCGTTCCCGGCGGTTTTGTCCGGATCCCGTGCCGGAATGATCCGATTGACACGCCCTGTGCCGTCCCGTATAATAGACCCTGCAACCAATAAAGGAGATGTTACATTATGGCCACCGCGCACAAAAGCCGTGTGCTGGATATGACCCAGGGCGACCCGTTCCGCCTGGTGCTGCAATTTTCGATGCCGCTGTTCTGCTCCAACCTTTTGCAGCAGCTGTACAACCTGACCGACACTGCGCTGGCCGGGCACCTGCTGGGCTCCGCCGCGCTGGCGGAGATCGGCGCGACGGCGGCGCTGTACGGGCTTATCATGAACTTTGCCTTCGGCATGAACAACGGCCTGGCGCTGACGGTCAGCCGCTATTTTGGCGCGGGCGATGAAAGCGGGATACGCCGCGCCGTGGGCTGGATGGTCACGCTGTCGGCGGTGGTGTCGCTGGTGCTGACGGGGTGCTCCCTGCTGGGCCGCGACGCGCTGCTGACCGTTTTGCAGGTCCCGGCACAGGCATGGGGCGGCGCGTCCGCCTACCTGACCGTCATTCTGCTGGGCATCCCGCTGACGATGCTTTATAATATGGAGGCTGCGCTGCTGCGCGCCGTCGGCAACAGCGTGACGCCGCTGCTGTTCCTGCTGTTCAGCAGCGTGCTGAACGTCGGGCTGGACGCCGCGTTCATGGGGCCGCTGGGGCTGGGCGTGCGCGGCGCGGCCATTGCCACGGTGCTGGCGCAGGGCATCAGCGCCATGCTGGGCGTTGTGTACATCCTGCGCGGCTACCCGGAGCTGCGCTTTACGCCCCGGCAGCTCGGGGCTGCCACGCGCCGCGCCGTGACCAGTATGTTCTGGGCGGGCCTGAGCATGGGGCTGATGAGCGCCATCTACAATCTGGGCAGCGTGGCGCTGCAAAGCAGCATCAACGCGCTGGGCAGCGTCTACATCACGGCGCAGACCGCCGCGCGCCGCTTAGCGGAGCTGTACTTTATCCCGGGCGGTGCGCTGGGCATCGGCGTGGCGACGTTCAGCAGCCAGAATCTGGGTGCGGGCCGCCGCAGCCGCATTTGGTAAAGCGTCAAGGCCGCGCTTGCGATCTATTTTGTGTGGTGGGTGTTTGTGATGGCGTTCACCTTCCTGCTGGGCGGGGCCGCCATCCGCGGCATCACGGGCAGCACGGACGAGGTCATTATCTCCAATGCGCTGCTGTACCTGAAAATCAGCGCACCGGTCATCCCGCCGATGGCCGTGCTGGTCATTCTGCGCAATATGCTGCAGGGCATCCGGCACACGGTAGAGCCGCTGCTGGCCAGCGGGCTGGAGCTTGTGGGCAAGGTGATCTTTGCCGTATGGCTCGTGCCGGTCCGGGGCTACCGCGCGGTCTGCTTTTGTGAGCCGACGACCTGGGTCGTATGCTTTGTGTTTATCCTGCTGGCGGTCTGGCGCTGCCGGGGCGATTTACGCGACGCAGAAAAAATTTGAATTTTTTTGCAAAAAGGGCTTGCAATTTGGAAGTCGTTCTGCTATAATAATATGCGTCGCCAAGAGGCGGCGCAATAAGCGCGGTTAGCTCAGCTGGTAGAGCATCTGCTTGACGTGCAGGAGGTCACAGGTT
>ERZ773193.1530-NODE-1530-length-28550-cov-4.182348_pt1 | contig 28550 bp, 27 predicted proteins | sample MGYA00511110_ERZ773193 | MGnify/ENA primary metagenome ERZ773193 (study PRJEB29015, sample SAMEA2737784) | human gut metagenome | biome: human gut; feature: human-associated habitat; material: faeces | place: China | collected 2012 ...
AAATGGTTCTTCTACTTCTTTCAGATGCTGCAGAAGGCGGATATCATTGGACATCTTATGTGCGCTTGCCGCAATACCTGCAAGAATATTCAGGACTCTTGTATCTACTTTACGGGAATAGGTCTGTCCGGATACCGGATAGCAGTTCTTGAATCCCATCTTTTCTGCGATCATCGGATCAATCTTGTCGATTGTCTCCTGATCCCCTTCGAACAGTTCCAGGAAACTTGCCTGTGTTCCGGTAGTTCCCTTGGAACCCAGAAGTTTCAGTGTGCCCATTACATATTCCAGATCTTCCAGATCCATCAGGAATTCCTGTGTCCAGAGAGTTGCACGTTTACCAACTGTTGTCGGCTGTGCCGGCTGAAAATGGGTAAAAGCAAGCGTCGGAAGATCTTTATACTTCATAGCGAACTTTGCCAGCTCATCAATAACATTGACTAATTTATTTTTCACAAGCTGTAACGCCTCTGTCATAATAATAACGTCCGTATTGTCTCCTACATAGCAGGAAGTTGCTCCCAAATGGATAATTCCTGCTGCTTTCGGACACTGCTGTCCATAGGCATAGACATGACTCATAACATCATGACGAACCAGCTTTTCTCTTTCTTTGGCAACATCATAGTTAATATCCTCTGCATGTGCCTTTAACTCCTCGATCTGTTCCGTCGTCACCGCCGGACCGCCCTGCTCGTTTTTGAGTCCAAGCTCGTTTTCTGCTTCTGCTAATGCAATCCATAATTTTCTCCAAGTTTTAAACTTTTTGTCCGGAGAAAAGATATACTGCATCTCCTTACTTGCATAACGCTCTGACAATGGGCTTGTGTACTTATCTGTGCTCATAATTCTCCTCTTTTCGTTGATAATTTATTTTAGTGGTCATATTCACCACGAATATCCTCTTTTGGTGGTTCCATTGGATACTGACCGGTAAAACATGCATGGCAGTATCCCTCATCGCCGTCGATCAATTCTGCCAAACGTTCTTTATCCAAATACCCCAAAGAATCTGCACCGATCATCTCGCAGATTTCCTCTACAGAATGATTATATGCGATCAGCTGGTCACTGGATGGAACATCCGTGCCAAAATAGCATGGATACATAAATGGCGGTGAACTGATGCGGACATGCACTTCTTTCGCACCTGCATCGCGGATCATCTTTACAATACGTGCACTCGTTGTACCTCGCACGATCGAATCATCGATCATAATTACGCGTTTGCCATTTACTACCTCGCGCAGTGCATTTAGCTTCACCATAACACTGCTCTCTCTGGCTGACTGTTTCGGCTTAATAAAGGTTCGTCCCACATAACTGTTCTTAACAAATGCGGTTCCATATGGGATCCCCGACTCCATGGAATATCCCATCGCTGCTGCATTACCGGACTCCGGAACGCCTACGACAATATCCGCATCCACCGGATGCTCCTGCGCCAGGATCTTTCCTGCTGTCAATCGAGAGGAATGCACACATATCCCATCGATATAACTATCCGGTCTGGCAAAGTAAATATATTCAAAAATACATCTTGCGCATTTGTCAGAAGCCATACTGCGATCTGACTGTATTCCCTGCGGCGTGATCGTAACGATCTCTCCCGGTGCAACATCTCGTACAAATTCTGCACCAACTGTGTCCAAAGCACAGCTTTCAGATGAGAAAAAGTATGCATTATCCCGCTTACCAATGCAAAGCGGGTGGAATCCAAACGGATCTCTCGCACCGATCATTTTGCGCGGACTGGCAACCACCAGCGAGTACGCACCCCGGATCTTCTGCATCGCTAACTTCACCGCATCTTCCACAGTTCCAACATGTAATCTCTCACGGGCGATCAAATAGGCGATCACCTCAGAATCAATGCTGGTATGAAAAATCGCTCCCATCAATTCCAACTCTCTGCGCAGATCAACTGCATTAACGAGATTACCATTGTGTGCAACCATCAGAGTGCCTTTGATATAATTCAATACCAACGGCTGCGTATTCTCCGGGATACTGGCTCCAGCCGTTGAATAACGCACATGCCCTACGCCAATATCACCATGAAGCTGTTCTAACTTCTCTGCATCAAATACTTCGTTGACAAGTCCCATTCCCTTGATCATCTGGGAATTTCGTTTCTCACCGTCTGTACGGCTCACTGCGATACCACAGCTTTCCTGTCCTCGGTGCTGCAGCGAAAACAGACCATAATAAATGGACGAAGCAACATCGCCGCCATCCATGTCATACATTCCAAATACGCCACATTCTTCTCCTAATTTCGGATCTTCAATGCCAGCCATCATACACGATCTGTTGGTGCATGCGAGGCATTCTTTCTGTCTGTCACACATCATTTTGTTCTCCTTCATGCTGTCTATCCTCTTTTGGATGGAATACTTTCACCAATAACATTATAACTGTTTCTGAAAATCTAGCAAGGGGACAACTACTTTTTCGACTTATTTTTTGTCGATTTTTTTATTGTTTTTGCGGATTCCCTATTCTTTTTCCCTTTTTTTGCCTTTGGCGATACAGTAACTGCCGGTGTAACACTCGGTGTTGCGGTCGGCTGTTCCCAGACCGTCAGATCCTCTTGCGTCAAAATACCGTGCTTAAATTTTGTTGTCAAAATACGGATCACCGACTCATCTAAGCGGCTCTGCGTAATTTTTTTGCTGTTTACCGCATTCAATATTGCCTGATAGGCCTGTGTCAGATCGTTCGGCATCAAAATAATATCTGCTCCAGCCATAAAAGATTGGAGTGCAGCTTCACCCGGTGTATAATTATCCGTGATCGAAGCCATATCAAAAGCATCTGTGATCACGATCCCCGAAAAGCCAAGTTCTTCACGTAAGATCGTCTTCATGATCAATTCCGACATACTAGCCGGCTCTTTCGTCTCTGTAACACGACTGACCGATATATGGGACACCATAACAAACTCTGCCCCCGCATCAATTCCTGCCTTAAACGGCACAAAGTCCAGATCACGCAGTTTGGAAATGCTGCTGTCTATGTCAACACTTCCCTGATGCGTATCTCCATCGGAAGATCCCTGTCCCGGAAAATGTTTTAACGTCGCACATACCCCGCGCTCCTGACTGCCTTGTACGAAAGCGGCTACCATATCAGATACTTTACCGGGATCAGATCCAAAGGAACGTTCTCCGATTTCCGTATTCAGATCACTCGTTTTAACATCTGCAACCGGCGCAAAATTCACATTGAATCCAAGTGCCCGTATCTCTCTGGCAATCGTCCTTCCCATATTATAAACGTATTCCCCGTCTTTCGTCTTGCCAATGCTTTCTGCCGTCGGGAATTTTGTCGTTTTCATTTTCTTGTTAGAAGCAATACGCGCAACACTGCCTCCTTCCTCATCTACAGTGACAAACAACGGTGTCTGGCTGTTGACCTGTAATCTCTGGATGAGTTTTGATGTCTTTTTCCGAGTGGAAATATTTCTCGAAAATAACACAACACCACCTACCGGGATCTGACTTAAAGTTGTCTTCATCCCTTTTGTGCATTTACGAAATTCATAGTATCCTCCCTGTGAGCCATCCAGTTCCTCTAACTTAACTACGAAAAGCTGTGCCACCTTTTGTTCGGTCGTCATCTTCGCAAGATAACGTCTGGCAAACTCTCCCGCTTGTTCTTCCGATAAATTAACAACGGGCTGTTCGGATGCCACCGGCGTTTCTGACACCGACGGCTTATAGGTTTTGTACGGCTTTTGCTTTGGTCCAAACACACTACATCCTGTCGTTGTGAACAATAATCCTGTCACAATACACAGTGCAAGAAACCGCTTGCAATATTTTGTTACGTTTCGATCTGACATCATAAACACCCATGCCTTTCTATGTATCTGCACGTCTCACGCACAGCTACAAAATCTTTTTTATATTTTTGGAAACTGTCCAAGCACCTCCGCATAGGATAACACTGTAAATATATTTTACTGTCGGAACACTTCCGACAGATTGGAGGACTTATGAGTGATTTAGCAGCTACAAACTGTGGATGCGCTTCAAATGACAACGGATGCAGTTGGATCATTATCCTTTTGCTCCTGTGCTGCTGCTGTGGTAACGGCAACGGATTTGGTGGTTTCGGCGGCGGTTGTGGAGACAGCGGCTGCAGCTCCATCATCTGGATCATACTTATTCTTTGCTGCTGCGGATGCGGTTTCTAAAGCACTGCATCACAAAACCCTTCCACTATCCGATAACCATTACAAAGTCTATGCTTTGTACTGCAGGTGAGGGCTGAACATTTAAGTCTGACAATTGCAGCTTAGGGCTGTCTCTCAGGCTTTACCAACCAGCTTGAAAGAAGGCTGACATTCATCCAATGTCAGCCTTTTTTGCGGTGACGTACAAAGTGCACAAAGCACACTCTGTTCCCATTATAGAAAACTGTCCTTTTTCATTATATAACTCAGACCCGTTTACCTGCTCTGACCCTTTCCTGACGACAACCAAGACATTCTCTGTCAATCTCATAAATTGTATCGTCTTCAATGATCAGATCCCGGTCGCCTCTGCAAAAAGCATCTGCCTGTTCCGACAGCGGCATTCCGCTTCCTTTCAGTAGGTTCTCATGCCGCTTAGTTCCGTAATGATAGTATCGCATAAATATCCTCCAAAGTACGTCTGCAGCTTCATCGCACATACAAACATACAAAATATCGTATTTTTTAGGATTGTTAAGGTATCCCTAACATATTCTATGCAAATTACGGAACAAAGACACAATCTGCCACGATCTTGTCGTATCCTATTCCGGGTCAATCCCAAAATAATGCTGCATCCGGTCAAGACGAGAAGTCATCGACATCATCAGCAAGTCTAACAAGGTGATCGCCGTCATAGATTCTACCACTACTACGGCACGAGGTACAATGATCGGATCATGCCGGCCTTTGATATGAATCTTCCTCTCTGCGCCGTCACGACCGATCGTCTCCTGCGCAGACGCAATGGATGGTGTCGGCTTTACTGCCGCACGGAGAATAATGTCACAGCCATCACTAATACCACCTAAAATTCCGCCGGCATGATTTGTCTTAGTACAAACAGCGCCGTTGTGCACAACAAAACTGTCATTAAACTGTGAGCCGCGGCTTTGTGCTGCCAAAAATCCATCACCGATCTCTACTCCTTTGACAGCCCCGATCGACATAACTGCCTGCGCAAGTTTTGCATCCAGCTTGTCAAATACCGGTTCACCAACGCCAACCGGCATTCCATGAACCACACACTCGATCACACCGCCTGCAGAATCCTGCTCCTGCATACATGCCATAAGAGCATCTTCTGCCTGTGCAGACGCTTCCAGATCCGGCATATACAATGGACTCTTGCTGATATTGCTGCGGTCTGCACGCTTTGGATCGATCACAATACCGGCAATCTCCTTACTGTACGCATAAACCTCAACTCCCAGTGCCCGAAGCACTTCCAATGCCACAGCACCTCCGGCAACACGTCCGATCGTCTCCCGACCGGAGGAACGGCCACCACCGCGATAATCTCGAAATCCATATTTTTGATCAAACGTATAGTCTGCGTGCCCAGGGCGATAGTAGGATGCAATCTCCGAATAATCAGAAGACCGCTGTGTTTTATTGTATACCACCATGGATATCGGCGTTCCCGTTGTTTTCCCCTCAAAGACACCTGACTGAATCTCTACCAGATCATCTTCTTTACGAGGTGTAGAATACTTTGTCTGTCCCGGCTTGCGTCGGTTCAGGTACTGCTGCACTGTCTGCTCATCCAATGGAAGCCCTGCAGGGCAGCCATCTACAACCACACCAATACCGCATCCATGTGATTCTCCCCAAGTCGTCACGCGAAATAAATTTCCAAATGTTGATCCTGCCATATTTCTTTCCATTTCGATGCGTACAACCGCATTCGACCTTTCTTACGAACTCGCATTAATGATGGAACAGACGGATACCTGTAAAGCTCATTGCGATGCCATGCTTATTACATGCTTCGATCACATCATTGTCACGAATGGATCCACCCGGCTGTGCAATATATTTTACACCACTGCGGAATGCTCTCTCTACATTGTCACTAAATGGGAAAAACGCATCTGAACCACAAACAACATCTGTTGCCTGAGAGATCCATGCCTGTTTTTCCTCTTTGGTAAATACCGGCGGTTTCTCCGTAAATACGCGTTCCCACTCGCCATCTGCCAATACATCCATATAATCCTCACCGATGTAAAGATCGATCGCATTGTCGCGGTCCGCACGTTTCATTCCCTCTTTGAACGGAAGCGAAAGCACCTGTGGAGACTGACGCAAAAGCCAGTTATCTGCCTTGTTGCCTGCCAAACGGGTACAATGAATACGTGACTGCTGTCCGGCACCAATACCGATCGCCTGTCCATTCTTCACAAAACATACGGAGTTAGACTGTGTGTATTTCAACGTGATCATTGCGATCGCCATATCGATCTTGGCCTGCTGTGGAATGTCTTTATTCTCTGTTACAACATCATCAAAGAAATGCTCATCAATATTCAACTCATTTCTTCCCTGCTCGAAAGTCACACCAAACACTTCTTTATGCTCGATCGGTGCCGGCTCATATTCCGGATCGATCTGAATGATCGCATAATTTCCTTTTTTCTTCCCCTTAAGATATTCCAATGCTTCCGGCTCGTAACCCGGTGCAATAATACCATCTGAGAACTCTCTCTTTATCATTTTAGCGGTACACACATCACACACATCAGATAACGCAATAAAATCGCCGTAAGAAGACATTCTGTCTGCGCCACGCGCTCTTGCATAAGCTGCCGCTAATGGTGTCAATTCGCCAAGATCGTCCACCCAGTAAATCTTTGCTTCCACTTCACTAAGCGGAAGACCAACAGCCGCACCTGCAGGTGAAACATGCTTAAACGAGGTGGCTGCCGGAAGTCCCGTGGCTTTCTTTAATTCGCGCACAAGCTGCCAGCCGTTGAACGCATCCAAAAAATTAATATACCCCGGCTTACCGTTTAATACCGTGATCGGCAGCTCGCCTTCCTGCATATAAATCTTAGATGGTTTCTGATTTGGATTACATCCATATTTTAATTCTAATTCTTTCATGAACTAATTCCTCCATTTTCAATATAAGATTATAGTTTTATTTATTTTTATTAACGATCACAGACTCTGCCTCGCCTGTAGCAATGTCGATATAACGAACAAACAACGATACTTTGTTATCCTCATTTAAGCTGTTCCAAAGCATATCCGTAAATGCTTTCATATCATCCGGAATCGCTACTAACTTTGGTTCTCCCTCAAAGCTTGGAAGCGGATCGCCATCGCACTGATACGTATGTATAAAATGGCCTTCCCCTGCTATCGGCTGCTGATAAGCAAACGTATAACGATTGCAGGAAGCACCATTGCCATTGTTGCTTTTCAAGATAGACATAGCGTAACTGTAATTTCCCTGATCCACATGCATAATGCCGGAAATACGCGGCGTATAATTTGGTGCATCCGGCTCAAATTCTCTTGTGCGCAATGCCTGTTCGAATGTCATCTGTTTATCCATCAACTCATAAATGGTATCTGTCTGATCACCATTTGTTACAATAGTTTTATTACCGAGTACACGTACCGGTGCATATATGATCAGGCTCGGATCGCTTAATTTCGATGGATCAAATGCCTGAGTACGGATCCCATCACCATCTTCAACAAAAACGCGATTACGGCTGTTTTCGCTTCTTCCCATAATAAAATAAGCGGTCACCGCATACTTTCCATTTGCAGACTGCCCAATGACGATGCCTCGTCCCGGATACGCATTCTGCTTTAACTCCTGCTCCAATGATATCATTTGCATTGCTTCTCCTCTTTTCTGCATACACCAGCCTCTGCGTCTCCTGCGGGTATGCCTGCATCAGGAGACGGTATTAGAATACACGATATTCTCAAAAATCTCAACTATAATTTGTTCTGACTTGTCACCCGGATGCATATCGTATATAGAACACTGCACCGGATTTCTATGCAAAATACACAAAACATCCATACTGCAGTTATCGCCTAAAAAAGGAGGAAATACTATGCAAGTACCACCCGATCACAACCGACACATGGCAATGCTTAAAGCAGCACTTCCTTATGCAATGCCGGAAAGCAGGCGTGCTATTGAGATCATGCTGCAGGCAGATGCACTGATCCATACCGCCAGAGGGCAAAGCGATGAACGGTATAGTCTGGAGGCTGCCGGACTCCCATTAGAGGACCAGCCGTCTGCACCGGATTTCACACCAAATCCTGAGACAATGCTGCAATGTATTCGTGAGTACTGTACTCCAAAAGAAGCTGATTTTGTCCAGACTGTCTTAAATGTTTTACAAGCTAACCGCCTGTTTCGAAGCTATCGGGAATTTCAAAAATCACATCCCGCAGCTGATCTTACAGCCACCGGCAGCAATTCACCCAACAGTCAATTGATGGAATTTTTGTTATCTCAGCTTGCGCCGGAGCAAAAATCCACCTTTGAACAATTTCAACAAATCATGTATAATGGACGGTGCCAGTCACCAGAAAGGAACGCCTATGACACAACAACTTCACCCATGGCAGAACAATGAAAAATTCCGTTCTCTGGATCCTAAAAAGCAGGAAATGATCTTACAGTTGACTGGTCATCTGCAGGGACACACGATCACAGAAGCACTTCCGGCACTGATGGAATGGAAAACGCAGATAGATCGTGAAAACATCCGTTTCACCGCAGAGGAGAATGAGTTACTTACGGAGCTGTTCACAGAGAATTTATCTGCTTCCGGTCAAAAGCAATATGAATTTATCAAACCCTTTCTCCAATCCGGTCTGAGCCGTTAATGTCCCCGTTTACGAATCACAAATATAGTACAATGCAAACGCATTCCTACTGGAAATGAGGATAATCTATGGTACAAGATACACCCGTCACAGATCGTGATTTTGCTGCGCTGTTTCGCGAAGAAGCAGGTTCTATTTTGACGGAGCAGCAAATAAACGACGAAATAGAACGTGAACAAACGCGCAGTGCACAGGCAGCAAGAGCAGGGATTGCGCCAAACCGATTCCGAGGGTTCAATCTGCAGCGTTACTGCAAAGACATCGTACGCAGCCACCAGCCGCTCTCCTGTCTGTATCTCCTTTTAAGCGATCTGACAGGAGCTGTCAGTGTACTGCTTCCTATCTGTTGTCTTTTGTGGGTGGTACGCAGACTGATCGCCTTTCCTCTGGCAGTGGCTTACTGTGTCTGCGCTATTGTCTGTGTCTGTTTTTACGGCATTCCGTCTATTTGCCGCCGCAGACTTCGCACATTGCTTAGCGGTTCCGTTTCAGATACGACCACACTGCGTCAAAAAGCAGGACGTCTGCAGCTCATCTCCACCGTAACCGCTGCAATACTCTCCTTCCTCCTGTTCTTTGTATATCAATCGTATTTCCAACAGATCACAAAATTTGCATCATTACAAAATATCTTTCTGTGGTTTGTAAGTATGATGTTTTTATCCGGTGTACACAATGTATTGTACGAAAGCCACTGCATCTCATTTTTTGCGGTCGGCTGGTATACCGTTGCCCATCAAAAAAGCCGAACTGCATCTGCAATTCGACATTATACGGAAAGCAGGGGCAATACACCGCTTCGCCCCCATTTAGTAACGATCCGCATTTATCTGCTGATCGCACTGTTTATTATATGTATTTTGGATTTTCTGTGCATCCGACAATGTCTGATGCATTTTGACTATGCAGTTCTCACGCTCGGCACGGTTTCGACATTGTGCACTTTGATCGGTGTGATCTCTCTGATAAGCTGCATAGTATTATTTCGACACTGTTCCAAAAAATGATCCGGTCATTCCGTTATTTCTCCGGCTGTGACAATAACATCGATCAGCGGCAGCACCTGTTCTCCCGGATATTTTAGATCCGGCACACAGATCGTCGCGATCCCGGCTCTTGACGCACTGCGAATACCATTTTCAGAATCTTCCAGAACCACCGCCTCCTCTGGCGTTACCCCGGTCTTTTCACAGCCCAAAAGAAAAATATCCGGCTCCGGCTTGGATCTTTCCACCATATCTCCACCGATCACTTCCTTAAAATAAGAATCTATCCCCGCATATTCTAAGTATTTTCGTACATATTTTGCGTGCGTGGAAGAAACGACCGCACAGTTCTTATGATGCTCACACAACCACCCGAGCAATTGCCGGATTCCCGGCTTTACCCTCAGTCCCACTGTCTCAGCAACGATACTGACCCTTCTGCGGCTCTCTGCGCTAAGTTCTGCAAAAGGATACTCTTCCCCATACGCACCACACATCAGGCTTTTCAGGGTTTCTCCCGTCAACCCAAGACTTTGTATATAAAACTCTTTTGTCAAAGTATATCCATGTTCTTTCATGACGATTGCAAGCTGCTCCATGAATAATTGTTCTGTGTCAAATATCAGTCCATCCATGTCGAACAAGAACGCTTTCTTCTCTTCAAAATGCTTTGCTGCCTCTAAAATCGTTTTATAATAAACCATCCTCATTCCTCCATCAATACATACTATTCGCACGATACTCTTTTGGAGTACACCCGATCGTATTCAAAAATACTTTGTTAAAATAACTGATATTATTAAAACCTGACAAATTGGCAATCTCCCCAACTTTTTTATCCGTGTCTTGCAGCATCCTGCAGCTTTGTAAAATACGATATCGCATTAAATACTGCATTGGCGAAAGCTTCATCACCTGCTTAAAAACACGACAGAATTGACCTTCGCTCATAGGCAAAAGTGCCGCCAGCTCTGCTAACGTGATCTCATAAGCGTAATTCTGATGCATATACTCTACGACCGGTGCAAGACGCTCCGAAGAGTGTTTCCCGGATTTTTCCCGCATTGTATATGCTGCATGATGTGTCATCTGATCCCATACTGCATAGATCCGACTGCGAACCAAGAGTTCATAATCGGTTAGATCATGCTCCGGACACACTCCGATATCCTGCAGCAAGCTGATCACTTCCTGCTGCCACTGTTCTCCATCTCCTGCCAGATAAACTGCAAACTCCGTCTCACCATTCAGTACCGGTCGGATATATTTTTGAGCAAAACGACTATGAATATCCTCTGCTAATATCTGATAGGAAAAATCCACCGCAAAAAAAGCACATGCATGACCATCTATTGTTTTGGCAGAATGCAGCTGATTCGAATTGATAAAGATACCATCTCCCTTGCGGAGCATATATTCTCTCTCATCGACCCTAAACAGCATACTGCCCTTTGTCACGACAAAAAACTCAAACTCCTGATGCCAATGTAAATAAAAAATAGCGTCTGTTCCCTCCGGATATTCCATCTTGTGTAATCCCAGCGGCAGTTCTACCGTACCATGACGCTGCTTCTCTTCATATTCTTTTTTATGTCCCATTATCTGTCACCTCAAAAATAATTGTGTCCATGTAGAAAATAGTATACTCCTGTCGGAATGTCAACTACTTTTTCTTTCTCTGAGCTGCAGCCAACATTCCTCCGATCCTGCCACTCTCCCGTGCCGTCAAAGCCTCCCAGCCCTGTTCTATGATTTTATCAAACAATCCAAGTTCTGCAGCGATCTCCCACTTATGCTGTTCCTGCTGCGGCAGCTTAGCAATGTCCTCCGGCGTTAAAATTTCCACCGGATTCTTTTTGGGTCCTACTAACATCCCAGACCACGCTCCTTTCTCTGTGCAAACTCTTCTTTTCACTTTATAGAAAACTGCTCACAATGTGGTGTTATGCAAAGCACTGGCTTTGCTTTTTATTCAGAATCCCCACTTTTATTTTTTTTAATCCGTAGTTGAAACAAACGCTCAGACCATGTATAATGAGCATATAATTATGATTATGCAAAATGTGTGATAGATTTAACGGGAGGTACTGATTATGAATACCATACAAAGCCAAAGTTATTCCTTACTCAGTCAAGAGGAAATTGATGTATTGGTTGATTTTTTGAATGCTAAGAAAGGCTCTGTTAACAGTGATGTCATGAGCCAGAAGAGCATCGACAAATTAATATATCTTATTACAAGCGATAAGCAACAGATCATTAAGGATTTATGCAATCCATTAAATGATGTGAATTCTTCTTTATTGGAGACAGTGCATTTCCGAGAGAATATCGAAGAAATCTGTACTTTAAGCTGCACGACGGATCCTCAGACCGGATTTTTGAAATTGACAGCCACAAATACTAAAAATGGCAAGACTTTAGCCATCACACCAAAGCTATTTGACGAAAATGATTCGGAAGAATGGGGCGTATGCATCTCTCCATTGATGTTTAATCATTTAGCAAGAGTACTGTCTCTGGTTTATACTACAGAGACACACGAGCAGATCTGTTCTATTTTTGCCAAAGGAAATTACAATGATGAGAATTATCCGATTCCTGCATTTTATATGCCAACGAATGTAAATTTATTAGAAATGCTGATAGATTAGGTATTATTACCTAACTATTTACAAAGAAAGAAATCCCGGTAAACTTCAATTCAGTTACCGGGATTTTTTCCACATAATGATAACTTTCCATATCAAAAGTTATTGTTCAGACCACATTCTGCGCTCTCACCTATTTCAGCATATCGCGAACCTGACTTAGGATCGCACACTCTAAACGCTTGCGCATGATCTTACAGGATAATTCATAAGCATCATGAATATCCCCATTATAAATATAATTGTTCGCATTGCATCCACCGCTGCAATAGAATTTTGCCCAGCAGTCTCGGCAAGTCGGTTTGGAATATACATGTGCACCGGCAAATTCTTTTTTAATGTCGGTGTTAAACGTTCCCTGCTCCAAATTACCCATACAATACTCTTCATGACCTACAAACTGATGACATGGATAAATATCGCCATCCGGCGTGATCGCAACATACTCGTTGCCACTACCACAGCCACGCAGTCTCTTGATCACACATGGTCCCTGATCCAGATCAATCATGAAATGAAAGAAATTGATACTTCCACCGTTATCCTTGATCTCCGCAATCTGATCCACCAATTTGTCATACTCCGCATAGATCTGATCTAAATCTTTCTCTGTGATTGCGTATTCTACACTTTCATCTTCCATAACCGGTTCCACAGAAACCTGATCAAATCCTGCATTGTACAAATGCATTACGTCTTCTGAAAAGTCCAAATTGTATTTCGTATACGTTCCACGCACATAATATTCCTTATCACCGCGCTTCTCAACTAACTTCTTATAGTTATCTACAATGCGGTCATAACACCCGCTGCCATCTACTTTTACACGCATACGGTCATTGACTTCTTTACGGCCGTCGATAGACAATACGACATTAGACATTTCTTCATTGATATAATCAATCTTGTCATCGGTCAACAACATGCCATTCGTTGTGATCGTAAAACGGAAATTTTTATGATATTCTTCTTCTTTGCTGCGAGCATACTTCACGATCTCTTTGACTACCTCAAAATTCATCAAAGGCTCTCCACCAAAGAAATCAACCTCCAAATTCTCACGTCCGATCGAGTGCTCTAACAAAAAGTCAATTGCCGCAATGCCTACTTCTAACGGCATCAACTTACGTCCTGTACCGAAATCTCCCGTAGAAGCAAAGCAATACTTACAGCGCAGATTACAGTCGTGTGCAATATGCAGGCACATTGCCTTGATCGGAGACTCTACTGCTGTATTTGCAAAATCTCCGTAAATATCCTCACTAAACAACAGCTTGTCGTGATACAGAGCAACAATATCTGCATAAGACTCTTTAATCTCTTCCTCGGAATAATCTGTCTTCAACGCATCAATATATTTTGTCGGACATTCTTCCTCAAAAGGCGGCTGTGCATGGTCTAACAGATCATATGTCACATCATCGATCAAATGTACTCCACCACTGTTGACATCGAGCAAAATATTCAAGCCTTTCGCTTTAAATTTGTGTATCATATATTTATCCTCATTTCTATACTTCTTTTCGTTTGTGTCAACAAAATGGCTGTTACAGTATTTGTAACAGCCATTTATCATTCTTGATCTGAAGAAAATTATTTATTTTCCTCATTTGCACACTTCTGATTTCCTACTGTACAAGAAGTCTTGCATGCAGACTGGCAAGATGCCTGACATTTGCCGCATCCACCCTTTTTCGCAGTAGCACTCAGATTTGCACGATTCAATGTCTTGATATGCTTCATAATAAGTATCCTCCATTAACATATTCTAAAGTCCATCTCTCAAAATGAACCCATATAAGTTTATTGTACCATAATTCTCAAAAAAAACAATCTTTTTCCTATATCTGCCAACATATTTTTTTTGCATTATCGCATACTAGTACCATGATAAGCGTGAAAAAACACTTATCAAATCCCGGCAGCTATCAATTTGGGCAGGATTTATCTGTTCGAAATCAAAGATGTCGGACAAATATAAAGGAGGGTAAAAACCATGACAAACAATAACAGTTCCAGAATGGAAGTGCCACAGGCTAAGGAAGCAATGGACAAATTCAAAATGGAGGTAGCTAACGAATTAGGCGTACCTTTGAAGAACGGTTACAACGGTGACCTTACTTCTAAGCAGAACGGTTCCGTTGGTGGCGAGATGGTTCGCCAGATGATCAAGCGTCAGGAGCAGGAAATGGCAGGCAAATAATGCCGGCAGTTTCCGGAGATAGACTGCATTAGCAGTGATCTGTCTCCTACAAAGCAAAGAGTGATATCTGTCATCTGTAAAGATAACAAATATCACTCTCTTTTGCTGTTTCCGCTTATCAATACAAAAAGAACCGGCAGGCTGCTCCCAAAATTATGCCGATACACATTCCGGCGATCACATCTTTTGGAAAATGTACGCCACCGGCCACACGAGTCACCGCAAGGACGATACCCAAAGCCCAGACGATCACTGCTGCCCACATACACTGCCAAGCAATTGTCGTACCGATCACAAAAATAGAAAATACATGTCTGCTCGGAAAGGAATTTCCGCACTTATCCTTCGAGATCAATGGTTGAAACTGATATACCTCATAAGGTCTGCGTGCATTTAATTTGGCACGAAAAACGCTTACAAGTATAAAAGATACTGCCGGCACTGCTATCGTAACACAAGCGTCACGATAGCTTTCCTGCCACACCAGCCAAAATAAAACGCTAAAATACAGCACGGCTGTCACATATGTGATAGCCGTACTTATTCCATTTATGATCTTCACTCCATAACGTGTTTTTTGAATACACGCAAAGATTCGTTCATAAGCTTCTTTTCTCACTCTTCTTCCTCATTTTTCACAACGTCTAAGCATAACTCCTGCAACTGTTTATCATCTACAGCATTTGGCGCATCGGTCATAAGACAAGAAGCATCTTTTACCTTTGGAAAGGCGATGACATCACGGATGCTGTCCTGCTTCGCCATAAGCATGATCAAACGATCCAGACCATATGCAAGACCTGCATGTGGCGGAACACCATACTTGAATGCATTGATGAGGAAGCCAAACTGTTCGTTCGCTTTTTCTTTGGTAAAGCCTAGTGCCTCAAACATCGTTTCCTGTACATCGTCCTGATGAATACGGATGGAACCACCACCAAGCTCGGTACCGTTCAGCACGATATCGTATGCTCTGGCGCGTACTTTCTCCGGATTTGTCTTTAACAATGGAATATCTTCTTCCATTGGCATCGTGAACGGATGATGCATTGCTACATAACGACCCTGCTCTTCCGAATATTCAAACTCTGGGAACTCAGTAACCCAAAGGAATTTATATACATTTTTATCCAACAGATCAAGATTGCGTGCGATCTCTAAACGCAGATTACCAAGAACATCCCAAACGATCTTGTTCTTGTCTGCTGCAAATAACAACAGATCACCGGCTTCTCCATCCATTGCCTTAACCAGTGCATCTAACTCTTCCTCTGTCATAAACTTTGCAAACGAAGATTTATATGTGCCATCTTCATTAATGCACAGATACGCCAGTCCCTTTGCGCCAAAATCTTTGGCAAACTTCACTAATGCATCGATCTTCTTACGAGGCATTGCCCCCTGACCTTTTGCATTGATACCGCGAACGGAACCGCCATTTTCCAATGCGCCGGTAAATACGCCGAAACCGCATCCCTTCACGACATCAGAAACATCATGTAACTCCATGCCAAAACGAAGATCCGGCTTGTCTGAACCAAAACGATCCATCGCTTCCTGCCAAGTCATTCTCTGAATTGGGAGTTCTACATCAACATCCAGCACTTCTTTGAAAATCTTCTGAAGAAGTCTCTCATTGACGTCCATCACATCGTCCTCATCCACAAAAGATAACTCCATATCGACCTGTGTAAATTCCGGCTGACGGTCTGCACGCAGATCCTCATCTCGGAAACAGCGGGCGATCTGGAAATAACGATCATAACCGGAGCACATCAAAAGCTGCTTAAACAACTGTGGAGACTGTGGCAGTGCATAGAAATTACCCGGATGCACACGACTTGGCACAAGATAATCTCTGGCACCCTCCGGTGTACTCTTGGTAAGCATCGGTGTCTCGATCTCTAAAAATCCTTCGTCTGCCAAAAATTGACGGATCAATGTTGCCACACGACTGCGCATGATCAAATTGCGCTGCAGATCCGGTCTGCGCAGATCCAAATAACGATATTTTAATCGAATGTCTTCTTTGGTCTTGCTGTCTGCCTCAATCGGGAATGGCGGTGTCTCAGACTCTGATAACACACGAATTGCTTTAGCACGAACCTCGATCTTACCGGTTGCCAGTTTATCATTCACGGCACCGGAACGTGCTGTCACTTCACCGGTCACAGCCACAACAAACTCGCTGCGCAGCTTCTCTGCTTTTGCAAATCCCTCACTGCCGATCTCGCTCTCCTCGAAGATCAACTGCAAAATACCGGAACGATCTCTCAGATCGACAAATATAATGCCACCTTTATTTCTCTGTTTTTGTACCCATCCCATCACGGTAACGGTATCTCCAATATTCTGTTCACTCAGCTCTGCACAACGGCATGTGCGTTTTAAGCCCTTCATCGACTCAGCCATAGTTCCTCCAATCTCTGCTGCAGGAATCCCTTTCCTGCACGGTAATTCTAATTTTCGTTTCCTATCTTACAACAAATCCCTCTATCTTTCAAGCGCATGCCTTTTGCGCTCGATCATTTCATCCACACGGAAAATATAATCCGTAACACTCTTCACATTTTCAATCCGGCTTACCTGTCCCCGGTCACTATGATATTTCTTCGTTGATGCACCTGCTCCTAACGCAACGATCGACTGCATCTCCTCCATGATCAAAATGTTATACAAACATTCGCTCCCCGGTTTTGCATATCCAATATTTTCCTGGCCACCACTTCCGGCATGACCGGCAGAATTCTTTTGGCGGTACATATAATACGGCAGATATCCCTGTTCTCCGGCAAACTGCTCCCCGCGAGCCAACATCTGCTCCATCCGTCTGCCGCGTATCTGCTCCGTCTCCCCCAATGCGCCCTGTTCTTCCAAGACACTCCGCAGTCTCGAAGCTCGCTTGATCACTAAGGAATGGATCGTCAAACTATCCGGTGCCAACTGCTTCACCTGACGCAATGTATCCTCAAAATCGGACAGCTCTTCTCCCGGCAGACCAATGATCAGGTCCATATTAATATTGGTAAATCCAAGCTTTCTTGCCAGCTCAAATGCCTGTATCGTCTGATCGACCGTATGCCTTCTTCCGATCAGATCCAACGTCTTTTGCTGCATTGTCTGCGGATTGACCGAGATCCGGTCTACACCACACTCACGCAGAGCCAACAATTTGTCCTCCGTAATGCTATCCGGTCTTCCCGCTTCCACTGTAAACTCTACAGACGTGTCCATCGGAAAATACTCCTGCATCGTCTTTATCACAGTACGAAGCTGCTCCGGTGATAATGTTGTGGGTGTCCCACCACCCATATATACACTTGTCAGCCGCTTTCCCTGCATCAACTTTGCCGTTCCCTTGATCTCCCGCTGCAGTGCTGCCACATAATCGTCCCGCAAATGACCAAAACGATCGCACGGATACGACGGAAAGGAACAATACAAACAGGTGGTCGGGCAAAACGGAATACCAACATACAAACTATATCCGTCCTGATATTCATTTTGCTGCAGCAGAGCTGCCTCTCTTGCAGCAATCTCAGTTCCAAGCGCAGCCTTTTGCTCACTGCAACAATAAACGTTCTGCAATATTTCCATGACTTCCGTTCGCTCACGTCCCTCTAGCAACATATTCATCGGAATCTTTGTCGGACGTACCCCTGTCATCGTGCCCCAAACCGGAAGTCGTCGTTCAAAGCCCTCCGGCAGCCATTCTTCCGGGAAATCACGGAGCACTGTAAATACTAATTTTTTAACGATATTTTTGTAATACGTCCGATATGGGTGCGCAAGCTTCCCCTCTTTCTTGTGCCAGTCGTCATCTCCGGTTACTGCTGCACTCGACGCTTTACGTCCGGCTTTTGTCTCCACACAAACAGAAATCTCCGTATCACCATAATCAATGGCAATATGGAGGTCTCCTGATTCCCCATTTATTTGTGTGCGTTTTCCCGGGAAAAATCCGGTTGCCAACGCCTGTAATTCATAGTCAAACTCTTTTTCAGACAATGTAAATCCTATCATCTCAATCCTCCATGTCCGAAAATCATTCTACCGCAAATGGATTAAACATCTTTTCATTTTTGATCGATGTCATAAGTCCATGCCCCGGATACACCTGCACGGCATCCGGAAGAACAAATAATTTTTCACGGATCGACCGCACGATCTCTGACATACTTCCTCCCGGAAAATCAGTCCTGCCGACCGATTCCTGGAAAAGTGTATCTCCGGAAAAAAGCATTCCCGCCTTCGGAAAATAAAAACACATACCGCCCACCGTATGTCCCGGAGTCAAAATGCAGCGTACTTCCTGATCTAATAAAGTGATCGTCTCCCCATCTTTCAACCAGTGATCTGCTTCTACGGACAACATGGCACCGCCCATATTGATGGAAAGATTGATGGACGCATCCTGCATTGTCTCCTTTTCTGCTTCTGCCGCATACGCCGGAATATGATATGCTGCACGCACGCTATCCACTGCCATAACATGGTCAAAATGTCCGTGTGTCAGCAAGATGGCAACCGGATGTAATTCCTGATCTTCTATAAACTTTTTAATACGTTTTGCTTCATCTCCCGGATCCACGATCACACAGTCTTTTGTATCCTCACGATACAAAAAATAACAGTTTGTCTGTACCGGTCCCACCACTTGAAATTTACAAATCAATCGACTCATAATTACTCCTTTTTATGAATGTGTTCTTTGTATATCCTTAACACTCTCTACCTGACGCAGTTTTGCGGTTAGCACATGCAGCGCTTCTACACTACGGATCGCAAATCCGATCGTGATCGTTGCAATGCCCTGTTTGCTCGTACGGGAATTGACATTATTGATCGTAATACCGCTTTCCGTAAATACTTTGGTCAGGTCTAACAATACACCAATTCGGTCATATGCATAAATAACCAGTTCGGTATCATACAGCTCATTTTCCTCTTTATCCGGAGTCACCTGCCATTCTGCCTCGATAATTCGCTGACGATCCGCCTCATTCATGTTCATTACATTCACACAATCTGTACGATGAATGGATACGCCACGACCTCTTGTGACAAAACCAATGATCTCGTCTCCCGGCACCGGACTGCAGCAACGTGAAAAACGTACAGAAACATCGTCCAGCCCTGCAACTACAATACCACTCTTGGACTTGATCGCTGCCATTGCTCCCGTCTGACCATTGGATGATGCATTATTTTTTCCTACTGCTTCTAATATATCTTTATCCGTTGCAAACTGCGGATTTTTCTTACGATAAGCGTCCTGCAGCTTATTGATCACCTGTCCCTCTTTCAGACCACCATGACCAAGTGCAGCCAAGACAGAATCCCAATCACGGAAACCATACTTTTTCATACAAGCCTGCGTATATTCCGGTTTGACCAGATCCGTAAGTACAATTCCCTGCGCTTTACAATAATTCGTTAACAATTCCTTGCCACGCAGTATATTTTCTTCCTTAAACTGCGTTCGAAACCACTGATTGATCTTATTTTTGGCCTGTGTGCTTTTGACAATAGACAGCCAGTCGCGGCTTGGACCTCTGGAATTTTGTGACGTGATGATCTCCACACGGTCACCATTTTGAATATGATAATCAATTGTCACCAGATTGCCATTCACTCTGGCACCTACCATGCGGTTACCAACCGCACTGTGTACTGCGTACGCAAAATCGATCGGTGTCGAACCTGCAGGCAGATTTTTGACATCACCATCTTTCGTAAAGCAATATACATAGTCGGAGAACAGATCCAGATCGCTTTTAAGCAGACTTAAAAACTCCTTATTATCCGACATATCACGCTGCCATTCCAAAATACGGCGCAGCCAGGAAAGCTTTTCTTCCTCACTCTTGGAAGTATCCTGTCCATATTGATTTTCTTTGTATTTCCAATGTGCTGCGATACCATATTCCGCGGTACGATGCATCTCGTACGTACGGATCTGTATCTCAAACGGTTGTCCTTCCGAACCGATCAATGTCGTATGAAGCGACTGATAATTGTTCGGCTTTGGCATTGCGATATAATCTTTGAATCGACCAGGTATCGGTTTATAAATCTCATGAATAACACCTAACGCCGTATAACAATCTCTCTCTGTGTCTACAATGATACGCACAGCGAACAGATCATAGATCTGATCCAATTTTTTATTCTGGGTAACCATTTTCTTATAAATACTAAAATAATGCTTTGCGCGTCCATCGATCGTCGCTTTGATCCCGGCCGCTGCAATGTGACTGCGCACCTCTGCCACGATCTTGGCGATAAACTCGTGCCGCTTCACTTTGCCCTGCTCCAGGCTTTCTTCGAGCTGTTTGTACATTTCAGGCTCTAAATATTTAAACGACAGATCATCCAACTCGACCTTAACTTTGGAAATACCGAGTCTATCCGCAATCGGTGCGTAAATATCTAATGTCTCTGTTGATTTCTCTTTTTGCTTGATCGGCGTCTGGTACTGCATTGTGCGCATATTGTGCAGGCGATCGGCTAACTTGATCAAGATCACACGAATATCTTTTGCCATCGCAAGAAACATCTTACGCAGATTCTCTGCCTGCATTTCAACTTTATCGGCCACATAGTCGATCTGTGTCAATTTCGTCACACCATCGACCAACAGAGCAACCTCATCTCCAAACTCTGCTGCGATCTCCGGTCCGGTCATAACGGTATCCTCAACAACATCATGAAGCATCCCGGCAACGATCGTCTCCTTATCAAGTTCCAATTCCGCAAGTATCAAACAGACACAGATCGGATGGATGATATATGGTTCCCCCGATTTACGAAGCTGCCCCTCATGCGCCTTTGATGCGATCTGATACGCTTTCTCGATCATCGAAATATCATCTGACGGATGATATTTACGGATCATTGTAATTAACTTTTTATATAACTCCTCCGGTGCTGTAAAATCCTCCGGAATCGTACTTGTTGCCAACTCCCCCGTATCAATCTTAAACCCCAATTGTCCCATTTTGTTGTCTTCCATATGCAGCCTCCTAACCACTCATGTGTCCAACAACCCGTATATATGGGCCGCCAGCCGTGGGAGTATGTAACTTTTGTATTGTCATCATCGAAACACTTTGTATTGTAGTATACGATTTTTTTCATTCAAAATCAAGTAACGAAAAGCCCATCTTTACTCGCATTCAATACCCATTAGCTTTTGCATCAGCATATCAAACTGTTCATCTGTCAGCTCTTCCTCTTCGTAAGCATCTGTAATCAGTTCTTCCAGCTCATCCCATTCGTATTTACCGGTTCCCTCCTGCAGTTTATTCAATTCTTTGTCCCATTTTTTATAGGTCATATTCTGATCCTCCATGATGTTATTTGTATATAGCAGACACTGTACTTCTTGTATCCCATTGTACGGCTCATACTAATTCCGGAGTATATATCATCACTCCCTGTAACCATAATTTTACCAAATTTTGTATATTCATACAATCACCATCCGCAGGAGAAATTCGCTTTGCAAACCATTCCTCTTGCAGCGGTCGTATCATTGTCGTACAATGCATTCTTTCTGCATCAAAAGAGTACGCCGGCAGATCACAAACAAGACGTATATCCTGCTTGTTCAAACGTTTCCGTACATATTCTGCCAACTGCCTGCACGCCAACTTCTGATACTGCTTTGCTGCCAATACATGAGTGATCTCTGCCTCACTTTGATCTTCCTCACACAGATAGGCGGCAATTGCGATCGGTTTTTCCTGATCCCACATTGCAACCAGCTCTCCGTCGTAGCATTTCATCTGCTGATCTGTTTCTGCAAAATATGCCGCCGTCCATGCTGCGTGCATATCCATCGGCAGCTCTGCCGCAAAACTCTCCAGTTGCTTCGTCTGTCCCGCCGTCCAACGATCAAACGGGCATATCTGTAATGTATGATTTCCGACATTTTGTATTGATCCCGCCTGTCCAAGTTCCGGCACAGCAACATCCCATCGTGCCTGTGGCAGGGATGGGTCTGCTTCTTCTACTTCTTCTGATTCTATCACGAACTTATCACACCATCCCGCTGACACAAAGTCATACGGACGGTAGATCGCCTCTGCCGCCGGCATCAGATACGTAAACGGCTCCCCGTCCTCTTTGCAGATACGAAGTGCCTCCGTAACCAACTGCCCCATGTATCCTTTTCCCTGTTCTGCTTTCTTCGTGCAAACACCCACAATGTAATGCAGATCGAGCCGCTCGCCCTGCACAATGCAAGTGTACGGATTAAGATGCAACATCGATACAATTTCCTCTCCACGCAGCAAAAGCAGCACCCGGTTGTGTTTCCAGGTGCTGCTCATGTAATGATCTACATAACTTTCTTTATCTTCAAACATCTCGATCCACAGTGCCTTAACCGCTGCTGCAAATGGTTTCTTTTCTGCCTCTGTCTGAAGATCTTTCATCTTGATCTGATCCACGGATCCCACATTCCTTTCCGTTCCCGCAGACTGATAACAATTTCATCCTGCCGCAGGCACATCATTGCTTCGCTAGTTAATATATGTCGGCTGATCCGTACCATCTAACATGTCATAGATCAGATCTGTCGTCCGGCGTGTGGAACTGCCATCCAACAGGCCTAAGAAAAATTGACGAAAAGAATCATCCACAGAAGTTTTCGCCGGACTGATAAGCACTTCCTTCATCCTACTTATCAGCGTCTGCAGATCTTCTACGATCTCACCCGGTACAAACTCTGCGAAATCAAAATAAAGATCTCTCTCTCTCAAATACTCCTCAAGATCAAACGCATAAAAGATCATTGGAATATCTATCAATGCTGCCTCAAAAATAGACGAGCTATAGTCTGTCACCAACAGATCGGTGATAAATAACAGATCATTAATATTTTCTTTGCCGGTCAGATCAAAGAGACGATCGGCAAAATCGCATTCCCGGTACATCGAAAGATCGGAATGTACGAAAGGATGCTGCTTTACAAGCAACACGGTATCCGGAGGTAATGCATTCATCACAAGATCGATCGGAAATCGTTCCATCGGATAAAACGCCGTTTTATTACCACTTCCACGAAAAGTCGGTGCAAAGAGCACGATTTTTTTGTCCTTCCACTGCGGATAACGCTCATAAAGAACCGCAACCGTTTCTTTGCGATAATCCTCATCAAAAAATACATCGGTACGTGGTATGCCTGTCTGACGAATATTATTAATGTGCATACCAAAGGCTTCACTGTAAAACGGTGCCATTGCAGATCCACTAACGATCGCCCGTGTATATGTTCTATGATTTCTCGTATTCTGCGCCAGATCCGTAAGACCAAGCTCTGACAACCCAAACAGCTTAAATGCGCCACAGGCATGCCACAATTGCAGCACCTCAGTCTCCTGTCTGACGTTGAGTGCCCCCAGCTGCGGCACAAAATCTTCTAAAACGATCACCTTTGCCCCCGCTGCGAGATATGCACTTTTTTTCAGTTCCCCCAAAGTCAGTTTATCTACTGTCTTCGTTGTCAAAAACTCTTTTAACTCTGTCTTTCCCTCTTCCTGCAAAAGACTCCGAACCCGGTCCAGATTACCGCCTGCATCCACCTGTCTTTCCGACAGAAATAACACACCCTCCGGCGTGGTGATCTGTTTTACGGCACGAGCATACTGTCTGGCAAAATATCTGGTTTTGTGATCGCGAACACTATAATCATATCCCGTCCACGCCTTTACCATATCATTTGCATGATAAAAAATTGCTTTTTTACCGGATGCTTTCTGTGCTCTCGGGCTAAGCTTACCAATTCCTTTCGAGGCAAGCCAACCGGAACACAACCATACCGGCAGCAGCACTGTACACAGACCAAACAATGCCCGCTTAACTATTCTGATCAAAACACGTGGTTGCTGATATAAGTCAAAAAACTGCTCTCCCCTCAGATTTCTTGAAACTTCTATTTCCTGCCACTGCATATTCTGATCCACATAACAAAGTGAAACCGACACATTCCGGTCAGACTGCAATCCTTTTTTATCCGCAAACACGTACGCCAACTCCACTTTGGAGGTGCCTATAAACTTGCAATCTCCCTCCTTAGTCATTGTGCATTCTACAAACATCGGATAATACCGTTGCTTTTTCTTTTGTCCGTCGATATCCTGTACAAAACTAAGCAGCATATGCATCCTCGCCGCAGTCGTTTTGTATCCTTTTAACTTTCCGGATACCGTCAGTTCATAGACAACCGATCGGTCTGTTTTGGTCACATCAGCAACAGCCTGCAGATTTTTTATCACGCTATCTCTCCATTCCTTTCTCAGCCTGTCAGCCCATCAATATTTTTTCACGCGCTACAGGTGTCTTCCATATTACTTCTTCGTTCTTTTCTTCGTACTTTTCTTTGCCTTTTCCTTTTTTGTCACAGCAGCCACCTTAAAAGCACAGATCCGGTCAACCCGCTTCGTAGCTGAAGTAAACTGTACCGATTCAAAATTTACATATAAATACTTACCACTTACTGCAATCTCCTCATTCATCGACGGCATATTGATCACTTTATTGCGTTTGCCAAGTGTGATCTTACCGGCTCTGGCTTTTTTCAGATTCGGTTTGTACACATCCAGCTGATGCAGATATCCTCGTTTTGTCGAATTGGTCTGACAAGATCTCGACAGGATCAATCGCCCATTCGAAGTAAACGTTAATCCCTGTACACGATTTGGAAGCTTAATACGCCCACAAACGGTAAGCACCGGCTTGCCGTTTTTGTCTGCGATTCGATAGGAGCCCAAATAGCCTGAATTAATTTCGCTATACGAAGCCACCCACAAAAATCCCTTATAATACGTTACAGCAGCCGCCTGCTGCCCTAACGAATTCTTGGTCCCATACGCCTTGATCTCCAAATATTTCTTTTTGGCGATAGCCGCTTTTTTGATCTGAGCAAACGGTATGCTGCGCAGATATGTCGACTGGCATATCCAAAGATTACGCCCGTCATAAGCAAGTCCACCCGCATGTGTCTTATTTGGCAATACAACGGTCGTCAACAGTTTTTTACTGGATCTGCTCATAACATATACCACGGAATTATCAATTCCTTTGCTGTCATAAGCACTGACGAGTAAATACGAGCCGGCAAACGTCATCCCCTGTGGAACCATTGTTTTACTTCCAAATTCCAAAACATTAGTATTGGTCATTCCCGGCAAAACGATGCTCTTTGCATAGTTTAACTGTTTCTTTACAAAACTGCACGCCTTAACTGCTACCGATCTCAAAAAAGCTTTTTTCGATTTATACAGTTTGGCACCGGTACTCGTCTTTGCTACCTTAAGCGGTTTCACACTGGTCTTTGTCGCCTTGCTGCTCACATAATCTTTCTCTTTATAGGTGCGGTACGCTGTCATCGAATAATAATATTTCGTGCCATTTTTGAGCCCGGTGCGAAGATAGGTAACCGTAGACTTTCCTTTCAAATCAGCTATAAGAACCGCCTGTGAACCATTAAACTGATAAATGCGGTATCCTGTCGCACCATTTACCGCTGTCCACGTGAGCTTTACCCGGCCATTTCCGGCACGAAGCTTCATGGATGGTTTGGCAGGATTCGTCGTGGTCGAAATCTGCTCCGAATATTCTCCGGTGTTTTCCTCGTCTGCAAAATAGGTTCGAATGCGATAACGGTATGTGACACCCGATTTCAAGCCGGTATCCTCATATTCTAATGTCGTAGTGCTTCCTACTTTTGTTTCTACGCCATTTGCCTCTGTGCGGTAGATCAAATATCCGGTCGCACTCTCCACCTTCTCCCAACCAAGTGTGATCGATTTGGAAGCATTTTTTATGATCGAAAATGTCGTAAGTGCTTCCGGCCGGGTAAACGTGTGAACCGGTTCTGCAAAGTGACTCTGTTCTCCGCTTGACTGACGATAGGCACACACTGTGATATAAAATTCATCACCGGCTTTTCGGTCTTTCCACGTATATTTCTGCTCTTTCGTCTCATCTAAAAAAACATAAGCAGACTTCTCAAAATCATAATAATATACAAGATACGATGTCATTCCGGGCATTTCATCCCATGCTACCGTGATCGAGTCCGTGGTCGTTTCTGTTACTTCCAACCCGGTCAGCACATCTTTCTCTTCCAAAAATACAGCACCCTCCACCGGTGCGATCAAATCTACTCTATCCGGTGTATAGATTTCCTCATCGGTCTCCTCTGCCTTTGCCATTGGGGCAGCCGCAAACCCTCCCAAAAGACTGCAGACAAGTGCAGCAACGATCATAACCGCTATTCTGGCTTTCCATTTTCTGATGCTGTCAAACAACTGTAACATAATGCTTCATCCTCCATGCTCTACTCTTTCTGTAATATTGCAAATACTCTGTCAAGAGATCCGCCTTCTATATAATCATACTGTAATTTGGCAAAATCTTGGCGTTTTTGAGCATTATCCACATTTTTTTGCAAAAGCTGCAAAAGTTCTTCTGTCGAATATGCAATATCACCCGGAACCGTCGAACGATAGTCACGATAAAAACCGCGATCATATTTGTCAAGGTCATAGGCAAATAATATAATCGGCTTATCTAAAAGCACATATTCCACAACGGTTGAAGAATAATCTGTGACCAAACAATCTGCGACCATATAAAGATCTGTTATATCACTATAGTCTGTCATATTCAGGCAATGTTCATGCAAGGTAATATTTTCTGACGGAAATTTCGGATGAAGTTTAACAAGAACATACCAATCATCTCCAAGTGTCTGACAGATTTTTGCAATGTCAAATTTTTCCAATAATTGTGCATTTTCCTCTGCCGTTGCCCGAAACGTCGGCGCATACAATAATACCTTTTTATCACGAAGGACCGGATACTGACGATATACATTCTCTGCTCGTCTTTTCTTGTCCCCTTCATCAAAATACGCATCCAAAACCGGAATGCCCGTTGCATAAATGCGATCTGTCGGAATGGCAAAAGCCTCACTATAATACGGTATGATCTGCGTCGAAGTGACAAACAGATGTGTCACATGCTTATTAGCCTCAGCAACCTGTTTACGAACATTCGGATCTTCTTCTGTAGAAAGACCAAATCGCTTAAACGCACCGGCACCATGCCACAACTGAATAATCTGCTGCCCCTCCGTATGCATATAGGCAAGCGGAAGCAGATTGTCATTGAGAAAGATCTTTACGTCATTTCCGATGAGATCTATTCGGAGCTGACCTATGGGAGACATCACTGTACCATCGCGGCTCTTCCTGGGATGAAAGAGAGGACTGTACTGATCAATGGCTTTTCCAAATCCTATGCCATGACTGGCTGGCGCATAGGCTATACCGCCAGCAATACAACCCTGGCCAAGGTTATGGGCAATTACCAGTCCCATTCCACCAGCAATCCCAATTCCATTGCCCAGGCGGCCGGCATCGCGGCCCTTACCGGAAATAAGGACGAGCTTAACGAAATGGTGCGCCAGTTTTCTGAACGCCGCGAATACATGGTGAACCGGGTAAACGCCATTCCCGGCTTTAAAGCGCTGATGCCCAAGGGCGCATTTTATGTGTTCGTAAATATTTCAGGCGTTTTTGATAAACATACCCCCGCGGGCGCGGAAATAAACAGCGCCCTGGATTTTTCCAAATACCTTTTGGAGGACAAGCTTTGCGCCGTCGTGCCGGGGGAAGCTTTCGGGGACGCACGCTATATGCGCCTGGCCTACGCCACCGACATGAACAGCATTAAAAAGGGTCTGGACCGCATAGAGGAATTTGTACGGGAATTAAAATAACTCCTGGGTAAGCTGCAATAAAAAGGCA
>ERZ773193.1541-NODE-1541-length-28404-cov-7.957670_pt1 | contig 28404 bp, 20 predicted proteins | sample MGYA00511110_ERZ773193 | MGnify/ENA primary metagenome ERZ773193 (study PRJEB29015, sample SAMEA2737784) | human gut metagenome | biome: human gut; feature: human-associated habitat; material: faeces | place: China | collected 2012 ...
CTGTCTGTCTGTCTGTCTGTCTGTCTGTCTGTCTGTCTGTCTGTCTGTCTGTCTGGCTGTCTGGCTGGCTGGCTGGCTGGCTGGCTGGCGCTTGACCGGCGGATCGGCGGCCGAAGGGCCGAAGATCGCCGTGTCTCTTTGCGGGACGGGCATAAAAAAACATTGCCGAAAAGGGGGTAATCCGTAAGAGGCGCTTAAAAGATTCCCCCCCCCTCGACAATGTTGTTGGGATCATGCCCGGATTGCTCCGGTTGCTGGTGCAAATATAGGGATAAATTCCTAACCTACAAACAAAAAAGCTGCAAAATTTGCAGCTTTTCCGTTTTTGCGTATCCTGTTTTACTGACGCTGGAGGTCGCTGTTGTCGGCTACCACCATGTTCTTGTCGATGCGCAGCGTTACGTTGCCGTCCACTTCGATCAGCAGGGTGGTCTCCTTGATCTCCTTTACCGTGCCGTAGATACCGCCGGCGGTGATGACCTTGTCGCCCTTTTTCAGCCCGTCGCGGAAAGCCTGCATCTGCTTGCGGCGCTTGGCTTCGGGACGCCACATGAAGAGCCATAAAACCAGCACCATGAGGCCGATCATAATGATGAAACTGTACTGCTGCATGAAACCCGGCTGGGGTTCTACGGGCGGCACCTGAAGAAAATTGATCATACGTCGTTATGTTTTAGTGTTTAATTTCTGTAACGGGACAAATATACGAAATATTGTCGAATACGCAACTATTTATTCCACTTCGGCTTCGATAAACAGCCGGAGGGGACTGCGCGCCCCGGCGAACGAGACGTCGAGCGTCTTGAGCTGCCAGCCCCACTCGCCCCTTGCGTCGAAAGTGAGCGTCACCTGCTGCGCATCGCCGGCGTTAATCGGCTGATTGTCATATTCGAGCGTCGTGCATCCGCAGCTGCGGCCGTATTTGGCGATGACGACCGGTCCGCTCGTCTCGTTGGCCAGCCACAGACGCAGCTGGGCGATTTCGCCCGAATGCAGGCGTCCGAAACGCACGGTGTCCGTACCTCCCGTGTCGAGAATCGTGTCCGTGAGGGTGATAATCCGGCCTTTGCGTTCGGTCTTCACCTGCCGGGCGCCGCACGCCGCGAGCGCCGCGGCCAGAAGCAGCAACAGACAGACACGCAGCATCGGGCCTCAGATCAGGCCGCGGCCCGCTTTCTTGATGCGGCCTTCGGCGGTGAGCGAATCGACGATCTTGTCCAGCACGCCGTTGATGAAGGTGCTGCTGCCGGGCGTCGAGTAGTATTTCGAGATTTCGATGTATTCGTCGAGCGTCACCTTGACCGGAATCGACGGGAACGAGGTCAGCTCGGCCATCGCCGTGCCGATGATGAGGTTGTCCATGAAGACGATGCGCTCCACGTCCCAGTTGGAGGTGAATTTCTCGATATAATCCTGATAGGAGTCGTAATTGACGAGCGATTTTTCGAACAGCGTCCGGACGAATTGGGGGTCCTCGTCGCTCTTGAATTTCGCCGGAACCTTCAGCTCCGTGTGCGTCGGGCGCAGGTTCGAGAGCGAACGCAGGATCATCATCACGATATAGGGCAGGTCGTCGCTCCAGAGGATCGACATCTCCTCCAGCACGTTGTCCAGCGGTTCGCAGCTCTGAAGCTCCTTGAAGAAGTCTTCGAGCAGTTTGCGGTCGTCGGCGAACGAACGCTCCGGACGCGCCATGTAATCCTTGAAGTAGTCGCTTTCGGTCAGCTGGGTGTAGAGCGTGCGTATCAACTCCGGATACCGCGTCCAGTTCAGCTTGCGGGCCGCCGCATAGTCGTTCACCGCGTCGCTGTTGGCGATTACGCGGATAATCTGGTTGTCGACGAATTTGGTGTTGGGGTTGAGGTCTTCGTGTGTCGGCAGTTTTTTCTGCTTGGCCAGCTCCTGACGCTGTTCGGCGTAACGTGCGATTTCCACGGGCAGGATCAGTATCTGGAAGTAGAGGTCGTAGGCCTTGTCGACGGACGTCATCAGCGTTTTCTCGGACGCAATCATGTTGTCTGCACCCGATTTGAGGTGCGCGAACAGCGCTTTGACGACCTTAATACGAAGTAATCTTCTGCTCAACATATCTTTTAGAACGGTTTTAACGGCCGCAAAGATAGAAAAATTTTTCCGTAAAGAAAGAATTATTGCCTATCTTTGCGGTCGTATGGAGCAATTGGAAGAAAAAGAGATCATACCGTACGACGTCATCGTCGTCGGTGCGGGGGCTGCGGGCATGATGGCCGCAGGAACCGCCGCGCGCAACGGAAAACGTGTGCTGCTCATCGAGAAGATGGAGAAATCGGGCCGCAAGGTCCGCATCACGGGCAAGGGCCGCTGCAACGTCACCAACGCCCGGCCTGCCGAGGAGTTCGCCTCGCAGGTGCGGACCAATGCGGAGTTTTTCGCGCCGGCCTTCGCCGAGTTCAACAACCGCGCTGCCATCCGCTTCTTCGAGAGGGCGGGCGTGAAGCTCGAAATCGAGCGCGGCGAACGGGTCTTTCCCCGGAGCGGCAAGGCGTGGGACATCGCTACGGCCCTGCTGGAATATTGCTTCGAGAACGGCGTCAAAATCATATACAATACGCGCGTCACCGGGATTATGACCTTGGGCAGCAAGGTTTTCGGCGTCCGCTATATCAACAAGCGCGGTTTCGAACGCAAGGAGGAGTGCCCGAACGTCATCGTCGCTACGGGAGGGCTTTCCTATCCCGCGACGGGTTCCACGGGCGACGGATACGCCTTCGCATCCGACTTGGGGCACTCCGTAGAGCCGGTGCGCCCTTCGCTGACGCCGCTCGTCTCGTCGCATCCGCAGATCAAATACCTCGACGGCCTTCTGCTGCGCAACGTCCGGGCGACGCTTTGGATTGACGACCAGCCCGTGCGCGAGGAGTTCGGCGAACTGGGATTCTCGCAGCGCGGCATCGAGGGCGCCGTGGCGCTGCGGATGAGCCGCGACGCGGTGGATGCGCTGATCGACCAGCGGCGCGTGAAACTGGTCGTGGACCTCAAACCCGCGCTTACCGAAGAGGTGTTGCGCGAGCGGATCGCGCGCGAGATCGCCGATATGGAGCCGACCGAGTTTTTCACCGAACTGCTGCGTAAGCTGGTTCCGAAGCCGCTCGTCTTGACTCTTGTGCATGAAATGGACGTCAACGGCAAGAATTACGTCAGCAAAATCACCGAAGAGCAGATCGGCCGCCTGATAAAGACGCTCAAGGGATTCACCTTCCCGCTTACGGATTATGCGCCGTTCGAATATGCCGTCGTTACGGCCGGCGGCGTCTGCTGCGACGAGGTGAACCCCTATACGATGGAGTCGCTGAAGGTCCGGGGACTTTACTTTGCGGGCGAGGTACTGGACCTCGACGCCAATACGGGCGGATACAACCTGCAGATCGCCTTTTCGACGGGCCGTCTGGCGGGCATGCTGAAAAAATAGGGGAGATGAGGATCGGCGGCCGCACTATCGGACTGGGTTTTTACGGACGGATCGCAGAACTGCACAACCGACTTGTCCGCGCCCGTTATTTTCGCGGGCACGGAGTCCATTCGCCGTTCGTATATAATATTGTACGGGAGGTTTTCATGCGCGGCGAGCTGCTGCCGGGCGACCGGCGGCTGTACCGGGCGCTGCGCGGTGCCGGAGTGCCCGAACGCCGGGCGATACAGTTGCAAAACGTGGCGATTCATTGCGGTTACGGTACGTTTGGCCTGAATCGTGCGGATGCCGAATTCTGTATCCTGACGCGGGACCTGCCACGTGCGGAGACGCTGGCACTGGTCGCGGCCGCGGGTGAAGCGGGGCATACCGTCGCCCTGATGTCGCCCTGCGAGGGACAGGATCGCCAGATGTTGTGCCGTCAGATCGTGGCGGCGCATCGTTCGACGACGGTGGACAATAGGGGATACCTGCTGATTTTCAATAATAATTTGCCGAAACAACATTTCCGGATATGAAAATATACACCAAAACGGGCGACAAGGGGACCACGTCTCTGGTCGGCGGCGAGCGGGTTTTCAAGACCGACGAACGGGTCGAAGCGTACGGCTCGGTAGATGAATTGGCGGCTTTTACGGCGCTGTTGTGCGACAATATGCGCTCCGATGCCGCACTGACGCCGTATGTGGACGACCTGAACCGCATCCTTTCGCGGCTGATGACCGTCGAAGCCCTGCTGGCCCGCGGGAAATCGGGCTGCGAGAAGGTCGCTCCGCTGGCGCCCGAAGCCGTCACGTGGCTCGAAGGGCGGATCGACGCATTGCAGGCTGCCGTACCGCCGATCGACAAGTTTACGATTCCCGGCGGCAACGCCGTCGTTTCGATGTGCCATGTCTGCCGCACGGTTTGCCGCCGCGCCGAACGCGCCGCACTGCGCGCCGACGAGAAATACGGCACGGATGCCGAGGCGCTGATGTTCCTGAACCGGCTGTCGGATTACTTCTATGCGCTCGGACGTATGCTTACGGCGCATTACGAGGTCGATGAAACCTTGTGGATTCCGTAATTCGTTGAGTGCAAGCGTGTTTATTCTGCACCGGCGATGTTTTATTGTTTTTTCTTTGTTTTTCTCGTTTTTTTTATACTTTTGCAAATCAGTGATGGCGGAACAGTCCCGTTTTTCGGTTTGGCTAATCCGCTGATATTTGGGAACTTAAAAACATTGAAATTATGTACTGGACACTTGAATTGGCATCGAAACTCGAAGATGCCCCTTGGCCTGCCACGAAAGACGAACTGATCGACTATGCAGTACGTTCGGGTGCACCTCTCGAAGTGCTTGAAAATCTGCAAGAAATAGAAGACGAAGGCGAGATATACGAATCTATCGAAGACATCTGGCCCGATTACCCCTCGAAAGACGATTTCTTCTTTAACGAGGAAGAGTATTAACCCTATTTTGGGGTTAAAACACCTCAAAATGTTATAGTTAAATGCTTCACGGCGCGATTGAGAAATCGCGCCGTGGCATTTAAGGGAAACTTCCGGTTAAATATACCTCACAAAAACTTCACAAAAATTGTGATTCATCTTTTTGAAGTAATAGTTTATGGGAAGAATTAAATCGGAATACCCTATGGGGTGTTATTGCATTCGAAATAAGCCGAATGCAAAAAATGAGGTCGTTATTTATTTGACCTATTATCTCAATGGTGTTGCTGTGCCACGCTCTACGGGGTGCGTATCCATTTTTCAGATTGGGACGACGTAAAAGGTCGGGTTCGATTGAAAAATCCGAATGCCGGGCGGTTGAATGATCGGCTAAAAGAGTGCCGGGATAAAATTGATGCCTAGATTCTGGAATATGGTGGCCCCTATAAATATCCGTCATACATGAGATGTAATGAATCCGGGTTGATTACCTTATAAACACGAACATACGGTTCATATTTTAAATCGCATGGTATTTTAAACCCTTCTGGAGCATATATTAATTTCATTGTATCAATGTAATCACCGATATATTTTGAACCCTCTATTTTTGATACCCCTATAATCTTCCCCTTATATGGAAAATAGTCGTATCCTCTGCGTTTCACTTCCATATATCCTAAAGTACTTGATATAGAAATGCATTCTTCCTGATTTCGGACTTTGGAAGATGGGGCAAAACTAATATGGATGACAGGCCAATCACTAAAACTAGTCGATTGTAATGAATCAATAAATAAATCAACAACCCTTTTTAGCGTAGAATTCATAATACTTGTTTCCATCTTTGGTTTTTCTCCATAATTCGGCACTGTCGTTTTTGGTTGATTACGACATGCGTATAAAATACCACCAATGAAAATTAGAATCAAAATCGGTTTCATATTAATCCTATATTAAGATTCTGTTTAAATGATAGGAGACTTAGAACTATTTGTTGTGAACCCAAATGAATTCATACGAATGATAATCTTTAAATCCATTATTACCATCATTTACAAATTTTGATACCGATTTTATTGAATTATCATCGTTGAAAATGAATATGAATGAAAAATCGCAAATTGGCAATCCACTTTCAGGCGAAATGAGATAACTAATTTGGGGAAAGAACATACTATTGCATTGGAAACAATATGCCTGAATACTATTATTTACCTGTTTAGTAAATACAACATACCAATCTGATTTTTCATTGCGATTAAAAATGTAATTTATTAAAGGCTTAAATCCGGAAGCATCCTTACCATCTGGAAAAATATCCGGGATTATATTGATGGGAAACATATCTTTATATTTTTCATCACAGATGTCTTCTTTCCAGAATGTGAGATTTTCACAATTATTTATATATTCATATGCTGCCTGGTATTTTGATTCATATTTAGGTGCATTTGATTTACACCCACTTTGTGTGGTCAATATAACAATAAGGTACAAATAATATTTCATAGCCCCCTTTTTAGAATTTTAAATTGAACACTCACAAAATAGCTATATTAGTATTGGAAATAGTCAAGACGACTGAAACGTCGCCTTGACTACTGACTGTTATAAATTATAATTCATCCAAAAATGATTTATATTACAATTCGATATTTTCATCATACACCTGCGTCGAAACCGTTTTTATAGAATTGTCACGGTTAAATGTAAATATAAAATTAACATCGGGGAATAAAAGACCTGCTGAAATATTATCAATATAATCCTCCGGTGTCATCTCCTGGGCGATTCTGTTTTTTCTGTCAAAAGGACATCTAATTAAAATGGCTCTAATAACATTATTACGTTCTGATGAAAATGCAACATACAGATCCGATTGAATATTCCTATTGAAAATATAATTAATCAGAGGTTGTAAGCCCGATGCGTTCTGATAAACATATTTATCAGCTTCCGGGAGAAACTGCGTAAATATATTTATCGGGAATTGATCCTTGTATTTTTCACTGCAGATGTCGCCTTTCCAAAATACAAGATTTTCACAATTGTTTATATATTCATATACTGCCTGGTATTTTGATTCATATTTAGGTGCATTTGATTTACACCCCAATCCAAGCAAGCACATTGCAAATACGCTAATTATCAGGTTGAGTTTAATATATCTTCGCATTTAATCTTTCCTTTAGTTTGTTCTTATATAAGAGCGATGTGGTATTTTATTATTAATCATTTCGTTAAATGAATTTAGGCTAAAGGGAATGATTCTTTTACGTGAAGGATATGAAAATCTTTCACCAAACCGAGACCCCAGCTCTCGTCTGATTTGATTCATATAATCAACATTTGGTCCTGTCTGTCCAAAAAGCCCATGGGATTCGAAATCATAATAATCCCGTCGGTTTCCTCCTATTTTAGTATGCCCAAGCTCGTGAAGAAATGTCATGCCATAGCCCATAGTCCGAGAATCCAAATCATTTGATGTCCCTCTAACAAAACATCCAATTTGGCTTCTATCCATCATTACAGTCATACCACTTTCCGGACCAATATTTTCATTGCGAGCCTGCGAACCTTCGAAAGTTGGAGTAACTGTAACTCTTTCCTCATGGTCTATTGCTCCAATCAACATATCCCGTGCAGTCGCACTGAAATTATCACTTATACTCACGGCGTTTCCATCTTCATTGCGACCATATACCAATTCACCGTCTTTGTAAGATAAATCTAATCCTGTGAAATCCCGCAAATCCATTATAATGGCGATCATTGCCATTGCAGACATCCCGCTGAAATCAATCTTTCTACCATCCGGATCAATAAACTTCACCGGATTCCCTGCGCAATAGGCATACGGGCTTATGGAATAATAATCACCAGCCAGCGGGTCGGGAGTTATGAACCTTCCGCCCAGCGTCGGATCCATAAATCGAGCGCCGTAATCGTACAGATTCAGACCGCAGGTCGGGTCAAATTCTTTGCCGTTGTACTTATAGGGCTGGTCGGAATCTCCGATGCCTTCGGCAAAAGGTAGACCATAGGGATAATAATGGTTTGTCTGCAAAACAGTGCCGTCAGCCTTCGCTGTCACGCGCGTGTTGCCTAAGTGGTCGGTCAGGAAGAAGCAATATTGCCCGTCCTGAATATACCCGCCATCGACCAGAATGCGTTTCAAAGAACCGTTTTCGTAAATGTAGTTGCCGACATATTCGCGCTTGAGCGTATCACGCGGCGTCAGTACAGTCATCCTCAGTTTACGGCCGTCGGCCGAATACAGGTAGTGCTGCGTCGCAGAACCGTCGCTGTTCGAAATGCTCAACTTCGAAGGTAAATTTAATAAATTATATCGAATCGAACTAATTCCGCGGGATTTATCTTTCGTCAGATTGCCATTATTATCGTATTCAAACTGAGACATGAGAATTTCCTCTCCGATAATCGGTTCTGTGTTTTCTACCTGAAAATCGACCGTGCGGGATAAATGTTGCACCTCGGCCTGTTCTGTCAATGTCCGGAGGCGATTTCCCGTATAGGTCATATTCAGCCTGTCGAGTACTCCGAAAGTCTCCTGTCCGGTACGTCCGTGACGGTAAATTTTCGTCAGATTCGTATTCTTATCGTAAGAATATGAAGTAGCATAATGATTAGCAGACACATCATTCTCGAAATAGGCGGCACTTGTAAGTCGGGAAAGTGCGTCATAATCGAATGCATACGCCCTGTTGTCTACGCGATCACCCGCGACGGTCCACTTCATGGCGGAAATATTGCCGCTGTATGAAGGGGTATTGAAATGACTGCTTGTCTGCGTGCGGGCATAGTCATCCTGATAGTAGAGGGTTTGCGAGAACAAAGATCCGGAAAGCGATTTGGTCCACGAACGGATATTATAATCGTAATCTGTTCGCAGGTTCGGATTTCCGTTGCGCTTATTGGCACAAAGACGCCCCAGATGATCGTATTCGTTGTCTACGAGCGTGACTTGGGGGTTATCTTCACATCGGTGGGTGATGGTCAGCAAGCGGCCCCAGTCATCGTAAGTGTATGTAAAAAACTGTGTCGGATATTGGAAGACTTCCACCAACCCTTGCCCTGGATCTTTTCCAGAGATCAAGTCGTTGTTATCAAATTCTTTCGATACACCATCAGGCCAAACCAACTCTCCGGGATTGATTACATGAAATTTGATCCTATTTTCCAATCTGCTTTTCGTCGGTTGTCCGGTGTAATTATAGGCAATCATTTCGACATCCAACCTCCCTCTGAGATCGGTGGACCGGGTTTGAATTAGTCGGTCCCGCTGGTCGTAATACATGGCACAATAGTCATATCCGGTCGCGCCGGAGTCATCCAAACGGGCAGTAACGGTTCCCGTCAGCAATCCCCTGGCACTCGGATGACATGCTGCAAATCCGCTCGAAGTCTCGAATTTGAAAGGGTTTGAGAATCCGGCGTATGACTTTGGAAAAACGTTCGCATCGATAAAATGGTAATGGTCGTAAAAGTTTGCCGTATAAACTACAGGCGAAACAAGTTTAATTCTATTGACTGCATAGCCCATCAAATTTCCGCTATTCCCCATATAGGTGCAGTCTATATCGAAGACAAGCAAAGGTTGTTTCTCGTGGTTAAATGTATTTTTACAGGTTCCGGTTATACACTCCCGTCCCGATCTGTCCGTTAGATGAAAACTCCATTCATTACGGTTGCGTTGATTTCCGTCCTGCGAAAAAACGGCACGGCCACTGCGATCATAAAGGTAATAAACCCAGTCTGCATCGGGGAGTTTTTTTGCTGTTAAATAGTCTCCGACACCGTAGACATAAAGAAAGGCATAGTTTGAGATTTGCTCGTTATCAAGATATCCGGCTTTGATGGTGTCGGAAAGCTTCGGAGGGAGGACAGCCGTCAAATGTCCTAAATCATCATAGACATAATAGGTGTCGAAGAAATTCTTTCCAGTGTCGGAATATTCTATCAGACGGGAGAGTATAACACGGTCGTCAAAATCCTTGAATTCGAAAATGACGGCTCCGTCTTCATTTTTTGTCCGGGTAACCTGCAGGCGTCCTGTTGCATATTTATTCGCATAAAAAGATGTGGCACCTACGGTTTTGATATGCCAGCAATCCAATGTGTCGGCTCCTTCGATATTAGTCAGGTAATTCATGGTAATACCTTTTGAATGTGCGCGCCAATCGTCGCCCGGACCATATTGCGCGACGAGTCGGTTGAGGGACGAATGTTCGTATTTGAAATCAGAGTAACAAACAGTTTCTCCTCCGTATGTTCGTTGGCATTTCTCTTGAAAAACAGCGGCGCTAACAGGCGCACCTCCGTTTGTTTCGAGGACTGCAGGCAGCCACGAGCGGCTGATGTTGTCTCGAATATCGTATTCATTCAGGATTGCCAGATCTTTGCCGGGCATATAATTCCGCTGTACAGTCTGATCGGGCCGTCCGAAATCATCATAATAATTCACGGTCAGATTGCCTCCGGCCAAAATATTCGAATCTTCACCCGTATTACTGATAAAATCATAGACTGCATTCCGGCGAGTAGATTCAAGTTTTAGCGGTATGGGGTCAAAAGTTGTGTCGTAAACGGGAATTTCATCCGTTATGTTTAACGATGAATCATCTGCATTGGGCAAATAATGAGACGAAACCGTCACGGAAATATAACACGTCGGCGGTGGTAATACCGAAGTCAAAGGGATAATACCTATATTGCCCTCGCCTACAACAAGACCGCCACCTTCTGAGGCATCGCCCATAAATAGAACATCTGTCTCTATTCCTCCATTGAAGAAACAAGAGTATTCTCCTTCCGGCAGAGATATTTTGTCTTTTGCTTCCGGATTGACCAATTCCTGAGTATTGCTGTATACGGAACGTGTAAAACTGCCCAGAATCTTATCTGTCATTTTGTCGACGACGTCAAACTGGAGATTTACATATTTCAGGGTGAGTGGTTGTCCCCATCCCTTGACATACATATATTCGGAATATTGGAACGCAACCTCGGACGGTTCGATCACTTTAAAATCGAATCGGTTACGCTTCTGTTCCGTATCCAAGCAGACATGAGACAGGGCCAGCGTACTCACTGTTCCATCAAAAAGATCAATGTTTTCTATAGGAATCAGAGGCTCCAGAGGTTCTAACGGTTCAGACGGCTCTTCCGGAGAGCTTGTATTCATTTGTCCTGCGTACATACTCTGATTCTGTGCTGATGCTAAATAGAAGGAGCCTGCCAAAAGTATAAAAACTCCCAACAATGAATATATTTTCATGGCTTTGGTGCGTTATAGTGAATAATTATAATCATATCGATTCAGCAGACGTTTTTGCCAGCCGTTTTCCGTCCGCTCGGTGTAATAGCGTTCGATCAAACGCCCTAAGAAATCATAATTGAAGAATTCGGTCACACCGTTAGGATTGGCAATTGATTGCAATTTAAGCCTGTTGTCATATGTATATACGAAAAATTGTGACGAAGGCAGCTGTTGTCGTATACTCTCAATTTTTGCATAAGCCGACTCCCAATTATCCTCATAATCGAACGAGCCGAATCCGGGCAATTCATATAGCCGCTCTAACGACGCATTTACTATTTTCGCTATGATTCGCTGTCCGCCATAGCCCCATAGTAATAGAGATGTGACACCCTGCTCTTCAATCTCAACAGGTTTGCCATTATATCCGGCAGATTTGACTTTATATGTTGTCTGGGACGGATCGTTATTTATCGTGGTGGTAACCTCACTTAGATATGGGATACATTTTTCTCCGTAACCATATCCATATTCTTCTTGTCGTTTTTGATTGTTTTCCGTTGTCGTTTTTTTAGTAAGAAGGTTAAGTATATGCTTCAAGCCGGGCCATTGATAGGAGGGATTATCCGAATTGTATTCGTATTCCACGGTCCGAAGATTGCCTTGGCTGGTCGCAGTCGTAGTCTTTTTCAAAAGTTTACGGGCGGTGTACTCCATAGTCTGGATTTTCTCGATCGCGACATTTTCCAAATCAGTGTAAAGTGTCTCTGTAATCGTATCAGTCAAATAACTGTATAAATAAGTTTTTGTAAGATATCCTATTGCAAGGTCGGGGCACGAATTATTTTCTAAAAATAATGGAATCTGATGTCCTGTAATAAGATAAGATGAGTCTGTCTTCGTGTAATGGTAGGTTATCTTTTTCTTCAGTTTATTATATCGATCGAAATGTTCCTCTGAAAGTAATTTTCCCCGCTCCATAGATCGGCTGGTATACGGAGACGTGGAATTAAGTTCCGTTATCCCTGAATAATACCATGCCGGTTCATCCAAATGTGTTTGACCATAAATATCCTTATCATAATTAGTATAATGATATTTGACATACCCCAGAGAAACGTTATCGGCATTCAGTGTTTCTTCGATAACACATGAATATCCAACATTTGGTGAATTATGATTGGTTGTAGTTGCAAAATATCCGCCTACGGATGCCAACTCTATATAATTTTTGGGTGTAGTATAACGACACTTGCTAGTTGGTAAAATATTCAATATCCCACTGCATTGAGATATGCCGGTTGCATTGCGCATCTCTGAGTAATGATATTTCTTTATCTCGGTAACATTATCGTTCGAATCTATTTTTGTAATCTGTGCCACCCGCAATCCGCCTGCATATCCTCTCAAATTATCCAGCTTTTGGCGAGAAAAATTTTGGATCTTAGAATAAGAATGTCCCTCATAATCAAATACGACCTTACCTCCAGTGGGATATCGGATTTGCGCTAGGATATCGGATTTAGCTGCCGTAGCACTGACAATGGGTAATTCGAACATATCTGCACCAACATGAAAGATATCATTCTGGCCTCCGTTGTAATAACCCCACGAGTCTGCTTTGGGATCGATCAAACTAACAGGTAGTTTTCGGGGACCATATGTGAATAGGTACGTTCGAGTTTTCGGATCTAAAATATGGGCTTCATCAATCTCAATTAAATCCGAACCAGATGCATTTGTGAAAGGAGACAAAGAATTTGCATATTTTTCCTCGATAGATAATAATTTTCTCCGCTCATCGGGACTCTTTGTATATCTAAATTTGATTTCTTCATAAGCATTCCCATATTGGTTTTTTTTCACCGATATCGTATTTAATAATAAATTTCTCAGCTTATTACTTATCATTTGACAAAGTTCTTGATTATTAGTTTTATAGGCTTGATTTTCAAATCCTAAAAACACATGGAATTGATTGTGTGGTTGATTATCATCCCCCAAGGATTCGTATAGGTTAAAACGGCTTATATCCTCATTAGTGATGTTAGTCCAACCGAGATAACATTTTGAACGATAATAGAAACCTTGAGAAAAATACTTGTCCAGTATATAGGAAAACTCAATTACCTCATTGGGGGTAGTGATTTTTGAAAGATTTACAGGAAACATCAGATATCCGGTCATACCTGCGCGTCCGGTTGTCGGGTTGGGATTCGCGGCTGTTTGGATCCCGTTAATTATTCTTTGTTGAGGTACGTATTTGATTTCACAAACAATACTTGATGTGTCATAGATCAATTCGATTATTTTTTTATCGACTGTGATAATTTTGGTGAGCCGCCATGTAGTGGGAACTAGATCGCTTTTTTTCCGGTGAAAGTAAGGAGCGCTAAATTCTGTTGCATTAGGTCCCCCAAACTCATAATGGCATCCATCAGGTGTTACTAACGTAAATTTATTGAAGAATCTCTGATTATAATTTTTATGATCCCATTCGCTGCAGTCGATTCTTTTTACTTGCGTTAACAAATCAGGAGTAATAAATCCGTCCTCCTGAGGATCAAATAAGACTTTGATATCCTGATCGGAAACAACGGTCCAGCCGCCATCTTGGTTATAATAAAAATTACCCGTATAGCCGCAGAAATCGAATGCAAATTCATCTGCAGAAATCTCAAAAAATTTATCTTCTTCTTGATTTACGGCATATTTGTTAAGATTTTCAAATTCTTTAGTACTGATATTTTTTAACCTATATGCATTTGAATAATATCCTGGGGCTATAACTTTACCGTTGTTGACAGTGCAATATTTTTCATCAAGAATACCATTTACTTTTCTGGTGATGTATCCCCCTGCCATGAGATTCCATCCTAATCCCAAGCAGCCTGACGGACTGTTCGCCTTGACAGATGACGGATGATAACTTGCGGATATAGGTAATGAAAAGTTACCTACCTCGACTTTGTAGAGAGGAATGGAAATATTAGGTGTCCCCGTAAAAAGGCTAACCGGAACCTTGCCATATTCGCCTAACCCAGCAATTTCAGGACTAGGAACATTTCTAACGGGCTGAAGCTGTGCTTGTGCTGAACAGCATAGACCCGAAAGAAATAAGAACGAGATTAATAATTTCTTTTTCATAATTAAGAGGATTAGTGGTTGATTCGTATTTGATATTCCGCTTGATCTTGCAGTCATTATGGAAAGGAGGATAATCTGGTTGGGGCAGCAGGAAAAATGTACAGTATTCAGGTGTATAACAAAAATAATATGCGCAAAAAGATTTGCATTGGATTATTACAAAAAAGCAATCTTACATTTTATCGCATATATTATTGATTATGAGTATATTTGCATGTTTAAATCTTATCTTAGAATTTCTAGTCTAAAACTAATTGATTATTAGTGTGATGCATATTTGGATAAATTTATTTGACCGGAGTTTTTTTGCATATACTTCTTCTCAAGACAAAGATTGGAGTTTGATTCTGCCGACTTGTGAACCAGCCAATCATTGGTTTATGCGCTTTTCCTCCCCGGTTTTAGGGGGCTTCGGAGTAGCTGCAGGAATATTATAGAGAATTGCAGGTGATTTTTCGGATCGCTGTAAATATAAAACGGCCGCTCCCGAAAGAAGCGGCCGTTCTGTTTGCTGTCCGATCCCGTTTACTGAACGATCGAGATCGTGGGGTTGATATTGTTTTGTACGGATATGCGGTGCGTACCGCCGTTGGGGGCGGCTAAGGCTCCCTTTCCGCTGGCCTGCCAGTTGGCCATGCAACGGAGCCGGATCAGAATATCCCCGTTATTGATGGCATGCTCGAACGTCATGTTGCGGTCGATCAGGCAATGGTCCGTATTCATCATTTCGTAATTGTAAGAGAACGTCTGCGCCTGATCGCCCTCTCCGACGGTCGTCGTCTGCAAGGGCGCTCCGGGCTTCCATTCACCGCCGTCGTAGTACTCCAGCATCCAGTATTTCATACCGGTTCCGGATGCGCGTGCGTGGAACTTGGCGTTGATGACCGTTCCGGCCTTTATGGTCATTTCCGGAATGGTGAACAGCCACCAGTCGCCCGGCCATCCGCCCGTGATATAAGGCTCGCCGGCCGTATTGGCACGGGCTATCTTGTTGTTTACGTCGAGCGCCGGATCGCAGTTGCTGATATAGCTGATATAGCCCTTTCCGGTCGCTGACGGCATTTTGTTGTCCACCACGAACTCATCGACGTTGACGCCCTTTGTAAATACCCATTGCGCCGGCAGATTCGAAGGAATTTCCCGTACGATCGTCTTCTCGTAGACGCCGCCGAACGGATCCGTTACGACGACCTTGATCGTCGAGCCGGGAACCTGCGCTATGGCGGAGAACATATGGGCAGTGTAGCCCGTGAGGTAGGTGCTGTTGGGCGAGCCGGGGGCATGGGCCGGTTCCAGTACGTCTTTCTGCCATGTGTAGTGCGTCGGGTCCTTGCGGTATACGCGGGTCGCCGTGAGCGGCTGTCCGTTTTCGGTCACGGATACCGTCCAGTCCTCGTCCCAGTTCCATACATTGACCAGCACTTCGTTGGCCTTGGCGCCCACGGCGCTCTTGTAGTCGCTCTTCACGAAATTCATGTCGTATACGGCGAACTGCTCGTTGCGGGCCACCTCGATCCCCTTATAGTACCACTGCACGGCCGTTCCGTTGAATTTGAATACGCCGTAGCCCGTCGGGGAGCCGTCCTTGCACAAGTCGTAGTCGGCGCCTCCGTTGGCGCTTTTCACGTTGAACCACCACGTGCCGCATACGGCCGCTACGTTATGCTCGCGTACGCCTTCGGCGATCTTCGCGTGGTGATTGTTGTGCGTATGTCCGGTGAGGAATTCCACCTGATACCCCTGCAGCAGACCGAGCAGGTCGTTTCCGCCCGAAAGCGTCACGATCGGGTTTAGGCCGGCCGAGGTCATCGGGGCATGCATGGCGACCACGATCTTCTTGGACTTGTCCACGTATTTCAGGTCTTCGGCCACCCACGCCATCTGCCATTTTTGCGGGTCGGAGTCGCCGAGCAGCCCGATCCGCTCGATGCGGCTGCCGCCGTTGTAATTGTCGTACTGGTCGTTGTCCAGAACGATGTAGTGTACGTCGCCGATGTTGAACGAATAGTAGGTGGGGGCTATGTGCTGCTTGAAAGGTAGCTCCGTGAAGTAGTCTCCGACCACCTTCGGATCGTTGTCGTGGTTGCCGATCACGTTGAAAACCGGGCAGGGGAAGTTCTTCATCAAGTCCTTGTAGTTCGGCAGCTGGTAGCGTACCTCCACCATGTTCTCAGGACCCTGATTCATCGTTTTGTACCAGAACGCATCCCACGTGATGTCGCCCAGACAGAGCGCATACACGTTCGCATACTGCGCCATTTCGGCCGTGATGTCGGGCATGAACTTGTTCTTGTACTGGTCGATGTCGGCATATTTGCCGGCCGTGTTCGGGGTCTTGCTCGCCAGATGAAGGTCGGTGAATACCATCATCACATGGTTCGTGTTTCCGCCGGGGATCTCCGTAAGCGCGAAATCGTGCTGCTCGTTGTCTTCGTTGAGCAGCTGCTGGCTCATGGCCGGGAAGGCCGGATAACCCGCTTCGCTCTCGATGTTGTATCCGGAGGGGATGGAAACGAATACGTACCCCATCTTCTTCTCCGAGGGCAGGTAATAGACGCCGTCCTTGTCGGTCTTGGTGACGATGACTCCGTCGGACACCACCACGTCTGCGACCGCCTTTTTCCCGCAGTAGACGCGGCCCTTGACGGTCATGCCCGCCTGATCGGGAATCGCGGGGAAGTGCGCCTTGTAGATGGTCATCGGACCCAGCACCTGCTGCTTGTTGTAACGCTTCAGGATAAGCTCGTACGAGCGCAGGTCGATCGTTTTGGGAACGGTTATTATGACGTAATCCTCGGCCACCTCGCTGATCTCGGCCTGAAAATATTTGGTCTCCTCGGCAGGGTCTTCCGACGTGGAGCGGAACAGGAATACGTCGTATTTGTCGAATCCGGTTCCCATGATCTTGATGGGGTCCTCCGGGATGAAGATCTCCTCCGCATCGGGCATCACGAGATCTTCGATGAAGACGGCGGGGATAATTTCCTCCTGTTCGGGCGTCGGTTTGGTCCATGTCGGATCTTCCGAACAGCTGATTCCGATGCACAACAGCAGAAATGCGGCTGCGAACAGATACGGTAATCTGAATTTTATCAATCGTTTCATTTTTCTCATTGTTTAGATTTTTGTCTAATCCTGCCGAATCGCTCCGGGAGGGGAGCGGTCCGGCAAGATTATCCTGCGTTACACCGGATTAATTGACTTTTTTCTTCAGGCTCGTATAGATCATGCGGTTCGTACCCGTCGCGCTGTTGGCGGCCTTGCCGTCCACGCGCTCGTCGGAATTGACGCGGAACCGCAGCCAGAGCGAAGACTGGTTCTTGCAACCGTCGGGCAGTTTGAAGGCGAAGTTCTTGGGACCGGGTATTACCTCCCAGTTTCCGGCCTTGTAGTCGGTTACGAAGGTCCACGGACCGGCCTCGGCCGCAGCCCACTCGATCGAGAAGGGACCGGGGCCCGACTGCGAGCTGGTGGTGCAGAAGCATACGTAAAGGTCATCCGAAATGCCTGCCGTCGAAGTCTCGAAGTACCATGCCTTCTGGGTCGGCGTATAGGTGTCGTTCGACTGGGCGCCCCAGCCGCCGCAGTTGGCGGAATAGTATCCCTTCTCGGTGCCGTTGACCGATGCATCGACACGGACATAGGCGGCGCCGCTGTAAAGGCGGAAGGTGGTGCTCTGCGCGATGACGGCCTTGGGGGCGAAGTTCACGAACAGCTGTCCCGTGCCGACTTTGGGAACGAGTATCTCCTTGTCGGGAAGCGTTTCGGGCCAGTAGAATTCGGTGATGGGCACGTAACGCCGGGCTTCGGTCAGTTTGTCGCGGTCGTTGATGTTGCGCATGCGGATCGCCCATTCGTTTTCGACCTTGATCAGAATACCCGTTATATCCAGCATCGGATCGTCCGTCAGCAGTTCGTAATGCTTGAACATGGCGCCCGTCTCGACGCTCGTGCCGCCGTAGACGTAGTGGCTGATTGTGTTGCCGTCGCGGTCCAGAAGCAGCTGGGCGAGGTCGGTAGGACGTCCGCCGCTGTAAATGGAGCCTTCGTTGGCGTTGTAGTAGGTTCCGTGCGGGAATACGAACTGGAGATTTCGGATCGTTACCAGCGTACCGAGCATTTCGTCCGTCAGGCCCTGCGTGCTTTCCATCACCTTCGGTTCGATCGGAGCGCCGCCCGTGGTGATGACGTCGCGGATGCGTTCCGTCGAAATGGTGATGTAGGGCTGTCCGTCGTCGTCGATCACCGACTGCGTGTTCATGAGCGGTATGGTCACCAGCGAATTGAGCTGGAGCGAGTGCGAGCCTTCCTGAACGCGGAACTGAATGGCGCGTCCGCTGGCGTCCTGAACGAAGAACGCGGCGGGATTCGGGCAGTTGCCGGATACGCGGTCGCTGATCACGGTGCCCTGTATCTTGACGTTTTCACGAACGGTTCCCTGCAGGCCGCCCAGCTTCTCGTACACCTCGGCAATGGTCTTGAGTTCGGCGTTTTCGCCGATATCCAGCGGAATGCTCTGATAGACGATCAGCTCTACCGTCGCCATACGCTCGGTGGTGGCGTTGAACTCGATACGTCCCGTGCGGGGCACCGTTCCCGCATATTTGGGTACGGAGAACTTGATTTCGTTGTCGCTGATCTCGTCGATCGTGATCCAGCCCTCGCCGGAGTCGCCGACCTTGGCCGTCCACTCCACGTTGCAGGTGACGCCTACCGAATATTTCTCCTCGCCGTTGCTGTTGATAACCACCTTGGGAGGCGTCGTGGTCACTCCGAGTTTGAGCGCCGGATCGACGTCCCGCTGCGAAATCGTGATTTCCTGAATGATGTTGTCGTGCTCGTGCTTGCCCACGACGCGGAAGCGGGCCTCCCGCAGTACGGGGTCCTTGGACGGCTGTTTGGATACCTTCACGGCGAAAACGCCGTCGTCGGAACCCTCCTTGGGCCAGATATTGACCCACGTCTGGGAGGTGTCCGCCATTTCGACCTTCCAGTCGATATTGGAATACACGGTGAAACTGTGCGTCTCTCCCGCTGCGTTGTACAGGAAAGCGTCTTCCGACAGCGTGATATGGGGATCCCGGACAACGTCGGTCTCGTCGTCCTTGCAGGCGACGAATGCCGTTGCCGCCATCGCGCAGAGAGCGAGCGCCTTCAGGCCGGGCCATCTTCCGGAGATGAATTGTTTTATTTTCATATGAATTGTTTTTTCGTTATTTACGGGTTAAATTCAAAACTCGACCGGGATGCTGCGTTGCCTTTCCGGTTGCGATTCGTTTTACGGACACTCTTACCATTTGATGTCCGCATCCCATTTGTGGCCGGTGTAACCGAGGTTGTTGTCCTCCTCCGGATTCTCCAGCTTGACGGCCTTGCGGCTCCACCATACCGGGGTTTTCATGTTGTCTTCGCCCATTTTGGCCAGCTGGGTCGCATAGTTCTTGTTGGACGAACGCAGTACCAGCGGGTAGGGGAAACGGGTCGGATGCACGCCGTCGTTGCGGATGGCTTCGCCCATCACCAGCAGGGGATAACCCGTCCGGCGGTACTCGTGCCAAGACTCGTAGCCCACCGTGAACAGCGAAACGTATTTCTGGGTGATGATGATTTCGGTCGTAGCGTCGTAAGCCACGGCTCCGTTCTGCAGGAAGGTTTCGACGGCCGATTCTGAGATGTCGGGAATCCACTGCTTGAGCGACGCCGTAACCGCAGCATAGTAGGTCTCCGACGCTTCGCCGTCCATCATTCCGCGCTGAATGGCCTCGGCCTTGATGAACAGCACCTCCGAATAGGTCATGAACGTGTACGGGGAGGTGTACTGCCTGAAAGTCGTATTGTTGCTGTTGGACGCGCCGTCGGCCGACTGTTTGGAGATGACCGAAGCCGGGGCGCCGCTCGTGATTCCCACGTAACCGCCCGCGTTGGCTCCGGAGCTTACGCGGTTGCAGTAAACCGAGATGCGGGGGTCGCTGGAGTCCACCATGATGTTGATGAAACGTTCGCCCATCGCGCTGTCGTCGGTAGCGTTGTCGCCGAAATCATTGACGAACGGGCGCGTGCCGCTGTATTTCAGCGTGGCGTTGTCGTCGTTGCTCTCGAATATGGGGTACTGCGAGGGGTTCTCGAATACGGTCTTGATGCGTTCCGCCGAATTCATGTCCCTGCGGTTGCTCACGCGCATCAGCAGGCGCAGATAGAGCGAGTTGGTGAATTTCCGCCATTTGGTCACGTCGCCGTTGTAGAGCAGGTCGCGCTTGGCGTCTATCGTGGAGGTCTTCGTGTAAAGCGTGTTGGCCCTTTCGAGGTCCATCAGCAGCGAGTCGTAGATGACTTTCTGATCGTCGAATTTCGGCTGCATGATATTCTCCTCGATTCCCTTGAACGCCTCCTTGAAGGGCATGTCGCCGAATAGGTCGGTCATGTTCGAAAGGTAGAGCGCCTTCATGGTCAGGGCGATGGCCTGCGCGTTGGTATTCTCCTCCTTCTCCGCGAGCTTGTACATCTCTATGGCATTGACGGCCCAGCGTCCGCAGAAGTTCCACGCGCCCTTGAATTCGCTGTCGGTGAGCACGAAGCGGTGCAGCTGATTCAGCGTGCTGGTCTCCACCGTATACTGCATGAACTCGTTGTTGTGGCGCCACGTGCGGTATTTCATGCTTCCGGCGCCCTCGAAAATCAGGTCTTCGAGCATCTGGGAGGAGTTGGCCTTGCCGACCTCCGCCCGGTTGGGGTCCTTGTTGTAATCGTCGAAATTGCTCGTACAGCCGCACAATCCCAAGATTATCACTCCCCCGGTCAATATATATGAATTGATTCGTTTCATCGTCTTATTAGAATTGAAGTTTAAGATTAACGCCATACGTGCGTGTCATCGGGAATGCCGCGGTTTCGAAACCCTTGGTGATTTCCGAACCGTTCATCGTCGCGATCTCCGGGTCGAACTGCGGCCAGTTGGTCCAGCAGAAGAGGTTCGTGGCGAAGAAGGCGATCGAAGCGCCCTGCAGCACCTTGGTCTTGGCCGCGATCTTCTTGGGAAGCGAATATTCGAGACGTATGTCCTTCATCTTCAGGAACGACGTGCTGAAGGTGTTGTTCACCACGTTGTCGCGGTTGAACACGCGCAGGTTGTAGTAGCTCTCGATGCTGGCCGTCACGGTCTTGTTGATCGAGTAGGTGCCGTCGGCGTTCTGGTTCACGCCCTTGTGGATCAGACCGTCGTAACGGCCGGGGAGCGTCGCCTTTATCTTACCCTGATAGCCCAGCATGGCGTTGGTGAAGGAGTAGGCCTGCCCGCCCCATTGCGCCGAGAACGAGAAGCTCAGGCGGAAATTCTTGTAGGAGATCGAGTTCATCCAGCCCGCCTTCCAGTCGGCCTGCGTGTTGCCGAGGTTCTCGAATTCCGAAGCCAGTACGGGATAACCGTCCGAATCGACGATGTCCCAGCCCGATACGTCGATCGTCGATCCGTCGTCGGCCGTGACGTAGGAACCCTTGGGGGCCTTCTCGTAGCCCGAACCGTACAGGTCGCCCAGCGATCCGCCCGGAACGGCGCGGATTTCGCCGCGGGGACCGGTTGCGATGGTCCAAGAATCCAGATTCGGAGCCAGCTCCACGACCTTGTTGCGGTTGCGCGACCACGTGAAGTTCATGTCCCAGCGGATGTTCTTGTTCCTCACGGGCTGTATGCGGGCCGATACCTCCCAGCCGCGGTTGTTGATTTCGCCCGCGTTCACGATCGTATTGTAGACGCCGGTGGTGATGTCTACGGGCACCGAAATGATCTGGTTCGTGGTGGTCGCGTTGTAGAACGCCACGTCGAACGTCAGACGGCTGTCGAAGAAGCGGCCCTCGACGCCGAACTCCCAGCTCTCGACGTTTTCGGGTTTGAGGTTGTAGTTCGCCTTGTTGGTCGGCATGTTGAAGCCGCCGGTGAAGGAGGAGTTGTTGTAGTAGTTGAGCAGCTGATAGGGCGACGTGTCGTTACCCACGTTGGCCCACGAAGCCCGCACCTTGAGGAAATTGACCATCGGGGTGTCGATGTGCAGCAGGTCGCTGAGAATGACGCTGCCGCTGACCGAAGGATAGAAATAGGAGTTGTTGCCCGGAGCCAGCGTACTCGACCAGTCGTTGCGGCCGGTGACGTCGAGGAATATCATGTTGCGCCAGCTGGCCGATATGAGTCCGTAGAAGCTGTTGATCGACTTCTGACGGCGTATGGAAGTCACTTTGGGACGGTCCACCGAGTTGCTCAGGCGGTAGTCGCGGTCCACGACCAGACTCTCGGCCAGCGAGGTGTTCGAACGGTAGGACTGCATCATGTTGTTGCCGCCGAACGATGCGCTCAGGTCGAAGTCGTTCAGTTTCTTGGTATAGCGCAGCAGGAAGTCGTTGTTCATCTCGTAGTCGAACACGGTCTGCTCCTTGTACATACCGTTGATGTAGGTCTTGGCGCCCTTGGGTTTCTGCTGGGTGCGGAAATCGTTGTTGAGGTCCATGCCGCATCGCAGGATCAGCGAAAGCTCTTCGGTGAAGTTGATCGTCGCTGCCAGATTGCCGAACACGCGGTCGCGGTCCAGTTTGTTCAGCTGCTCGTAAGCCGTGTAGTAGGGGTTGTTGCCGTTGGCCGATACGTGCTGGGTGCTCTTGCTCAGGTCGCCGCCTTCGCGCACCCACTTCTTGTAGTCCGCCTTGAACCACTGGGCGTCCACGTTGGGCGTATTCCACAGCAGCGGATACATGATCGACGAGCCGCCGTAACCGGTCATCGGCAGGTTGTCGCTGTCCTTGCGGTAGTAGTTCACCTTGGCGTCCAGCTTGATGTACTTGTTGATCTGCTGCGAGAGCGATATCGAGAAGGTCTGCTGTTTGTAACCGGTGTTGGGAACGATCCAGTCGTTGCGCACGTCGGTTACCGAAACCCGGACCGAGGTGCCTTTGCCGTTGTTGCCGCTGACCGAGATGTTGTTGTTCCACGTTACGCCGGTGTCGAAGAATCCCGCAAAGAAGTTGCGCGGACGCCACTCCATCATCGTATAGGTGCCGTCGTCGTTCAGCGAGGGCCACTCGTAGGTCAGATGGCCGTCGAACTTGTCGCCGAAGGCATAGGACGACCAGTTGCGCGACACGCCGTCTACGCTGTAGAACGAATAGGGGTTGCCGCCGAAGCGTCCTGCGCCGTATTCATACTGGAAATCGGGCCAGAATCCGGCTTTCTCGAACGAAACCGACGAGCTGAACGTAACGCCTATGCCTTTGGTGGTGCGACCCGACTTGGTCGTGATGATGATGGCGCCGTTTGCGGCGCGCGATCCGTACAATGCCGTTGCGGCGGGACCTTTCAGTACGGATACGTTCTCGATGTCTTCGGGGTTGATGTCGCCCGCGGCGTTACCGAAGTCGACGGCGCCGTCGGTCGAGTTGTATGCGCTTTCCGACGTGCTGGAGGTGGAACTGCTGGTGATGGGCACTCCGTCGACCACGAACAGGGCCGTGCCGCCGTTCATGTTGATGGATGTTTCGCCGCGGAGGGTCACGCGCATCGATCCTCCGGGACCCGTAGACGCCTGATCGAAGTTCAGACCGGCGACCTTGCCTGACAGGGCGTTCATCCAGTTGCTCGATACCGTGCTGGTGAGTACGTCGTTGTCCACCTTCGTAACGGCATAACCGAGCGCTTTTTCGTCTCGCTTGATACCGAGTGCGGTTACGACGACGCCTTCGATTTCCTGACTGTCGGCCTCCAGCGTGACGTCTATCCGCGTTTTAGGGCCTATTAGTATCTTCTGGGTCTTATAACCCAGCGAAGAAAAAACGAGGGTCTGGTTTTCCCCCCCCCTTATTTTGTACTTGCCGTTGATGTCCGTGATAACACCTGTCGGCGTTCCCTCGATCGTTACGGCGCAGCCTACCGCCGGGGTAGTGCCGTCCGAATCGTAGACGGTTCCTGTGATATCCGCTTTCTTCTGGGCGTAGAGCATCGTCGATGCCAGCACCAGAAACAGGGATAACAAAAACCTCTTAACGTAGAATTTAAAATTCATAAGCATTTGTTTTTGGTTAGATGTTTAAGTTGTTTGAATGTTCCGGAATAAATATATATAGGTATAATCTCCCTGCGCGGTACGGAAAGCGCAGGGAGCGATCAGCGGATTCAGGATTCGATTCGGTTTTTTCCGGCAGGGAATGTTGCCGGTCCGGGGGAGGTGCAGTCCGAAACACCGTCTCCGACGGTTGCCGCAGGGCCGTGGCGGCGGCATTTCGCGGCGGGTGCATGTGCCGTCGCATCGGCGGCGGCCATCGCTGTTGTTCTTATTCCGGAGAGTTCCGGAATCCGGTTTGGCGGCAGTTTCGATTTCATGGTCAGTTGTTTAGGGGCCGGCTGATTTCTGCGTTCATTGCAATGTTCATTCTCCGTTCCCGAAGCCTCTTTTTAATTTCAATATGAAAATAATGCCTTTCGTTTCAAAACAAAAATACGAATTAGTTTTTACTATGCAAAATATTTCGTATTTTTTTTAGTTTACAAAACGAAAAATATCCTGTTACGAAGGTTTCATGTAATAAGGGCGCCGAACCGGGTGGAAAAACGGAGACTTTTTTATTATTTACCCTGCTGAATTTCAAATATTTGTCAAATGTCGCCCCGCAGTTGACCGCCGCGGTCTTCCCGCGGCCTTTCCGCCGGCTCCCTGCCGGTCCGAAGGAAACGGGACGAACGCAGGGACCGGACGGCGGTTTTTCCAAGGATCCGTTTTCACCGAACAGATCGAAAGTCGGTCTGCCGAACCGGGGCGGGAACGCTTTTGCCTAAAAGCTGGGCGGCGGATTCCGAACCGCAGCTATGAAGAATACGTTGCCGGGAGGGAACGAAAAAAGCCGGAAGCTGGGCTTCCGGCCGCTGCGGACACGCGGCCCGCTTCTGGTCGTTTATTTCGAAAGCACTTCCTGCATGTCGCCCGCATGCAGTTTCTTGTTTATTCGGTGGCATTTGACATATACCGAATTGAGGTTGTTCAACTCGAATATGATACATAGCTCCCGCGGTGAAAATCCCTCTTTATGAAGCATGTATAGCAATTGGTCGTTGCTGTTCACTTTCATTCTGGCGGAGAAAAGACGGTCGCATCGGTTGTCGATCACATGATAAGCCAGCAGTTTTTTGATCGACATCTCTTTTTGCAGGTGTTTTTGCAGCAGTTCCGGCTGGTGGGAATAGGTATATACGGTATCGATCAGGATACGGATATAATTCAGTCTGGCTTTTGCCTGCCCTGAAACGTATTGGATATGGTGGCGCAGGCGTCGATATATTATGAGGACAATGAATATGTCCATGACGAGAATCGTTATTATGAATTCCATATGGAGGTGGATTAATAGTTAATGCTTGAGATTTGGCGGAGTCGGTCTTCGTTAAGGCGAATGATTCTTTATGAGCATGCTGCAATCCCTTTTTTATATTAAGTTATTGCAGAACTCCCGGATTCGGATAACCGGCCTGATATGCATGTCGTTAGCAGTCAAATCGTTGGATTTTTGAAAGCCAAAGATAAGATTTTTAACGAATCTCCATGTTGATAATCAGTGCGGTAAGATTAAAATGTAATGTTGTTTTCTGTACAATATTTTATCGCAAACGTCCGCTTCTCGGCAATTTTTTCGTAAATACGGGCCTCGAAATCAGGTGGCGGAACATCCCCGCCGAGCCGTTGAAACTTCGTCTCTTTTCGTGACGGAACCGCCGGCCGCACCGGTTGCCGCCGTCGGTCCCGGAGCCTGCCGCGCCGCGGCATCCGCTCCCTCGGATTTCGTGTGCCGGAGCCGCCGAAACGTGTGCGGGACGCGGCTGCGAACTGCCGGACCGGAACCGCGGAAGCCGCGGAATTCAGTTCCCGCGTGACGGCCGCGGCCGCTGATTTCGGCGGCGCGGTCTGCAATGTCGAATGTATGTTCGGGATGACAGGATACGGCAAGGGCCGCCCCGCAGTGGGGCAGCCCTTGGTTATTATCAGATGGTTGCGCCTATTTTTCCGCCACGAAGAACAGATCGAAACTCTCGTCCGTCACGGGGCCGATCCGGTAGTCGTCCATGCGGATCGAGGTCGTGAGATCGGTGTTGGACTTCAGGAGTCTGCGGCGGTTTATGCGGTTGAGAACGTCGTAGGGGAATTGCAGCAGACAGCGGGGGAGCCGGTGCTGCAGGTCGAGGATGTCGAAGCGCGTGATGCGCTTCACGCTGCGGCGGTTCTGTTCGTAATATTCCATGACCCGCGCGTTGCCCGAAACGCCGAGCGCCTCGACCGACGAAAATTCGCTGCCGAGCAGGCTGCGCAGCTCCGCGGCGGTGTATTCCCGGATATGCCACGGGTTGCGCGTGAGCGACATCGGAGCGTTGGGCGTGGTGAGGATCATCCGTCCGCCCGGCCGCAGCACACGGGCGATTTCACGCACGAACGCTGCGTCGTCGTCGATGTGTTCGATCACCTGGAAGGTAATGACGAAATCGAACGATTCGTCCCCGAAGCCGAGCGGAGGCACGCACATCCGTCGGAATTCGACGTTGGCTGCGTGGCGGTCTCCGCCGGCGGCGTATTTGTCCACCGTGACGAAACGGTCGCAATGCGGCGCGACGAGTTCGATGCCGTATCCCGTTCCCGTCCCGATCTCCAACACATCGCCCGATACGATCTCTGCCGCGCGGTCGTAGGCCAGCAGCGACCGCTGGAAGACGAAGTTGTCGGATGCGTCGCGCGATACGCGCTCGGCGGTTGCGAGTTTGCCCATATCGCTACTGTTTCGTCAGTTTGATCCCCTCTGCGTCGGCCGCGACGATCCCGCGTTTGAGCAGGACGCCCAGCGAACGTTTGAACGCCTTCTTGCTGAGCTGCGTGCGGCGGTGAATCTCTTCCGGCGAGCTGTCGTCGCCGAGCGGCAGCCGCCCGCCCGCTTCGCGCAGCATGCCGAGCAGCTGGTCTGCACCGTCCTGCACGCCGGCATAGCCCGGCTGTCGGAGCGACACGTCGATGCGGTGGTCGTCGGTGATTTTGGTCACGTAGCCGCGCAGGCGGTCGCCCACCTGTACGGGTCGGAAAAGCTGGTTGCGGTAGAGCATTCCCCAATGGCGGTTGTCGATCACCACGCGGTAACCGATCTCCGACTCCGAAGCCACCAGCAGATCGACCTCCTCGCGGGGACGGACGGTGAGCGTCTCGTTGTTGACGAAACTTTTGAGTTTGTTCGTCGCCACGCATCGTCCCGTCACATCGTCGACATAGACGTAGACCACATAGGAACGTCCGGCGAAGATCCCGCCCTGCTGGTTGCGGTTGGGCAGAAAGAGGTCTTTGCCCGCAAGCCCCCAGTCGAGGAACGCTCCGTGGAGGTTCTTGTCGACCACTTTCAGGAATGCGGCCTCGCCGGCACGGGCCAGCGGCGTTTCGCGCGTGGCCACGAGCCGGTCTTCGGAGTCGTGATAGACGAAGACGTCGACCGCGTCGCCCACCTTGTCGGCGAGCGAAACGTAGCGGTTGGGCAGCAGTACCTCCTGCCCCTCCTGATCGGCGAGATAGAGACCGTAGTCCGAGATACGGGTCACGGTGAGCGTATGGTTTTGTCCGGCTTTCATAGTTAAAACGGTTCGACGGCGGAAACGGCGCAGGCAGGATGCAAAACAGACGGGGCCTGTTTGCCGGGATGCAGTCCGGTCGGCTGTCGGGATTTGTACCGTACAAAGGTACGAAAGATTTGCCGAACGCAGGCCGGATTTCCCGTTTTATTCGTAATTTTGTCGATATGAAAGTCGCCCTGTGTCAGTTCTCGATGGAGTGGGAGGCCGCAGCCCGCAACCTCCGCCGTGCCGAAGAGCTCGTCGCGCAGGCCGGTGCCGATCTGGCCCTCCTGCCCGAGATGTTCGCCACGGGGTTCGTCACCGAACCGTGGCGAACGGCGCTGCCGGACGAGGAGGAACTCCTCGCGTGGATGCGCCGCACCGCACGACGTTATGCGACGGCGTTGGCCGGCAGCGCCGTCGTCCGCAGCGGCGACCGTTTCGCCAATCGCTTTTTCTTCGTGCGGCCGGCGGGCGGTGCGGAGCGAT
>ERZ773193.1557-NODE-1557-length-28250-cov-4.651676_pt1 | contig 28250 bp, 18 predicted proteins | sample MGYA00511110_ERZ773193 | MGnify/ENA primary metagenome ERZ773193 (study PRJEB29015, sample SAMEA2737784) | human gut metagenome | biome: human gut; feature: human-associated habitat; material: faeces | place: China | collected 2012 ...
ATTTTTCCTGTCGGGAAAAAAAGTCGAGTTCGGATCGGAATGGATCATAGCAAGTATTCTTACATTGCTAAATGAAAATCTCAGTTAACAACCTTGATAAACAAAAGATTTCAAGTATCCATTTTCTCAGACAAAACCTCTCCCCTCCTATCTATCTAACAACATTCAAAATAATTCTAGTAGTGATAATTTTATTTTTCCTCGACTATTAATTATAAATTAATCTGATTAATCTAAGAAATTTACTTCCACTTAGATTAAAAACCTGTCGGGAAAAGAATGAATGTTACAATAACAATTATTCGAGAATAAATAATTCATAATGATTGAATATTAGCAATTCAATATAACTATTTCAATTAATAAAGTGTCTAATTGTTAGACATATATGTATCAAGTATTTTTCCCCGACTGTTATTTATAAATTACTTTAAGTTGTAAAAAAATCACTTCATTCTGATTTGAAATATAGCGAAAAAGAAAACTTTTTACTATAAAATTATTTGAGAATAAATGAATGATTTATAATGATTTAATGCTAGCAATTTGATATTATTATTTTAACGAAATAGAAATTACTAATTACTGGTCAAATATATACCTAAATATTCTTTTCCCGACTGTTATAAGTATCAAATAATAAGTAGTAAATAGAATAAAATTATCCTATCTCTATGTATGCCTTCATTTATATATATGATTTGAATAAAATGATATATGTCTAATTATTGTAGAATAGCTTATTAAATTTATAATATCATTATATCGTAAAATATTTATTCTAATTTTAATTATCATAGCTATGTAAATATTTCTAATATTTTAAATGCAATATACTATGTATATTTATATCTATTATTACATTGTTTTTTATATCTGTTTTATACTCTCTTTTTGTATTTCAATTTCAATTGAATTTAAAATTAATTATTCAATACAAATTCAGATGATATATCAAATAATATTTTCAATCTATATTTTAATACTATTACCAATCAATAAATATATTTATTATTTAATACAATATAGTGATTTTATATTAGACAATAGTTTATACATTTATGTAGTAAATTAAAATCATATTTTTTATTGATTTTACAATATATTTTTGCCTTATTTTTTCAATCTAATTATTTATATAATTATTGATATATAATGATATAAATAAATTTAGATATAATTCAACGCATAATTATAAAAGATTTTTGGCACATAATTATAGATATAATACTCTTCTATTTTTGTACTCATTTCTTTTATTTCTAATCACACAAACACTTAATTAACACATTGAATATTTAATAATTCTAAGTATATTTTTTACAATGAATTATCATACGCATCATTTCATCTATTATATTATATCATATTTAATACGTATTTGTATAAAAAAAATAATAATATTTTTTTTTATTCCGATTAATTTTCTACCTTTGTTCAAACTAATAAAATGAATTATGGATAGACCTATAAAAGTTTCAGTTGCTTGCCAAAAAGGGGGTGCCGGAAAATCAACAATAACGACATTGTTAGCGAATAAGCTGTATTTTGAACATGGGAAGAAGGTAATAATTGTAGATTGTAATTACCCCCAGCTTTCGCTTTTGGGATTAAGAACAATGGAGTCTCAGCGTTTCAAGAAAAGTTTAGAGAATGCGAAACAAAATGATGATACAAAGATCGACAAAGATCTAAGACTTTTTTTAAGAGTATTAGAGGAGTTTCCAAACTTCATGAAAGATTTTACAATAACAACATATCCAAAGGAACCTAATTGCCCGGATTATATGGCTCTAAAAAATGTCAAAGAAAAATTACCACAGTTTGATAATCTGAATGCTGATATAGTTTTGTTCGATACGATCGGATCTGCAAGTGATCCATATTTGCTTGAATTGCTTGTAAACAACGATTATGTTTTCGTACCAATAGAACCTGAAACATTAGCCGCGACGTCATCCGTGGCGTTCATTAAATCATTGAATGCCGTTAAAACCTTAAATAAAGATGCAACTTTAAAAGGACTTTATGCCTTTTTCAACAAAGTTGAGATTAAGGTAAAATCACATATGCAAATGATTAAAGATGTTGCAGGTGTAGCGAAGAAATTTGATCTGGATATTCTAAAGGATAAAAAGAATAATGTCATGTTTGTTGAAAACAAAAAAATTTTCCAGAATGACATGGTTAGATCAACTATAATACCTACCGCGTATCATAACAAGCTATTTGCGGAAACAGCTTGCAATAAAGCCCTAGATGAAATGATCAATATAATTCTATCAAAACAGAAGTGATATGGCAACAATAAAAAAAGGCAAATCAAATAAAAAGATCAATTTTGAGGATATAGATCTTGATGATTCACTACAACCAACCAATTTCGAACAGCTAGTAAGTGAAGGTAGTGAACGCATTTCTGATAATATTGCAAAAGAAAAAGCGATTTCTCAAGAAGAAGAAAAAACAATCATTCCGGAAGATGGGGGAGAAGAGATTGTTCCTGGAACAAAAGAGGAAGTGAAAAAGGTAGAGGTGGCAAAAAAAGAAGTTGAACCAAGAGAAGATAATGTTGAAACTAAAAAGGATTTTGTAACAGAGCCCAAGGCTAAGACAAATCGTAAAGGCAAACACAAATCTGAAGCTAGTAATCCTATACTTGCAGCATTACAAGAAGGAAGCGTTGCAATGCGCAGTATTCGCATAAAAGCTGACCACCACGAGAGGATCATGAACCTGAAAAAACGATATGGTGGTAACAATATCACACTTCAAAAAATCATAAACGCGATAATGGAAGATGTTCTTACGAGTGCAGAATCCATTATATCGAAAAATAAGAAATAGTGATCACTGATGAAAGACACTGAATTCTATAAAGCCCTCATGGGATCAGAAAAAGAAAAAAAAAGAAAATTAGTCTATATCGATACAGAGGTTATGGAGGCTTTGAAACAAATTAAGAAAAAACTCAATTCCAGACTTTCACTGTCGGAATTAGCCGAGTTATGCATTGAACAATATATTGACAAATATGGAAATAAATAATCTCATTTCTGCTCTACAAGAAAAAAAAGAACTTAAAAGTGCGCTTCCTATCAGACTAGATCTGATTGCAAAACTAACGGAACAGAAAAAAGCTGCCAAAGTATCACTGGGAGGATTTACTTCCAAAATTCTTGCCTTCATGATCGACGAGATTAATCAACATATAGAAAAAAAGAAATGACTCTTACGAATAAAGAGTCATTTCTTTTACATTCCCCGATTCCTCGGTTTTCATTTTATCCCTCAAATTCGTACAAATACATCTTTCACAAATGATCTTCGCACGTTTTTTTACACGAAAGGCACTTTTGTATTAAAAAAATATATATTTTTGCCATAGTCCTAATAAAAACGTATATGATATTCGAGGTGTTATGCATAACATTGATCGTGTATATTGTTATTCTTGTGTCAATACTAGTATTCAAAAAAGATAGTAATCCATCGGCTAACATTATCACGATCCCAGCTCCCCAGGAAGACAATCTTTCTAGTGACGAAGTGAATTTTGATAACTTCGATTTTGATCCTTTATTCAAAGAAATATGCAAATACCTTCTGAGTTATCCGGAAGAACCTAAAAAAATCGTAAAGTTTATCCGGGAACACCTAAACGAGAAGGAAAGAAAAGATTTATACGCGTGTCTGAAATACAATAATAAAAAACTATATAACACGATAATCTCCCTACAATCATGTAACCTGGAAGATATATCAAGCTTTGAAACTACTCAAATCGATATTCAAGCCGATAACTTTGTAACGATCTCCGAGGATCCGGAGATCTCGGCACAAACAGGAATCCCCATTAACTATTTTTTCGAGCAATGTGAAAAATTAATCGAAGATTCACCGCAAATGGAAGTATATTCATTATTTGCTCAAATAGACAAAAATTTTGAACAATTATCGGATAAGGATAAGGAAGATGTTCTCATACTGCCATTAACCACCCCGAAAAAATCTAAAGGAATAACAAAAAGCATGATGAATAAAGCAACACAAATAGGGAAGGAGATTTCGGAAGAATTTTACAATGAACTTATTAAATGTCAAGAAAATAATCATGATGAAACAGAATAAACAACAAATACTATGAGATAAATTTTATTAATTAATCAGTCCTAAAAAAATGAAACAACAATCTAATTTAACATGGTCAAGAGCCATGGTTTTATGTGCATTACTATGCATCATCACGTCTTCTGCATTCGCCCAGATAAATGCAGAGCAAATACTAACGGAAGTTGACACTCAACTTAGTTCCGTAACGAGTATCATCACCAAAATTTGTTACACTATTGCTGGTATATGTTTTTTTGTTGGAGCAATAACAGTAGGAGTGAAGTTATATCAGGGAAACCAAAATGTCGGGAAAGAAATCGGTCTTTATTTTGCGGCAATGGCTTTTTTTGGTATTGCTGGATATCTAGTTCAAAAATTCTTTGAATAATGGAAATATTCTTCGTTCACAAAGGGATCGAAGAATTACCGAAATTTTGGAAGATAGAAGGGGTATTATTGCTAGTGATGCTGGCAGTATCCCTTTTATCTTTCGCGCTTATATCGGTAGTTCCTGGGATGATAGGTAAACTAATCATCCTTGTAGTAACCATAACCCTGATAGTTATCTTCCGCTCGATATCACAAAAAACAGGAATAAAAGGAGTGAAAAAAAAGATCGGGGCAAGGAAACAACCAGATATTATAATAGTGACAAAACCGCATCTACACCATGACTCAAAAGACATTAGATGATATAAACCCGTATATCGGGTTTGAAAACGGATTTTTGATCGGTAGAAACGGAGAATATACTTTGGGTTTTAAAGTTTTATTTCCGCCTGTTTTTACAACGGCTCCGGAAACAAAGCAACAGATATTCACCGCTTTTGCTGATGGTATAAATATTCTGCCAAACTACACAAGAATTCATCGGCAAGATTTTATCAATTACGAGAAAGTAGATTTATCTACTTTACACTACAACAATTTCTTTGAAAAAGAATACATGGAAACCTATTCAAACAAAGAAATACAAACCATTCATTCTTATATTTACTTTACCATAATCCCCAAAAATTTTCACGATGCCAGCATCATTAAATTTTCTACATTTGAAAAAATGTCATTTTCAAAAATTCCGAACAATGACCTACAAGACTTTCAAGAAAAAGTCAGTCAGTTTATCAATTACGTTACAGCAATAAATATTAACAATATACAAATCGTCAAATTTTTACCTCTCACGTTAAACGATTACATTGCTCCAGTAAATAATAAACATGAAAGTGTTGCTACTAAATTACTTTTTTTAAATCATCCTTATTACAGTGATATAATATACGATAGAAAAGAACGACAACTAAAAATTGGTAATGAAAGGGTAGAAATAATTTCTCTCTCAACTCTTGAGCAAGCTCCATCAGCGATGAAGCAACAGATGGAATACAGTAAATACACGGCAAATTCAGAACAAGATATATCATTATCACTATCCTGGGGCGGAAGTATCACACTAATACCTCGCTTTAATCATATTGTCAATAGTTATATTATAAAAGGTGATACTATCAAAGAGATTAATCGACTAGAAACAAAACGGAATTGGATGCAATCTCTCCGTAACACGGATCCTTTAGAAAATATAGAACTATTCTTGCAAGAAGTTCAATCAAAAAAAGCATCCATCGTAAATTGTCACATGAATATCATAATCTGGGATGAAGACAAAGAAAAGTTAGTTGAAAAAAGAGAAACCATATGTACCACGTTGAACTCCATGGGATGCGCTAACGCGAAAATAGAAAGTCAGAATACGTTCAATCTTTTTATAGCATCACTAGCTGGTAATTGTATTAATATTTTTAATGAATACCGGTTTAAAACTATCGATAGAGTAGGAGCCGCGTTCTTAAATTACGACGGGCTATATTCTGTTGATCAAGATGAACAAAAATTACGCCTCATTGATCGGTTTTCTGGCAGTCCTATTCGTGTTGATCTTTGCGAGCCATACAGAAGACGATTAATTGGTAATAAGAATAAATTTGTTTTAGGTGGTTCAGGAAGTGGTAAATCCTTTACCATGAACCATTATTTGTATCATAAACGTATGTGTGGTGCGACTATTTTAATCGTGGACGTGGGTAGATCTTATGAAGGTATCTGTAATGCGTTAGGTGGAAAATGGATTGAAAGTACAGAAGATAAACCCTTATCATTTAATCCATTTATCCTATCAGAATTTGATTGGAATGAAAAAAATAAACGTTTAAGCGATCAAAAGGCTCAAACCTTGATTGCTATTATAAAAGTACTCTGGCGGGGAGTTGATGATGATAAATTTGAACAAACTGAAAATGTCATTGTTCAAAACCTTTTAGATGCATATTACCTACAAAAAATATCGCCACGGAACTTCAACACATTTTATGAATTTGCGCAAACATATGAGTATCCGGCAGAAGTTGACTTTAATAAAGAAAAATTCATACTGAACCTCTCTCCATATTACGGCAACGGTCCGTACGCAAATTTATTAAATGCAGAAGAAAACGTTTCACTTGTAAACGAAACGTTTACAATATTCGAACTCGACAGTATCAAGGGAAATAAAATACTTTTTGCCATCACCGCAGCGATGATAATGGATACCTATATCTCCCAAATGTATAATCAAGCGGGAGAAAAAGTTATAGTGTTCGAAGAAGCATGGCAGGCAATTTCAAATGCAGAAATGAGCGAGAATATAAAATATTTAGCAAAAACCGGACGTAAATACAATTCAGAACTAATTATCGTTACACAGGAACTTAATGATATTATCGCTAATGAAATAGTTGGACAGGCATTAATCAACAATTGTGACACTAAAATTTTATTAGATCAATCTAAATTTTCAGAGAATTTTGATTTTATCAAGAAATTTCTGGGTCTCAATCACTTTCAAATATGTCAAGTTCTATCTCTGAATAAAGGAAAAGATCCACGAAATAAATCCAAAGACTTCTTTATCTGTTACGCGAACGGAATGAGTGACGTGTATGAAGTAGGAGTTAGCCAGGCAGAGGCTCTACTGTATGCTTCTGATAAACCGATAAAGGATGGTATTAAAAAAGTTGCCCATCATTTCAATATAAATTATTGTGACGCGATAAAGTACATTATAGAGAATATGATGAAAGATATTGAGCAATATCAACATAAACATCCATGCGATTTTGACAATGCAGTAAATATTATTTTAGACAACTATGAAAAAGGTTCTCATATTTTTAATCATGCTGGGTAGTGGCATATCACTTCAAGCGCAGATTTTGGGAGATGATGAAGATGTTGATCCGGATGAATTCACGTGGAAAAAGTTATCCGCGATGGATTCCCGGTATGCTTTATCTCTGGCAGAACGAAAATTGACAACAATTCTCATGTCCGGGGTTAATAAAGCACTCGCTGCTGTACCTATGGTTGGAACAGAAGGAGTAGCTGCCGAAATGGGTATAACAAACCTGAAAATGGACGAATTAATTGTTGCCAACCAAAATTACAATCATAAAATGACTGCTGTTCTTGCAAATATATTAAAAGCTACAAAGGAAGCTAAAGACGGAACATTAACAGAAAGAGCATCAAATATAGCAAAGAAAGCAAAAATAATTAATAGATCAATTAAGGCGATTCAAGCCTGTGAGCGTACTAGAGATGCATATCGAAAATTAAATGATAAAGGTTGGACTTCTGCAAATATGATTAGAGCGATTCAGGCATTTGACATTGCTCTCACGTCATTAGAAGAAGTTGCAGAGATAATCAGTAACGCATCTAAAATTTACAAGGATCAACGAGAAGAATTAAATAAAGCCGAAGCAAAAGTGATCGATATCGAAAATATGATTGACGAAATGGAAGATCAGGCGAGGCAAGAGTTGGCAGAAGTATATGGAAATAAATATATGCATGAACTAAATTCTGCATTCTTTAATAGCATTTATACATTTGATCAACTGGATGAAAATTCTGCAAGAGAAAAATTTAATGTGAATATGACTTCCGCTAAATCGGCATTAATTAATTTCAAAAATACAATGTGGATATGCTTAGTTATATTTGCTCTTCTCTCAGCGACGTCTGCTATCGGGAAAATATATTTTCTTGGAGAAGAGAATTTCTTAGTTAAATACATGATCGCTTGGATTACTGGTATTATTATATGCGCTATGTTGGGCGGAGTTATTGAATTAATCGTGTTACCATCCCTCTCATGAAAAAAATATTTTTATTGATAATCTTTATATTAACAACTACTTGCTTTATATCAGCACAAGAAAATTACACAGATTCTACGAATCCCGTGGTGTCGGAGCAAGAGAAAAGTAATGCACAGAACTTTATTGGATCTGTAGATGAAATCGTACGTGAACTTAAAAATTCATCAGTCGGAAAAGCATCTGATATGTTTGCTTCATTTACGACCTTACTGATATGTATAGGAGCGGTAATCATTATAATTACAAAGACAATGAAAGCTATGCACAAAGGTGAAGTAATCGACCTCAATTCCATTTTGTTACCGTTTATCTTAGCCCTAGTTGTTTCAGCTTATAAACCATTAACTCATAGCGTAGATTGGTGTGTACAAGGATTTGATGCAATTATGGCAGGAATGTCTTATTCAACTCTTGATGAAATAGAAATAAAAAGAGAAAAAAAAGAGATGATCCTGAAAGAAATAAATAAGAAAATTGACGCCTTGAAAGGACAGCCCGGTTCAAATGCAATTATCCGATTCTTTCAAAAGCAAGTTAACAATCTAGTGAAATGGAAAGATCAATTGGTTTCAACGATGCTCTCTACTTTATTATTTTGTGCATCTTTCATTACACGTATATTAGGAGCAACACTCAACCTTATATTATACACGTTAGGACCTATTGTTATCGCCATGAGTGCTATCCCCATTTTTTCCGATGGATGGAAAAATTGGTTATCAAAATACATTTGGGTACAATTATTTACTCCCGTGGCAAGAGTGATCAGCTGGGTCCTACAATGTATAGAAAATCTAGTTCTACAACAAGATATCGTAAGGTGCCAAAATATTTTGGATAATTTTGAACAATATGGTGGTATAAGTGTTGATTCAAACTTCTCCGGGGGAGTTGCATATACCGGCTTTATGGCTGTTGGAATTATTCTCTATATGGCAGTACCATCTATAGCCTCGTGGATAATTAATACCTCTGGTGGTGGAATCATGACAGCAATGAACGCAATGGGAACTATGATGATGCAACAAGGTCTTACCGGTGGTTCAAAAGCACTAGGAGCGGGGGGTGATGCTATATCCGGAATGGGAGGAATGGCGGGACGAATGGCAGGTAAAACAGCCGCGGGTCAAGCAATTATTACAGGAACAGAAAAAATAGCTCAAAAACTTAGAGACGTTGGTATTCTCAAAGATAAAATTTAATCTATTATGGAACTATTAAATATCGTCGAAAGACAAAACAAAAAAATCACAATTATAGCGGTTTTAATCGCTATAGCATCAATACTAAGTACATCTATAATTGTTTTAGTAATGCTCAACGAAATGAACAAAAGTAAGGATACTATTTATGCACTAGATCCGACCAATAACGCTTTCATCCTTCAACGAGTAAAAGAAAATAGAGAAGCGGAAGCGGAAGCTCACTTTGAAAAGTTTCATCAGCTATTTTTTAATCTCTCGCCGGATCCAAGCGTAAATAAAACTAACATTGAAAATTTAGCTCTCTACCTAATTGATCGGTCGGGAAAAGTATATTACGATAAACTTGTTGCAGAAGACTTTTTTAATTCAATTACAGTCAGAAATTTAACTCAAAATCTTGTAATCGATAGCATAAAAGTCACAAAACAAAATCCTCACAAAGCGATACTATGGGGAAAATTATATATAATATCTGCCGATGCAATCATGGAAAAAAACCTAGTAACGACAGGTGTATTGCGAGATACAAGAAGTAGATCTCCTAAAAATGCCCATGGATTTATTATCGAACAATTCCGTATCCTTGACAACAAAGAAATTAAAACCTATAAACGAAGATAATATGAACTTGAGAAATTTAAACAAAGGACAAAAGATTCTTTTATTCGTCTTCTTACCGGTAATGCTTATAATTATTAGTATCGCTATTACTATCATATTCGATGATTCAAATAAGAATGATGACCAATTATCATCCTCCACGGATGCAATAAATGTAGAGATTCCCGACACTTTCGCGAAAACAGAAACCGATGTTAATAAAGCGTATCAAAATGCACAAGATAAATATAAACGAAAACGGAAAAGTGATTTTAATATCGGAGAATATATTTCGGAACCTGATACCTCGTATAACACACCAAATGAAGAAAAAATAAATAATTTTCCCACTCAAACAGAAGAAGAAAGTAGCCAAATAAAGAAATTCCAGGATATAAAAAAAGAAAATGAAGAAGGAGAAAAAGAACTTCACTCTCAAATCAAAAAAAGAAAAAAAACGACACCTAGAAAAACACAATCAAAGATTAAACCAGAAGTTCCACAAGTAAAAGAGGAAAAAATGAAATTCCATTCAATTTCATTATCTGGAGAAAGTGAAACGAAGACCCCGGTACAGAGCGTAACGGGGATAAAAACATACGTCCATGCAAATCAGACCGTTTACCAAGGGGCATTTCTAAAAATGCGTATCGGTCAAGAAATTGAACTTAAGAATGGACAAAAAATTCCAGCAAATACTTTCGCGTATGGTATATGCAAAATAGTAAAAGAACGGGTACAAATTCAAATAACTCAAGTTCAAGTTGGGCAAAAATTAATAGCTTGCAATTTCACCGTGTGCGACACAGATGGCAACGAGGGAATACACATTCCTGGTTCCGTTCAAAGAAAAGAAAGCAAGACCTCGACTTCCCGTGGAGTAAAAAAAATAGGATCAGCCATTGGATCCGGAGTGAAAGTAGTTGGCGGTGGAATTTTAGGTGATGTTGCAGAAGTTGCGACAGAAGGTGTAATTGATGCTGTAAGTAGCGGTGCCGCTAAAGATATTCAAGAAATAAAAGTTAATCTCACAAATAATTACGTGCTATACTTAAAAGAAAAATAAAATGAAAAGCCTGCTAATTCTCATCATGCTATTATTATCCGGGAACATCTTCTCTCAAGTTTTGAAGCTTCAGGGGACAGCGAACAAAACAACTTCCATAGTCTTCCCTGCAGACATTATTCATGTAGACCTAGGGCTAATGGATGACAATATTGGAGTAGAAATCGATCCTAAAGTTGCGAATCTTTTAAAACTTAGATTGAGTAAAAATTTTACAACTACAACAAACATGCTTGTCGTCACGAAAGATGATAATATATATTCATTTGATATAGAATATGTAGAAAAATTAGACAAATATGTTTATATCATCAAATTAACTGATGCCGTTACAGCTAAAGCAATTGAAAAAAAACAAATTGAAATAAACCTGCAAAATGACATGACAAAAAAAGATTCAATAAACATTATAACCCGTATCGAAGGAGAAAAAACAACTCTCACTAGGACGGATATCGCTAAAAAAAATAAGATGGTAGCATATTTGAAAAACATTTATACAACTCAGGACAATAAGCTATACTTTGATATTTACGTTAGTAATAAATCGAATCTCGGTTATATAATAGACTTCCATAACGTATATATGACAACATCGAGTAAAAAATTATTAAAAGAAACTGCAAGTCAGGATATTCAGGTTCCTTCAATCTTGTGCAAAAAGATAAAAGAAATCAAAGCTCATTCGAACCTCCGTCTAATTATCCAAATGGATAAATTCACACTTGAAGATGATAAAATATGCATCTTTGAACTATACGAAAAAGATGGAGGTCGCCATCTGCGTTTAAAAATATCAAACACAGAATTATTAAGCTCCACACCTTTATAAAGAAACGTTTTTTGTTTCATTTTGTTGGATGCCACTCCTTGATTTCTTCGGAATGAAGGGAGTGGTTTTATTTTCCATAGAAAAACTATCTAGTGGATCCATTCCCACCATTTTCATTAAAAGTCCGGCTGTTTTTCACATCTCCCAAAACATCGATTTTAAGCTCATAGAAGCAATTAAAATATTTCATGAAGCTATATACTAAAAACACATTAAAGTTTAGGAGAAGACAAACAAACGCATAAATTCACATGTTATTATAGTTAATAATAGAATTGCAAGTTTTATAAAACCAATCAATACCTAGTTATCTCATCTTAATTATAGGCAAGAAAGCGGTCATCTGGTCATTTTATCTTGATTAAAAAAACGAAGGCAAGTTCTAAAATTTATGAACTGATTATTAGTTGCTTACAGATAATTTTATCCACGAAACCGATCACATTAGGTCATTCTACCTTGATTATCGAACAATACGTAATTCATTTCGGGAAGATTTTGGTTATTTGGTCATTCTATCTTGATTTATTTATAGATTCATTCTTTGTGTTATATATAGCTGATTATTAGTAAATTAAAAACATATAAATGATTAAATGACACTTCATCTGGTCATCACATCTTGATTATGTTAGGATCTTTTTTCCCCGACAGTTATTATTACTTATTATTTTAGAGTGGTTATTTTATCTTGATTTGACACATTCAAAGTGTAGAATGAATCTAAATAACATTATTTGAGTAAAAAATTTTGGGCGGTTTTTTTCCCGACTGTTTTTGTAAATGACGAGAGACTATTGTTTGTGGTATGGGAATTGACTATTATAGTAGTATTATACTAGTATAATTTATTATAGATTTATTATTATATTATTATTAAGTGGTCATTCTATCTTGATTATGGAGATAAAAAGTATTGATAATGAAGTATTATAAAATTAGTCAACTGGTCATTCCATCTTGATTATGGGCAAAAAAGCGGTCATCTGGTCATTCTATCTTGATTATGGAGAGGTTCTTTTCTCTATTTGGTCACTTCATCTTGATTATAGAAAGGTATTTGGTCATTCTATCTTGATTATAGAAGGGTATTTGGTCACTCTATCTTGATTATGGAAGGGTATTTGGTCATTCTATCTTGATTATGTCGCAAATTTTTGATCCACTTTTCATTAAAAAGTGTTGCATTCGGGTATTCCATCTTGATTATAGGGTAGCTGTTGTTTTTTAGAATCAAATTAAATTGCGAAATTTCTAATCTATCTAAAATTTGAAATAGGTCGTGAAAAGTAAGCCAATACATGGAATATAGCTTAATTCTGGCATTTAATTTGAATTATATCTATTAGATTAATACTAATAAATAGTATTATTATATATAAGTGGTCATTCTATCTTGATTATTGCATGAATTTGAGATTGGACTCAACTGGTCATCCCATCTTGGTTAATGATCTCCTGTCAAGTCGCATTGAACTGGGTATTTTATCTTGATTAAACCTGATCGCAATTTATTTTTAATCTTATTCCAGAATTCTCTTGTATTTAAAATTTAATTCATATTTTTGTGTACGATTGTACACAAGAAAATTAGTATGAATATTACAACAGAGCAATTAAGGCATCTTAACTGCCTTCTATCAAAGGAAGACAAAGAGGAAATAGCATCCTTAACGGGATTAGCATATTTGTCTATAAGGGCTGTATTGCGGGGTGAACGAACGAATGATTTGGCTGAATTTTTAATTTACCAAAAGGCAAGGGAAAAATGTAACAAACTGAATCTAACAATAGAACAGATAGAACGACAAAATAAAAAATAATAATGTCCCCTGGCTTCAAACGATAGAGGACATTATATTTTACTAATAAAATATTATTATGATGGACAAAGATAAAGAAAATATTGAATCTAATGTACCTCTAGTTAAAGAAAAAAGTGCACTTCGAATCGATCGCAATCTCGGGAAAAACATAACACTGTTTTCGACCTTTGGGGAGCAAAATAAAGCCATGGTGAAATCAGTCGTGTGGTATGTTTCGAATCAACTAAAGAATCAACTTTTTAACGAAGGCATTATCGATCCGCATGATTTCGCAAAAGTAATGCAGTATGAACTCAATACTCTTACCACCCGTCATCCTTCACCGGCTTGCTTACAACACCTAAGCGATAAAGAAAAAGCTTTAGCTTATAAGAAACAAGACGAGAACCCTAATGACATATCTTGTCGGGTATATGATTCTTGGTTAGAAAATGCTTTATATATGCTCTTGAATCAAAATATTACTTTCCCGTCTGGTGCAAAATCTTATATCGAAAACGGTGATACAATACAGGAATTAACGTTAGAAAGTTATCGCATATTCACAAAACTTGTAATTACATTTAGACAGTCCCCACGTGGTAAGCCCAAAATTTTATACGAATATACTCTGGATGAAAACTTTAGGAATAATCTAAGTTTATATTACATGAAAATAGATCTTCCTCAAGCCAATATCTTGCGTAAGAAAAATCTTGACGACCTATATATCACGATGAAGAATTTACGGGAAACCACGATATTCAATCAGCAATTAGAATGCGAGAGTGATATTGATTTCTTGTGTAAACTAGCCAATATAAATTCAGAATCTTTTTCCGTTAAAAAGAAACGACTGAACAAGGCTTTCGCGACATTGGCTTCAATCGTTGATTTCACGATTCAATTAAAATGGAAAAGAGGACCTCAAGCTAAATGGGCAAATATACCCGTTGTCTCATTTGCTAGTAATTTTAGTGAGATTGTTCCGAATCGGAGTGAAACAAAAATGGAAAAGATTGAGATCTTGTATCAGAATTTTATTTCCGTGATAATAGCCCAAAAAAAGGGAAATATTCTACTATGATGATAATCCAAACAAGCCACAACTAGTTCTTGATTATATAAAAGATAGAACAGCATGTACAGGTGATGAATTAGAAGAAGCATATAGAAAGGCGCAGATTCGGACATTTAAAGAATACTCGGAAAGATCAAAACGAATGTTCACGATCTTCTATGACACACTTCCACGTATGATGGATCCTGAAGATATCAAAAAGTTTTTTGCAAACCCTTTATCTTCGAACCCGCGTACAAAAGATGAGTTAAATAAGATGTACGACACTGTTATCGAGATAACAGCAACAGAGGCAGCAATGGATGAAAAAATATTAAAGGAAAAAGGGTTTACCGTACATACAATAGTCGGTTCTTATTACAAGTGCAAGTAAACCCTCCTGTTAAATGCCTAGAGTGATCAACATGATTTCAAAATAAAACTCTCCTTATGGGGAGTTTTTTAGTTTCTTCACGTAGCTACACAAGGTTCCAATAGACACTTCAAACAACTGCGCAATTTGCACGTAAGGGACTTTACTATCTAGTAACTCCATAATAGTTTTAGAATTCTTTTCAAGTATGTTCATTTTTGGGGCAGATCCTAATGGACGCCCGAGAATAACCCCTTGCGCTTTTTTGTTTGCCAAAGCTTCCTTAGTTCGAGAGGAAATAAGATTTCTCTCTACCTCGGCAACAATACCGAACGCCATGGTGATAATCTTGCTGTTTATATTATCCGTAAGCTCGTACCCCTCTTTTACGCTATGAATAATAATTCCTTTCCGAATACAAGTATTTAAAATACTCATGACTTCAAGCAATCGACGACTTAACCGAGATATTTCTGAAATAATCAGTGTATCATTCTTTTTCAATCGCCGTAGAAGGCTACCAAGTTTTCGCAATTTTTGATCTTTAGTACCGGAAATAGTTTCTTCAATCCATTGGTCAATAGTAATTCCTTTTTTTGCAGCATACCTTCTAATTTCTTGTTTTTGATTGTTGAGATGTTGTTTGTCTGTACTTACCCTCAAATAAGCTACTACCATTATAATTATTTTGAATTCTAGTAATTTATCGACACAAAAACCGGAAAGTACAAGTAAAAAACAAGAATATTATGAAACAAGCACCATCATCCAGAAGATTCAAAAAAACGTTCGATTTATTGTAGCAAAATTAAAATTATTCTTTTAATTAAAAAAATAAAATACGTCCAATTTAGGCTACTGGATGGTAGTTTGTTAGAAAAAAACAAAAATAGATATAATACTTACACGTTTAGAAACAAAAAATCGAACGTTTTTTTGAATTAAGTAAAAAAGGTTTCATAATACTGATTTTTAAAAGGTTGGAACAAAATTGAATTGACACAAATATAATGAATTTATTAACTTCAAAAACTAAGGTTATGAGATTGAAAAATAAAAGTTCCCCCATTCTAAATGGGGGAACCCAGTCCTACAAAAACGATGCGGGCATAATGCCAACAACATTCTTATCTCGCAAAGGTAAACTTTTTTCTCAATACTTTAGCCTTCATGCGCGGATAAAATCTTTCAATTTATTTCAATATCCATCAATTCCAACAGAAGCAAAATGAAAAAGAAGTCACTTTATCTATCAATAATATTAATTATTATTGGAGCGGTGTACGCGTGCTATGATGATCAGATCGATGATCTCTTAAAAGACTACCGTTTCAAAACTGAAATAGTAAATCTTAACGGTCAAGATTTCAAGGATCTATACATGCATACCGAAACAGATTTCGCAATTGACATACAAAAAACAAGCGATATTGGCAGTTACAAATTAAGTTATACCCAGGAAGAAGGGGAGGGCGTATTAAAATACCACGATACAATTATCGAACCTGGAATTAGTGTTTCATGTAAAGAAGACAGATTAAAATTCAGATATATACCGGCAAGCTCCGGAGATCATAAATTACTATTCAAGCTATCAAATGAAGCTATTAACGTGACGGAACGTTTCGAGGGACAAGCATCGAAACTGTACTTCCAGACAGAAGTTATAAAACTTCCAGCAAAACCTCTCGTTGACAAACAATTCACGTTCAATTTAAAGCTAAAGAAAGCGGCAGATGCAACAACGGCAAAATCATTTGCCACTAGCGTTACAGTCTTGGATGGGGCAGGAGAGATTGTATTTCAACAAATTGACACGATCCAAACAGATTCTACTCAAAAAAATCTTTTCGCACGATCTAATTCAAAAGATCAAAATTATCTTATTGAAGGAGAAAACCAACTTTCATACATTTCTCGGAAAGCCGGAAAAAACGTCTTACAATTTCAGGTAACCAATTCTCTTGGCTTTTCTCAATCAATAGACGTTCCAATCGATGTATATGTACCGGATTTCTCCGTGGAAACAATCACGGATACCGTTGCTGATGCAGGTGCAACCAACAATTTTCTATTAAAAGTCACGGACACGGACAATCACGGACAAAACATATACCAAGTAGCCTACCGGAATCTTCAGAATTCAGGAAAACTTCGGATAAATAACAACGAATTGCAAGTTGGAAGCACCCTTCAACTACAGAAAGGAGAAAACATCTGTGAATTTATTCCGATGGAACTCGGAGAGGCTGCCCTCGAATTTATTGTTAAAGATAAATATAATTCTGTCAAAAAAGACACCGCCTACTTCAAGGTTCAAAAGTCAGAGACAAATATCAATATTTCCGACCACGAAAGAAACATTACTGTATATAACACGCAAAATTTCAATTTTGCTGTTAATAAAAAGAACTACAAAGGAAATTATAGATTCGAGATCATTCAGAATCCATTAAATTCTGTCGCGATAAAAGTAAATGGTGAAGATTATAAGGGCGGTCAAATTTCCATTGTATCTCCACAAAATACACTTGTATCTTTCATTCCTTCCCGACCGGGTGATTTGAAACTAACTTTAAAAGTCTACGATGATTATAATTCAGAATCAACCTCTGAACTCAATTACACGGTAGAGAATACTCAAGGAAAGATAACAATCTCCAATCAACAGCAAACTTTAAACTTACTTGAAACAAACAAATTCAATTTTGCGGTTTCAAAACCAAATTACAATGATAAATACCAATTTGAAATCTCCATGTTCCCACTTTCCGGAACTCTTCAAGTTGATGGAGCAAACTATTACGGGGGAAGACAAGATATAGCCAATCCCTTGAATACACAAGTTAGCTTTACCCCGAACAAGGTGGGAGAGGTAACGATGACATTAACCGTCTACGATGTATTTGGCGGATCATTCACGGAAACACTAAAATATACAGTAACTAATACTGGTATAAAGTTAGCTGTTACAAATTTAGAAAAAGGAAATATAATCTTAGGTAAAGAAACTACTTTCGACTTTTCAGCAACAAAAGATTTCTATTCGGGCGATCTACGATTTGAGATTGATATGTCTCCGGAAGATGCCGGAAAATTGAAAGTAGACGGGAAAGCTTATAGCAATTTCGTCGGAGCTTACACAACCATTAAAACAGGAGAGAAGTCTATCATTTCATTTACCCCAACAAAAGAAGGGGAAGCAAACCTCTTGATAAAAGTTTTTGATGAATTTGGTGGAGAAACAAGTTACCCTGTAACGTACAAGGTTAGCAATCCCCCTGTAAAAATGGAAGTTTATAACTACAATCCGGCTTCCGTTTTAAACACGGAAAATCTCTTAAGTCTATCACTTTCCAAAGAAAACTATACCGGGACATTCAACTACACGATCTCTACAGATCCTATCGGAACCGGCACTATTAAAGTAAACGGCGAAGAATACAAGGGTGGTAAAAATCTTCTTGACAAACCGGATAATGTGACATTAAGTTTTACGCCCACAAAAGAAGCTGAAACCCGCCTTACATTAAATATTGAAGACGAAATAGGTGGTAAACTTGAACGGACATTCACTTATAAAGTATCAAATCCGGAATTAAACGTTCTGGTCACAAACCCCACGGAAGAATTAACCATAAATAAACAAGCATCTATTTTGTTCGCTGTATCGAAGGAACAGTACACGGGGAAATTCCAATATCAAATTGCAAATGTAGAGGGATGTAGCGACATAAAAGTAAATAACACTCCATATCCAGCTGACTCCCGATTAGACGTTCCAGTCATAACTGGTACAAGTATCACATTTATTCCATCAAAAGTCGGGAAGGTCCGATTACAACTACATATCTTCGATGAATGGGGGAAAACAGTAGTCAAAAACCTTGAATTCACTGTAACCAATTCTAACATTGATTTGAAGGTTACAAACGTGGAGAATCAAGTTTACGTGGGGAAACCTTCAACCTTCAATTTTTCATCCACGAAACCAAATTATACTGGCAACTTATCATACGAAATCACTCCAACTCCTGAAGGGATGGGAACACTTGTCGTTGATGGGAAAACATACTCGTCGGGGAAAATAGAATTTACAGCTGGTAAAGATGTTCCGGTAACCTTTACTCCCGGCAAAGAAGGTGAAGTTTCTTTCTTGTTGAAAGTTACTGACGAATTCGGGGGTGAGAAATCCCAAACGATCAACCAGGTAATCACGAACCCGGCTATCAAGCTAGAGGTCATTAATTACACGACTGAAGCCATCATCAACACAGAAAAAGTGTTCAATTTCACGACCACGAAAGATCAATATACCGGGGCGTTCAATTACTCCATCACGACAACTCCGAGTGGGGCTGGGATAATAAAGATAAATGACAAAATTTACACCGGAGGCATGGTGCCGTTAGAGAATCCGGCAAACACGAAAGTTTCTTTCGTTCCTTCTGTCGCTGGCGAAATCACGGTAACACTGAATGTAACCGATAACGTGGGTGGAAAGATTGAGAGAATTTTTACTTACAATGTCACGAACCCGGATCTAACGATCCTTTTACCAAATATCGAGACTGATCTGACATTTAATAAAACTACATCTTTCAATTTTTCAGTTTTAAAACCAAATTATAACGGAAAATTCACGTTTACTATTGATGCGGATAATTGTAAAGATGTAAAAGTAAACGACATAGCGTACACGTTAGGTTCTACCGCTGAAGTGAGTAAACCTGAAGGGATGAAAGTATCATTGATTCCTAGTAGTACGAAACCCATTAATTTGACATTGAAAATTTTTGACGAATGGGGGAGAAGTACAACACAACAACTCAGTTTTACTGTAACCAATTCTGATATTGATTTGAAGGTTACAAACGTGGAGAATCAAGTTTATGTTGGAAAACCTTCAACTTTCAATTTCTTATCAACAAAATTAAATTACACGGGCAATTTATCTTATGAAATCACCCCGACTCCTGAAGGGATGGGTTCCCTTGTCGTTGATGGAAAGGCATACTCGTCGGGAAAAATAGAATTTAGTGCTGGCAAAGATGTTCCGGTAACCTTTACTCCCGGCAAAGAAGGCGAGGTTTCTTTCTTGTTGAAGGTTACCGATGAATTCGGGGGTGAGAAATCCCAAACGATCAACCAGGTAATCACGAACCCGGCTATCAAGCTAGAGGTCATTAATTACACGACTGAAGCCATCATCAACACAGAAAAAGTGTTCAATTTCACGACCACGAAAGATCAATATACCGGGGCGTTCAATTACTCCATCACGACAACTCCGAGTGGGGCTGGGATAATAAAGATAAATGACAAAATTTACACCGGAGGCATGGTGCCGTTAGAGAATCCGGCAAACACGAAAGTTTCTTTCGTTCCTTCTGTCGCTGGCGAAATCACGGTAACACTGAATGTAACCGATAACGTGGGAGGAAAGACCGAGAGAATTTTCACTTACAATGTCACGAACCCGGATTTAAGCCTCGTGTTAGCAAACGTGGAATCGGATATAACTATTGATAAAACATCCGCGTTCAATTTTGCTGTTAATAAAGCAAATTATACCGGGAAATTTAATGCTATCATCACTGGTGAAAACTGTCGAGATATAAAAATTAACGATATAGCTTATTCCCAAAATACCCCAATAGAAGTTTCTTCAACAGGAACCCGTGTATCTTTTATCCCGACCGTTGTCGGATCGGCTTCCACTAAATTACAAATTTCTGTCACTGACGATTGGGGAAAAACAGCGACGCAAGACCTCGTGTTTAACGTCGTTAATTCAAATATCAGCCTTCAACTGAAAAATGTTTCTCCCAAATTACACGTGGGTGAAATTTCAGAATACAGCTTTATCGCGTCTAAACCCAATTACACCGGTAATCTGAAATTCGAGATCACTCCAACTCCTGAAGGAATGGGAACACTTGTCGTTAATGGGAAACAATACATTTCCGGACAAGTCGAGATCCAATCGGGTAAAGAAGTTCCGGTGAAATTTACTCCCACGAAAGAAGGTAACGTAAGTTTCAAGCTTACTACATCGGATCAGTTTGGCGGGGAAACAGTCGAAACCATATCTCAATCGATTACAAACCCAGCTATCAAAACTGAAATAACTGGTTTCGTTCCGGAAGGGAGTTTAAATGTTGAAAATGGATTTAACTTCTCTGTTTCTAAAGAGTATTATACAGGGAAATATAACTACATCATCACGACCGTTCCATCAAACGCGGCACAGATTAAGGTCAATGATGAAATTTATAATGGAGGATTAAGTGAACTCACGAATCCAGCAAACACGAAAGTAAATATTAAACCTACTACTTCCGGGAAAATAACGTTAAACCTGATTGTAACGGACGCAACTGGCGGACGCTGGGAAAAAGCATTCGAATACAACATCGTAAACAACCCGACTAAATTAGTTATTTCAAACGAAGAAACCGCCATATCCCTCGATAAAGAAACTTCCTTCAACTTCGCGGTAAGCAAAGCAAATTATACCGGGAAGTTTACTTACGAGATAACATCGGAACCTGTAACGGCAGGGAAAATAAAAGTAAATGGCACCCCTTACGAGGGCGGGCGAACAGATGTAATAAACCCGACTAACACGAAAGTATCCTTTATCCCGGAGAAAACTGGAGCAACATTCCTAAATATAAAAATATGGGATGAATTTGGTGGGGAAACAGAACAGCGTCTAAGTTATATTGTAGCGAATTCTAAGTTTAGTATCGTAACAAGTAACGTGGAGAAAACGATCCAACTAGGCAAGCCAACAACTTTCAATTATTCGACGGTTAAGGAAAACTATTCCGGATCATATCAACAGGAAATAATTATTACTCCCGAAAACGCAGGTGAAATAAAAATTAATGGCACAGCCTATAATAGTGGCAAAGTACCTGTAACGAACCCCGTAAACACGATTATCGAATTCGTTTCCAACAAAGCCGGGCAAAACACGTTACAATTAAAAGTGTATGATGAATTTGGCGGTGAAGCGGTAGAAAACATCGTCTTTAACTGCGTGAACCCGGAAATTTCTATCAGTACAACAAATAAAGAGGAAAGTATTATCTATAATACCCCGACTTCTTTCAACGTGGCATTAGCCAAGAAATTCTATACCGGTACATTCAAATATCAAATATCTCAGATTCCGGCGAATTCCGGAGTCGTAACCGTGGATGGAACAACATATGACGGCGGTATTACCACCGTTACAAATCCGGACAATCTCCGGATCGGTTTTACCCCGACACGCGAAGGAACCGTTTCCTTGAAGTTAAAAATCATGGATGATGTCGAGGGTGTTATCGAGGAAATATACAATTTCTCTGTTGCAAATCCTGAAATTGAAGTGAATGTAACAAACCATACCCCGGACGTGATGGTAAACGCGACCTCCACGTTCAATTTCACGGCAGCAAAAGCGAATTACCCCGGAAAATTAATGTACCAGATCGAGCAATCTCCCGCGGGAATAGCGTCACTAAAAATTAATGGTACAACATATACAGGAGGTAAATTAGAACTTACAACACCTCTAAATAATACAGTCGAATTTACAGCGAACAAAAATTGCGCGATCGTCCTTAAACTAACCGTTACCGATGAATGGGGCAAATCCACTGTAAAAGATATTCCTTTTAGCGTGGTTAATACCGACATTTCGATAAATATAACGAACAAGGAACAAGATCTGCTATTAAGCAAAGCAACAACGCTAAATTTCGCTGTAAGTAAACCGAACTACGGGGGAATATTCAAAGCCCGTGTAATAGACGCGGAAAATACCGGTACGATAAAATTTAATAATAACTCGTACAGCGGAGAAGAAATAGAGGTACAAGCCAATAATAGTATCGAGTACACCCCTAAAAAGCTAGGTGCGATCTTATTAAAATTACAGGTAACAGATGAATTAGGCGGGGAGAAAGAAGTTCCTTTATCGTTCAATGTAACGAATCCGGAAATTCAAGTGCGGATAACAAACAAGGAAGACGAACTGATATATAATACCCGCACAAACTTCAACATTGCTTTAACGAAAGATTTCTATGTTGGAACATTCGACTATGAAATTGAGCAAGTTCCGGCAAACTCAGGGATCGTCACCGTGGATGACGTGGCGTATCCGGGAGGATCTGTAACTGCAACCAATCACTCGAACATTCGCGTAGCGTTTACCCCGACTCGTGCAGGCAGGGTATCCTTGCGATTTAGATTCACGGATAAGACCGGGGCGGAAGCCGTCCAGACGTTAGACTTTAACGTGACAAATCCTGCCATTGCAGTAAATGTTACAGGACAAACTCCGGATATAAAAGTTAATACCCCGACAACGTTTAATTTTACGGTTAGCAAACCAAATTACACGGGCAAATTCCAATATCAGTTGGAACAATCCCCGGTATCAGGTGTAATTAAAATAAATGGAACAGACTACACTGGCGGGAAAATAGACATCACGAACGTGAATAGCAACCCGATTTCATTCACCGCGAACAAAACCGGGGCAGTGACGCTTAAACTAACCGTTACCGACGAATGGGGAATTTCGACCGAGAAGTTAATAAATTACAGTGTTTCCAATACCGATATCTTGGTAGACATTAAGGACAAGGAATTTGATCTTTTGCTAAACAAAGCTACCACGCTGAATTTTACCGTGAACAAACCCAATTATTCAGGATCGTTTAAAGCGGAGATAGTTCAAGATCCAGAGAATTGTGGCACGATAAAATTAAATAGCTCGGCTTACTCGAACGGGAAGGTAAACCTGCAAGAAAATAACACGATAACATTTACTCCATCAACAACAGGAGCCGTTCTTCTTACATTAAAAATATTCGACGAACATGATGGAGAGAAAGATGTTGCCCTTAATTTCAATGTTACCAATCCCGGTATCAACTTAACCGTAACCAACAAGCAAGAAAATATTATTTTTAACACGGCAACAAGCCTAAATGTTGCAATGTCTAAAGATTATTATTCTGGTGCTTACGATTACATTATAGAACAGATCCCGGCGGGATCCGGAACAATTACAGTAGATGGCGTGGCATATAACGGTGGAACGGCTGCCGTAACGAATCCTGCCAATCTGCGTATTGGATTTACACCGACTTCTGACGGACGTATTTCCTTGAAATTAACTATAAAAGACAAGGTTGGTGCGGAAGTAATCGAAAACTTAAATTTCCATGTAACAAATCCAGCTATTGCGGTAAATGTTACCGGACAGACAAAGGATATCCAAGCCAATGCCACAACTTCATTTAACTTCTCCGTGGCAAAACCGAACTACACGGGCAAATTCCAATATCAAATTGTGCAAGATCCCGCGGATGTCGGAACTATAAAAGTAAACGGTACGGCATATTCCGGAGGAAAAATAGATATCACAAATATCAATAGTAATTCAGTAGAATTTACACCGAGTAAATTAGGTGCTGTCGTCTTAAAATTGCAGGTAACAGATACCTGGGGAATGATGACGGAAATTCCGATAAATTACAGTGTTTCAAACACTAATATCGTCGCAAATGTTACTAATAACGAGTACGAATTGTTATTAAATAAAGCGACAACCTTCAAGTTTTCTGTAAGTAAACCGAATTATAGCGGTGGATTTACGGCAAAAATCGTCACGGACCCTACAAATACTGGAACGATTAAGTTGAATAATTCAGCTCACACGGGAACGACAGTAGCCATTCAAGCAACAAATACGGTGGAATTTATTCCTTCACGAACCGGAGCGATCATGATGAAAATCATCATATCTGATGACCTGGGCGGAGAAAAGGAAGTCCCCATCACGTTTAACGTGACGAATCCCGGAATAAATCTAACCGTAACCAACAAGCAAGAGAATATAATCTTTAAGACCGCAACTAGCTTTAATGTGGCAATGAAAAAAGATTATTACTCTGGAGCTTACGATTACATTGTAGAACAGATTCCCGCGGGTTCTGGGACAGTAACAATAGATGGTGTCGCGTATAGTGGTGGAACAGCTGCCGTAACGAATCCTGCCAACTTGCGTATTGGATTTACACCGACAATAGAAGGTAGAGTTTCTTTAAAAATTACAATTAAAGATAAAGTCGATGGAAAAGTAGCTGAAACCTATGACTTTAACGTAACGAATCCGGCTATCGCAGTAAATGTCACAGGACACAAGTCAGATGCAAACGTTAATATTCCGACAACATTCAATTTTGCAGTTAGCAAGGCAAATTACAGTGGTAAATTCCAGTATCAAATTGTACAAGATCCCGTGAATGTTGGAACTATAAAAGTAAACGGTACGGCATATTCAGGAGGGAAAATAGATATCACGAATATTAGTAGTAATTCGGTAGAATTTACACCAACAAAAATAGGTGCAGTTACTTTAAAATTAACGATAACAGACGAGTGGGGAAAATCTACCGAAGTTCCATTAAGTTATAGTATTTCGAACACAGACATTTCCATAGATGTAACAAATGCCGAATACAAGCTACTACTAAACAAGGCAACAACATTCAATTTTGCAGTTTCAAAGCCAAATTATAGTGGCGGGTTCACGGCAAAGATTGTGACAGATCCCACGAATACCGGGACGATCAAATTAAATAATTCAGCTCACACGGGAACGGCAGTTTCCCTTCAAGCTAATAACACGGTTGTGTTTACTCCGACTACCGCAGGAGCTATTGTTTTAAAAATACTCGTTAGTGACAATTTAGGTGGGGAAAAAGAAATTGCAATTCCATTTACAGTGGAGAATCCAGCTATCGAGGTTGCTATAACAAACAAAGAAAGTAGTGTTCTCTACAAGTCTACAACAACCTTTAACGCTTCTATCTCGAAGGCGAATTATAGTGGCAAATTCAATTACAGGATCTCAACTTCTCCAGCGGCAGCCGGAGCAATAACAGTGGGCGGGAAAGCACATACTGGAAATTATACCGAGGTATCCGCCCCGGCAGGATTACAGATTGGATTTACACCCGTCATCGAGGGATATGTATCTCTTCTGCTCGAAATCGAAGATGAGACTGGAAATAAAACGGAAAAAACTTTAGATTTTAACGTTACGAATCCGGCTGTAAACTTAACCATAAACAATTCAGGAACCGACTTGACATTAGGCAGCTCGCATAGTTTTAGTATCTCTGCAAGCAAGCAAGGATATACAGGAGCCTACACTTACGAGATTACCCAGTACCCTTACGCCGCGGGCGATATGACTGTTGCCGGAAGTACAAGTCTAAGCGGGAAATTAACAGCTAACCCAGCCAACATTACATTCAAGCCGACTCGGTTAGGAGCGATCGTGTTAAACATTAAAATCACGGATGAGTGGGGTAAAAGCGTTGAAAAACAGATAGACTTTAACGTTTCGAATTCGCCGATTACCCTTGCATTTGTGAACAACGAAAGCAACGTGGTATTGAACAACCCGACAAACTTTAATTTTAAAGCGACGAAAGCAAATTATTCCGACTCTGAAACGGTAACTTATTCCATTACTCCAGCGACATCGATGGGGACACTCACGGTGGATGGGAAAGCGTACAATGGAACAGAGGTAAGTGTTAGCTACGGAAAAATTAAAGCTGGCTTGCCAGTTGTCTTTACGCCTACACGGGAAGGAGTTAGTAGTTTGACTTTTATGGTTAAAGATACTTATGGAACGACCACGACAAAAACCATTGACTTTAATGTTGCAAATCCCGAATTAAGTTTATTCTTGGCTGGAGTAAACACGGGACAAGCAAACGAAGTAACATTGGGAGAAACGTTTAAGTATACATTCAACGTGGATAAAGCGAATTATTCCGATGATTTTGCATATATAATAACATTATCGCCATCTGATGCCGGAACAATAGCGACAAGTGATATAACACCTCGATCTGTAGGGGTTGTAACCGGAACCCTTCAGAAAGGTAGTTTCGGAGTTTCTACTGGAGAAATTCGTTTTACCCCTTCAAACTCAACTTATCTCAATCAAAACGTCACGATCAACGTTGAAGTTCGAGATAAATGGGGCAACAAGAAAAATACGTCGAGTACGTTTAACATCAAAACCTCAGCTATTAGCGTGAACATGAACCGTAAGACATCAATCCCGGTTGAAGAACCATACGTGTTCTATTTTATGGTCGACAAGGCAGGATATTCAGGTAAATTCACGTATCAATTGACAGGTTGGAATGACGGGGATAAAATTGAAACAAGTGCGGACGGATCGAAGTACACTACATATAACGGTGGTAAATACGATCTGCCTCACAAGGATCATTCCTATATTCGGTATACTCCGGCAAAAGTCGGTACCGTACCGTTGAAACTTTTTGTCTACGACGAAAACTCAGTTGAAGTAATGAAGGAATTGACCTTCGATGTAAAAGTACCAGAAGTAAAGATTGCCACTGACCGAACGAGTGCTAGCGGATACATGGGTGATTTTATTCCATTCAAACTGACCGCCACAGATGAAAAAGGAGAGGATCTAAATGTTAGTTTCGCACTAGAAAATGCAGACTTCAGCGGAACATTACGATTCAATAATGCAGAAGTGACTCCTACATCACGAAGTAGGGCTGCTGGAACAACAGTAATTGCTAATTCTGGAAAAGAGAACAAACTAGAAATATTATCGTGGAAAAGAGGATCGTACGCCGCAACAACCACAGCACAAAATCGCTGGGGTAACAAAGCTGCTGTTACCACAAGTATTAGCGTAACGGAGATGCCACGTTATACCATTTCAACCTCGACAATTGGCAGTGGTACAGTAAGTATCTCTCCTTCAGCATCTGATTACGAGTCAGGAACGAACGTCACCATCACGGCAACACCCGTAAAAGGGTGGAAATTCGTACGTTGGCAGGGATCCGCCTCTGGAAGCACGAACCCTCTACAAGTGACAGTGACGGGGGAAATGAACGTGGTCGCGGTATTCGAG
>ERZ773193.1558-NODE-1558-length-28226-cov-5.163324_pt1 | contig 28226 bp, 21 predicted proteins | sample MGYA00511110_ERZ773193 | MGnify/ENA primary metagenome ERZ773193 (study PRJEB29015, sample SAMEA2737784) | human gut metagenome | biome: human gut; feature: human-associated habitat; material: faeces | place: China | collected 2012 ...
CCAAGAATTGCTTTAGCAATTCTTGCAAAGCAAAGCGCTGGCTTTGCTTTTTTATATCGCTTTTTTTATATTGTGATCGCAATGGAAGCGGCGGCTGTGAGTTTGTTCCTGCCGCTGCTGTTTTTGCGTGTGGTTATAAGTGGTCTGCCAAAGAAATATATGGTATGGCTGTGGCGGTTGTATTTTTTGCGGATCGTGTGTCCAATCCAGATTTCCAGTATGTTTAGTATTGTTCCGGCGTGGAATCGCAGTTACCATCGATTTTTAGCAGATGTAGGACTTGATATCGATGCGCAGCATGGCGGACTGCTTCGCAGTCTGCACGATGTATGGCAAGCGAACATACAAGTAACGTCTCTCTATCGGATCATGGCGATAGGATACTTTGCAGGAATGCTGTTATTGGTAGTTCTTTTGGTGATTCGGGCGGGAAAGGTGCGTTCCGCGATCCGTATGCGGGAAAAACGACTGGAGGGTACTTTGTACCAGTCAGCGGTCGAATTGCCGGTCATGACAGGTCTGTTCGTGAATCGCGTGTTTTTGCCGGAAACGATGAATGTGCAGGAGGCGAAATATACATTAGCACATATGGAGTGTCGACGTGCTCGCAGAAGCAATCTTTGGAATGCGTTTTATGTAACGGCGCTGCTTTTGCATTGGTACGATCCTTGCGTATGGGCTGCCGTATTTTTGGTTAGACGGGATGAGCAGATGGCGTGCGATGAATGTGCCGTGGACAGATGCAGTGCGGCAGACAAGAATGCGTATATACAAGGGATTTTGAACATTGTACCGCAGGAAAGCCGTGTGCCATTTACTGTGTGTGCAAGCTTTGAAACAGACTTAGAGAGACGGTCGCAGCGTTTGCTGCATCAGGGATCCGACCGAATGTGTTATAAAATGACCAGTGTGATCCTTTTGCTTTTGATGTTTTTCTGGCTTTTTTTGTTACGTCCGGTTCAAAATGTATGGGCGGGAGGAACGTGGAATGCCGGGAGTGAGAAACTGTCCGCAAATAAGGACACGAGAAAAACGAATCTCATCCTTTCGCAGACAGATGTATTGTCGCCAAGTGGACTGAAACAGACAGTTTCCTTGCGGCATAAGCGTAATGAAGCCAACGGCAGGATCCTTGCAAACAGTTACGAGCTGCAGCTTGCGGATGCAGCAGGCAGTGAATTGGCAGTTGTTGACCTGCAGAAAGTGTTTCGAGAGCAGGGGATTGCGAAGGATACGCTTTATTTCCCGGAGGGATTGAAGCTGCAGACCGGTGACTATAATAATGATGGGATTCAAGAACTGCTTTTGGGACAGCAGAGAGCGTGGGATGCAGCAGAGCAAAAGCAGATCGGGAGATTGCTGTCCAACAAAACGGACAGCAAGTCAAAAACAGCGTCAAGCAAGGTTGCCGAGAACGTCACGCCGGCGCCGGCAAAACAGGTTAAGAACTTGCGGACGTATGTGTACGTAATGTTTCAGATGCAGGAGACCGGTTTGCAGATCGTCTCAGAGGCGGTATATGGGGAACAGGCGGCATCGATGCAGTCTGTGAAGCCGAGTCAGGAATCGGACGTGAAGGACTTGTTTTATATGCAGTTCTCCGATGGAAAGCTGTACTATATTTGGGACAGCGATGCAACAAAGTTCCTGGCAAAGAAATTATCGTCTGATGAATTGAATCAGCATAGAAGGGCGTCACAGGGAACAGAGGAAGCGGGCGTCAGCAAGACAGAGACTTTGGAAGATGCCGATGGCAACGAGTGTATGCGCGTGCAGACGACCACTGACACGACCGGAAGTCCGGAAATCGGTCAGATCATGATGTCCCAAAACAAGAAAAAGATGAACGAGGTCAAGGGATATTTTTGCGAGTTGAAGTGGGTGCCGCAATCTGATGCTTCGACCGGACGATATGCAGTATTGATCTATAATGGCACCAAAGCACAGACATTTGTGCTGTATGATGTTGATAAAGCTACGGAACTGTACCGGCAGGAAGACGGTAATGATATTCTCAGCAGTATCTTTGCCAAATATAATGACACACAGATTCAGTTTAAAAGTGGAGCAATTGCGGTGTACAAGCTCGCGGAACAAAATGGGAGCAGGCTAACGATTGATTTTGCGGCAGAAGCAGAAGATGGCGTAGATGTGAGTGGAAGTTATGTTTATGATATGGATAGTGAACAGATTTCCAATCTGCAGTATAACCAGTCGAATGATGATACGCAGACCAAGAATTCGTCAAACGGGAATGCCGGGACAGACAGCGATTCTTCTTCCTCAAATAAGGGAACAGACAGCAGCTCGAAACGTAAGAACACAACAACGCCACAGCCTGTTCCAACAATAAATAGCAATTTGGGGGATTATTTGGATCCGTGATGGTCTTGGACAAGCAATGTTCCAAATTTACGAAGTCTGGTTCGATCGTATCTTTTCTTGACGGTATTTTCGTAGAGTGCTATTCTTATAAGAGCAGAAAGTTCGTGGCAGCCGACTTTATGAATAAAGGCAGCTGCAGAAATATGAGAAGAGGAGGGAAAGTATGATCGTAGATAGAAATCGTTTTGGGGATTCGGAGATAAAGAGCTGTAAACAGTGTGGACGCAGATTACATCCTAAATATAATAAAGATATATGTCCGGCGTGCATGGAAATGAATCTGTTTAATGAAGTGAAAGATTATATTCGTAAAAATGATGTGAATGAATCTCAAGTGGCTGATCATTTTGGCATTTCCAATGCGAAGGTACGCGCATGGATCCGTGACGGTCGTATTCAGTACAAAAATACAGATGGAAAAACAGTGTCGCAGGTGTATTGTCAGATCTGCGGTAAGCCGTTGGATTTTGGGAATCTATGTTCTGAATGTCGTCATTTGCAGGGATTGGAAGTTGTTGCAAAGCGTTATGGAGAAGAGGCAGGACAGATGCGTTTCATCAACAAAGACAGGACGTAAAATTACAGCAATAATTATAGAATGTTGCAGTAAAATTTCCAACAATCGGAAAAAAATATATTAGTAGAGGTAGAATTTTCCAGGAAGATTCGCCTCTTTTTTTATGATATGCTTTTTTGGGAGTCAAAGTATGTTGGGAGTCAAAGTATGTACAACGTGAAAAAGGAGGGAAATATGCAGCAAGTAAGAATTAAGTTGCAAAATATTTCGAAGTATTATTATTCCGAAACAGCAGTGACACAGGCATTGCAGGGTATCAATCTGGAGTTTCGCATGGGAGAATTTGTTGCGATCACAGGGGAAAGCGGCAGCGGAAAGTCAACATTGCTTAGGATCATTAGCGGCATGGATACGTTTGATGATGGGGAGCTTTATGTGGATGGACAGCCGACATTTCAGTATGATGAAGATGACTGGGAAGAATATCGTCGTACTAAGATCGGCTTTGTTTTTCAAGATTATAGTTTGATCGGTCATTATACCGCCAAAGAAAATATCGTCAGTGCGCTTTTGATCATGGGAGTGCCTGAGAAAGAAGCTGGAGACAAGGCAATTCATTATTTGGAACGGGTAGGCCTGAGTGCACAGAGAGACCAGCGTGCGTCTAAGTTGTCCAGTGGTCAAAAGCAGAGATTGTCGATTGCTCGTGCGTTGGCAAAGGATACGGATATTATTGTGGCGGATGAGCCAACCGGTAACTTGGACAGTGAAACCGGAGCGCAGATCGTGAAATTGCTTCGAGATCTTTCGCAAGACCATTTGGTTATAATGGTAACTCACAATTATGAACAGGTAGAAAAATATGTTACCAGAAAAGTGCGATTGCATGATGGATCATTGATCTTGGACGTATCCGAAAATATGGACACAGAGCAGAAACCGGAGATGTCCGAGAATGTGGACAACAATGAGAAAACGTCAGCCGGTAAAAAGTCTGAAAGCAATGAGGAACGACTTCGCGATCATACCATAGGGCGGATCTTCGTGCGAATGAATGCAGTGAGACAGCCGGAAAAAATCGCATTGTTTATGGGATTTTTCTTAGCTGCTGCTATCGTATCGTTTTTATTTATCGGGCAGTTGCTAATGAATGCAGATGATATTTACACCAAAGAGTATTCGGCAACATCTTTTGCGCGCAAGGATGATAAGCGCATTTCGCTTAGACGCAAAGATCAAAAGTTTATGACGAAAAAAGATATTGACCGACTCACCAAAATGAAGCACGTCGTTTCGGTGGATCAGTACGATATTGTGAATGACGTCAATTATTATTTTGAGGAAGGAAAAGATTATAGACAGGAGTACGGCTATAATAGGATGAGTACGAGCAATGAAGGGTGGCTGTATGACTCGCAGAACGTTGAATACGTCAAGAAAGATCAATACATGCGATCGTCTTCCTGCTTAAAGAAATCGGATCTCGCAAAGGGCAGTCTGCCAAAGAAGATCGATGAAGTTGTACTGTACGATCGGGGAAAATATAAGGTTGGTGATACGATTACATTTTTCTATACAAGTGATGTGCTTTGGTCATCAACGGAGAATTATATACAGCGAAAGATGAAAGTAAGCGGACTGTTAAAAAATAAGGATAAACAGGTGTACTTTTCGCCGGAGATATGTACAATGCTGCAAAGTACCGTAACCGGTGGCAAAGTATTCTATGAATATGCCTATAATCAAAAACTCGGAAAATATCAGGGACAGGCAACATTGTGGCCGATTGTTGGCGATATCGTGAAGAAGGATAACGAACTTTGTGTATCAGGTGAATATGAAGCAGCGGTGTATCGGGCAGAAGATAATGACTTAACTCTTTTAGGTCAGTCCGGTTTATTGCATATTGATCAGTATGACAAGGATATGAAAACCAAGGATGTCAAACAGATCGAGAATGTAGAAACCGGTGAGAAGATAAATGGCTGTGGGGCAAATTTTGCAGAGGTTTCTCAGAATACTTATGCGAAGTATTATCGCACCGACAGCAGGCAGGCATCGGTATATATTACAAGTTACGCCAAAATGGATCATGTGTTAAAGGCATTGGATAAAGCCGGGTATGAGGCTGTGAGTACACTGCGTTTTGGTGCAGATAAATACGATTCAGATCTGGTACAGGAACGTTTAAGGACGATCGGCATTGCAGTGGCAATACTATTAGTGATGATGGCTGCTGAGATATTGATCTTACGTTCTATATTTAAGATTCAGATCAAAGACCAGAAAATCTTAAAATTCATGGGTATGTCCACAAAATTGATCGGCAAGATCAATTATATGGAGATGCATCGATACAGTATTACTGCTATTATCGTGGTCGCGGTAGTGATGAATGTAGTTGGAATCTTTGTGCCGGCGCTGCGTGCTATGCTCTACTATTATGAATGGCCCGGGTACCTAGTGTACTTTATGTACAATTATGTGGCTGCGATGGTGATGGTAGCAGCGTTTAATCATTTGTTAAAAGGGAAGGTGAGCGAATGATCAAGATAGAACATTTACAGAAATATTTTAACCGCGGTAAACGAAGTGAGATTCATGTATTGAATGATATTACATTGGAGCTGCCACAGACAGGTTTGGTATGTATTTTGGGGGAAAGCGGTTCCGGAAAAACCACGTTATTAAATACCGTTGGTGGATTGGATGTGTTTCAGGGAGGAACACTTACTGTAGACGAAACAATATTAAAGAAGTACGAGCCAAAGAAAATTGAGCATTTGCGTTGTGAAAAATTTGGCTATATTTTCCAAAATTATTATTTGCTGCAGGATTATACGGTTGCTTATAATGTAAAGCTTGCACTTAGTCATTATGATCTGACGGATGAGGAAAAAGATGAGAGAGTATCGTATGTATTGGAGCAGCTTGGTATAGGCCGTTACAAAAAGAAGCTGGTATCCAAATTGTCGGGTGGACAGCAGCAGAGGGTATCTATTGCCCGGGCACTTGTGAAATCACCGCAGATCATATTGGCAGATGAGCCCACCGGCAATCTGGACGAGGAAAATACAATACGTACAATGAGTATATTGCGTGCGATTTCCAAGGAATGTCTGGTTATTTTAGTATCACACGAGTGCCGTATTGCTGAGTTTTTTGCGGATCGTATTCTAGAGATCAAGGATGGAGAGATTATAAAAGATTACGATAATCATTCCGGCAGCAGTTATGAACGATCGGACGATGGTAATATTTATTTGCCGGAGCTCACATGTCAGGCCATGCAAAGCGATGAAAATGAAATTGAAGTGTACCAAAATGCGGACAGTAAAGAGGAACCTATTCGATTAAAAATGGCATGGAAAAGTGGGAAACTTTATATTCGGAGTGACATGGCAAGTGATGTGATCTTTGCGGGGGAAGAAGCCGGATGTGAAATCTTTGATGAGCCAAGACCAAAACTGGAGATGGAAGATGTTGAGAACTTCTCATATGAATTATCTCCATTGGAAATGAGTAAAAAATCCGGGTTGTCCTGGAAAGCAACCTGGCGAATGACACTAGAAAATTTGAAGTTGTTGGGGAAAAAGCAGGCATTTATCGTTGTCATCCTTTTAATAACAGCAATCATGCTTTCGCTGACGATATCGGACTTGATCACAGCAGTTACGGTGCATCGGGAAGAGATTGTGAAGGATGATTCACATTATGTACAGGTGGAGATGAAACTGGCTTCTCCGGCAGAAGAATATGCCGTTGGTGATACCATGCAGGAGTGCTATAATAAGGTGCTTTCGAAAGGGAAACGTAAGGATATGATGTTTTACGATGCAGCGCGTGACCTGGTGATACAGGCAGATACGTTATATCAGATGCGGGGGAGCAGCCAGGTGATCCGCGACTTTTCCTATGTGGACATATCGAAAGTTACGAAGAAAGATCTGTTATATGGACGGCTTCCAAAGAAATCGGATGAGATTGTTATCGATAAGCTGGTTGCGGATCGTTTCTTGAAAAGTGACACGGCTATTGCCGGTCAATATGCGTCCGCAAAGGAGTTGTTAGGAGAGACACTTTCTATTAACACATTCAGCAAAGATCTGACGGTAGTTGGCATTAGTGGCAACAACGAGGCGTCCATTTACTGCAGTCAATCAAAGCTGCTAGGAATGGTTGCGAGTTCCTATTCGGTCATGTCATTATCAGAGCTGCGGAAGATGTATCCGGGTAAGTACGATAATGTAACCTTGCAGGATGATCAGATGCTGGTTCCGCAGTCAAAATATGATCAGATCAAAAGTTATCAGGAATTTCAGGGAAACCAGAAAGAATATCCGGTGCAACAGCTTGGTAACAGTTCCGTGTTTTACGAAGAGGAACCGGTTAGTAATGCAGGAGAAAATTACATTGTAGTGGGTGGATTTGATAATTCCTGTGATGTTGATTATGTTTTGACAGATGCCGCCGGTAAACAGTTAGCAGACCAGTTGGCAGTGGGAATGCAGAAGATAAAATATTATGTTGATGATTTGGAGCAGCGGGAAGAGCTGGTAAAGCAATTGCAAAGTGAACTGAAACCGTATCAAAAAATGTTTCGGGTCAAAGTGACGATTCCGGCAGAGCAACAAGTGAAAGCCTATCGGAACAAAATGAAAGACAAGACGAGAAGCAAAGCATTGTTTGCAATGATTGCTGTCATCTTGTCTGTGTTGATCATTTATTATACGATCCGCTCCAATGCATCATCACGAATGGAGGAGTTGACGGTGTATCGCCTGCTTGGAATTTCCAAGGCAAGTATTATCCGTTCTTTTATACTTGAAATGCTGCTGATCAATTGCTATACGACACTTCCCGGGGTTGTGGTCACGACAGGTGTTATGAAGTTCGCCGCATCCGTGCCATCCCTTGGAATGAATCTAAGCTTTCCATGGTGGGGCGCGATAACGTTGATAGCGGCAATTATGCTGGTAAATGCAATTGTAAGCGTTATTCCGGTGCACAACATACTGGCAAAGCCGCCTGCGGAGTTAGCTGTTAAGTAACGGTTTCACCGTGCGGTCCGGGATCAGTTGCCGGTAACGGTCGGTGAGTTTGTTGGAGCTGCCGTTGAGCTGTCCGTTGGAGCATCTGATGGAGTTTCTGTTGGTACTGCTGTCGGTACAGTGGTTGGAGCTGCCGTTGGCGTCGCAGTTGGTCCTACAGCATTTGAAGGTACAGTTTTCAGCAATTTTGTAAACCGCTTCATTTCTGAGCGTGCCGATTTGCGGATCAAATCGGAATAAGAGAACAACATAAAACCGCCACAACTGTTTTGTGAGCGTAAGTATAGGAGCTGGCGTTTGAGATTAGTGCGGCTTGTGCCCCACTCTGCGTCCGCTCCTAATTTTGCCTCCCGTTTAGAGATGCCGGCGCGGTAACCGCCCAGACCGACATATACTTTTACGGATTTTGCGCGTGGTATCGCGAGCCATTTGTTTGTGGTTTCGCGGAAAGGACAAGTCTTTTGACTGAATGTCCAGTAAATCTGTGGGCAGATATAATCAATATATTTGGAAGAACGCATCCATTTTTTGACATCTGCGTAATAATTATTTTTTGCATATAAATTACGGATATTGCCTGCCGGGCTGATGCCAAATACGCAATTATTATCCAATCTATGTACGATGGTTCGAACACGTTTTAACATGTTGGATACGTTGTTCCTGCGCCAAGTTACGATCGAAACTTTTTTCTTGTGTTTCTTTTTGCAGCGCTTTGCGTATGCTTTGTATTCTTTGTAGTCAAATACCTTTTTGTATTTCGCACCCAGATTCGGATAAAAATAATCGTCAAAATGAATGCCGTCTACAGCATAATCGCGCACGATCTCACGGACACCATTGCAAACAAGATTTTGGACATCTTTGGAAGCCGGGTTAAAATACAGTTTCCCATCCCATTTTAATACATTGCGGCGTTTGGAAGCTTTCTTGGAAACAGCCCATTTTCGGGCAATGGATTTTTTCGGGAGTTTATATACGTTGGTCGTATTGCTGGCAATGCGATAAGGGTTGATCCATGCATGGAAAGCTAAGCCCCGCTTATGTGCCGCGCTGACCGCATAGGAGAGCGGATCGAATCCCGGATGTTTCCCGGCTTTTCCGGATACATAGCGAGACCATGGAAAATAGCTGGACGGATACAAGGCATCGGCAAATGGACGAACATGAACGATCACAGCGTTAAATCCATTTTTTTTGCAGTTATCAAACGTCTTGTTGATGAAATTCTCAAACTGCTTTTTGGTGTAGCGCTTTTCTCCAATATCCTGAAAAGAGATCCATACACCGCGAAATTCACCGGAAGCCGGCGTAAATGTCGTTTTCACAGGCTTTTTTGATCTGGTTGTTTTACCCTGTGCGACCTTGGCAGATCGATCCGTTCGGTCTGTCGGAATGATCTGCGAAACTGCCAGCGCACAGACCAAGATCAGCGCAATGGTCGTAGTGATTGAAGTAACAAACTTTATACCATGAGATGCTTTCGTGGTATGTCTTTTTTGATGAAATGGATTGTGGTAATGCATAATTTCCTCTACACTTTCTTATTTGTTTTGCACAGAAAAGCCGGTGTTTCAGCTTATTTGTACAATGAGATTACGGTGTCAAAAGGTTTGAATCTGGTGTTTGACATCGTAATTACAATGAGTAACTCCTGCGATATTATACTATACAGTATAGTATATAAGAATCTCGTACATATAGTCATTATAAATGTCCGATGAATTTCTTGCAACCGGTCGATCCTTTCAGGAAAATGATTCCCAACAGGGGATTATGGTTGACTTTATGTACGGACACCATTAAAATTTACGTTATATCTATGTCATAATTGTATCAATACATAGATATCCTGTCAGCGAGGTGAGTTGACAGTAAGCAGGGAAAGAATCGCAGAATGGAGGATTATTATGAAACAGTATAAGAATAAGAAAGCCATGGCATTATTGATGGCAGCAGTATTAGCAGGCAGTGCGTTGTATAGTGGGGTGGCAGACGCAGCATCCGCGATCAAGCTAAATAAGAAGACAGCGAAGATCGCAGTAGGAAAGTCTGTCACGTTAAAAGTGCGCGGAACGAAGAAGAAGGTAAAATGGAAATCTTCAAAAAAATCTGTTGCAACGGTCAATGCGAAGGGTAAAGTAACCGGCAAAAAGGCTGGGAAAGCAGTGGTGACTGCTAAAGTAAAAGGGAAAACGCTAAAATGTAAAGTGATCGTCACGAAAAAGCAGGCAGCGAAGAAAAACGCGAAGACAGCGGGCAAAAAGAACACAACTTCAGATATTTCTCTTCAAAAGAAGGTGATTTCTATTGTCAATAAAAACCGCAAGAAAAAAGGGCTTGAAGCATTGACAATGGATGAGAAACTTATGAAAGCGGCACAGGACAGAGCAAAGGAACTTACAAAGTCATTTTCGCATACTCGTCCGAATGGCACATCTTGTTTTACGATTTTTGAAAAGTACAAGATAACACCAACGGCCAGCGGGGAAAATATTGCAGCCGGTCAGAGAAGTGCGGCAGCTGTTATGGATTCTTGGATGAATTCTCCGGGGCACAAAGAAAACATCATGAATAACAGGTTTAAGAAGATCGGTGTTGGTCTGGTGATCGTTCCAAACGATATGTATTCTTATTACTGGGTGCAGATGTTCACTGAGTAAGGTGAAATAAGAGAAAAGCAGCTGTTTACTGCCTTGGATGCCAAGGGACAGCGAGCAGCTATTTGCTGACTTGGTCAAAAAAGGGGACAGCATAATGAACTGTATAGACATGATGGAGATTCCGGAGTTAAGGGAAACATTAAACTTACGGGCGGGTGAAGAAGGCCTGATGCATCCGATCCGTTGGATATACTTTGCGGATTGTTTGCAATGTGTAAAGAGTGAGTATCGTATGGAGAGCTATATTCATGGCAGTGAATTTGTCGTGCTAACCAATCGGGATCTTACGGATGATAGCCTTAAATTGAAAGAACTCATTGCAAAAATGCAGGAATATGATATTGCAGCAGTGGGAATTAACGAAGGACAGATTTCGGAAGAGTTGGTACAATATTGCGACGAACATCGATTACCATTGTTTGAGCTGCCAATGCGTTTCCCTTTGGTGGATCTGAGTCAGATCATATGCAAGAGGTTAGTGCTGGAAGAAAATAACAAAAATGCAGAGGAACAATTATTCACCTCTATTTTGGACGCAGAGCATCTGAACAAAGAAGATGTTTTTGCGCAGGCAAGATATTTGAATGTGGATCTGTCCGGAGAATTTCGAGTGATCGAATTTGCTTTTTTTAAGGAACGGGATAAAGACGATTCGTTTACGATCGGACAAGCGATACGTGGGATCATTCGTACAGAGTTTTCACATTATCTGCCTCAAAATATATTGACGCAGTTGCAGGCCGGTACGGTCTTGGCACTTGTGCCGGCGTATGATGTGAGTGATAAGCTGTTAAAGAAAATTCTCGCAAAGATTACGCAGCTTACCGAGAAAGACTGTGCGACCAGGCTGGTTGTCGGCGTAGGAAACAGTACAGGATATTTGGAAGATGTTAGGGTGAGCCGAAATGAAGCGGCTACCGCGATTAAACTTGCGAATATGTCCGGACGGGAAGAATCGGTCTTTTTTTATAAAGATCAGGGTATTTACACGATGATATCTAAGATTACGGACAGTCGATTTTTGGATGAGTTTGTTGAAAAAAATATTGGAAAGCTGCTTCGTGCAGATGAAGTTAATCAGGGTAATCTATGCGAGACACTTGAAAAGTATATCAACCATAACTGTAATGCGAAGGATACGGCAGAAGCAATGTATATCCACCGTAACACTTTGAACTATCGTCTGAGGAAGATTCAGGAGATCCTCGGCCGCCAGATCAACGATATTGACACGTGTCTATTACTTAAGCTCGCCTTTATGATAAGAAATTATCGTAATATGCAGAGGTAGTGAGCGGCAATTGTGTACCATGCACAAAATATTTGGTACAGCAAGTACATTGTATTGCATGCCAAAGTTGTTATAATGTTTGCAGAATAAAAAATAAAGCAATGACAAAGGCGTCAAAAAAGTATTTTACTTTTTTGGCGTCTTTTTGTTTGCGGAACAGGCATCCAAGTGATGATGCGAGGAAGCCTGTGTTTCAAATTTATGGCATAGGAGGACAAACATATGACAACAAAAGATTTATCAAAGGCATTACCGGAAATTGTAACAGAGCAGGTACCGGGACCAAAGTCCAAGGAACTCCTTGATCGTAGAAATGCAGCAATTCCACAGGCGCTTTGTGGAAACACTTATCCAATCTGCATCAAGCAGGGCGCAGGCGCTATGTTTGAAGATTTGGATGGCAACAAGATTCTCGACTGGGTCGGCGGTGTTGGTGTGTTAAATATTGGTTATTCAAATCAGGAAGTAATCGATGCAGTCAAAGCACAGGCAGATAAATATTTCCATACAATTTTTAATGTGTATGTGCATGACGGATATGTAGCACTTGCCGAGAGATTAAATAAGATCATGCCTTGTAAAGGTGATACGATGAAAACCTATTTTGCCAACTCTGGTGCAGAGTGTGACGAGAATGCGATCAAGATCGCCAAGGCATATACAAAGAGAAACGGCGTGATCTGCTTTACCGGTGCATTCCACGGAAGAACCAATCTTACAATGGCACTGACTGCCAAGAAAACCTATGCAGTTGGCATGGGACCTTTCCCATCAAGCATTTACCGTGCACCATATCCTTATTTATACCGTGCACCGAAAGGATACACTGAGGAAGAGGCAATTCAGTATTATATTGATGAGCTGAATAAGATTTTTGATGAGGGTGCACCTGCCAATGAAATTGCATGTATGCTTGTTGAGCCGTTACAGGGTGAGGGCGGATTTATTCCGGCTCCGATCGCTTGGGTCAAAGCAATTCGTAAAATCTGTGATGAGAATGGCATTTTACTGATCGCAGATGAAGTGCAGTGCGGTAACTGCAGAACCGGTAAGTATTATGCTTCTGAATATTGGAAGGAGGCTGGTGCGGCACCGGATATTATCGCTACTGCCAAATCATTAGGCGGCGGACTTCCGATTTCTGCAATCACAGCGAGAGCGGAGGTAATGGATGCAGCACCGGCAGGCACGATTGGTGGTACTTTTTGTGGTAACCCACTTGCGTGTGCTTCTGCATTGGCAGTCATGGATATTATGCAGAGAGACGATTATGCAGCTAAGGCAAGACATATTGGTGATGTAGTTATGAACAGATACAATGCATTGAAAGATAAATACGATGTAATTGGTGATGTCAGAGGTCTTGGCGCAATGATCGGCATCGAGTTCGTTACCGATAGAGAGACAAAAGAGCCGGCAACAAAGCTGGTTGCAGACATTGTCAGAAATGCAATGCAGAAAGGTCTGCTGCTGGAAAGTTGTGGATTTGCAAGTAATACAATCCGCTTCTTAGCACCGCTTACAATGACAGATGAGCAGATGGAAAAAGGTCTTGAGATCTTTGAGGAAGCTATTAAAGAAGCAATTGCATAAAGCCGGTTACATAACCGAAACTTGACGAAGATGTCAGGGAACGCACAACAACTGCGCCCTGACATCTTTTTTGAACAGGTAAATCACATTACAGATGAACAGGTTATCACAAAAAAATGATAACGTATTCGTCTTAAGAAATAATTGGAGGAAACGTTATGGAGCAGAATTCAAAATTTGATAAGGTAATGGGGTCGTGGGACATCCTCGTTATCGCCTTCGGCGCCATGATAGGCTGGGGCTGGGTCATTAACTCAGGCGATTGGATCACAACATCGGGATTTATGGGATCGATCATCGCAATGTTGATTGGTGGTCTGATGGTATTTTTTGTCGGACTTACTTATGCAGAATTGACATCAGCAATGCCGCAGTGTGGTGGCGAGCATGTATTTAGTTATCGTGCGATGGGACCGACAGGATCGTTCGTATGTACGTGGATGATCATATTGGGCTATGTTGCGACAGCAGCCTTTGAGGCAACAGCGCTCCCAACCGTAATTACATACTTATTTCCAAAATTTAATCAGGTATATTTATACACCATCGCTGGCAAAGACATTTATCTTACAACGATTTTGTTAGGTGTAGGTGTTGCAATATTGATCACATTGATCAATATTAAAGGTGCCAAGACAGCAGCTGTTTTGCAGACGATTCTTACGGCGATCATTGCAATTGCCGGAATCCTCTTGGTTGTTGGCTCTGCAATCAATGGCGATAGTGGAAACGTGACCGGTCAGATGTGGCAGGCATCTACCGGTAACACACTGGGAAGTGTATTCAAGGTTGCATGTATGACACCGTTCCTGTTTATTGGTTTTGATGTTATTCCGCAGGCGGCAGAAGAAATTAATGTTCCATACAAAAAGATTGGAAAGATCATGTTATTGTCCATCTTTTTGGCAGTTGCCTGGTATCTGCTTATCATTTTTGCTGTGTGCTATATCATGCCGGGCAGTGCCATTGCAAAGGAGATGGCTTCACAGAATGGGCTTGTTTCTGCCAAAGCGATCGAGACTGCATTTCATACACCACTCATGGGAAAGGTTCTCATTATTGGTGGTCTGTGCGGTATCATTACTTCTTGGAACTCATTCTTGATGGGTGGAAGCCGTGCACTGTATTCCATGGGTGAGTCGCTGATGATCCCAAAAATGTTTGGTAAACTTGGCAAAAATAAAACACCGGAAGCAGCAATTATTCTTTGCGGAATTGCCTGCTGTATTGCACCATTCTTTGGTAGAGGTGTTCTTGTATGGCTTGTCGATGCTGCATCGTTTGGCTGTGTTATTGCGTATATGTTCGTATCCATTTCGTTTTGCATTTTGCGAAAGACCAAGCCGGACATGGATAGACCGTACAAGGCAAAAGCGGGCAAATTTGTTGGCGTAATGGCAGTTGCCATGGCAGCCTTTATGACGTTGTTGTACATCATTCCGGCATCTTTTTCAGCCGCACTTGTATGGCAGGAATGGATCGTTGTAGGAGCTTGGCTTGCACTTGGTGTGTTCTTTTACTTTTATTCTAAGAGCAAGTACGGTGCCGAATTTGGCCGTGACATTTTTATTGTAAGTGAAACGAGTACCGCAGATGCTGCAGATAAGACAGCAGAACAGCAGACCAAGAAATATACGGGCAAACATTTTGTTGTAACAGTTGGCTGTGAATATGGAAGTGGCGGTCCGGAAATCGCCAAAATGGTTGCCGATCATTTTGGAATAGAGTACTATGATAGAGACTTGGTGGATAAGGTCGTAGAGAGGATTGGTGTTGCCAAAGGATTGGTCGAGGAGGCAGATGCCAAGATAGGCGTTCGTTATGGCTTTGATACTTCTTATGGTGTTCGCTATGCGAACTTGTCAAATCGAGTCATTGATGCACAGTTTCAGGCAATTCATGATTTTGCGGAGAAATCTTCCTGCGTTATCGTTGGTCGAAGCAGTGATTATATTTTGCGGGATAGAGATGACGTCTTAAATGTCTTTGTCTATGCGCCGGAAAAAGCAGAAGTTGCTGCTGTTATGGCGAAAGAGGGGATGAATGAACGAAAAGCAACTGCGAAGTGGGAAGAGGTTGAGAAGGCACAGCACGCTCGTCATGCTTACATTACCGGCAAGAAACGTGGCGATCGTCACACAAGAAATATATTGATCGACAGCAGTCTTCTTGGCTGGGAAAAGACAGCGGAGCTGATCATTGATATTGTCGAGCAGAAATATGTAGCGGCGGAAGATATTGTAGATGCTGCAGTATGAGGCGCAGACAGTGCTAAAATACCTTTTGTATGTAGGCGCAGATAGAAATGGAGGATTACGATGAAAGGATTTTCGATAAAAACAGAAATTGAGGAATTTGATACATTTGCTGAGTTTGCGGCTGATGCCGATTTGGGATCGGATGATCTGGTGTTGTGCGGTGAGCATACATATCAGGATTATATTGCAGAGTTAAACACCGGGGTACAGACATTATTTCGTGAAAAATACAGCAAGGGGGAACCGACCGATGGAGATGTCGACGCAATTCTCAATGCCCTTCGAGACAAAAAATATGATCGGATCATTGCAGTCGGTGGTGGCACAGTAATTGATATTGCGAAAGTGATCGCAGTTGCCGGCCCGGACGATACCGTAGATGATCTGTACGATAATGTGGACACCTTGAAACAAATACATCCACTTATTATCATTCCAACAACCTGCGGAACCGGAAGTGAAGTTACGAATATATCTGTCATCAATCGTGTTAGCAAAGGCGTAAAAATGGGACTTGCCTCGAATGCGATGCTGCCGGACAAAGCAGTATTGATCACAAATCTGCTTACGTCCCTTCCGTACAAGATTTTTGCAACATCTTCGATCGATGCAATGGTACATAGCGTAGAGTCGTTCCTTAGTCCAAACGGATGCAGCATTTCCAGAGTTTTTTCGACAGAAGCATTAAAGACAATTCTTTTCTGTTGGTCGAAAGCAGTTGCAGCAGGAGGTGGAGATGCGTGGAAAGAATACGCAGCAGAATTCTTGAAAGCATCCAACTGGGCAGGCCTTGGGTTTGGATACGCCGGATGTGCTGCAGTGCATGCGTGTGCATATCCACTTGGTTCGGTCTATCATATTCCGCATGGTCAGTCGAACCAGCTTATGTTTGCCTCTGTTATGAAAAAATATAAAGAGATCAAACCGACAGGGCGAATTAATGATCTCGAGGCGGTTATCGCAGAGACTTTGGGCGTAGACCAGACGGAAGCACTAGACAAGTTATATGCGCTGATGGATGATGTGCTGCAGAGCGAGCCATTAAAGAACTTTGGTGTAAAAGAAGAAGATCTTCCGGTATTTGCGAAAGATGTTGCAAATACGCAGCTGCGACTTTTGAAAAACAATTATATTCCATTAAGCGAGGAGCAGTTGCTGGAGATCTATAAGGCGGCTTTTTGATGAGAATCTGTATAGAATGATAAATAATGGAAACACTGATCAAAAATAGAATGTAAGAAAGGTATGGTGATCAGTGTGCTTAAACAATTGCAGATTGAACGTGTTACAGGCAGAGAAATTTTGGATTCTAGAGGAAATCCAACCGTAGAGGCAGAAGTGACTCTGCAGGATGGAACGATAGGACGGGCGGCTGCGCCGAGTGGTGCATCTACCGGAGAATTTGAGGCATTGGAACTTCGGGATGGAGATCATACACGGTATGGTGGGAAAGGTGTGCTGCAGGCGGTTGATAATATTAATCACGTTATCAATGGTATTTTGCGCGGGATGGACGCGTCTGATACGTATGCGGTCGATCAAGTAATGCTGCGTAAAGATGGCACAGCAGACAAATCCGTGCTTGGAGCGAATGCGATCTTGGCGGTTTCTATTGCAACGGCAAAAGCAGCCGCACAATCGTTAAAGACGCCACTTTACCGTTTTGTGGGTGGCGTATCCGGTACAAAACTGCCTGTGCCGATGATGAACATTTTGAACGGTGGTGCGCATGCGGCCAATACAGTAGATGTACAGGAGTTTATGATCATGCCGGTGGGAGCGGACTCATTCCGCGAGGCGCTGCGTTGGAGCGCAGAAGTGTTTCATGCATTGGCTGCCTTATTAAAACGAAAAGGTTTGGCAACCTCTGTTGGTGACGAGGGTGGATTTGCGCCAAATTTGCAGAGTGATGAAGAGGCAATAGAATGTATTCTCGATGCGATCAAAGAGGCGGGGTACGAACCGGAAAAAGACTTCCGGATTGCTATTGATGTAGCGGCAAGTGAATGGAAAAGTGATCAAAAGGGGATGTATCTGCTTCCAAAATCCGGGGTGAGATATTCCTCCGAGGAGTTGATCGCGCATTGGAAGTCATTAGTGGAACGATACCCTATCATTTCTATTGAAGATCCACTGGATGAAGAGGATTGGCTTGGCTGGGAGAAATTGACACAGGAACTCGGCGATCGAGTACAGTTGGTGGGGGACGATCTGTTTGTCACGAATACGAAACGGCTGGCAAAGGGAATTGCAGAAGGCTGTGGTAATTCAATCCTAATTAAGCTTAATCAGATCGGAACCTTATCGGAAACGATGGAAGCGATCAAGCTTGCCAAACAGTTTGGTTATACGAGTATTATGTCCCACCGCTCCGGAGAGACAGAGGATACGACGATAGCAGATCTGGCAGTTGCCTTGAATTGCGGACAGATTAAAACCGGTGCACCGAGCCGAAGTGAACGAGTTGCAAAGTACAACCGGCTTCTCAGGATTGAACAGGAGCTGGGTGGAGCAGCTAGCTATTGTGCACCTTTTTGCGTACGAAATAAAAACAGATCACCTGCATGACAATGGTTAGGAGCCACGACACCGGGTAGGAAATAAATAAAAAGTCTAATGATCTATGGCATGGGAAAATGACATAGATCCATACAATTCTGGTGCCTACCGTGCCAATCACCGAAAGGATCATTGGCACGGTGGAATGCCCCATGCCTCGCAATGCCCCCGGCAGCAGGTCCATGATACCGCATAAGAAATATGTGACGGTTGTATATAACATAATATCCACACCGCACTCTATGACCTTGGTGCTCTTAGTGTAAATGTGCATTAGTTCCGCACCGAAAAGATAGGATCCACCACCCAAAACGAGAGCAACAATTACCGTCAGTCCTAAGCATTCTAATAACACTTTATCCATTCTCTTAAATTTACGTACACCATAATTTTGGCTTGTAAAACTCATGCAGGCCTGTGTAATGGAATTCACAGATACATACAAAAATCCCAAAATATTATTGGCGGCAGTGTAGCCAGCCATTGCAACAGAACCAAAAGAGTTGACAGAGGACTGAAGCAGAACATTCGAAAAATTAATGATCGTGCTTTGGATTCCGGCTGGAATACCGATTTGGAATATTTGCTTTACATAGCGCGTTTTCATACCTAATTTATTGAAGCGGAGCTGATAACTTCCATCGGAAAGGTATAGACAGCGTAATACCAAAATGCACGATATACATTGAGAAATTACCGTTGCGATAGCAACACCGGCAACACCCAAATGAAACTGAATCACCAAAAGAAGATTTAACACCACATTTGTCGCACCTGAAATAATCAAGAATAATAGAGGGCGTTTGGTATCACCCACCGCTCTTAAAATGGCCGCTCCGTAATTGTATAACATAAAAAATGGCATTCCCATAAAATATATGCGCATATAAAGTGTGGACAGGTTTAATACATTATCCGGAGTGTCCATCAGTTCTAACGCACCTTTGGCAGCGATCACTCCGATAATTCCCATTGCGATTCCACTGATCAGAGCCAACGTAATGGATGTATGTACGGTTTCTGACATTTCCTTCTCTTGTCCGGTCGCATAAAATCTTGCAGCTAATACACTTGCGCCCAAGGAAATTCCGATAAAAAGATTGACAAATACATTGATCAGCGCAGTCGTTGATCCAACAGCCGCCAGTGCTTCATTGCCCGTAAACTGTCCAACCACGATAATATCTACCGCATTAAATAATAACTGTAAAATTCCTGACAGCATCAACGGAATTGAAAAGGAAACCAGTTTATCCAATATTGAGCCATTACACATATCTATTTCATATTTGCTTGTCTTAGTATTCATGTTCGTCCTACGCTTCTTTCTATTTCCTGCTTAAACTTCACACAACCAAAATCAGTATATCGTCACATATTGCTTATTACGTCTGAGAGTACGAAGTATTTTGCAGCCACAACATAGTGGTTTCTGCCATCAGTGAACTATAGTAATTGCCTTGCCGCAATTAGTTTTCACAGTGATTTCTAAATTTTGTTGCCTCTGATGAATGATTTACATGCCTTACAGAGAACTCGAAGTCCCGGAAGCAAGGTATTCATCATTTTTGAAAGGGACTTTGCGCTCGTCGTTACTTATGTCTCGTATTTCAGAGACATTAAGTAACGTGACGTAGCGCATCGTAGCGAAAGCGTCCCGTCCAAAAATGGATGATACCTTGCTAAACCGGGACATCTCAGACACTCTTTCAGGCATGTATACATCAGAGGCCTAACAAAATAAGAAATCACGTAAAAACTCTGCGTTCTGCGGCAATTATCTTAGTTCTTTGATGGCAGAATAAGTTAGTTTATCGGCTGCAAAATAGTATGTATATTACAGACATAATAAGCAATATGTGACGATGCATTCCCTTTGGATGCGTGAAGTTTGGGTTGTTTATTGGTATAGGGGGATGGGTGTCTGCTGTGCATCCCGATAGTATAGTATACTAGCATTTTGAAAATTACTCAACTTTCCTTTTTACTATAGGGCGAAAGAGTGCTACAATAGGTGTGGCTATTATGCGCAGAAATCATGCGCTATTTACTGGAATGACAGGAGGTATGACGATGAGAAGTTTACTGATAAAAGATACCACAAAGGAAGAAAGAATGGCGATCATTGAAGAATCTGTGGGCGGTGATGCAGGTGGCTGTGATGGATGTTCGGCAGGAATCTTAAAAATGTACGAACCGTATATTGAAGGGGAAATGGAATTACGAGAATGTAATATGGCGTTTCGTGCACACTATATTTCGGGGAAGGAACATCCGACGAAAAACGGCTGCGGGTATATGTAACGTATGAAAAAGATATCTATTTTTGCAAAAAGAAGCATAATTATAATGCTAGGGATAATTTGGGGATGCATTAGTTTTATCTGGCTTGGATACAGTATCTTAACAGCAGGTAATCTTATGGAAGAACCCGGGTCTATTGATTACGTTGCGGAAGGCGAAGCTATGCGGATATATGGTTTCATAGGATGTGCTTTGTATGTTCTTGCCTTTTGTCCAATATTGTATTCGCTGTATAAACGCAAACAGTCTATTGCTGCATTTTTGTTATCTATGCTTTTGGGGGGCGGCATTTGTGGAGTGTATCTATTTGTACTCCGCTAACGCCAATATAACGCAAACTTCCGGTATGAGAAGCTTGAGAATATAAATGAAAACAGGAGGAACTTAGAGAATGAAGTTTGAGAAGATTGATAAAAAGGAAGAAGGTAAATTTATTACCCGTTATGATATTACTTATAAGACGGTAGATGATACGACAAAGATATATGAAATGATCAGCCGCAACCGTAATGTTCAAACAAGAGAAGAGCTTCGTGGCAATAAGCCGGATGCAGTTGTGCTGATGGTCACTGATGAGAGTGGGGAGAAAATCGTTTTGAACAAAGAATTCCGTATGGCGGCAGGTACATGGGTTTATAATTTCCCGGCGGGATTGATCGATCCCGGCGAGGTGCCGGAGCAGAGTGCGAAGCGCGAGTTGTGGGAAGAAACGGGGTTAGAACTATATGAGATCAATGATGAGTTAGGACTCAGCTATAGTGCGGTTGGGTTCAGCAATGAGATGAATGTATGTGTCATCGGAAAAGCACGTGGTGAATTCCGCCAAAGCACATCTAATGTGGAAGAAATTGAAGCAGGATGGTACACCAAAGAAGAAGTACGGAATCTGTTAAAGACAGAACGATTTGCGGCGAGAACACAAGCATACTGTTATCTTTGGGCAAATAAATAACGCCAACTTCCCATGCCCGAAGTTGGCGTATATAGGCAGCTAACTCATAGATACTACGGTGAGAATGTCATCCTGTACGAAAAAGCGGACAGTAACGCCGGCGAACTCGAATGCATAGATGCGTTCCGGATCGTTTTGGTAAGAAGGGCGAGGATCTTGAGCCAGCACTTTTTCCAGAGAAAGAAGCTTTTCGGCAGGCAATACTTGGCCCGCATTGTCCGGAAGTATTACGTGCAGCAAATGAGCTTCTACGCTGTCTGTAAAACCACCCGTAGCCAGCGGTTTACAGTCGGCATACGGAAGATATGGTTTTATATCATAGATCGGGGTGCGGTCCATGAGATCGGCACCCGTTATTTCCAGGATTGGTCCATCTTCTTTTGAAAAAATAATGTCCTGTAATTCTACACAAGAAAGCGCCAGTGAATTTGGTCGAAATGGAGATCTCGTTGCAAATACTCCCATGCGCTTATTGCCGCCAAGTTTGGGCGGACGAACGGTAGGTGACCATTCCCCACGTATTGTTTCTGAAAATTCCCAGATCAGCCATAAATGAGAAAAATCTTCCAAGCCGCGGATCGCATCGCGATTGCGGTATTCCGGTTCAAAGATAATCTTAGACGGAAACGAAGAAACCAAACCGCTTTGTCTTGGAATGCCAAATTTTGTTTGAAATGCGTTTTCAATATGTGCAATCGGATGCAACGGTTTCACAACCTTTCTGTGATGGTATGATTCTTATTATAGCATATCGGATGGGAAATCGTCAAGTCATAACAAAAGTCCCCGCAGGGATGCTGCGGGGAAATAACATTTATTTAACATATGTCTTTAGAAATTTTATACATTCATTTTTTATTTCATCATTAGAACGTTCTATCCATTCAAATTCAGCTTCATCTTCATTTCTTTTCGATTTTGAATTATGAAATTCTTTTATTTTTAATAATAATAATTGACTCTCATTGATATCTCCAAGTTTTATTTCTAATAGATTTATGCACTCAATAGCATCTGAACGATTGTATTTTAAATAATAGTAATTGGTTTCAGAAACTAAAAATTTGCTAACAATAATAGCAATTTCTCCTGCAAATGCCATACGTGCCTCTTTATCTTTTTGGTTTTTTTCTGACTTTATTTCTTCATCCCTTTTTCTATATTCATCTCTTTGAATTTCTAAACTTGATTTAACTGTATAATATATAGAAATGAGAGTTGCTAATCCACCTAATATTCCACAAATATAGCTTATCAAAAAATTAATCCATCTGTCATTAATTAATCTGAAATAGAATTTGTCAATAATTAGAAATATTGGAAATATGGCTGATACCAATATATAAACTGCAATTATAATTGTAATTCTAGTAGTTATTTTATTTGATTTCATATATCATTGTCCCTTTACATACATAGCGGGACGAATCCCATAGGTATTATATCCTCCCAGAGTGACCAAATTACCATTGTTATCAACGCCCCACCCACTTAAACCGTAATGATTATAGTACGATTGAAGCCATCAATAGGAGCCTGTATTCAATTCAGACCTGGACATATATGATTCTGCCTCACTTTTACTTAACAGAAAAATATCTGTCTTTCTTCCATCTACAAATGCATTCACTACAGATTTTCTATCCTCATCTGTAAATGCCTGCCGAAAAAAATCTCCGTTCAAATATGCACGAATTTCGCTGTTATTCCAGTCATTACTATTTGGATCAAATCTTCTCGTAAAAAGCACATTTTTGCTGACAACCAATGCACTGAAATCGTCCTCTTTCAAAACAATCCACTCAATCGGGTTTCCATTCCACGATCCCAATGTAATCACACGCTTGCTCATATCAAATCCTCCTTTATTCGCCGAAATGAATCCGAATCACTGCTGGCTTTCTCTTGGAAATACAATATTCGATATCCTTTGGCGAATATCAATGTATAGATCTATTTTATCATATTTTTCATGCTCTGTCAATCCGGTTATTTGTCGAATCTTGTCATTTTTGTCGATGTAAAAATAGAAAACTATTGAATTTCCTAGAACATGTTATATTTTAATACATCAAAACAATACTGCTATCGTCAACCGAACCATTATGAGAAGCCGCTTGCATAAGTGCATTGCATTTTTCTTGAGGGGATTTTTCAGAACAAATAATCTCCTCCATATAATCAATATCCACATAGTCATGAATTCCATCCGACGTCATAACAATATTATTAAAATCAGAAATATCTATCACATCAGGAGAAAACAATTTCTCCGTACCGCCACCAAAACAAGAAACCAGTTCACTTTTGTTGCAATGTTCCGCCTCTTCATAGAAGCCACGAAACCGCAGCCAATTAAAAGTAGTATGGTCATTTGTGATTTGCTTCAGATAATTGCCTTGCGTCGTATAGATTCTTGTATTTCCTATATGTAATATTTTCATTTCTTTTCCAAATATAATTGCTGAAAAGGTTGCAGCCATTTTTTCGTTTCCTTTTATTTTTGCCGCATACTGAAGTAATTCTGCATTCATTTTTGTTGCACTTTGCAACAAAGCATTGTTTAACAAATGTGCAGCGTGTTCACATATAAACTGTGCTGCTAGATTTCCTCCTGCGTTTCCTCCAACACCATCAGAGATGCCAATTATTTTTGGAGAATTGTTTTCAAATAATCGGGCTGTATCATTTAGAATATTATCATCCATAACGATTCTGTCATCGCTCTCTTTTTTGTTTTTTCCTTTTCTTGTTACAGCATAAATATTCATTTTTGATTCCTCGTACATTCTATCGTAATCGGTAAATTTTCCGAATAAATCTTTTCTATCGAAAGATTTGCGTCATCGAATACCCCATTATCAAACAACCATCTCGACAGTGGATTGATAAATAAATTTTCAACAATATTCCCGATTCCACGTCCACCTTGCTCAAGATTTCCAAGGGCGTTTTCAAGCAGCGTATTGTAAGCATCTTCTGAAATCTGGATGATAATCTGTTTCTCAGAAAAAAGTGTTTTCACAATCTTTTCAAGTTGGGCATCCAATATTTGTCTTGCAACATCGGGACGGATGAAATCATAAACAACAATATTCTCACCAATTCTATTAAGAATTTCTGGTCTTCCAAGTTCCGTCTTAAAATAATCCTCAATCCCTTTGCGAACATTTTTCCGCACTTCTTCATAACTCATGTCACTTGTGACATTTGGATGACGTTCGCCGTTTTCATCACGTGTATAGATTCCCAAGTTGCTGGTAAAAATGATGATACATTCAGAAAAATACACGGTATTTCCCTGTCCATCCGTCATTCTGCCATCTTCTAATATTTGAAGGAATTTATCAAGAATCGAAGGATGTGCTTTCTCTATTTCATCAAAAAGCAGAATAGAGAACGGATTCTCTTTTACAGCATTCGTCAGTTGTCCACCGGCTTCATATCCTACATATCCGGGAGGTGCACCAAGAAGTTTCTGGTCACTATGACTCTGCCCGTATTCACTCATATCGAATCTTTTACAGCAACTTTCATCCCCAAATAACTTTTCTGCAAGCGTTTTAGCAGTTTCCGTTTTACCAGTACCTGTCGGCCCTGCAAAGAATAATACACCCTTTGGTCGTGTGTGTGAAGATGACTGAATACCAGACAAGCCGGTTACTGCTCTTTTAATAACATCAAGCGTTTTAGATATCGCATAATCCTGTCCTTTTACCCGCTTTCTGAAATCATTTTCAGCATTTTTAAGTGCTTCAATGTCCAGACACTTCCAAGGATTTTCCTTGATTCCGTATTTGTAAAGATCAATAACATCACACATATTTCTAATTGCAAAGTGCTCATTTTTACACAATCTGCGAAGTCTGTTCAACTCCGTAAAGCTGAACCCATCAGTCAGTGCCACAAATCTATCTTGTATTTTTTCAAGTTCGCTTTGATGTTCCATGTAATATTTTATTTCTGCGGTGTATTCTGTTTTATCGAAAAAACTTGCAAACAAATCTCCTTTGACTAAAAGTTCCCGTTCTTCTTTTGCAGGTGTTTGCAGAGAGATTGTCTTTTCATTCGGATTGTTCAAATAAAACCATGCAGGAATATCATTAACCTTATTTGCAATCATGACAATGAGATTTTTTAATGTTCCCTTTGCAGTTTTAACATCTCGGCTCTCCATAGCAGCTTTCAGAAGAAGCGTAAAACTTTCAACTTCCGCCTGATTGAGATTGTCGGGAGAAACAATATAGCGAGAAGCAAAATCCATGATTACAACCGTTGCTTGCTTGCATTGCGACACAGCGGTTCTTATCAGGGCAGACGCTGTATGATTACCATTATTTCTAAATGGAACATGGAGTTGATTTTCTCCAACTAAAGCAGAGAATCGCTCTGCATAGCCATTTTCACAAGGGTTATGAAATCCTTGTATACTGTCATAGAAAATAATCGTTTCATACCCTGCATTCTTAAAATAATAATGAAAATAATCCGTCAACCTTAAAATTGAGCCTTTTGTCATCTCACATTCTATCGGAAATCTATAAGAATCATACACATTCCCCTCCATCACAATCAATGGCTTAATTTTGCTGAAGATATCAAGCTCTTTATGCCACTTTGGAATATAGTCCATCATACACACCACCTTAAAATTGAAAGCCTTTTTTATGAATGCCAACGGAAATCACATGATTTCCAATGGTAAAATTCTGAATCTTATTTTCCTGTTTGAGATACTCCTCATACGCTCCACGATACGTTTCATTCAGTATCCATATCCGCTGATTTTCAGAACCTCTAAGGGTACAATTATGATTCCATTCTTCGATATATCGTCCATCTATCAGGACAGCAATTTTTGAAAGAATTGATTCCACTGTATCTGACTTCATATCATGCAATTCTTGTAATTCATAACCTGTGTACACAAGAATATCATCCGAAAAAAACGACAATTTTGTTATGAGTGCGTTCAGTGCCTCTGCCTGATAGAATGGTTCTCCTCCTGTAATCGTAAACCCATCAATGGGATTCTCTTTTGCAATACGATTGATTAACTGCATTCCATTTTCAATACGAATGGAATATCGCTTCTGAAATTCCCAAAGTTCTGGGTTGCTACAGCCTTTGCAGTGATGCGGACAACCATTGAACCAAATTCCAACACGCTTCCCACATCCTAAGACTTCAACGGGGTACAAAATACGAGCTAGATACATGACCCAATCCTCACAAGGAAATATGCAGCATTTGTTTGCCTGCTCCCCTGAACCTCACATCCCCCAAGAGATAATTTATCTCCATCACAAAGTTCGTGCAGGTCATCATCCATTTTTATATTATTGATATACGTTCCATTTGCTTTACTCAAATTTTTCACATAGAGTTTGCCATCCGATATTGTAATCTCAGCATGGTTTCTGCTCACATAATTTTTGGAAGTGAGATATTCTTTCATGATGTTCTCTCTGCCTATTACAATTTTATTTTCTGTTATCTCATATGTATATACTCCGTCCTCAGAAACAAACCGATAATGCATTGTTTCTTCCTGATCCGGTGTTGGGAGAATATCTGAAAGATCTTCACCGCACTGGCTGCATTTTCTAGCAGATGGGAGATTTTTTGCTCCACAGTCACAAATTCTGACCATTTTTCCACTTTTTGAATCTGTAGAGGGTTCTGTTTGCAGTTTTTCTGAAGATTCATCAACAGCACGAACAGCCGTCAAGTCTGTTTCACATGTAATACACTCCAGTACAGTCGGCGGATTCTTTGTGCCGCAAGATGGACATATCTTATATTTATTCATGTTTTACTCCATTCGATTTGCCTTTTTTACTGCCGTCACTTTATTGGTTCTCAATTCAGAAAAGTTGGTAGTTTTCTGTATTTCATAATCATTAATATTGATTATCTGGGCGTACTCTGATGTCGGAGGAAGAAGAGAAATATGTTTTGATATAACACCTTTCTCTGCAAGCCGTTTCTCAAATTCTGAGAATGCCACACAAAAATTTTCCATTTCCGTGCAAAGCAGGTTACTTTCCGCATCTGTTGGCTGTCTATCTGTGGTATCAATTCCTGCAAGTTCCATCGTAATTTGTCCATTGGAGGAATGTGTGATATTAACAGCTGTTCCTTCCGAAAAGGTATAGAGTTCACTTCTAAATCTTCTCCCATTTTTCTTTGTTACAGAACGATTTCCAATCAACTGATAGCCGATTTCCATCATTACTTCATCAATGGCATTACTAATATACGCTTGTTCCTCTGCCTGAATCGAAGATGACCGAAGTTCCTCAATCATGCCTTTCAGCCGGTGAATCTCTTCCTGACAGCATTGAAATACCTGTGGCTTGATTTGCTCTGCTTCACATAAAGACTGGTATTCTATGGATAACTCCTCAAATTCAGAATACTGTTTTGTATATTCTTCACATCGTTTCACCAAAGGTTCAACCGTTATTGCATTAAAATTTCTAAGTAGTGAGATACTTTTAAAATCATGATTTCGTTTTTCCACATCGTCAATTTCACAGCATAGTTCCTCTGACAAATTCGGAAGCATTTTTACTTCTGTAAGTTTGTTCTGCATTTGTAGGAGCAATTCTTCTAGTTCTGACTGCGACTTACTTTTTATGCTTCCAAAA
>ERZ773193.1561-NODE-1561-length-28175-cov-7.012411_pt1 | contig 28175 bp, 23 predicted proteins | sample MGYA00511110_ERZ773193 | MGnify/ENA primary metagenome ERZ773193 (study PRJEB29015, sample SAMEA2737784) | human gut metagenome | biome: human gut; feature: human-associated habitat; material: faeces | place: China | collected 2012 ...
TCTTAGGGGTTCAAAAGGGGACCTTCTCTCACGTGAGAGAAGGTCCCCTTTTATCCGCACTCCCCTGCTTGCAGGGGGAACATTTCAATGATTACTTTTTAAAGCTATCTTTAAGCGTCACCGATCTGTTGAACACCAGATGATCCTCGGAGCAATCCTTGTTGTCAAGGCAGAAATACCCCAGGCGCATGAACTGGAAGCTCGGCGCGGTCTTGCCCTTCTTTTCGGTCTTGTCGTACGCCGCGGCGATGTCGCGCATGCGCGGCTCGACCTTGCAGCCGGTCAGCACCTCGAGCGAATCGGGGTTCATGCAGGCAAGGAAATCCTTGTCCGCGCCGTCGGGTGCGGGGTCGCTGAACAGCTCGCTGTAAACACGCACCTCGGCGTCCAGCGCGGTCGCGGCGTCGACCCAGTGGATCGTCGCGCCCTTAACCTTGCGGCCGTCGGCGGGATCGCCGCCCGGGGAGTTCGGGTCGTACTCGGCGTAGACCTCGACGACGTTGCCGTTCTCGTCCTTCTTGCAGCCCGTGCAGGTGATGAGGTACGCGCCCTTGAGGCGGCACTCGGGGCCGTTCGGCGTCAGGCGCTTGTACTTGGGCACGGGGACTTCCATGAAGTCGTCGGCCTCGATCCAGCACTCGCGGGAGAACGTGATCTCATGCGTGCCGGACGCAGGATCGGTCGGGTTATTTTCGACCGTGAACGTCTCGCTCTTGCCCTCGGGATAGTTCGTGATGACGAGCTTCACCGGATGCAGCACGCCCATCGTGCGCTCAGCCTTCTCGTTGAGGTCCTCGCGCAGGCAGTGCTCAAGGAAGCTGTATTCGACCACGCTCGCGCTCTTGGCAACGCCGATGCGGTCGCAGAAGTTGCGGATGGACGCAGGCGTGAAACCGCGGCGGCGCAGGCCGCACAGCGTCGGCATACGCGGATCGTCCCAGCCGGAGACGATACCCTCTTCAACGAGCTTTCTGAGCTTGCGCTTCGACATGACCGTGTGATCGATGCCAAGGCGGGCGAACTCGATCTGGCGCGGCTTATTGGGTACGGAAACGTTGTTCACGACCCAGTCGTAGAGCGGGCGGTGCGCCTCGAATTCGAGCGAGCAGAGCGAGTGCGTGATGCCCTCGAGCGCGTCCTGAATGGGGTGCGCAAAGTCGTACATTGGGTAGATGCACCACTTGTCGCCCTGACGGTGATGGTGCATGTAGCGGATGCGGTAAATAACAGGGTCGCGCATGTTGAAGTTGCCGGAGGCTAAGTCGATCTTTGCGCGCAGCGTGCGGCTGCCCTCGGGGAACTCGCCGTTTTTCATGCGCTCGAAGAGGTCGAGGTTCTCCTCTACATCGCGGTCGCGGTACGGGGAGATGGCGGGCTTGCCGATGTCGCCGCGGTACTCTCTCGCCTGCTCGGGCGTCAGGTCGCAGACGTAGGCAAGGCCCTTTTTGATGAGCTCGACAGCGTACTCGTAGTCCTTTTCAAAATAGTCGCTGCCGTAGAAGAAACGGTCGCCCCAGTCGAAACCCAGCCAGTGGATGTCCTCTTTGATGGCGTCGACAAATTCGACGTCCTCCTTCGTGGGGTTCGTGTCGTCCATGCGCAGGTTGCAAAGGCCGCCGAAGCGCTCAGCGGTGCCAAAGTCGATGGTCAGCGCCTTGCAGTGGCCGATGTGCAGATAGCCGTTCGGCTCCGGCGGAAAACGGGTGTGGACCTGCTGGCCCTGGAAGCGCCCACCCTCCGCGATGTCTTCTTCGATGAAGGCGTCGATAAAATTTTTGCTGCCGGATTCGCCCTCAGCGGCGGCAGTCTTGACTTCCTCAGCCATATGATCCATTCCTTTCTTCGCGTCTGCTGTGAGGCAGACAAAATAATGAAATATTAAGCTCAGTTCTCATTCTTTGCGTAATTCGTACATCTTCCATTGAAACAGGGTCGATTCCCCTTGTTTTTCGCGCTTTTTCGAATCCAGCATTATTGACAGTTCTAATCCGTTAGTAACAAATCTTCCTCGTCATCAAACTGACTATTGGCTCATTATACTGCATAGTCTTCAAAAATGGAAGAAAAACTTTCCTCGTTCCCTTCTTATTTGACAAACCGCTGTTTTTCCGATATGGTGTCCCTATACTCCCGCCGAAATAAAAAACGAAAGAGGGATCTTTGTGAAAGTCAAGCGCTACCACGAATGCCCAGAGTGCCACAGAATTTCCCCGTACTTCCAGACGAAGTGTGACTGCGGTTACCACTTCTCCGGCGTCTCCATTGAACGTCAATTCAAGGTGTGTCCGTCCTGCGGATTGCTTGTTCCTGCTTCTCAGACCGTCTGCGACTGCGGCGCAGCTTTCCCGCCTGATTCAAAGCAGCGCCGCCAGAGAAAGCCGTTGATTGAGCCCGTCTATGCTGACGAGGCGAGCGCTCCTATGCGTTACTATAAATTCCTTGCGCGCTTCGCCTATCTCCTCGGGGCGCTTATCGGCATTGTTAGATGTTTCTCTCAATTCGCTGCGCTCGACCCATCCTCTGCGATATATCCCTACGTGCTGGCCGATGCGCTATACTCGCTGATCTGTGTTTCTCTCGGCTTCGTTATTGTAATCACTTTGAATCAAATGCTATGGATCGGCGTCATTCTATCCTACTGCTTGCACGGCTTTCAGGTTTTCTTTAACGTTTCTCTTCTCATCTACGGATCAGTAAATGGCTTGATCTATTCCGAGTTGTTGGCGCAGCTCCTTGTAAGCATAGTCGCTTCTTCGGCGTACTTAATTATTAACTTCATCTACTTCTCAAAGCGCAGGCTTCTCTTCTCTCCCGTCCCTAATTCTTCTGCCGCTGTTTCCGGGCAAGAGTTGCCCGCGTCTTCTCCCACTCCCTCCCGCGAGCTTTCCGTCCTCCCGCCCGCGTCGAAAAAAGCAAAACTTTCTACGCCGTTTCTGATTGCTTTAGTCTTATTACTCGTCAGTGTCGCTGGCAATATCGGTCAGGCGATTGTTCGATCAAATGAATCCGCCGACACCGCGGAAGAAATTCGCGGGCTGAATAACAAATTGCAGCAGAAAAACGAGGCGATAACGAAATATAGGGAGCGGGCTGAAAAGGCTGAGAGCTTGTATTCCTCCCTTTCTGAGCAGCACGAGCGGCTGGAAAACTTCTCAATCGATGCAGCTTTTCTTTATGATAGCATCGGTTTTATTGTTGAAGGTTCCTCATATTACCATCACTATGATTGTCCCGTGTATCAAATCGCAGATGAATACTGGGCTCACAACATTGAATATTGCCAGTATCTCGGCTATTCCAAGTGCCCATACTGCTGGTAACCGTAGGAGGCATTATGAGCCGTATAGAATTTTTGGGCCTTTCCGTCCTCTCATATATGATCGCCCGCCTTTTGCACTATGCCGTCCTCAAGTGCGAGGACGCAGATACTCACCCCCGCCTGCGCACTGTGCTCTGCTGGGTGATGTGCCTCTTTTACTTTCTCGGCATCATTGTGACGCTGCTGCTCGGCCTGATTGAGAACCTGCATCGCAGACGTATTTCTAAACTTCACGAGGCCGATATCCGCGAGCTGCGCCGCCGCTATGCCGTCGTCAAGAAAGAGGTTCGTTCCATTCTCGCTAATCCCGATCCGCGCGAAACAGTGCTCTCCGAAGTCAACCAGGCTATGGACCGCATGAGTTTTGACTTTCCTCTCGAGGATGATGAGCGCGATATCGGCCCGCTTGCAGACATCGAGAACCGTTACATCTGACACGCATAAAGCAACACCCCGAGCCGGGAGGCTCGGGGTGTTCTCTTATTCTCAGCTATTCCACGGTGCTTTTCCGATGTCCTTCTCGCTGTACCCCGCGTCAAGATACAGCCAGTCCTTTTGTTTCTTGCTCAGCTGCATCTTGTCGATCGCGTCCAGCACCTTCGCCTTCTTGCTGCCGTTGATGGCCTTGCCGTTCTCGTCCTTGTCGGCGGTCAGATCGGCCGTCGCGTCCTTGTACTTGGCATAGGTCTCAGCGCTGATGCCCTGCTTCTGCGCCTCCTGCGCCGCCGCATAGCTTCTCGACGAGCGGGACAGGTCATCGTGCAGCCGCTCTTTCTGCTCGTTCGTCAGCTTGAGCTTGCGGACGAGCTCGAACTGCGCTGCCTCGCGCTCGCCGTCGGTCAGGCTGTCGTCCTTGTCGATCTTGCGCCACTTCTGTATCGCGTCGTAGACGACCTCGCGGTCCGCGCCCATGTCGACGAGCTCCTGATAGGTCCGCGTCTGCGACGCGCTCAGTCCGCCATCGTTCGCTGCATAGAAGTCACGCGCCTCGCTCAGCGCGTTTCTGCCGAACAGCATCGCTTGCAGCACGGTCGAAAAATCGGGATTGACTGCGTATTGCAGCCGCTCATTGTCGCCGCTTCCCTTATACGTGCCGCCGCGTGCCATCATCTCCGCGCCCTGCGCCGTCTTCTCAAGCTGCCGCCCGCCGGGGAGCGTGTCGCCCGCAATGCCTATGAGCTGCCGCATGATCTCGCTGCCGAATCCCTCCGTGTCGCCGGACGCGGCGTCCGAAACGGCGCTGCCGATTCCCTTTGCCGTGCCATAGATATCTGGCATCGGCAACGTCTGGTCACCCAGGCCTAACAGGCCGGACACGTTGCGCACATACGGAACGTCGTTGCTGACGTTGTAGATCGTGTCCTCGGTCGCCGCCGCAAGGTTGAATTTGCCGTTGCCCGCGTCCTCGTCCGTACCGAAGAGGCGTTCGCCGGTCATCTTCTGCCACACGTCGTCAACCCACACGCCCAGCTGCTCGTTGGTGCTCAGTCCGTTGCCGGACGCCAGAAAGCCCGTCAGTAGGCCCAGCACGTCGAACTGCGCCGGTGTGCCGCCGTACAGCTCCTCGTCCACGCGGTTCAGGATGAACGCGCCGAGCAGCGTGCCGACGATGATGCCCGCCAGCCGCCGCGAGGCTTCCTTCTTGCCCAGCTTCTCCTCCATCTCGCGCAGCCCAGGCCCGAAGAGATCCTGCGTCACGTGCTCCCAGCTGTTCAGCGCTTCCACCTGGAACAGGTTCACCATCTGCGAAATAAGGTTTTTCGACTGGAATGTCAGCGGCGCCGTGCCCTTCGAGCGTGAGCCCATCATGTCGCGGCCCCAGCGGTCCGCCGCACGCAGGGCGTCTTTCTCGCTCTTGCCCTCGGCGAGCTCCTTGCGGTACTTGCCGCGCACCGCGATCGAGCTGACGAGATAGTCCATCCGCTCAAGCGGCCAGAACAGCGCCGCCGTGAACTTGTCGCCCTTCGTGCTTGTCAGGTAGTCGATGCCGTGCTTCTCCGTCAGAAAGTCGCTCCTGTCGGCGAAGTCGCCCTTCGCCTTTCCGCTCGCGATGTCTCCGATCGCCTCGGCGACGTACTTCGGCCCCAGCTCGCCCGCGATCATCGGCAGCTGTGCCGTCTGGTTCAGCGCCGACGAGAGGTTCCCCGCCACGTTCGCGCGGGCAAACGTGCTCACGAGCTTGCGCCCCACGTTCAGCGACATGCGCCCGACCTCGCGCTCCATGCTGCGGTCGTTGAACAGCTGCTTGCCCGCCAGCTTGTTCGCGTAGTCATCCAGCCACGTGACAAGGTCGCCGTATTTCGTCGTCTGCGTCACGTCATCGAATAGGCTGTCGGTGTACTTCTCCATCGCCTGGTTCATGGCTTGATAGCTCATTTTTGCGCTGCTGTCAATGATACCATTCGTTTTCAGGAACAGCTCTTTCTCCTCCGCCGTCGCGAATTTCAGGTCTTCTGCCTGCTGGATCTGCGCGCTGATCTCGTTCGGCGCATACTTCTTGCGGAAGTATTTCGACGCTGCGCGTGTGCGCATGATATCGTCCGTGTGATACAGCACGTCGCTCAGATAGTCGACGTACTTCTCAAAGCCCTTCTGGATGTCATAGTCCGTGCTCTTGCCGTTTCGGTGCTGGAAAAAGGGATTGTACCGCTTGTTCGGCTTGAATTCCTTCGTCAACCCCGCGATGCTCGCTGGCAGCTTGCCGACCTCGGCACCCAAATCAACGCCGATGGCCTTGAGCGCCCGCTCGAGCTTGCCGCTCTCCGCCTCTGGCTGGAAGTGCGGCGCGTAGCCCTTGATAAAGCCGATGGGCTCGTACCCGTGCGCCACGAGGAAGTCGTTGATTGCAGCGTAGAACTCGTTGTAGAGCCCGCTGTATTTCGCCGCCGCGTTCTCGACCCTCACGCGGTCGGCCTCGCCGCTGTCGAGTTCCCTCTTCGTCTCGAGCCAGTCCGCGTATCGCTGTGCCAGCTCACGCTCCTCCTTGCCGTGCAGACCAAACTCCTGCGCCGCGTCTTTCATCTCTGCGCCGTCGAGCAGATTTTCCGCCGCGTGGATGATCTGCTGCTTGATCTCGCTCTTGCCGACCATCTCCTCGACAGCCTTGCCCTCGATGGAGAGCTGTGCCAGCGCCCGCTCGCGCTGCGTCAGCGCCTCCTCCTTGCCGTCCTCGCCCTTGAAAGTGCGCACCTCGTCGTGCATTCGGTTGACGAAGCGCTTTCTCTCCTGCTCGTTGACGTAAACCGGCTCGAAGATCGCCTCGTTGATCTTCTCCCCTCGCTTCCAGCCGAAGATCGCGCGCATGCTGCGCTGCGGCGTGCGGTGGTACAGGGCGAAACCGCTCTCCGGCGAAATTCCCTTGCCGCTTTTCTCCTTGGTGAATTCGCCGTCAAAGCGCTCGTCGAAGAGGTCTTTCATCTTCTCCTGTAGGTTCTCGTTGATCTCCGCGCGGCGCTGCCGGATGAAGTCGGTCGACATAGATTGCTCGGCGCTGTAATAGTCGGCCAGCTCTACCACCTTGCCGCGGTTCATCGTCGCCGGGATATCCGCCTCGTCGTACAGACCGGACGCGATATTCAGCGCGAAATTCTGCTCCTTCGGCGTCGCGCCCAGGCGCTTGATTGCCTTGCGCGTCTCGCGCTGGATCGTCTTCGCTGCTCTGTCGTTCGCGATAAGCTGCTCAACGTTGCTGTAATCGCCCGCGCTGTTCTCGATCTTCACACCCAGCTTCTCGAGCGCTTCTGTGCCCTTGAATTCGTCCTTGCCCTTGTCGCGCAGCCGCTCGGCCTTTTCCGCCGCCTGCTGCGCGCTCCTGCCGGAAAGATAGGCGTCCAGATTCGGGAATTCCTGCATGTTCGACTTCTTGCTGCGCTCATCCTTCACGCGCCGCACGGCCTCCTGCACGCTTTGCGGCATCCGCGCCAGCTCCTTGTCCCACTCGCCGCCGTCTTCATCCTCCGCCGAAAAGCGCACGTTCTTGATGCTGTTGATCTTATCAAGGCGGTCTGCGTCGTCTCCCGCGCGGTACTCCACGACGTTCATGCCCGCATCGCGCATCTCGCTCAAGAGGTCGCCCGGCGCATCATCCGGCGCGACAACAGCAAGCGCTTCATCGAAGCCGACGACGCGCTGCGGCTTGGCCTCGAAGTAGCCGACCGGGATCTTCGCGGCAATGTCGAATAGCCGCATGATCGACCTCGCATTCCCGTCTTTGATGGCATAGCCGTCCTTTGCAAACGACCGCTTGATCGCCGCCGGAGAATGCTCACCCTTTGCAGCTTCCGCAAGCACATCTTCCAGGATGTGCCGCTCCTCGTACTCGCTGTCGCTGTGTGCCTTTGTGCTTCGCAGCAGATCGTCCACGACGCGGTCGATCTCGATGTCGAGGTCGCGCAGCCGCTTTTCATGTACGTCGTCGCTCTCTGCGCGCAGTCTCTCTTCGTCCGCGTGGATCGCATCGACGCTGTCATACTGCGGTGCCGACGTTGCGGTGAGCGTCCCGCCGGTCAGACCCCACATGCCCTCGCCGCGGTCACTCGCATTGTTCATCGCGCGCACAATATTTTCCGCCGTATAGTCCCAGTGCGTCTCCTTGAACGGCTTTCTGCCGTTTTCTGTGTACGGGTCTTTTCCGTTGTAGATACCCGGCTTCCCGAGCATCCCGTCCAGCCGCGGTCTCACCCACTGCTGCACGGCCTTTTCTACGTCACCCCATCTTCCGCTTGGCGCGATCATGCTGTACATTTTCGCCGACGTGGCCTCTTTGTCGACCTCGTCGCCGCTCGTACCGTTCTGCTCGATATACGCCTCGGCGTTTCGGATAAATTTTTCAATGCGCCAGTCTTCCAGCCTGTTTTTCTGCACGGCGATGAGCTTGTCCCGGTTCTCCGCTCTCCGCTCAAGCAGCCGCGCGTTCCGCTTTGCCCAGTCGTCCACGATGACCTCGCGCGCAGCGTTCAGTGCGCTTTCGTCGAGCCTGCCGCCCGTCTCCATCTCCACGTAAAGCCGTGCCACTTCCTGCATGCCCACGCGGTCGATATACTGGCGCAACACGTCGTTGCCCAGGCTGTCGAACTTCTTTTTCTTGTAGACGGGTTCGAGCGATTCGCCCTTGCTCTGCAAGTATGCAGCCTGCACGGCCGGGTATTTCGCGAGGTGCTCGGCGATGTCATCAAGGCTCAATTCGGTCACTTCGTTCACGCCCGCCGCTCCGATAACGCTGCTATTTTGGAACGCGCCGCCCGCGAACTCGCTCGACAGTCTGTCTATCTCGCGCTCGAGCGCTCTCGCCTTGCTCTGGTCGACCTCGTATTCCACGCGCGCGTTGCTGCGCGTCGGCGTCCAGGCGTCCCCTCCGTAGACCTTGTTCTTGCTGCTTCTCTGCGGGTCGATGGTCTCGCGCGGGAAGACGGCGGAATACTCGCCATAGTTGGTGTGCCCGTCTTTCGCCTTGACAATGGCAATAGAGGGCGCGGGCCATGCTCCGATGTCGAGCGTGCGGCGCAGCTTCTCCTCGGTCATGTTGTGCATGGCGACGAGCGTCTTCGTCTCCTCGACCGGCTCATCCAGCGAAAACCGCGTCTTCGGCTTGACGTTCCCGCCGTTTTCAGATACACTTTCCGCAGAAGAGGCGGCGCCGCCGGTATCGACGTCCTTTGCGGATGATTCTCCGGTCTTGAACGGTTCCGTCTCTTCGCCCATGATCTGCCTGCGGATTTCATCGCCCAGCGTCGGCGACTTGACATTTTCATGTACGTCTGATATAGTATCACCTGAGCGGTAGTCTTTTGGGCGCTCGGCCTTGTAGCCAAACTCGCCTAAAAAGCTGTCCGCTTTTTTGCTGTCGTAAATGCGGAGCGTCTTGCCTTCTGCAATCTGATTTTTAATCCACGCCTGCGGGTCATCCAGCCCGTAGGCGCTTTTTATTCTGTTGACGCTTTCGCCGTCCAGCTTGGTATTTTTCAGTACTCCGACAAGCAACGGCTTTCCGTCGCCGTCGATATCCTTTGTCAAAATGCCGATTTTATCGCCCACTTCGAACGACAGCACCGGATCGGACAGGGCTTCCGCGAGCCTCGTCATTGCTCTTGGCGGAACGTTGTGTTTTTCGGACCTCGATTTTCTAAAATCCTTCTGCGACATGACAAGCGGCTTGCCGTCAAATCCCGCCTCGTCAAGCGAGCTCGGCGATTCTCCGTAATAGAATTCATCGTGGGTCGTCATTTCTCCCGCGCGGTATTTCTTCATCTGCTCGCGAATGGTCAAGCCTCGCGTGTTGTTGATGCTGTAGCTCACCCCGCCGTCCGCGAACACCGTGTTCTCGTCGCCGGTGTCCGGCTTGCGCCCTCTGCGTTCCTCCGCCGTCAGGCCGCGGCGCGAGGCAGCGTCCCGCGCCTCGATCTCACCCGCCGTGTCGCGGTAGAGATCTCCCGGCAGTCTGCTGTCCCTCGCGTTTCTGTCAATGCTGTCACGCAGGCTGAAATAATCCCACACGCGGTCACCGTATTTCTCTTCCAGCTGGTCGCGTCTCTCGTCAAAGCGCACCCATTCCGGCGGATCCGGCTCGATCTGCTCCCATGTGTCCGGGTCGATCTTCCCGCGCGGCACTGTCGGCGCCATGGCGTTCAGCGCTTCCATGCTGCGCATAAACTCGGGATCGTTTGCCTCCATTTGCTCATACTGCTCGCGCAGCCGTGCACCCTCGCGTCTTGTTTCGGCGTCCCTGCCGTCATATCCCTCTTCGAGTTTTCTGTTCCAGTATTTCGGATTTGCCCCAGGCGTGAAGCCCTCTCTTTGCTGAATGGCGTGCTGTACCTCATGAGTGAGGGAGTTTAGCAGTGCCTCCGGTCTGTTTTTCAGGTCGCGGCTCAGTTCAATGCTGTCAAACCTGCGGTTATACCCGCCGTTCTGCCCGCGCTCAAGCGTCTGGAACGTTACGCCGACGTCGGCAAGATCGGGATAGGCTGCGAATAGTTCTGACGCATTTACCAGCTTGCCCAGCGTGGTGTAGTTGGAGATGTCTGCTGCGTCTGTGCGCAGCTTCATCCCACTATCGTTCACCTCGGAACGCCACTTTCCGTCCGCGCCGCGGAACCAGCCCGTTTTCTGCCGGATCGTCTCAGCGTCCACGCCCTGCATCTCGTAGCGCTCGGCCTCGTACAGCGCGTCAAGGTCTGCATTCTCGGCATTGCGCCCCGCGTAGGAATACTTCTCAGGCGGTCCTCTGCTCTTTACCTCATCCACCGCGCGCAGCGTCAGGCCTTCCGACTCGCTCGCCGGATGTTCCGCCGCTTCCGCCGCGCGTTCGATCGCGTCGACCGCCTGCTTGTGGTAGCGGCTCGCCCTCTGGCCGTAGCTGTCGATGCCTGCGTAGGCATCCTCCATGATCTCTTCCCACACGTAGAGCTCGCGCTCTTCCGCCGTCATGCCGACATAACTGTTCGTCAGCGGCTCATAGCAGCGCTCATAGACTTCGTAGATGCCGCGCCAGTCCGCGCCGCCGCGCACCGTCTCCATGAAGGCGCGCACGTTTTCTTCTTCCGTGATGAGGTGCCCGACCTCGTGCTTACCGATCTCCGACGCCGTTCGCTTCTCACCGTCCACGCGCAGCACCATTTCGCCGCTCTCGCGGTTGATGATGCCGCGCACGCCGACCGGCCCATTCTCGGTCTCGACCTGCAAAAGGCCCGTCACCATCGTCACGCGCTTCACGCCCTTGCCGCGTGCCCAGTCCGAAAAACCGCGCAGCTCGTCGTCCCAGTCTTCCTCTGGCAGCACGTGCAGCGTCTCGTCGCTCGTGCCGCCCTGCACGCCCAGTGCCGCCGCACTCGTGAGTGGCTGCTCCCACGCGATCTCTCGGCGCCGCTGCGTCAGCTCTCGGTTTCTGCGCCGCCCTTCTGCTGTCGTGCTGCGTAGTTTGCCAGCTCCTCCGGCCCCAGGCTCAGAAGGTCGCCGTCCTCTGTCTCCACCGTGTAGATCGTTTTCCGCTGCCACGGCATCGGCACGCTGCCCGGTGCCTTCGGCAGGCTCAGGCCCTCCGGCATTTTCTTCCTGTCGTCCATAGATTCCTCCGTTCCGCCCCTCCGGCATGTCGTAGATCGGGAGCTCTTCGTGTGTCCGCTCGCTCATGTCTGCGCCGGGGATGGCTTTCTTTGCTGCAATGTATTCTTCGTTCGGTGCAATGTGCTGCCCGTGGATATCCGTATAGCCGTTTGCCAGCATGTCATCCAGCAGCAGCTCTACGCGCTTCGCCGCCGCGAAGTTTTCCTGCCCGTGGTTGTGGATGATCGCACTAAGCGAGCGGTCGATGTCGTCATAGCGCACGCCCTCGTCATCCAGCAGCCGCGCGATGCGCTCGCTCACGCCGCGCTTGGTGCGGATGTATTCGTCGTCGCCCGCCTCGCGGTTCGTCCGGCGGATGAGCTCGCCGCCCTTTTGAGCAAAGCTCATCTCCTCCTGTAGGACTGCCGCCGCGTCCGCGTAATAGCTGTGCAGCTCGGGGTGGTCGAACTGGAAGGCGTTCACGCTTCTCTCGCCCACGCTCGCGCTGTCGCGCCGGTCGATGTGCTGATCCTCATTCACGCGATAGATATTCTCTTTCGCGTCCACGGCCAGCGTGCCGTCTTTCAGTCCGTCTTCAACCTTCTGCGCGTTCTGCTCGTTGCTGTACTCAAGAAGATTCACGCGCTTGCCCGCGTCCAGGGCGTCCGCTTTGCCCTCTGCCGCGCCCTGTGCGGCGTTCGGCTGTGTGGGCGTCAAATTACCCTCGCCCGTGCCCTGCGCGCTCTCAGACGTCGGCGCAGGCTGTGCGGGCATGGTGTTCTGCTGCCCGACGGTTGGCGTGGCCGCAGGCGTGCTGTTCTGCATCACCGCCGCGGCACCCGGCGCGCGCGGAGAGATGGGCGGCGTCGGCGCGTTCTCCTGCATGGCGCTCATGCCGCTGCCCGTCTGCACGGGTGCGATGCTCCCGCCAACCGGCGCGACCGGTGCAAGGCCGGATGCGCCCGTGCCGATGCCGCCCGCACTCACGCTCGTGTAGGGGAGCATTTCGCCGTAGATGCTCAGCAGGAATTCCCGCATTGCGTCGACTTCCTTCTGCGCTCCCACCACTTGCAGGTCATCCAGCGTATAGCGCATCTTGTCCACGGCATCCATGACGGACTGTGCGCCCGCCGCTTTCTGCTCCGCCGTCGCGCGCGGGTCCTCAATGATGCGCTTGGCGTAGTCGTAACGCTCCTTGGCTGCGTCGTTCAGCTCGTTCATGTACTTCTTGTTGCGCCCCGTGATGGCAGCGGCGTTGATGGCGCTCGAGATCGCGCCGAAGGCAAAGGCCGTCATGGCCGTCTGACCGATGGCGCCCCAGTCCGGCGTGTAGTCCTCTTCGGTCATCGCCTTGGAGAGCTCGCTCGCGCCGGTCTCGCCTGCCGCATAGCCGACCGCCGATGCACCACCGAGTGCGATGTTCGGCAGGACGTAATTCTGCTTGCCTGCCGCGCGCAGCAGCTTGAGCCCCGCCGCGTTCACGCCCTTGGATAGCGCGCCGCCCGCCGCCACGCCGAGCGCCGATACCGTCGCGCGCAGCGTCGCCTTTTCCGCGTCGTACTGCTCGCCCGCTTTGCGGCGGTAGTCCGCCGCGTTCCCGCCGGCCACGGACAGCGCGCGCCCCGCGACATCCATGCCCGGCGCGACCATGCGTTCCGCCGTCTGCAAGCCGATCTGCGTCGCCGCCGGAACGATGCTCAGTGCACCTTTTTTGATGCCCTTCGTCCCCGCCGTGCTCTCCTCGCTCAGCTTTTGCGCAAAGGAATAGCCCTTGTCAGCCGTATCATACAGGCTGCTCGCCGTCTTCTCGCCGCTCTCGATGACCTTGCCGTACTTCTCGCGCTCGCTGCGCGCGATCGCAAGGGCCTCGTTCGTCTCCTTGATGTCCTGCGCCGTCATCGTCGGGTCTTTCAGCGTCTTTTCCAGCGCCGCAATCTGCTTGTCAAGCGTTTCCGCTTGCCTACGATAAACTCCGCTCATCTCCGTACCGCCGCGCCGGTCCGTCGCCACGCCGCCGAGGTTTGCAAGGTTCGCGCCCTCGGAGACAAGTCCGCTTTCAATGCCCTTGAGCACCCGCTGCCCGAAGGTCTGCTTGCTCGCCTGTCGGCTGGCGCTCGGCGTGGTCTGCTTGTCCAGCTCGTCCGCGTGCTCGGTCTCGCGCGTCGTCTTCCTGCTCGCGGCGATGCTGCGCTGCTTCTCCGCGCCGGGAATCTTCGTAATCTGGATGCGCCCGCTGCTGCCGCTCACGACGCTGCCGCTGCTTCCCTTTTTCTCCCCTGAATAGTCTTTTGCCGAGGGCGCGCTTTTCTGCGCGCCCTCGGGCTTGATTTGTGTGATCTTAATTGCCATATCGTCACCTCATCAGAACGTGATGTTAAAGCCGTTGGCTTTCAGCTTTCGGGAAATTTCGGCCTTCTCCTCGTCCGTCAGCGCCGCACGGTCCAGCGCCGCCGCAAACGCCTCGGGCGAATTGAACCGGTAGCCGTTCCACGTGAAAATGCCCTCGTCCGGATCGTAGCCGAACGTCATCCTCCCGCTGCCGCTTCCGGTATAGCCGTACTCCGACGCGAGGTAATCATCGTTGAAGCCGTTCTTTTTCAGCACGTTCACGACCTCCTGCGTCAGCTGTCCGGCCTTCGCCATCGCCTTTGCGGTCGTCAGGCTCATGTTCGACCCGCCGCTCGTCCCGCCGGACCGCCTCGTGGTCCCGCCGCTTCTGCCGCTCGTCTTCGCGGCGGCCTGCGCCGCCTGCTGCTTGTAGTAATTCTCGAGCGCCTTGACGTACTCGCTCTCGTACCCGCTCTTGCCGATGAGCCCCGCGCTCGGCGACGCGCCTGCTTGCAGCATCGCGTCGACCTGCGACCGGCTGAGCTCCTGATCCTGCTGCTGCTTTTCCTTGATCTCGTCCAGCACACCGAGATAGCGGTTGTACTCCGTGTTGTCCTGCCCCTGCAAATTGCCGAGGTAGTCCTGCAAGCGGTTATACTCGCCGAGATAGTTGTTGTAGTCGAAATTGCGGTCCGTGTTGAACTGCCCCAGCCGGTCGAGATACTTCGCGTAGTCCATCTGCTCCTGATTGTTCACGGCCTCAAGGTCGCTGAGCTTCATCTGGTAGTCCTTGAGGTATCGCTCATAGGCCTGCTGGTAGAGCGTTGGGATCACGTCGGAGATCTTCGTCGCGTAATAGTCGCCCGCCTGCGTCGCCGCGTTCACGGCGTAAGAGCTCGGCCGCCCGCCGCTCGCGGCGCTCGCCTGCGCCAGCGCGTTCGCCGTCGCGCGCTCTCCCTCGCGCAGATACGTCTTTTTGTAGCTGCCATACTGCGGATCCGTCTCCTTGCTCCACGAGAACGGATCGCGCTTGAGCGCCGCGTCCAAAAGCTCCTGCTGCTTCTGCTGGTAGCGGTTCTCGTAGGTCGGCGCGTCCTTGTAGCTGAACGAGCCGAACGACCCGATCTTATCGAGCGTGTCGTCGATGCCTTGGGCGTGCTTGCCGTCGCTCACGTACTGGCTGCCATCCGCGCCGGCAGTGTAGTTGCCGTAGCTGCTGCGCAGCTGGTTTGCCTTGGCGTTGATGAGCGCGCGCTGCTCCGCCGTTGTCGCGCCCGCGTACTGCTTCTTGAGGTCAAGCACGCTCATGCCGAACTCAGGGTACTTTTTCGCAAGGTCGAGATCGTACTGCGAAAAATTCACATTGCTGCCGCTCGCCGCCTTTTGAAAGTCATCGTATGTATACGCCATTTTCTTCTCCTCTCTGCTTGAATTTTACTGTGGTCCGCGCGTGCTCTTGAGCTCGCTGCCCGCGTAGTATTCGCGGACCATCGAATAGACGCGGCACTCGCCCTTGCCTTCGATGCGGATGCGGTAGTGGTCTGCACGCCGCGGCACGATGGGCAGGTAATAGCTGCGCTTTCGCTCCGGTTTCAGCGTTTGCCCTGCCTGCACCCACTTCCCGTCGGAATCAAACTGCATCAGCACCTTTGCTTCGGCCCCCGCCGCGACCTCGATGCGCACCCACAGCTTGGCGATGCTCTTCTTCACGCCGTCGTAGCTCGTACTTTGGCTCGAGCCCTTTTCCGTGAAGTCGCCCGTCTCGGCGAACCACGTGAAGTCATCCTCGTCCGTGCAGCCCTCCGGCGCGTCGAGGATGTTGCCCGTCACCGTGATCTTGCCCCCCGCCGTCAGGAAGTAGGTGTTCCCCTCGTGCCGGCAGAAGTGCGTCGCGTGCGTCTTGTCCTCGATGTGCCACATGCCCTTGCGCGTGTCGTAGACGCAGAGCTTCCACTCCCCACTCTCGTCCTGCGCGCTCAGGTAGTATTTGAGGCCGTCGCTCCCCGCGCGTCCGTTCCGCAGCCTCGTCATGCCGAAGGCGTCGTGCAGGCTTTGCGGGATGCCGCCCGAGTAGATCATCACGCCCGAGGACGAGAGGTACAGCAGCCGCTCGCCCGCAATGGCGAGGCTTCCGCCGCAGCCCTTGGCGACGCCCAGCGTGGCCGAGCCCATCACCTCGAAGTTGGACGGAATGCTGCCGTACACCTTGTAGATGTGGTCCTCCTTAAAGAACACCGGATAGCCGAGGAAGCTCACGCATCCCGTGAAGTCGCCCGCGCTGCCCGTGTCCACGGCGTAGCTGTCGGTCTCAAGGCCCTCGAACACGTTCCAGTTGAATGGATCGCCGAGCTTGCTTGCGTAGATCGTCCGGCCGTCGCAGCCCCACAGCCGGTTTTCGTTCTCACACAGGTATTCTAAGTTCGGCACCGTGCGTCGAACCGTCAAGTTTCCCGTCTCGGTGTATTCCGTCGTCCCCTCACTGCCGTCCAGCTTGAAGACGTTTTCATAGAAATACATCTTGTCGCCGTCGATCTCGCGGATCACCGGCGTTTTGTTGTTCTCCGCGTGCTTCGTGCAGCCGGAGATCGTCACCGCGTCGCCGGGCTTGAAGTAGTCCGCCCATCTGACATTTGCGCAGCGGATCGTGTTCGCCTCCGCCGCCTCTTCATAGAGCTTGCCGTTCGTGAAGGTCAGGCTATTCCCGCTCCACGTGCTCTCAAGGCTGCCGAACTCGCCCGACGCCGTGTTGTAATACGCCTTGTCCGGCAGGATGATGATGTAGGCGCCGAGTGCCGCAAAGCGCTTTTCGCCCGCCGTCACGTCGCCTTTTTTCACGCCGCCGTAGTAGAAGGCCGTGCCCTCCACCCACGCCAGCGCATCCCACGCGAAAAGTCCGCCCGGATTGACAAGATTCTTGTAAATTTTGCGCTTTGCGCGCGTCGAAAGCACAGGATAATAGTCACTCGTCAGGTTTTGCATGTCCCACAGCCCGCCGTCCCCTGCGCCCAGGTTGTGGTCAAGGCCGTAGAATTGCAGCTGCCCGCGCTTGCCGATGCCGTCGGCATACGGGACCTCAGGCAGTCTCATCTTTCACCGCTCCTCTTGCTTCGTCCGGCGTATCGCCTTTTTCGCCCGCCGGGGCTTCCGTGCCGTCGCAGATCATCGCAATATTGCGAAGCGCCTGCCGCACCGCCGCCACCACGTCCACCGCGTCGCCGCTGACGTTCAGTCTGCTGATGAACTTCATCGCCAGCGCCGCTTCCTGCTTGATCTTATCGTTCATGCTGATTCCTCCAATCGTTTCAGCCGTTCTTCCTGCTCGCGCACCTTCGCCCACAGGACAGGGATAAACTCGCTGTAGCGCAGAAAATAGGTCTCGCTGCCGTCCTTGCGCTTGGCCGCCGCCCAGCCCGCGAATTCCTGCGAGTTAATGCCGCACGCGCGCATGGCGTCCTCGACCTCCTGCGCGATGAATCCCGTGTGGAAGCGTCCGCTCGTGCCGCTGTTCAGCTTGTAGCGCTTCGGTTCCACGAGGTCAAACATGCGCACGTACTTCTCCGGCAGCGCCTCAATGCTGTTCTTGATGTTTCGGTCGGACCCGTTCAGCTCGTTCGTGCTGCAATAGATCGCGCTCCAAACAAAATTTGGTGCGCCAAGATTGTACCGGTTATCTGCATTCGGGGCGAAATCGCCGCGGCAATCAATGAAGTCGTAGTCGAAATTGAGCGCTGATCTTCCGTTATTCCCTGACAGATACAGGTTTCCGCTCGTCGCGTTCAACTCCATGGCCTTGCTCTCGAGCGTCATTTTGTAGTCCGCCGTGCTGGCGTACTCCGTGGAGATATACCCGCAGCGCCGTCCCGCATCATTGCGCACGGTGATCCTATCCCCTTCAATCTCCGTCGCCGTCAGCGTGCCATAGATGTTCACCGCGTCCACGTAGAGGTCGATGGATCCCGTGCTCGCAATCTGTGCACCGTTGTAGTTGAGCTTGAAGATCGTGCCGTTCTCGTCGCTCGTCACGCCCAGCGTGAAGCCCTCGGCGCTCTGGTCAAAGATGCTCTGCGCCTGCGTCGCATCGATCTTGGTGCTCACCGTCGCGCGGATGCCGTTCACGTCGGTCTTGATGTTAGTGATCGCGCCGTCGAGGTTTGAAACACTTACCTGCAAGCCCTTTGCTGTCGCTTGCAGCTGCGTGATGTTTCCCTCGGCGCTGCTCATGCGCGCAGCCAATCCTTCCGCCGTCACGCCGAGCTGCGTGATGCTGCCCTCAGCGTTTTTGATCTCTGCGTAGATTGGCTGCGTGATCGTCTTGACGAATCCGTCCGCCGCCGCCTTGTTCATGTTGGAAAGGTCTAAGTTGTGCAGCGTGTAGCGCAGCTGCTCGACGAGCATGAAGAGGTAGTCCTGCATCGTCTCGACCTTGTCGTTCACGCTCTCTTTCTGCGTGAACGACGGAAAATTCGTGTCGATGTATAGCCAGTTGGAAGGCATACTTCCTCCCCTCCTTTCTCTTCGGGCGGGAGAGCTGCACGCCCTCCCGCCCCGTGCTTCACTTCATCGTCGCGAGCTTCCGGACAAGGTCGTCGCCGTACTGATATTTTTCAAGGTAATCCATCGTGCCGTCCGTCAACCCCGCGCGCTTCTGAAGCTGCGCGCGGTAGTCCGGCCCCGCAATCTTGCCGTGGAACTCACTTTCCCACTTGCCTGCATTCTCCCTGCCGGACCAGTACGCTGGGCAGAGCTTGCCCGTCACGTCGAAATGGCGGATGACGTTGCTCGCGGGGATGTTGTACTTCTTCATCAGAGCTTTCGTCAGCTCAAGTGCCTGCGCAACGGTCTTCGCGCCCGGCGCGTATACGCCGTTCTTGACCGCGTCACACAGCTCAATGCTGATGCTGTTGGCGTTCTTACACTTGCCGTACATCGTCCCGCCGCCGGTCTGCGCGCAGCTCGGATACTTGTTGCCGCCGACCGCCCACGCGATACGCAGGTCGTCCACGCTCTGTACGATCTCCTTCTCGTCGACGAAGTAGTGCGCGCTGGTCTTCACGACGTTGCCCGCGTAATACTTGGCGTTGTTCATCGCCGTGTCGCCGTCGTTGCCGGTGTAGTGGATCACGATGTAGCGGATGCCGCTCGCCGCGCGCGTGCCGCCGACGTTCCCCGCGTTCGCGGGATATTTGCGGATATTCATACCTTTACGCCCCCTTGTCAATGGCGTCCTGCGTCTTCTGGCTCTGCGTGCCGAAATAGAACGCGATGATCGAGCTGTAGATCAGCATGAGCTGCTCTCCTGTGATCTTGCCGACGACAAAGCCGTAGATCACCGCGCCGGTCGCCGCGATCGTCACGATGCTCTTCACGCTGCACAGGTTCGCCAGTCTCTTTTTCAGTAAATCGTTATTCATAGTGTTGTTTCGTCCTTTCTGAAAATCTTAATGCCTGCTACCACAACAAGCTCCGTCGTCCATGCCTTGAACCACCGTTCCGTCAGCACGTCGGGCGGCGGTACGCCGAGCGCCGTCATGGTGAGCGAGGCGACGGTGTACCACGTCAGGCTGAAAATGGCGATGGATATGTACTTGTCCCGCTTTTTCATCTTGTCCCAGCGGGCTTTCAGCGCTTTCATGCCGCCACCCCGTTATCGAGGATGGAGTGAATTCCCCGCTCGGCCAAAAATTCTTTTTGCTTGTGCTTCACTTCGGCGGCGTAGTCCAGTGCGGCGTGCATGTCCCCGTTACAGTGCGCGTCCGGAATGCGCTGCATCGCCTTCGCCGTCGCCTCGCCCAGCGCAATGGCAGCCCAGCTGCCCTCGATGAGCTTGAGCATCAGCTGCTCCTGCATCTTCTGCTGCTCGGCAGCCTTTTCGCGCTCTTTCTTGTCGCGCCGACGGTCGCGGGCGGCGATGGCCTCGATGAGCGCCACCACCACCGCCGCTGCGGCGGAAATCAACGCCGCCGTCATACCGTCGCCTCCTTAAAATACTGTCCTACCAGCTCGTGAGGAAGATACTGGAGAGTGATTTTGTTACCGGACTGCTCACCAATACGCTCACACTTGTACAGCTTAGTGTCCTCGGGGTCTTTGTAATAAAGACCATAGGTGTACTCCATACCACGAGCGGCCGGAATCGGGTCATCCTGCGTGCCCGCGTGGTCGACGTTGATGATCGTCCACACGGCAGGGGTGGAGTGCGGCGGCCAGTTCTCTTGCGTGGTGTGGCCCTGACCTTTGTTGACGCGGTAGACGTGCAGCACGCCGCTTTCGTCCATATCGCTGCGGCGGTCGCCGGGCTTGACGGTCTCGCCGATGTGATTCGCCCAGCGCGGGAACAGCTCGGGCGACTTCGCCGCCTCGCCGTCAGAGAGCGACGCGCTGGCCTGCTCGATGACCGGGCGCAGCTCTGCGGCGCGCGCCATGGTCACGACCTCGCCCGTGAGGGCGACCACCGCGCCGACGGCGTTCTCCGTCTCCGTGGGCTTTCCCATCTTGACCGTAACCGTGCCGTCGCGGTGGTCGGTGATGGCCCCGCTCAGGCTGTACACGCTCATGTCCTCCTCGGTCACGACCTCCTCGGTCTGGCCCGTGGGATTGCGGTCAGCATCCAGCACGTCCTTCGTCTCGCGGAAGACGTTGCTCCACGGCGTTCCCGAGAGCAGCAGCGCCGCCGCTTGCGCGTATGGCATGGTGAGATGCACCGTCTGCGTCTCGCGCATGTCCCAGTTTCTATCCTTGTAGTTGTAGATCAGCGTCGCAGGATACTCGACACCGTTGACTTTGATAAATTCTGCCATGTTGGGCCTCCTTTGTGATGAGATCAGAATGTAGTAATACGGATATAGTCGCTATTTCCGAAACCGCTCGGTTCCTCCATGACAATTTTGCAATCCCGGAATACAGGGAATTTGTAACCTATCGAATAGTTGTTTGAGTACGACGCATGTTCAAACAACGGAGTCTCCCCATTAAATGAAACCGTTGCATTCGCGTTATTGGCTCTCAAATACGTTGCGTCACACCACGTTCCTGCGGGGACTGTAATTGTTTGTGCACTGGTATACGTTCTCCCGTCAATGGTTACGTTGACATCGCTCCCGCTCAGTTCTACTTGGTATTCGTCCTTTTCTCCGCCGCTTTTGAAGGTGGTCGGATTCACAATCATGCCGCCACCTCCTTAGAGGTCAGGCGTCGACCTGATAGATATAACAGTCTCCGCTTATTACTGTCTCTTTGCGAGTGGCATTTATTACATCCCTGGGGGTGTATCCATATGTTACAATCATTGAATCTGCAAGCGTATTTATTTGCACAGTCCCAAAGTCGTTTGTCTTGGTTATCTCTCCGTCTTGGTTGAAATAATAAAAGTTTGTATTGCCGCTTACGGTCATAGTTACGGTTACGGGTTTTGCTGCATTTCCGCTCGCATACCTCACGGGATTGACGATCATACGCCCGCCCCGCTTTCGCAAGGTTCAGCCGATATATATATATATATATATATCTGAGGGCGTTTCGGATGTTGTTCATGTGTTGCTCCCTTCTGTCACTGCGGCGTAGCGTTGGCTTCGAGGAAAGCCAGCAAATCGCCGGTTGGTTCTTCTTCGAATGTGATGGTGCGATCGGTTTCGTTCCTCCACTTTCCCATCATATACACTTGGTCTTTTCCTCCCCCGCTGTATGTGTAGACCATAACGAGAGGTTGCGCTTGGATTCTATGGTATAACCGATTACTGGTCGCCGATCTGAAATTAACACTGAAGTCCTTTGATGCCACACTGAGTTTACTATCAAAATACCACGTCAGCCGCTTCTTCTCCCGCCGTCTCGGCCTGTTAAAAATCATCCCGCTCACCCCTTATAGCTCAGTGTGATGACCGTCACATAGACCTCGATGGCGCTCGTCGGGACCTCGCTGCACTGGAACGTCAGGGAATTTGCAGCCTGCGCCACGCACAGCACGCCGCAGCTGTTCCACGCGCTGTCATAGCTCGTGTCGACCGGCGCGGGATAGATACACTGCGCCGTCGCGTCGGCGAGAACGCCCGTCACAGTCACGGTCTGCTGCTTAGTGCTGGAATTCCAGCCCGCCACCGTCAGCGTCACCTTGCGCATGATGACGGGCGAGGCATAGTCCGTCTCAGGGGTAGCAGCAACCAGCCCGCCCGAGCCATTGCCCTTGATCGGCTTGGTGGTGGAGGGGACATTGACGGGGCCTGCGGGGCCCTGCGGGCCGGTCGCGCCGGTCTCGCCTTTCTCGCCCTGCTCGCCCTTTTCGCCCTGGTCTCCCTTGGGGCCTTTGATGTTCACCGTCTTCGGGTTCGTGAGCTTGCCGTTGTTCGTCCAGCTCAGGTCGCCGTTATCGCTGACCGACGGCGTGAAGTACGGGCCGGTGTCGCCCTTTGCGCCGTCCGCGCCTTTTGCGCCGTCCGCCCCGGCGGGGCCTCGCGGACCCGTCAGGCCTTGCGGACCGGTTTCACCTTGCGGACCAGTCTTGCCCTGCGGGCCCTGCTCTCCCTGCGGACCGCGCGGGCCTTCGGGTCCGGTATCTCCCTTCGCGCCGTCAGCACCAGCAGGCCCCCGTGCGCCCGTGTCGCCCTTCGGGCCCTTGAGGTTCACGGTCTGCGGATTCGCCTTGCCGCCGTCGTTTGTCCACGACAGGTCGCCGTCGTCGCTCATGCTCGGCGTGAACGTCACGCCATCCTTACCGGCGGCACCGTCTGCGCCCGGGGCTCCATCCGCCCCGGCAGGGCCTTGGGGACCAGTCTCGCCGGGATCGCCTTTCGGACCCTGCGGACCCTCGGGCCCCGTGTCGCCTTTCGCGCCCTGCAAGGGGCCGTTGTTGATGAACTCGCCGGTAATGCCGTCGAAAATGTAGATGTCGTATGGCTCTGCCGTGCCCACGCCGTAAGCATCGCCCGCCGCTGCGGTCGCTTTCTGCTCGGCGTCCAGCGCAGCCTTCGTGCCGTAATAGCCCAGCACCTTGAAGCCGCTGCCGGTCTCCCCCTTGGGGCCTGCGGGGCCCTGCTCGCCTTGCGGGCCGGTCTGCCCCTGCGGTCCCTGTTCGCCCTGCGGGCCGCGCGGGCCTTCGGGGCCGGTCGGTCCGGTCGCGCCGGTGTTACCTTTCTCTCCTTGGGGGCCGGTATCGCCCTTGTCGCCTTTCAGCGCGGCGAGCTGCGCCGCCGTAAAGTCGGAATAGGTAAAGGCATCGCCCTTGTCTCCCTTTGCGCCCTGCGGGCCAGCGGGGCCGGTCTCGCCTTGAATGCCCCGCTCCCCCTGCGGGCCGCGCGCGCCGGTTTCACCTTTGGGGCCCTGTGGCCCCGTCGCGCCAGTTGCGCCGGTCTCTCCCTTGTGGCCCTGTGCGCCGGTTGCGCCCGTGTCTCCTTTGGGGCCGGTTGCACCGGTCTCGCCCTTAGGCCCCTGTGCGCCGGTATCCCCCTTGGGGCCGACTTCGCCTTGCGGTCCGGTCGCGGCAACGCCCGTGTCGGCAAAAGCGCCCGCCGTGGCGTCCCACTTGAACCAGTGTCCGGTTGTGCTGTCGACGTATGGCATCTTAGAAACCGCCGTCTCCGCATCCGCTGCCGCCTGCAAAACCTCATCGACCCAGCTTTGATAAGCCTCCGGCGGCTCGGTCGTGCCGTTTGCGCTCAGCGACGGCTCGACCACCGTGCGCCACGTCCGGCTCTTGGCGATCGCGCCGCCCACGGTGTAGGTGAGCTCGGCCATGCCCTCGCCCGCCTTGGCGGTGTCGGCGTTGCTCAGCGTCCAGATCACGTCACCGTTCTCGCTCTTAAGGCTCACGGGATACGGTGCGCTGTCGCCCTCGCGCAGCACCGTCAGCGCGAAGACGCCCTCGCCGTACAGCCGCGCCCAACTGTCCGCAAGGCCGCGCCAGACGATCCTCTGCGCCTCGTTCTCTCCCTGATGGCCCAGCGGCAGATACGGCAGCTCGCGCACTTCGATCTCTCTCATACGATCTCGTACCCCCTCTCGTAGCCCTGCGCCGGTTCATGCGTCCTGCCCCAATAGCGGACAAAGTTGCCGTAGGCCTCGTTATAAAGCTGGCTCGAATCGGCATAGCGGCTGTACTCGCCGTTCTCCGCATCGATCTTCGCCTTGAGGTACAGCACGTATAGCTCGTCGTGCGGGGCCTTCACCAGCAGCTCTTCGTCCATGCCGTCCGGATAGCCGGTCGCCATGATCTGCTCGAGCTCTTCCGGCGTCGCCAGCAGCACGTCCGCCGCGATCCTGCCCTCGAGCGCCTTGAGCCATTCGAATTTTTCCTCTTCGGGGAAGGCGTTCGGCTTCGCCGTGTCGGCGTGCTGCATCGCTTTTCTCGGCGTCATGTTCTTCTCTCCTCTCTCAATGATGGATAAAGGCGGGCGCGGGTCTTGTCCCACGCCCGCCTTGGCTATTTAGCTTAGAGCGAGTTGCCCGCCGCGATACCGCCGATGGCGGCAAAGCGCCAGTCGTTGAAGCACGCGTTGAAGCGGCTGCGGCCGCGCCAGACGTTCGCGTCGGTGTTCTCGTCGACGGTGGAGCGCACCTCGAGCTGAACGCGGTCATTCCACACCGCGCCGCCGTAGGTCTCGTTGTACTTGCTGTCCAGCAGCACCCACGGGGAAACGCCGTTTGTGATGTAGTGGTTCAGATACGGCCACACGATGACGTTCCAACGGCCGTACTGATAGTTGAAGGCGTTGTTCGCGCTCACGGGGTCCTTGTCCGCGCCGATCGCCGCGAATACCGCTTTTTTGAGGTCGGCGTTCTCGGGGATCAGGATCGTATCGGGGGCCACGTCAAGGATCTCGTCGTTATCGCCGCGGAACAAGTGCATCTTGGTCTCGAGCTTGCCCAGCGTGTCCACGCTGAACGCATCCTTGAAACAGTTGCACTGCTTGTCGCCGCTCACCTTGGGCACGTGCTCCTTGGCAAACAGGTTGCTGCCGTCCGCGCCCGTCAGGTCGAACTTGACGCCCTTGAAGGTCACGCTGCCGTTGCCCATCATGGCCGCGCCGTACAGCGCCGCGCCGAAAAGCTCGCGCGTGCGCTTGTAAGAGGTCATAAAGGCCGCAGGCTGCTTGCGCATGTCGAGCAGCTTGCCGTCCTCGATCATCTCCTTGGACACGCTGAAAGAGTCCTTCCACGTCTGGTACTTGAGGAACTTCTGGTAGCCCTCCTGCATGCCGTCCAGCGGATAAGCGCCGTTCTCGCCCACGGGCTCAAAGCCGCTCATGGCCGTCAGCGTGGTCATCACGTCGCCGTAGTTCTTGGAAGAACCCGTCAGGAACAGGTTCTTCAGCACGCTGTTCTGCTCAAATTCCTCGCCGCGCTTTTCAAGGAACATCTTGATCGGCGCCTGGCAGTTGCCGTAAACGCTGTTGTTCAGGTTGCTCGATTCCGAAAAAATGATTTTCATTGCTTACTTTCTCTCCTCTCTTCCGTTTTCCTTAGACAAAGCGGCCGCGGATCATGCTGCCCGCTGCCGCGCCCTCAAGGCTCACGACCTCGAACGTGCCGGGCACCGCCGCATCCGATGCGCCCGTGACGTACTTTGCCTTGAGACCGCCGCTCGCCACCTGAAGCTTGGTGCCGACCTTCACGGCCGCTGCGGCCGCCGCGAGCTCGGTTTCAAAGGTGTACTTGCCCTGCACGCGCGTCACCGCGAGCAGCTCACCCGCGGCCACCGTGCCGCTCTGCATGCACACATAGGGCGGCGTGGTCGCCTGGTCGGCAGCGATCGCCGCCAGCTTGCCGTCCGTCACGCCCAGCAGTTGGCCGACCTGATACGTGCCCGCCGCCGCTTCGATGTACTCAAACGGGGTCATTGCCCCGTCCGTCGATTTGATGGGAATAAACATTGCGTTCCTCCTTGTCTCGTTAATTTCTGTTCTTCTCGATCCACGTGCGGATCTCCTCGTCCGTCGCCGTGGGATTGAAGATGCGGAAGCTCGCCAGCTCCTCGCTCGTCACGACCTTGCCGCCCGCGCCGCGGGATGCTGCCGCGCCGGTCAGGTGGTCCTTACCCCTCTGACCTGTCAAGGCCTGCGCTCTCGCCGCCTCGGCCAGCGCCTTCTCGCGCCGCTCGTGCGTCGAGATGAGGTAGGCGTCGTAAAACGACATGCCGCTCTTCACGCGCGCGTAGAATTCCTCGCTCTCCGGCAGTTTCAAAAGGTCCTCCACGCCGTTCACCTCGGGCTCGAGCGCGTGGATCTTCTTGATCTGCTCGTCGATGGCGCGCTGCATTTTCTCCTGCTCCGCCGCGGCCTGCTCGCGCTCATGCGCCGCCACGATCTCGGCTGCCTGCTTGACGACAGGATTCTCGCTGATCGCCTCACTGAGAGATTCCTGCGTCAGCTTCCCGGCCTTGAGGTCGCTTTCGAGCTTTTGCTGCTTGAAGGACTTCGACCACTCGTCAAACTGCTCCTTCGTCGCGATGGGCTCGCCCGTGATCGTGTTCTTGAGCCCCGCACTTGCGAAAAAAGCCTTCCACTCCGCGGCCATCTTCTCGCTCTGCGCCTTGAGCGCCGCGTCCACCGCGGCCTGCTGCTCGGCTCTGCGCCGCGCCGCCGCATGAGCTCTGCGCTCGTCGGGGGTCTGCTCCTTCTTCGCGCCCTCCGCATCGTTGTTGTCTTCTGTGCCTTCCGCGCCGTCCTGGCCCTCGGGAGCGGTTACGGCGCCCTCTGCGCCCTCGCCGCCCGTCGTGCCGGTATCGCCGCCCTCCGGCGTGCCGTTGGTCTCTTCTGCGGCCGGGGCAGCGGCGCCCGGCTCGTTTGCGCCTGTGGGCTCCTGCTGCGTGCCTGCCTCGTCAGGCGGCACCGTCAGGCCCATCGCTTCAAAGACGTCTTTTTCCGTGAATTCCATGTTCTCTTCCTCTCTGGCATGTTCCCGCTATCGCCCTGCGAATAGCCGCCGCCTTGCGCGTGCGGCGTCCCCTTGCGGGGGTAATCATGTAAAGCGTTTCCGCTTTGCTTACTTCTTGCCCGTGCGAAGGTCGCTGCCGGTGTGCACGACGCCCTTCTTCGCGTCGGTCTGCTGGTTCGGCGCTTTCACGACCTGCGTGCCGCCGTTCTTGATTCTGCCGACGTAACCGCTCTTATTGCTCATGCCCGCGTCCTCCTTTCCTTTGGATTCGGCATTTTCCCGCTCTTGCCCTGCGGCTGCGCAGCCGTTGGCAGCTCTGCTGCCTTACGGATGCGGCGTCCCCCTTGCGGGGAGACTGTATGCTCTGCGCGTCATCTTTCGCGCCTTTAGCCTTTCTTACTGCGGCATGTAAAGTTCTTCCGCTTTCCCGCCGCTCGCGGCGTTCATGGCGTCCTGCTGTGCCTGCGCGTCGATCGCCGCGGCCAGCTCGTCCGGCACGCCAGCGCCGCCCGGCACGCCAGCGCCGCCCGGCATATCGCCCTGCATGGCCGCCTGCTGCGCCGCCGCCTGCTGCGAGCAGCAGAACGACCGGCCAGAACATGACGATGCCGAGAATGAGCGCGCGGACCGAATCGACCAGACCGCGCGTGCCGGTCTTTGCCGCCTGCGTCAGCTGCGCGCCGAAGCCGCTGCCCTCGGGGGTGGCGGTCAGAGTCTGCACCTCATCGAGCGTGACGGAAAAGGTCGAGAAGCCGACCAGATCGTCATAATGGCGCTTGGAGCCGGTCAGAGAGTCGATCTCATATTCGCAGTCCGCGAGCGCGTTTTCGAGCGAAATGATGTCCTCCATTTTGCCCGCCTGATCGAGCAGGGCGAGCAGACGCTCGTGCTTGGTCTGGAGCGTGGCGAGCCGGGTCTCGATGTCGGTATACTGCTCGGTGATGTCCTCGCTCGAACGGGAGGAGTAGACCACATGTGCGCGGTCGCCGAGCTGCGCGTAAAACGTCTCGAATTTTTCCTGCGGAATGCGCAGGGTGTAGTAGGCCGAGCGGCTGCCCTTGTCGCCGGAAAGGCTGCTCGACTCGATGTAGCCGCCGGTCTCGGCGGTCAGTTTTTCCAGATCGGCGGAGGCCGCGTCGAAATCCTGCGTCTCAAGCGTCAGATCGGCGCGCAGGATGAGCTTGGCGTTCTGCCGCACGGCGGAAAAATCCGCAGAGCCGCCGTCGGCGGTATCGGCGCTCTCCGCCCAGCCGTTCGTATCCATGGACATATCTCCGGCCGCCGCCGAGGCAGACGAAGCATCGCCGGAGCCTGCGCCGCCGCAGGCGGAAAGCGTGAACAGCAGAGCGAGAAGCAGGGGAAGCAGTCGTTTTTTCATAACAGACACCTCGTTTCTTGAGCGGTGCGGCGCACGGCCGCTGTATTTTCTCTTGTTACTTGATTAGACGAGATGCCGTGCAATTTGGTTCCCTCTGTTCTGTATATCAATCAAACAATTTTTAATACCGCATTCTATTGAAATTGCGGTCGATTTTGCGTCTTTCTCTTGCAACTCTGTCGTTCTTCACCTATAATAAACAAATAAATATTATCTTTGTCAGTCAATAACAAGCGTTTACCAGAT
>ERZ773193.1562-NODE-1562-length-28153-cov-19.048046_pt1 | contig 28153 bp, 23 predicted proteins | sample MGYA00511110_ERZ773193 | MGnify/ENA primary metagenome ERZ773193 (study PRJEB29015, sample SAMEA2737784) | human gut metagenome | biome: human gut; feature: human-associated habitat; material: faeces | place: China | collected 2012 ...
AAGGGAAAGTCTGCTGGTTAACTCAAATTGAAGGAATTAAATGACTATCCCTAAATTAATTAATTTATGAACTCGGGGCCGAACGATCAAAACCGCCCCTCCTTCGGATGAATAAAAGTAGTTCTATTTTTTAACTGCAATCATATCATATAGTAATGTACCATTATCTAATGGTCACCTATTCGTGACTTGGGTGCATCTGTAATTCTGCTACCGCGGGCCCTCCCCGGAGAGGACTCGAGACACTACGCCTCCAAGGAAGTACATCAAATAATATCTTGAAAAGCCGCTTCCGACATCCGTTCAAGGACCGTATCCGTTTTGGAAGCAGATAGTGGGCTCCGTTTTATCGGGCCGTATTCGACAGCCCGCATATTCAACCGCACAAGCCCTTCTCCGTTTATTTCATTCTTCAATACTATAAATTCCCTGACGCTTCCTCTCTCCCGGCAGAAAACGGCACGCCGCGACACCTCTATTTCAAGTCTTTTCTTAAAATTATTGTAAAGATAAACAAAAAAATGAAACCAACGGCTATATTCTAACAATTTTTTGACATAAAGAACAAAAGACAGATCGAAGACATTCTGATCGTGCTGCCGGGAATTCATCGGGAATCTGTATAAAAAACGCTTCGGCCCGGCAAAATATTGCCAGGCCGAAGACGAATCGGAACATTATCGACCGTTACAGCTCCTTGCGCAACCGCCGCAGAGTGACAGCGTGTGCAATCAAATCGACACCGGCCAGCAGCAGGGACAATCCCACCCAGAACACGACTACACCGACACCGATAATCGGATTGAACAGAACGAGAAACGCGGAAATAATCACGAGAATACCCAGCGTCATCGTCCAGCCGGCGCCCTTGATACCCACACCCATCATCTCGCTGGCGACGCCGACGGCCATGAATCCCCGGAAGAGGAGCCAAAAGCCGAGCACGAACGGCAGGATCGTGAAGAGCATCGACGGGGTGCACAGCAGCAGGATACCCAGCAGGATTTCGATTACACCGCCTGCGATGTACCATCCCATGCCCGACCCGGTGGGAGCCTTCGTACCCAAATACAGTTCGAAAGCGCCCGAGAGAATCACGACGATCCCGAACAGCACGGAAAGCGCGAGATAAGTGCCGCCCGGCTCGAAAAAGACGACGATGCCCACGATGAAGAAAATAATACCGAGCAACATGGAGAGCTGCCAATTGTCGATGGAGTGTCGGAATCGACCGACATCATAAATTTTATCTGCCATAATAATACGAATTTAAGTTTCTACCTGGTATCCGCAAGAAACCTGCCAAACCCGGAATCGCCTTTCGACCGCATGGATTCGGAGAGATGGAGCGCTCTTCCCATTTTTTGAATTTTTCTCTTCCGATTCTTAATTGTTATTTCTACCTTTGCCGCCGTCAATACGACTAACTTTTCAAACCAAGAAAATGGAAACAATCACAAACAGCGAGGAACTGCGCCGGGCACTCGGCAGCCGGGACCGGTCCGGCATCGGATTCGTCCCGACCATGGGTGCGCTCCACGCAGGACACCGTTCGCTGGTTGAACGCGCACGCCGGGAGTGTGCGACCGTCGTGGTGAGCGTATTCGTCAATCCGACACAATTCAACGACAAAACCGACCTGAAAAATTACCCCCGGACCCCGGAAGCCGACCTGCGCCTGCTCGAAGAGGTCGGTGCGGACTATGTTTTCATGCCTTCGGTCGAGGAGGTATATCCCGAACCCGACACCCGCACGTTCGACTTCGGCATGATCGACAAAGTGATGGAGGGTGCGACCCGACCCGGCCACTTCAACGGCGTGGCACAGGTCGTGAGTCGGCTTTTCGATCTGGTGAAACCTGCCAAAGCCTATTTCGGCGAGAAGGACTTCCAGCAGATCGCGGTAATCCGCGAAATGGTACGCCAACTGCGCATTCCGGTCGAGATCATCCCCTGCCCGATCGTGCGCGGAGAGGACGGGCTGGCGCTTTCGTCGCGCAACACCCTGCTCGATACGGATCACCGGACGGCGGCCCCTTATATATATAAGGTATTGAAGGCTGCGGTCGAAAAATCCCATCAGACGACACCCGACCAGCTCGCAGCCTGGGTTACGGCACAGGTAGAGAGCAATCCGCTGCTGAAAGTAATCTACTTTCAGGTCGTAGATGCGGCGACCATGCAGCAGGTCCGCACCTGGGAAGAGAGCCCGGCTATACAGGGCTGCATCGCCGTACAGGCCGGAGATATTCGTTTAATCGATAACATCAAATTGCGATGAAATTCCAGATCGAAGTTCTCAAATCCAAAATACACCGCGTTTCGGTCACACAGGCCGACCTGAACTACGTGGGCAGCATCACCATCGACGAGGAGTTGATGGATGCGGCCAACATGATCGAAGGCGAAAAAGTACAGGTACTGGACGTCGATAACGGCGAACGCCTCGAAACCTATATTATCAAAGGAGAGCGGGGCAGCGGTGCGATCTGTCTGAACGGCCCTGCCGCACGCAAGGTGCAGGTGGGCGACGTCGTAATCATCGCCTCCTACGCCCTGCTGGATTTCGAAGAAGCCAAAGCCTTCAAGCCCTGGGTGATATTCCCGGATACGAAAACCAACAAGCTGATCCGGTAGAAAACTCCGGCAAACGATCGAAAATCCTGCCCCGCAACGGCAGGATTTTTTCATACGCGGTACGAACCGTCAAAAATGCCCCTAAATATTTGGTGACGCAGTCGATAACCCATATATTTGCATAAAAGTTCCCGAAAAGCGAGGACATACGCCAAACAAGTTCGGCACAGCCTGACGGAGAACCGAAAAAAACGATGCAACCTATTTTGCCGGCCGCATTTTTATGGACATAGCGCTTTCGATCGCAGCATTCCTGTTTTCGATCACAGGCATCGTCGGATGTATCGTTCCGATCATCCCGGGCGTAGCGTTGAGCTACGTGGGATTACTCTGCGCCTCCTTTTGCAGCTATTCCGAAATATCGTCCGCGACACTTTGGATCTGGCTGGCCGTGACAGTGGCCGTTTCGGTCATCGACTACTTCCTGCCCGGCTATTTCGCACGTCTGGTGGGCGGTACGCGGGCAGGGTCGATCGGGGCGACCGTCGGCATGATCGCCGGATTTTTCGCGGGCGGATTGGTCGGCGTCATCCTCGGCCCTTTCTTCGGCGCGGTCATCGGCGAGCTAATCCACGACCGCAGCGACTCGGCCAAGGCGTTCCGTTCGGGCTTCGGCTCTTTCCTCGCCTTCATCGCAGGTACGGGATTGAAGCTCGTAGCCGCCATCTGGATGATCTGCCTCGTCTGGTCGGACACCTACCCTGTCGTAAAAAACTGGATCGTAACAACATTCTAAAATATAAACCGTATGAAAAAATTTCTGTTATTAATCGCGGCAACGGCCTTCGCGCTGCTTACCACGGCCTGTACCGATTCATCCGGGTACACGTACGAAACGGTCAAGAACGACCCGCTCAAGACCCGTATCTACACGCTGGATAACGGACTGAAAGTCTATATGAGCGTCAATAAGGCAGAACCGCGCATCGAAACCTACATCGCCGTGAAAGTCGGCGGCAAGAACGACCCGAGCGAAACGACCGGTCTGGCCCACTATTTCGAACATCTGATGTTCAAGGGCACCCAACAGTTCGGCACGAGCAACTACGAAGCCGAGAAGCCCCTGCTCGACCAGATCGAACAGCTCTTCGAGGTTTACCGCAAGACGACCGACGATGCGGAGCGTGCGGCAATCTACCGTCAGATCGACAGCATCAGCTACGAAGCTTCGAAATACGCCATCCCCAACGAGTACGACAAACTGATGTCGGCGATCGGTGCTCTGGAAACCAACGCCAACACCTCGATGGACCGGACGGTCTATATCGAAAACATTCCTTCGAACCAGATCGAGAACTGGGCCAGGATCCAGGCCGACCGCTTCAAGAACGTCGTGATCCGCGGATTCCACACCGAGCTCGAAACGATCTACGAGGAGAAAAACATGTCCCTGACGGACGACAACCGTAAGGTTTACACCACGATCGGCGAAGTGCTCTATCCGAACCACCCCTACGGCAAACAATCCGTACTCGGCACGCAGGAACACCTGAAAAACCCGTCGATTACCAACGTAAAGAACTATCACACGCAATATTACGTGCCCAATAACATGGCCATCCTGCTTTCGGGCGACTTCGATCCCGACCAGATGATCGCCACGATCGACAAATATTTCGGCGATATGCAGCCGAACGAGAATATCCCGCAGCTCGCCTTCGAACCCGAAGCCCCGATCACCAAACCCATCGTCAAGGAGGTTTACGGTCCCGACGCCGCGAACGTAACGCTGGCATGGCGCACGGACAACGCCGCATCGGACGATGCGGAATACCTGCTGTTGGCCAGCCGGATCCTCTACAACGGACAGGCCGGCATGATCGACCTCGACCTGATGCAGCAACAGAAAGTACTCGACGCCTTCTCGTACCCGGATCAGCGGGCCGACTACGGAGCCCTCGTGCTGCAAGGTCTTCCGAAAGCGGGTCAGACCCTCGACGAGGTCCGGGATCTGTTGCTCGCAGAGGTAGCGAAACTCCGCAACGGCGAATTCAGCGAAGAGCTGATCAAGGCGGTCGTAAACAACCTGAAAGTATCGACCATGCGCGAGGAAGAGACGAACGTGGGACGTGTCGAAATGTACCTTTCGTCCTTCTACAACGACATTCCCTGGAGCGACGAAGTGACCAAGCTCGACCGCATCGGCTCCATCACCAAGGAACAACTGGTGGCCTGGGCCAATGAAAAACTCGGCACCGAGAATTACGGCATTATCTACAAACGCCAGGGAGAGGACCCCAGCGTGCAGAAGATCGCCAAACCGGCCCTCACCCCGATCCAGATGAACCGCGACACCCAGAGTGCATTCCTGACCGAAATTCAAAATTCGACGGTAACTCCGATCGAACCCGTATTCGTGGATTTCAACCGCGATATGGAGATTTTCAAAACCGATTCCAGCCTCGAAGTCCTCTATAAGAAAAATGACATCAACGACCTTTTCTCGCTGACCTACCTCTTCGATACCGGCGTGCTGAACGATCCGGCGCTCAACAATGCCTTCGCTTATATCGACTACCTCGGCACCCAGGCCAAGACAGCTGCGGAGATCGCATCCGAACTCTACGACATCGCCTGCTACTACGACCTGTCGGCCAGTCAGAACCGCTGTGCGATAACCTTCAAGGGATTGAGCGAAAACATGGGACAGGTCATGGATATCTTCGAAGACCTGGTAGCCAATGCACAGGGCGACGAAGAGATTCTCGCCAACTACAAGGCCGACCTGCTGAAAAAACGTGCAGACAACAAACTGAACCAGGAAGCGAATTTCGCAGCCTTGCAGCGTTTCGCCTTCTTCGGCGGAGAAGCTATCCAGCGCACGACCCTCAACAACGAGCAGCTCGAAGCGCTCACGTCGGACGTACTGATCGGCAAGGTCCGCGACCTGCTGAAAAAGCAGCACACCATCCTCTATTACGGTCCTAAGGACAAAGCCGGGCTGCTCGCCGACCTGAAAGCACACCACCAAACGCCGGAAGTGCTCGAACCGCTGACTCGGGGAAATATCGCGTTCCAGCCTACGGAACAGAACAAGGTCTGCCTGGCCAACTACAACGCGCCGCAGCTCTACTTCCTCCAGTACTCGAACCTGGGCAAAAAATTCGACGTAGCGGTCGATCCCGCTCTGAAACTGTACAACGAATACAACAGCGGCAGCATGGGAGCCATCGTCTTCCAGGAGATGCGCGAATCCCGCAGCCTGGCTTACATGGCCTTCACGGAGTGGATCAATCCGAGCTACCTGGACGACAATTATCTTTTCGCAGCGATCATCGCCACGCAAAACGACAAAATGGCCCAGGCCATCGACGCATTCGATGAGATCATCAACAACATGCCCGAATCGGAAGCAGCCTTCAAACTGGCCAAAGAAGCCGTACTGACCAATCTGCGGACCTCGCGTACGATCAAGGACGAAGTGCTCTGGAAATACATCGCCAACAAAGATCTGGGCGTAACGGAAGACCGCAACAAAGCCATCTTCGAAAAGGTCCAGGACATGACCTTCGCCGACCTCAAAGCCGCCCAGGAACAGTGGATCAAGGACCGCAAATACACCTATTGCATCCTCGGCGACCTGAAAGACCTCGACCAGGATTACCTGCGCAAGCTGGGCACGGTACAGATCGTGAGCCAAAAGGAGATGTTCGGCTATTAATTCCACCGACCCGATCATTCAAAACGTCTTCGGATTTTTCCGAAGACGTTTTTTATCCTCCTTTCCCCGGAGGCAAAGCAAGCGGTACGTCCTGTTTCGGATGCACCTTACTCGACCAATCGCCCGCAGCCCGAAACAATAAACCCGGCGTCAGATAAACTGACGCCGGGTTTATTTTCGGGCACCGAACGGAACCCGATCTATTTTTAATACCGATAATGCTCGGCCTTGTAAGGACCCTCGACCGGTACGCCGATATAGTCGGCCTGTTTTTTCGTAAGCTGCGTAAGCTCCACACCGAGGTTATCCAGATGCAGCCGGGCAACCTCCTCGTCCAGATGTTTAGGAAGACGATACACTCCCACCTCCAGTTTCTTCTGCCACAACTCGATCTGCGCCAGACACTGGTTAGTGAACGAATTGCTCATCACGAACGAAGGATGTCCCGTAGCGCACCCCAGATTCACCAGGCGACCTTCGGCCAGGATAAAGATCGAATGGCCGTCGAGGAAGGTGAACTTATCCACCTGCGGTTTGATGTTGGTACGCACGGCATCCGAAGCCTCAAGACGGGCCATCTGGATTTCGTTATCGAAATGGCCGATGTTGCAGACGATGGCCTGATCGCGCATCCGCTGCATGTGCTCGAGCGTGATGATGTCGCAGTTTCCCGTGCAGGTCACATAAATATTACCCTCGGCCAGAGCACTCTCGACGGTCTTCACCTCGAAACCCTCCATCGCGGCCTGCAAAGCGCAGATCGGGTCGATCTCCGTAACGATGACCCGGGCTCCGTACGAACGCATCGAACGGGCGCAGCCCTTGCCGACATCGCCGTAACCGCAAACGACCACCACCTTGCCGGCAATCATCACGTCGGTCGCCCGCTTGATACCGTCCGCCAGCGACTCGCGGCAACCGTACAGGTTGTCGAATTTCGACTTGGTGCAGGAGTCGTTCACGTTGATCGCAGGAACGAGCAGTTCGCCCGCCTCCTGCATCTGATAAAGGCGATGCACGCCGGTCGTCGTTTCTTCGCTCACACCCCGCCACTCGGCTACCGTTCGGTGCCATTTGCCGTTATCTTCGGCCAGAATCTTCTTCAGCGTATCGAGAATGACCTCCTCCTCGTAAGACGACGGTTCGTAATCCAGCGTCGAAGCGTCGTTTTCGGCCTTGTATCCTTTGTGGATCAGCAACGTGGCATCGCCGCCGTCATCGACGATCAACTGAGGGCCCTTCCCGCCGGGGAACGACATGGCCATCGCCGTACACCACCAGTACTCGGGCAGCGTTTCGCCCTTCCACGCAAAGACGGGAACCCCCGCTTCGGCGATGGCCGCCGCCGCATGGTCCTGCGTCGAAAAAATATTGCACGAGCACCAGCGCACGTCGGCGCCCAGCTCGACCAGCGTTTCGATCAACACGGCGGTCTGAATCGTCATATGCAGCGACCCCATGATACGCACGCCCTTCAACGGTTTCTGCGGGCCGTACTTGCGGCGTATGGCCATCAGTCCGGGCATCTCGTGCTCCGAAATCTCAATCTCTTTCCGGCCCCATTCGGCCAATGACATATCGGCCACTTTGTAAGGCAGGGACAAATCCAAAAACATACTTTTTATCATTTAATCAATTATACATAATCTCTTGCCGAATCGTCGGCTCTCGTCGGCCGCATTGCGACACCGACTCCCGCCGAAGGGAATCGAAGCCACAAAGCGGTAAACACGGCCTCCGGCCGAAAAACGGCATAAACCGCCGCACGGTCATCGCCGCCGATTCTCCGAACTCAAAATACAGCTGCGATCCCGTTCGATCTGGCGCTGCAACTCCTCCAGCGAATCGAACTTGCGCTCGTCGCGGATCTTACGCCGCAGCTCGACCCGGAGTCTCCGACCGTAGAGATCGCCCGAAAAGTCGAAAATATGGGTTTCGAGATGTCGGGGACCTCCGCCCACCGAGGGGTTGCTCCCCAGATTCGACATGGCCTTATACTCCACACCGTCGATCTCCACATAGGACTCATACACTCCGCTTTCGATCGTATCCGCATCCGCAACCTCCATATTGGCGGTCGGAAATCCCAACTCACGGCCCAGTTGCCGTCCGTGCATCACCTCTCCTTCGATCCAGACAGACATAGCCTCAAATCTTTTCGGTCAGCTTGCGCACCAGGGAAATCTGGGAGAAAAACTCCTTGGCGAAAACCCGCAGCACGGTATAAAGCGGTATGGCCAGCAGCATGCCTATCACCCCGGCCAACGACCCTGCAATCAGGATCACGAGAAATATCTCGAGCGGCTGCGCCTTGACCCGCTCGGAGTAGAGCGTCGGTTGCAGCACGAAATCATCCAGCCCCTTCAAAATCAACAGCGATCCTGCAATGACCAGCATCGTATGGCCGATCGACATCCCTTCGATCGGGGTGATGATACCCATGCAGACCGAAACAGCACCGCCGATGGTCGGACCGGCGTATGGCACGACGTTCATAACCCCCATGATAAGACCGATGAAAAAGGCATCCTGCGCCCTCATGCCGAAAGCCATCATCACCAGCGATACGGCCAACATCAACAGGAAGCTCTCGGCCAAAATCCCCCGAAAGTAGCGGAACAGAAGCACTGTAACCGAATTGAGGGCATGCGTCACGTTCTGTTGGTATCGATCCGGGAAAAGTGCCGTTACCATCGCATAGAAAAGTCCGTCGTCCCGCAGGAAAAAGAACGTGATGAACGAAATCGAAAAAAAGGCGATCACGCTCGAAACGGCCAAACTCACCACCGATGAAAACGCCGTATTGATCGTGTCGAAATTAATCAGCGACTGCAGGAACAAGATCAGCGTGTCCTTGAACGACACCTGGGTTTCGGGCAACGAGAAGAAGTGAGTGAGATAATCCTGAATACGCTGCAGCGGCTCCTCGACAGAAGTCAGCACCGTCGAAAAATCGAGGTGCGCCAACTGGTAGAGCTTGTTGGTCACCAGCGGCACGAAAAGCCCGCACATCACCGCGAAAACGATCCAGATCACCAGCAGCGTAACGAGCGCTCCGCACCAGCGCGGCACACGCCATCGCCCGATCCGACCTCGGGATATCCGGGCTACCAGCGGGCGTCCCATAATGGCCAGCACCGCCGAAACCAGAATGTAGATCACGATGGAGCTGAAGTACCACATCAAAAAGAGGACGACGGCCGTAATGGCCGCCCCCACCGTAAAACGAAGCAATGTTTGAGGTGTAATACTCATACGTACCGCAACGCGAAAACCGCCGCCAATAAGTTACTTCAACCGGGCGATGGGAGTTTGCGATCCCACGACAGGATCCCCGATCTCCACGAGCAGTTCGGTATCCTTCGGCAGAAGGATGTCGATGCGGGAGCCGAACTTGATGAACCCGCAAACCGAATTTTGCTCCACCTTCGAGCCGACTTTCATATAGGAAACGATACGACGGGCGATCAGACCCGCAATCTGACGGAAGAGCACCTCCTTGCCGTCGGGGGTTCGCACGACGGTCGTCGTCCGCTCGTTCTCGGTCGAGGACTTGGGATGCCACGCCACCAGGAAACGCCCCGGATGATACTTGAAATACTCCACGGTACCTCCGACCGGCACCCAATTCATGTGAACGTTGGTAATCGACATGAAGATCGAAATCTGCAGCATCTCCCGATCGAGGTATTCGCTCTCGTGCACCATTTCGGTCACTACGACCCGGCCGTCGCACGGAGCGAAGACCAACTCCGCATCATGGATCTTCACACGCCGCGGCTCCCGGAAAAATGCCACGATAAAGAACCAAAACAGCACAAGCAGAATGGATCCGAACCAGAGCAGTCCCGCTTCGGCATGGCGCGACATCAGATAGTACATCAGCGCCCAAAGCAGGAAACAAACGACTCCTGTCAGCCCGATAATCTTGTAGCCTTCCTTGTTTATTTTCATATTCGGATAGTAAGTTTTCTTATGAAATATACAGCAATACCAGATAAGCGACCACGAACGGCAACGAGAAAATGAGCGCATCGAAACGGTCGAGCCAACCGCCGTGCCCCGGCAGAATATTGCCCGAATCCTTCACGCCGGCCGCACGCTTGAACATCGACTCGATCAAATCTCCCAACACACCGCTCACGGCAGCGATCGCAGCTAAACAGCACCACAGCCAATAGCTACCGTCGAGCCACCATGCGGCAAGGCAACCCATGGCGATCGCACCGACGATGCCGCCGAAGAACCCCTCCCACGACTTGTTGGGCGAAATCCGCTCGTAAAGATGATGTCGGCCGACGCTGACCCCCACCAGGTAGGCGAATACGTCGTTGGCCCAAATAATGAAGATGTAGGCCAAAATCACCCAGGGATTCCAGCCACCCTTCCCCGTCAGCAGAGGCAGATAGGCCATCATCGACAAAGGCACGGCCACATAAAAGACACCTCCGAGCGTCGCCCCCACATCGGCGGCGGGGCGGGCACGCTTGAGGAACAGTTCGCAGACGAACATCAGTGGTATGAGCAAAATAAAAACCGGCAACAACCACAAGAGGACGGAAAGCGCTCTCGGCAACAACGCCACCTGCTCCGCAGAAACCGCCAGCAGGAAACTCGCCACGAAAAGAGCCGTACCCGTAACCAGTCCGAGCCATTTGAGAGGGTAAATATCCTCCCGGCGGGCCATCCGGTAAAACTCCCACATACCGCCGATGAGAATCGCCAGCAACAGCACTCCGAAACTCCACTGCGACCAAAGCACCGCTCCGACTACCACGACAGTCAGGACGGCACCGCTCAAGGTTCGCACCAGAAGATTCCTTATTTTATCAGACATAATTCAACCTTTTTCGGGTAAACCTCGTTAAACTTCAGGCGTTTCCGCCGACGATTTTCCGTCCGACACAGCGGAAGCGGCGGTTCCGGAAATCTTTTCTTCGTCCTTTCGGGGCTCGGCCGACGCAACCTCTTTTTTCCCGGCTGCCTCTTCCGCATCGCCGGATGCAGCTTTCCGCTCCGCCAAAGCCTTCTGCTCGGCCTCTTTCCGTTCCCGCAGAATATCCTTTTTCCGTTTACCGAAGATACGCTCCACATCCTCCGTAAAAACCACTTCGCGCTCCAACAGCAGTTCGGCCAACTCCTTCAAACCGTCGGCATGGCTGCGGAGCACCTCCGCCGCCATCGCATAGGCTTCGGCAATGGTATTTTTAGCCTCGGCATCGATCTGCTGGGCCGTCAGTTCGGAATAGGGCTTGGTCAGCGCCATGTCGCTCTGGCCCGTAGAGTCGTAATAGCTGATTGTCCCGACCTTCTCGCTCATACCGTAATAAGCCACCATGGCATACGCCATCTTGGTCGCCCGCTCCAGATCGTTGAGCGCTCCGGTCGAAACCTCGCCGAAATTGATCTGCTCGGACACCCGGCCGCCGAGCATCGCAGCCAGCTCGTCCATCATCTGCTCGCGCGTGGTGATCTGCCGTTCTTCGGGCAGGTACCAGGCCGCGCCCAACGACTTGCCGCGCGGAATGATAGTCACCTTGATCAGCGGACTGGCATTCTCCAAAATCCAGCTTACCGTAGCGTGTCCGGCCTCGTGATAGGCAATCACCCGCTTCTCTTCGTCGGAAATGATCTTGTTCTTACGCTCCAGACCGCCGATAATGCGGTCGATCGCCGCCAGGAAATCCTCGCGCGACACATATTTCTTATTGTGACGGGCCGCGATCAACGCCGCCTCGTTGCAGACATTGGCGATGTCGGCACCCGAAAAGCCGGGCGTCTGCTTGGCCAGGAAAGTACGGTCCAGCTCCGGATCGAGCTTCAACGGACGCAGGTGCACGTCGAAAATCTCCTCGCGCTCCTTCACGTCGGGCAATCCCACCTCGATCTGCCGGTCGAAACGTCCGGCACGCATCAGCGCCTTGTCCAGAATATCGACCCGGTTGGTCGCCGCCAGGACGATCACGCCCGTATTGGTCTGGAAACCGTCCATCTCGGTCAGCAACTGGTTGAGCGTATTCTCCCGCTCGTCATTGCCCGAGAACCCGGCGTTCTTGCCACGGGCCCGGCCGATGGCGTCGATTTCGTCGATGAAAAGAATACAGGGAGCTTTCTGCTTGGCCTGCTCGAAAAGGTCACGCACGCGCGAAGCGCCCACGCCCACGAACATCTCCACGAAATCCGAGCCGGAAATCGACAGGAACGGCACATTGGCCTCTCCCGCCACCGCCTTCGCCAACAGGGTTTTACCCGTTCCCGGAGGGCCTACCAGCAACGCGCCCTTGGGAATTTTCGCACCGATGGATTTGTATTTGTCGGGTTTCTTGAGGAAATCGACGATCTCCATGATCTCGACCTTTGCCTCCTCCAGTCCGGCAACGTCCTTGAAAGTCACCTTTTTCGAGTTCTCCTTGTCGAACACCTGCGCCCGGGCCTTCCCCACGTTCATAATACCGCCAGCACCGCCTCCGGCCCCCCGCGACATGCGGCTCATCAGGAAGAACCAGCCGCCGATAATAATGATCCAGGGAAGCATCTGAAGCAGAATCGATGTCCAGGAATTCTCCCGGTTCTCGTACACCAGCACCACCTTGTTACCCGACTCGGCCGTCACCTTATCCAAATCCTGACGGAACGTATCCACCGACCCGATATTGAAAGTAAGCTGAGCCCCCGTTTCGGGCATATTACGGAAACGCGGGTCAACAGCATCCTTACGGTACCGGTCCGCAGCATCCTTCTTAAGGTAGATTTCCGCCAGGTCACGATTGACGACCTGGATTTTTTCGACGTCGCCCTGCTCGATCATCTGCGCCACGGTATTCCAGTCGCTCTTGACCGGGACTCCGTTGCCGGGTCCGAACATCCAGTAGCCGACAATAAAAATAATGATGACGCCGTATATCCACATCCACGAAGGACGCGGCATATTCATTTTGTTGTTTATTTTCTGTTGTGCCATAAAATATTATTCGTCATACTCATAACGGGTCGCCGGGGCATCGGCCCACAGCTCCTCCAATTTGTAAAATTCACGCAATTCTGTCTGAAAAATATGCACCACCACATCCACGTAGTCCATAGCGATCCACAGCGCATTTTGCTGTCCTTCCACGCGCCAGACCTTCTCGCCGAGGGTTTCCAATACCTGCTCCTCGATACCCGCCGCGATCGCAGCGACCTGCGTGGTGGAGTCGGCGTTGCAAACGATGAAGCAGGAGCAGATCGCCCCGTCGATTTTCGAAAGATCCAACGATACGATATTTTTACCCTTTTTATCCTGGATTGCACGAATTATCGTGCCTGTCAATTTTTCCATAGTTTGAATTTACCGGTCAATACAACTTTGCAAAGGTAGCGAAAATGAGGGCAGAACAAAACAAACCCGTTTGTTTTTTTATGCCGAACGCATCCCGCTTCCCGCAAAGATACAAGAGAATATCCGAAAATTTACTCTGCAAATATCCGTCCCGAATCCCTATTGGCGGGAAACTTTCGACAAAATAGTATCGATCAAGGCTTTGATGATCGAACTTTTGACATAGGTCCGGCGCACGGCCACGGCGATCTTGCGCGAAGTAGCCCCCTTGGCCAGCGTTTTGACCTGACAACGATGCTCCGCAGGAATGTATTCCACGGCCATTTCGGGGATAATCGTCACGCAATGCGTGCTATCGACGATCCGCATCAACGTATCGAGCGAACCGGATTCGAACGTATAGTGCGAGGGGACCTCCCGTTTGGCCTGGCACAGCTCGATGATCTGGTCACGCATACAATGCCCCGGACTTAACAGCACCAGCTCCTTGAGGTCGATATCCTCGATACGGACGTTCGTGCGTTCGAAAAGCGGATTCTCCCGGGACACGTAAAGATGGAACCGGTCGTCGAATAACTCGTGTTCCTGAATCCCCTCGCCGCAGGTTCCGCCGGCGACCAATGCCGCATCGATCCGGTCGCGGCGCAGCGCATCGACGATGTCGGCGGTCACCATCTCCGCAATCTCCAGTTCGACTTTGGGATAGTCCCGCACGAAATCGGGAATAAACTTATGCAACAGGTAAGGTGCGATGGTCGGAATGACGCCGAGCCGCAACCGACCGGAAGTTTCGCCTTTGAGTTCCGCGACCGCTTCGCGGATATGATCGTAAGCCCGGAGGGTTTCCCGGATTTCGGCAAGCACCACCTCGCCCGCCTCGGTCGGAATGACCGGTTTCTTGCTGCGATCGAGCAGCACCACGCCCAATTCTTCCTCCAAAGACTTGATCTGCATGCTCAACGACGGCTGGGTCACGAAACAGTGTTCCGCTGCCAAAGAGAAACTACCGCAATTGGCTACCGCCAGCAGGTATTCGAGTTGGATGATAGTCATTATCAGAACTTTCTTATTTTTTCGTTTGATATTATAAATATATTGAAATTCAGTATCTTTCCTATATAATAAGTTCTGATTATTTTTACGGCTGTAATATGTAGGGTATAGAATATATTCTGTATCAATTTGGAGATAAGGCTGTAATGTAGATATGTATGTGCTCAATAGTCCTTTTCGTAAATTTGGATAACTTAATGATTCTTTTGATTGCATTTGGTCTCCTGTTTCTATAAGGAAACTGATCAGTGGAAGTTTCTCGTATTTGTCAAATAAAGTACATAGTTTGTTTTCTGTTTCCCGCATTCTAGGCTGTTGATCTCTGTACTAATTCTCCAGTGCAGTTGTGCAACTCCCATTCCAATCAACACCGAGCATATCAAATTCCGCATAATACTTGTTAAGCAGACAATCTGACAGTTTTCATCCGCCTACTTTACACCTTTAATCTATTTGTGACAATTATATATTAAGCTGAATATCAGTTTTTTATTGTCTAGTGTTTTTTATAGAAGATGTTACTTTGACATATAGTTTTGAGTTTGTATGAAAAATGATATTTACTACTAATGAAGCAACTTTACATAACATAACCATATTTTATATCGGAAATATGAGATAATTTTCTTTTTTATTGTATTTTTGTATTTGATACGCATGGAATTTTCATAATTCATGAGTTTAACCACCCATAATATTGAATGAATAATTCCACTGACATGTTGTATCTTAACATTTTAATATATATTTAAAACTCTAATTTAAGTATAAATCACTTCTATTTTTTGTTTTATGAGTTCTAATTTTAAAACACCTCTTTCTGTATATGTCTTGTATGACAAGGATAATACTAAAGGTGGCGAAACATATGAGAAAATTTATCATCTTCTGTGTCGTAATTCAAGTAGGCCTTTCGAAGATGGTCTTGATATACCAGTGTTTTTTCGAACAGATATATCCAATCAAATTACCCCGATAGATACAAACTTCAGTAATAAAACTATTGCAATATTACTGGTTGATGACAATATGTATTGTAATACTATATGGGGTGAGTATATAAAAGAATTATTAGTGAAACAAGCCAATGGGGCACTAAAAATATTTGCCGTCAAACTATCCAAGTATGCTTTCGATATAAACCCACTTCTTCAAGAAGAGCAGTTTATTTGTTTGAAAAATGAGAATATTGAAACTGATTGGCATGAATTCCAAATAAGACTTTATGATAATATTTTGCGCTATTTAAAGTCTTATAAAGTTGGGCAAAAGCTAAAATTATTCATTAGCCATTCCAAAAAGGATAAAGATCATTTAGGTGAATCTATGGCAATTTCTTTAAGAGATTATTTGCGCTCAGATACTAAACTCGATTCTTTCTTCGATGTTAATGATATTTTGGATGGTCATCAATTTGCCCAACAAATTCATTCAGGTATAGCTTCATCCTTATTAGTTATCATAGAATCTGATACATATTCAGAAAGAGAATGGTGTCGAATTGAAGCTATCTCTGGTAAGAAAAATAATGTGCCTTCAATATTAGTAAATGTATTGAATGGAGTTTCCTCTCGAACATTCCCGTATTTGGGCAATATGCCAAAGATTAGATTTAATGGTAAATGGAATGACGTAATTATCTTGCTTCTACGTACTGCGTTAGACCAATATTATGAGAAAGAATATCTTGAACAATTGGTAGTGAAGTGCGATTTGCAAAATACTTCTATTCTTCCTGTTCCTCCGGAATTAATGAATTTAATCAATGTTGAAGATAGTATTAAATCAATACTATATCCTGAACCACCGTTAGGCAGTGAAGAGTTAGAGGTTTTGAATAAAAATGGTAAGATTACAAGTTTTGTTACTCCAAGTCAGTTGTATTCAAATATGGATAAGATGCAAGATAAGAAAATAGCCATTTCTATTTCAGAAACTCCAGAGGCTTTAACTAAAGGAATCGGCAAAGCCATGTTTGATGATTTATCTGTTGAAATAGCTCGTCATCTGCTTGTTGCTGGAGCTAAACTGGTGTATGGAGGTGATCTTAGAATTGGTGGTTTCACAAAACTCTTATGCGATCTTTCATGTCAGTATGGTATAAAAGAAAAGTCTGCTCCAGATACAATCTATTTCACAAATTATTTTGCTTGGCCTATATTTAATAGACTCTTAAAATCTGACATTGCTGAATTTAAATACGACCGTGTGGAAATAGTAAAAACAGAAATTCCCAAAGGTGTGAGTGAGGAGGATAAGGGGAAGTTTTTAGAGCCGACTACACCAGACAAAATGTTTCTTTGGGCAAATTCTTTATCTATTATGCGTAAGGAGATGGAAGAAAATGTTAATGCACGTATCATTTTGGGTGGCAGAGTTGTCAATTTCAAGGGTCGTATGGCCGGTATATTTGAAGAGGCTATTTGTGCAATACAGAAAGAACATCCAATTTATTTATTAGGAGGATTTGGTGGAGCTTCTGCACAAATAGTGAAACTAATGAAAGGTGAAACTACAGCAGAAAAACTATTTGAAGAAGCAAAAAACAATGAGGATTATAAAAGTTTAATTGAATATTGCCAAATGAATTGTCTGCCAACGATAAATTATGATGAACTGAAGAAATTCGAAAATAATGATTATCAAATTCTTAGAAATGGACTTGATAAAGATGAAAATGAAATTTTATTCAATTCTATTAATATTCCCGAGATAATATCATTGATTCTCAAGGGAATTAATAAAGTATCTAACTATTAATATAAATTATGCATAAAGTATTTGTAAGTTTTCATCATGCCAATGACCAAAAATATAAAGAAGGTTTGGTTAGTTGGGCTGAAAAAAATAAAGTATTCATTGATGGCTCTGTTGACATGGGAGAGATTCCAGAAGATTGGGATGACCAAAAGATACGCGAATATATACGCGACGAACATTTGAAGGATACAACCGTAACAGTTTTGCTTGTAGGAACTGAAACAAAAAAACGCAAACATATTGATTGGGAGTTGTATTCAAGTATGTATGATGGTACGGTGAATAAAAAGTCTGGCATTATTGTGATATTGCTACCATCTGTTAAAAGTGAATATTATACATGCGCTTATAGTGGTGAGAAAACATTCTATCCAGAGACAACACAATGGGTGTCTGTTGATAGTCGAGAAGAGTATCATAGGCGTTACCCATACCTACCAGAGCGTATCATTGATAATTTGCTCGAACCCAATGCATTTATATCTGTAATCAATTGGGATAAACTAACCCCGGATATTTTGAGACAGATGATTGATAATGCATATAATGGTCGTACCATTTGTACTTATGATTTATCAAGGCCAATGCGTAAAAAAAATGGATAAGCAGAATAATTGATTATGGCATTAAATAGATTTTATTTAACCGAAAATTCCATTGCACAAAGAAGTGGTTTATGTATATTCATAAGCCACCAAAAAAGAGATTCGGACACTGCTAAAAAAATAGCAGACTATTTTATTACTTCTGGTATTGATGTCTATTTTGATGAATATGATACAAAAATAGACAGAACGAAACCTTACTCGGTTGTAAGTGCAATTAAGACAGGTATTAGAAATAGCACTCACATGTTATGTCTTTTATCCCAAAATGCATTGGATTCAAAATGGATCCCTTGGGAAGTTGGGTATGGATATGATAGAACAACTGTTGTAGGGTTAACATTAAAAGAAATATCACAATCAGTCCTACCCGAGTATCTTCAAATCGTTCCAATTCTAAGAGGTACAAAATCTCTGAATAACTTTATTTCGAATGTATTAAAACGAGAGGAATCAACGCTTATAAATGAGAGGAAATTATTTTCCGCATACCAATCTCAGCATCCTTTAGACTCTGTCCTTAATTGGGAACTCTAACATAACTTCCAGCAGGTACAATACTTTGCTGGAAGTTTATATAATATACCAAATAGTATTTGTATATCTTAATGAGTAAGAGGAAAACGAAAAAGTAAAGCTTTTCCTACTTAATTTATTTTTGTAAGTCCTAAAAGCATTTCAAGATTTGCTTTCCCTTCCTCTGTCTTCCACTTTTTTCTCATTTTCTTTTGATTTTCGCCTTCAAGGGTTTCCAAAGCTTTTTCTTCTTGTTTTGTGGTTATGTCAAGATATACCATTGTGGTTTGAATACTTTCATGCCCAAGTAAATATGAGATTTGGGCTATGTTCATCCCATTTTCAAGCCAGTGTGAAGCTTTGGCATGCCTAAATTGATGAGCATGTAAATCCATAGGAACATCTTGGCATCTTTCATGAGCCATTGTGGCATATTTTTTCAGCATCTTGTTCACGTTTTCAGCGGACATCGGGACATATATGCCTTTGCTCTTTGAACAGAAAAGTAATGCATTCGCATCATTCTGCTTCGGATGGTATTTGATAAGATACCTTTTCAAGTATTGTGCTGGTTTGGCCAAAAGAGGAATCGGACGTTTCTTTCTTCCTTTGCCAATGACTATTATGTGAGGTTTTACACAATCCATAACAATATTGCCAATTTTCAGAGTCAAAAGCTCGTTGATGCGCACAGCGGTTGAATACAGGAGAAGCATCAGAGTGTAATCACGAAAGCCTATAGTACTCCCTTGATTAGGTATGGACAACAATACATCAACAGCCTGTTTACTGAGCCCAGTGACCTTTCTTTTAGAGTTTTTCTCATTTGGAACATTTTCCGCTTGTAAGAAAGCAGACATGTAGGATATATCTCTAAACGACAAATATTTCAGAAAAACGCGCAAGGCTGACAGTCTCACATTACATGTTGCAGGACTACACCCCCTATCTTCCTTTAACCAAGTAATCCACTCTATTATATATTCCATACAGAAACATTCTACGCTTAATGTTTCTGGTGTAGTGCCTTTTACGACTCTGAGGAATTCTGCATAGAGTTTCACGGAGACCTTATAATTTCTCTTTGTGTGAGGACTGCATGCCTTGATTGAAGGCACATAGTGTTCGAGCCAGTCATGCAGATAATCAGCTATCTGCATTGCTTGCGGATTAATCTTCTTTTTCATCTGTCTTTAATTTTAATAATTGATTCTCTGTATATTCCATTATATCAGAAATCGCTGGGGTCAAGGAATAATAAGCCAGCGTGCTCTCTATTTGCCGGTGTCCCATGCTCTTGCTTAGAACCAACAATTTGTCATGGATGGCAAATCCTTGGTGTGTCCAGCTGTTTATGTTCTCTATGGCATAGTTGTGCCTTAGCTCATATGGGATAGCATAGGATGAATTACAACTTTGCCACAACACCCGGAAATGATACGTCACCCAAGCTGGAGTGTGGGGCTTGTCATCCAGTGTCGGAAAGAACATCCTACGGTGTGGGACTAACTTGGATATTTTTTTATCATAAGTGCACATCAGAGCCAACATTGTATCATGGAGAACGACATAATGTTGGTCATACCCCTTACCACGTTTAATTGAAACCACACCATTTTCCAAGTTTACATCGTTACATTCCAGCAGAATGGCTTCAGTCGTTCTCATTCCGGAACTGTACAGTAAGCGGAAGAACACCGGTAGTGTCATGCGTTGGATAGCGGCAAGCCTGCCATGCCTTGGCTTAATGTTATCGCAAACATCGAAGAAGCGTTTCAATTCCCCGTGTGTGAAAGAATGTGGCGTATAAGTCCTTGGTACAGACCTTGGTACTTGTGGCAAGTTAATCTTCGTCATTCCACGTTTGTTCATGTATTTGATAAAGTCCAAAACAGGATAAACACGTGACACGCAAGAGTTGGTGCATTCAGATGAACGTTGCTTGCACCATCTGTCTACGATTTCTTGGGTAAGTTCGGTCTGTTCTGGATATTCCCTTGCACAAAAATGGTCGAAAAGTATTACGTTCTTGACATAGCTATGGCTATCACGCCCGGAAGCTTTACGATATTTCACGTATCCTTCTATTACTTTGGAGAGAAACGAAATCGTTTTCATCCGCCAAACACCCCCTTTCCTATGGGAAAACACTCTATGCTCAATGAACACTCCTTCAGCCTTTTGAACTCCGCGCTAAGGTAGCAGTCGAGAGAATTAGGTGACGCATGGCCGAGGGCTGCGCTTATAACTGGTTGCTGCACACCTGACTGCAACAGAGATGTCGCTACATAGTGACGGAACAGATGTATGCTCTTTCTCTCATTTGCACCTTGTCTTATTCCTGCCTTGTACATGACTTTTGAACATATAGCATCAAGGTTACTTGTGTGGAGTCTTCTGTGTGGCACACGCACAGTGAGAAATACATATGGTTCCCGGCATTGGGGACGTTCATTGAGCAAGTAATCATAGATAGCGTTTCCGACAACGGCACGAAGCGGCAATGTAAGTGGCTGTCCAGTTTTTGTCTGCGTGATTTTTATCAGATCGTGTTCCCAATCGAAACAGTTGAGTGTGAGTGTTGAAATGTCGCTCCCTCGTAGTCCTGTATACATGGCTAAGGTTATGATGGCTTTGTCTTGCAGGGATATTGTGAGGTCGTTTTCCAGCGTGTACTTGATTGCAGCCAATTCTTGTCCTGTGAGGTACTGGATGTTCTTCCGCTTGTTTGGTATGGATGGCAAATATGCGATTATCCGTTCAACGGATTGACCATAATGAGGCAAACAGGCCTTCAGTCCATATTCCACCGAATATCTGAGTGAATGGCTTTTCCCGGATTTCCCATCTTGCGAGAACACTTCCAATACTGCATTCTCGGTTATTGCCTCAAGTGAGCATACACCCATTTCTTGCAGATGGAAGAAAAATGAGGATAGCGCATACTTTACGTTTGTTGATGATTTGCAACGTTTGCCTACCACGTTGAAAGCCATGTCCGTTACATTCCTGTATTCTTCGCCAAGCAATTCGTAATGGTGAGGTTTGATGTAGTGTTTGCATCCGTCGGGTAATAATCCATTCTCGATATATTGGCAGATTACACGTAACAGGCGTACCTTGTTTCTGCAAGTATACTTGTTGGACCACAATTCTTTTAGTGTCGGTTCAACATCGGTGAGACTCTTCCATTTGTAATGTTCGGAATTGCCCGATAACCATTCAGCCATTTTCTTCACATAGTCTATGTACATGGCTGAATAACCTGTGTCTTGTAAATAAGAAACAAGCCCTTTGACTTTTTCATTCAGATTAAATATGTCCATAATCGCATCTTGTTTGAATGTTATTCTACAATTATAGACGGAATATAATCAGAACTGATTAAGACTCAAAACAAATGATTGCTAAACAATTGAATAATTTTATCGGAAATTCCTAAAAGTTCTGATAATGACTCAAATCCGAAATTTTGGATTTGAGCCACCAGTTCAAGAACTTGACTTTCAACACCCGTCATGACCGTGTGGCGGGATTGGGAAACTCGGAAGGAAGCCAGAAGGCCCTGAATATGCTCTTTGCCATCCGTACCATACAGGAACGCACGGGCAAGGACTTGGGGGCTACGTTCCTTTCGGGCACGACCATTTCCAACAGTCTGACGGAACTGTACCTGCTCTTCAAATACCTGCGCCCCAACGAACTGGAACGGCAGGACATCCGCTGTTTCGATGCTTGGGCTGCCATCTTCGCCAAAAAGACGACCGATTTTGAGTTCAACGTAACGAACAATATCGTTCAGAAGGAGCGTTTTCGCTATTTCATCAAGGTGCCGGAGCTTGCCGCCTTCTACAACGAGATTACCGACTACCGCACGGCGGAGGATGTAGGTGTGGACAGACCAAACAAGAATGAGATACTGCACCACATACCGCCCACACCGGAGCAGGAGGACTTCATACAGAAGCTGATGCAGTTTGCCAAAACCGGCGATGCCACTCTGCTTGGCAGGTTACCCCTGTCGGAAACGGAGGAAAAGGCGAAGATGCTCATCGCCACCGACTACGCGAGAAAGATGGCTCTTGATATGCGCATGATAGACCCGAACTACGAGGACCATCCCGACAACAAGGCAAGCCATTGTGCCAAGATGATTGCAGAGTATTACCACAAGTACGAGGCGCACAAGGGTACGCAGTTCGTATTCTCCGACTTGGGGACATACCAGCCGGGGGAAGGATGGAACGTGTACAGCGAGATAAAACGCAAGTTGGTGGAGGATTACGGCATACCGGCAAGTGAGGTGCGCTTCATTCAGGAGTGTAAGACGGATAAGGCTCGTAAGGCGGTGATAGATGCCATGAACGCCGGGACGGTACGCGTGCTGTTCGGCTCCACAAGTATGCTCGGAACGGGCGTGAATGCGCAGAAAAGATGTGTCGCCATCCATCACCTTGATACACCGTGGGTGCGACATGAAGTCGCATAGATAATTGTTGGAATGATACTTACGGGTATCAGCTTTAACCCGCTGTTCCGTCAGCGGTAGCCTACCGACCGATGCACCTTAATGTTGTATTAAGCGGTCGGGACGAAGTACACTTTCGCAAGACAAGACAGAACCGTGAGGGGAAGTCAAGTACGGTTAGTATCATACCGTAGAGTGGCGAGGCTGGATAGTATGGTTAGCGCAAGCGAACTGTTAGTAAACTTCGTAATGTCACGAAAGAGTGTAAGATACTGGCACACTCTACCCAAAAGGGAAGCGGTCGGTTAATCCTCTCCATGGTAGGATTACACGGATATAAGCACCGCCGGAGGATGAGACAGAACCTAACCTATCCGTTAGTTATCTATGTGGAACATGGTAAGCCTGTATTATCTCCTGTCATGTAAAAATGACAGGTAAGCTGACAGCAATGAAAGCCGAATGGTGTGCAGGTATAAGATAACAGAAAAAGCGAACGCCGTTCTGTAATGGAGCGGATACGGATTGAACCGACATCACGGGCTGATGTGGGCGACATCATCCGACACGAAAGTGGGCAGACTTCTGTGACGACATTAGGTAGGCAATCAAACCGAATGTTGTCAAATGGTGATTCTTTACAATTAACTTTTAGAACTTTCAAAAGGAGGAAAGCAAATGAACGAAAACAAGACATCGTGTGCGCCTGCTGACAATCAACAAACACTTTGGGACAGAATAGACTGGACTAAAGCGGAGTTGGCTGTCAGAAAGCTACAAGCACGAATTGTAAAGGCTCAGAAGGAAGGCAGATACAACAAGGTGAAAGCCTTGCAGTGGACGCTGACCCACTCTTTTTACGCAAAAGCCTTAGCCGTAAAGAGAGTTACTTCTAACGGAGGTGGCAACACCCCCGGAGTGGACATGGAAACATGGGAGAAACCCGAAGCAAAAACACAAGCGATAAGCGAACTCAAACGCAGAGGCTACCAGCCGAAGCCATTGAGAAGAGTCCACATCAAAAAGAGTAATGGCAAACTGCGACCGTTGGGAATACCGACAATGAAAGACAGAGCCATGCAAGCACTCTACCTTATGGCATTAGAACCAGTGTCGGAAACAACAGCCGACTCACGTTCATACGGTTTCCGCAAGGAACGCCGCTGTATGGACGCGGTAATGCAATGCCATAACATTCTCCGAAAAGGCTATTCTCCCGAATGGATTCTGGAGGGTGACATAAAGGGGTGCTTCGACCATATCAGCCATGAATGGCTGCTTGCCAACATCCCTATGGACAAGGCAATACTCCGAAAATGGTTGAAATGCGGCTATATCTTCAACAAACAGATGTTCCCGACAGAGGAGGGAACGCCACAAGGTGGCATTATCTCTCCCACGCTTGCCAATATGACATTGGACGGATTGCAGAAAGTCCTTGCAGAGAAATATAAACGAGTTAGAATCAAAGGTAAGTTATATTCGCCAATGGTGAATCTTGTCCGTTACGCTGATGACTTTATAATTACCTGCGAGAACCGTGAAACACTTGAAAAGGAAATCAAGCCATTGGTAGCCGACTTTATGTCTGAAAGAGGTCTGACCTTATCAGAAGAAAAGACGGTGATAACCAATATCCATGACGGCTTCGATTTTCTCGGTTTCAACATCCGCAAATTCGGCAATGAAATATTGACCAAGCCGACCAAGAAAGCCGAAAAACGTTTTATGGAGAATATCCGTAAGGTGACAAAAGGTCATAAGGGTTGCAAGCAGGAATCATTAATCAGGATGTTGAATGCTAAAATTCGAGGATGGGGAGCATATTATCAGCATGGGGCGACACGTGATTCTTTTCACAGAATCGACCATCAGATATTTCTCGCCTTGTGGCAATGGGCTAAACGCCGTCATTCCAAGAAAGGGAAACGGTGGATAAAAGACCGCTATTGGCACAATATCCGAGGGAACAGCTGGACTTTTGCGGCTAAGTTCAAGAAATCAAACGGCAAAGAAGACCAACTTACCTTGTTGAAACTGGCATCTTCGTTTCCTTTTCTGCAATATACGCAGATAAAGGGGGACATGAATCCGTTTGACGCAGACTGCCGCCTGTACTTCAATAAAAGAATGAAGTCAAAGATGCTTGTGACGCTGAAAGGACGTAAATCCCTGCTTTACCTATGGGAAAAGCAAGGTCGGAAATGTCCGATATGTGGTGAACCGATTGACACGCATAAGGCATGGAATGTAATGCCGACTGTACAAGACGGACGGAAATGCAATATGTTGGTTCATGATGAATGTTTCAAATTATCCCGTAAAAAACAATGGAAACAAGAAGTAGGATGAGCCGGTCTCTGCACACGAACAGAGACTTTGAAAAGCTTGAGCCGTATGAGGGGAAACCCTCACGTACGGTTCTGAGGGGGGAAGAGGGCAGTAATGCCCTTGACCTACCCGATCGACCGTCCGACCTGCAACAGCGTGACGGACGGGGTGTTAGAGCCGGGAACGAGATTGCCAAGCATTTTGCCGAGAACAACGTGGATGTCATCATCTACGCGGTGGAAAAGTCGCTGGACAGCTACAAGTTCAATCTGCTGCACTGCAAGCAGACGTTCATATCGCAGCTCAAAAGCGGAGCGATGGGCGCACGTACCATCGACGAGGGAGCAATGGACGAAAAATCGGGTATGAACTTCTCGGAGTATATGGCGTTGCTCTCCGGCAATACCGACCTTTTGGATAAGGCGAAATTAGAGAAGCGTATCGCCTCGCTCGAAGGGGAACGCAAATCGTTCAACAAGGGCAAGCGCGATTCGGAGTTCAAGCTGGAATCCAAGACGGGAGAACTGCGCAACAACACTGCTTTCATCGAAGCCATGACGGAAGACTGGAACCGTTTTCTTTCCGTTGTGCAGACTGATAAGGAAAGCAGCCGCCTTAATCTTGTTAAGGTGGACGGCGTGGATTCAACGGATGAGAAGGTCATCGGTAAGCGTTTGCAGGAAATCGCCAAGAACGCCACGACTGGTGGACTGTACAAGGCTGTCGGGGAACTTTACGGCTTTCCGATAAAGGTGGTCAGCGAGAGGACACTCAAAGAAGGTCTGGAGTTCACCGACAACCGCTTCGTGGTGGAGGGGAACTACAAGTACACCTACAACAACGGGCATCTGGCGATGGCAGACCCGATTGCTGCCGCACGAAACTTTCTGAACGCATTGGAGAGGATTCCGACCATCATCGACCAGTACAAGTCTAAGAACGAAGTGCTGGAAAAGGAGATTCCGCAGTTGCAGGAGATAGCGGGCAAGGTGTGGAAGAAGGAGGACGAGCTGAAACAGCTTAAGTCCGAACTCGCCGCACTGGACCGCAAGATACAGCTTGAGCTGGCTCCTCCGGAGCAGGAAAACACGGAAGAGAACCGGCAAGGCAACGAGAAAAAACAGACGGAACAACAGCCGGAAAGCCCGCACGTGGACTTTGTACGCAGTCATTTAATTATAGGGAGACCCGGTTTATCGGAATCCAAAGGTGTAAAACTTTAATATCGAAGTCTTGACAGAAAAAGCCAGTGGTTGAATTTTTCACCACTGGCTTTAATTCTAATAATTTTTCAATCTAATATGACCGAATCTATAACGTTAAATCATAGATTATGTGTCTATTTGTGAAGAAAAAGACGTAACTTTGTATCAAAATCAAATAAGCATAACAATGGAACCATCTATATACAGTTTTTCACTTTATACCGCACTGCCGTTGATGTTATTCTTCGGCTTTTATTTTTTGTTTGCAAAGACTCCTGAAAAGAAAATTTTCAAGAATTATCTCCGCTCCCGACAGATTATGGGTATAGCTATGCTACTGCTTTCGGCAAACTATTCGGTACATTTCTTCTTTGGTATCCGATTCAAAAATGCGGATTCTGCCATATTGATGAACATGTCCACATACTTCCTGTGCTATTCTCTGTTCAGTTCGGCATTGATAATGTTGCTTGATCGTTTTTACATTACCAAACGGCGTGTGTGGACACATATCATTTTATGGATTATATTCTCAACTCTTTCCGGAGTTGTGTTGTTCCTGTTGCCAAGCGGAATCATGCAAAAAATCTCTTTATTTGCTTTAGCTGTATGGTTAGTCGTTTTTGGAATCGTTTTAGCTCGCAGAGTCATAATTGCATATCGTAGAGCCATTCGGATTTTCAATGAAACTCAGGCGGATGATATAGGCACATATATCGAATGGCTTTCCATATTCACTTATTGGGCTGTTATCTTCGGTGTCGGATGCGGATTGCTGACATTTCTGCCAGACAAATATGTTTTTATCTGGATTTTGTCGTCAATACCGTTCTACAGCTATCTTTTCTACAGCTATCAGAACTACCTGCTGTTCTATGAACAGGTGGAAAATGCTTTTGAGCAAGATATACAGTCTGAAGAAGAACTTCTGACAGATACGGAAACAGAACCTGAAATAGTTTCTGAGAAAGAAGTTCCAGTGTCCTATACAGAAATTATAGAGAAAGTGGCCAACTGGATAAAGACAGACGGCTATGTCCAGCAGGGACTTACCATAAAAGAACTGTCCGAAATACTTCATACGAACCGTACCTATCTTTCCGCTTATATCAAGACTACGTATAAAATGACATTCCGCGAATGGATAACCGGTCTCCGGTTGGAGTATGCGAAAAACATACTGAAGGAGCATCCGGAAATCAATATACAGAAGCTGGCTGAGTCTTCCGGTTTTCTTTCCCGCAGTAACTTTATCAAATCATTTACAGAGAAGGAAGGATGTACGCCTGGCAAGTGGAAAAAAGCAAATCTGGAATAATTTGTGTGGTAAAAAGCCGATGAAAAAGGTCTCAGAAGCTCATTTTCAAAAAGTGCTCAAGCGACAAAAAAGTGCTAATTCGACAAAAAAAGTGCTCAAACGACAATTTGAAAAGTGCTCAAACGACAATTTTTATAAAACGCAGTATTTCAACAGAAAAAGTTTTTGTAATATTTTTGGCATTTATTACCTTTGGAGAAGACAAAGATAATAAATTCAAGTTTATATGAGCAGAAAAATCACTTTTCTTACCCTGTTTCTGTGGCTGATGACGGTAACTT